>Ga0181531_10002329_pt1 | contig 11886 bp, 12 predicted proteins | sample PEATcosm2014_Bin_38_FD_119743 | JGI IMG/M metagenome (GOLD analysis project Ga0181531, IMG submission 119743) | Peatland microbial communities from MTU Mesocosm Facility, Houghton, MI, USA - PEATcosm2014_Bin11_10_metaG | ecosystem: Environmental > Terrestrial > Soil > Wetlands > Peat | place... | reverse complement strand
GTCGCTGGCGGCGGCGCCGAGGTCGGCTTCACCCCGCATTGGTCAGCCAAAGCCGAATGGCTCTACCTCGACCTCTCGGACCGGGCCTTTTCGGTGACCGGCACCAATAACGGTCTCGCCGCCAATTTAATTCGGCTCGGCGTCAATTATCATTTCTAAGCCGCGCTCTCGGACCCGCCGGCAAGCCGGTTAGGGATTCATTGACAATACTTGATCCTATGCAAGTATTACTTAACTACAATCGGGGCAGTCGCTGTATTTTTGCGCCCCAATACGGTCTCAATTGATAAAATGCCTGTGGCTTTGCTGCACTATCCGAAATAATTATTTTGAATACTGTGATCGACCTGTGCCGAGGGAGTTCACGTTATGAAGCGTCTGTATTTTGCGTTTGTCGGGCTGGTGGCGCTGTCGGGAGCGGCCGCGGCCGCCGACCTGTCGCGGCCGCCGCCGGTGTATCAAGCGGCGCCGGCGTTCGTTCCGGCCTATAACTGGACCGGATTTTACATCGGCGTGAACGGCGGCGGCGGCTTTGGCAGTTCCAATTGGCAAGCCGCCGGCAGCCACGACGTCAGCGGCGGGCTCATCGGCAGCACCGTCGGCTACAATTACCAGTTCGGCCAAGCGGTCGCCGGCGTCGAAGGCGATTTCGATTGGACCGGCATCAAGGGCACCACCCAGAACGCTTGCCCGTTCGGCTGCCAGACCAGCAATAGCTGGATTTCAACCGTGCGCGGCCGGCTCGGCTATGCCGCCGACCGTTATATGCCCTACGTCACCGGCGGCGCCGCCTTCGGCAATATTCGCGCTGGCCTCCCGGGCTTCGCTCAGTCAAGCTCGACCCAGACCGGTTGGACGCTCGGCGGCGGCCTCGAAGCCGCGCTGGTCGGCAATTGGACCGCCAAAGTCGAATATCTCTATGTCGATCTCGGCAGCTTCAATTGCGGCGTCAACTGCGGTCTCGGCCTCGTCACCGACAACGTCTCGCTCCACACCAACATTCTGCGCGCCGGGTTGAATTACCGGTTCTGATCGCGCGCGAAACGACGTCGCATAAAACCCCGGGGTCGCGCCCCGGGGTTTTTTGTTTCATTCTCAGGCAGTGTTCGCGCCGAACTCGCCGCAACGGCTCCGAGATTATCCGACCCGGCAATTTTTTAGACCGCCGTGTTTTTGGGGCCTCGCCCGGTTGCGTTGCCGCTGGGCTGTCGTCCATTTTCGTCCCGGCGATACAGGGGTAATGTAGTGCGCCTTCCCGCTTGGCGGCGTTAAAATAGATCTGGGCACCAGGGGCTTTTTGTGGCGCACATATTTGTCAGTCATTCGACCTTGGACGAAGAGCAGGCCAAGCGGTTGCTCGTATGGTTGCGCGCTGAAGGGTTCGACCAGACGTTCCTCGATGTCGACAAACACGGCGGCATCGCCCCGGGGACGGAATGGGAGAAGAAGCTCTATCGCGAGATGGTTCGCGCCGAGGCGGTGCTCCTCGTGCTGACGAAAAACTGGCTCGACAGCAAATGGTGCTTTGTCGAGTTCGCGCAGGCGCGCGCGCTGGGCAAGGCGATCTTTCCCCTGATCGAAACGCCGAAGGGCGAAACCTACGTCGCCCCGGATATCCAAAATCTCGATCTGACATTGGATCGCGCGGGCGGACTCGAGCGGCTTGCCGTCGAACTCCGGCGCATCGCGCTCGATGCCCAGGGCCAGTTCCCTTGGGACATCGCCCGGTCGCCATTTCCGGGTTTGCTGGCGTTCGATGAAGCCGACGCCGCGGTGTATTTTGGCCGCGACGACGACATCCGCCGGCTGATCGAACGGCTGAACGCGCGCCGCGCCCAGGGCGGCGCGCAGCTTATTGTGCTGCTCGGCGCGTCCGGCTCGGGCAAATCATCGCTCATGCGCGCCGGACTGCTGCCCCGGCTCAAGCGCGACAAGCGAAACTGGATCGTGCTGCCGTCGTTCCGTCCGCAGCTTCATCCGATCGACGAGCTTGCCCAGACGGTAACGTTCGCGCTCGGCAAGCCCGCCGAATGGCGGACCTGGCGCGAGCGCTTCTCGGGTCCCAACGTGTTGGACGTCTTGTTCGAACTCGCGCGCGATCTGCGGGCCGTTCACGGCGGCAACGAAGCGCAGATCCTGATTTCCATCGACCAGGGCGAGGAGCTGTTCGGCGCCGCCGATAAAAACGAGGCCGCGCAATTCTTTACTCTCCTCAACGCCATGCTCGATGAACGATTGCCGTTTTTGACATTGATGGGGCTGCGGTCCGATTACCTCAATCAAGTGCAGCAGACCACAGCGCTCACGGCGCCATTCGAGGAGTTTTCGCTCAAGCCGATGCCGATCGATCGGGTTCGCCAAATCATCGAAGGACCGGCGCAAGTGGCCGGGCTCCATGTCGACAGCGCCCTGGTCACCGCGGCGATGAAAGATGCCGCGACCGACGACGCCCTGCCGCTCCTCGCTTTCGCGCTCCGCGAACTTTACGACCGCTCCGGCAAGAACAAGCAATTCAGCCTCACCGACTACCGCGCCCTCGGCGACGATAGCCAAGGCCTAAGTCCGCTCGAAAATGTCGTACGCCGGCGCGCCGAGGAGGTGCTCAGCGCGGCAAAGCCGAGCGCCGACGATCTTGCTGCGCTCAAAGAAGCGTTCGTACCAGCGATGGTAAGGATCAATGCCGAAGGCGAATATGTACGCCGCCCGGCGCAGCTCGACGATCTGCCGGCCAAGGCGCTGCCGCTGCTCGATCGCCTCGGCAAAGCCAGACTGCTGGTCACGCGCCAGGACGGCAAAACGACTTATGTGGAGGTCGCGCACGAAGCGCTGCTGCGCAAGTGGCCGCTGTTGCGGGGCTGGATCGACGAGGAGCGCGAGTTCCTCATCGGCAAGGAACAGCTCAAACAGGAGCTAAACGACTGGGAAGGCGCCGCCGAAGCTCAGAAAGACGATGCGCTGCTCTCGGGACTAAAGCTGACGCGTGCACGGCTTTGGCTGAGCGAGCGTCCCCGCCAGCTCAGCAATGCGGAACGGGATTTCGTAACCGCAAGTGTCGCGCGTCAGGCGGCGGAACAAACGCGCCGCGAGCGGCTGCGGCGCTACGTCCTGACCGGCTCGATCGCGGCAGCCGCGATACTCGCCGTGGTCGCCGCGACCGCGATCTGGCAGAGCGGCGTGGCGACGAACGCACTCGCTTTGGCGCAATTGAATTATCAGCTGGCACTCAAGCAGGCCGCCGGCAGCGTCGGTCTGCTCACCAAAAGCTTTAACGATGGCGCCATCTCCAACAAACTGATGCAGCAGCTTGTCGAAATGTCCCAGGAGACGCTGAAGGCCCTGCCCGGCGAGAGCGACGACGTGACAGCGGCGCGGTCTCGGCTGCTCGACATGCTGACCAACGCCAACCTTGTGCTCGGCAATATCGATATCTCGAGGAATTTCGTGAAGACGGAAATCGAATTGGCGGAAAAGCTGACCGCCAAGGATCCGAATAACCAGCAGTGGCTCCAGCTCGACGAGATGGCCCACGGCGAAATGAGCGACGTCTGGTATTGGGGCGGCGATTCGGCGTCCGGCGCGCTCGAAGAGGCGCGCTTGGCGAAGGATGTCGCCGCCAAACTCGTGACGCTGGCGCCGGATTCGGAGGACTATCAACGCGATCTCATGAACCAATACCGCAGAATAGGCGACGACCTATCCGATGTCGGGCAGGTCGACGAAGCCACCGCGACCTATCAAAACATGCTCAAGATCGCGGAGGGCCGCAGCGCACACAGCCCGGACAGTACGGAGTGGCAGGCAGCCGTCGCCTATTCCCATCAGGAACTCGGCGACGTGCAGATGCAGCAATTTCATTGGGCCGACGCTGCCGTGCAATATCGGGCCAGCCTGGATATTGTCGCCAAGCTCCTGAATGCCGATCCGAATAACAGCGCCAATCTGAACGCGCACGCGGAAACCACCCAGCGCTATGGCGACACCTTTCTGGGACAAGACCAGATAACCGCGGCGCTCGAACAATATACCGCCACTCTACAAGACGCGACGGCGCTGACGAAACTTGAGCCGACAAATCTGCGATGGCAACAATTATTGGAAACCTCGCATCAGCGCCTCGGCGAGGTCGACCTCAAGCAGCGGAAGTTCGCGGAGGCGCTGCAAGAATTCCGGACCTACCTGGCTCTGGCCGAAGCGGAATTGCCAGCGGCCAAAAACAACGGCGGTGCGCTTTACGACGTGACCAATGCACAACTGAAGGTCGGCGACGGGCTGCGCGAGATGGGCGATCTGGACGGCGCCCGCGAGGCCTATGAAAAATCGCTCGCGAACGCGAAGACGCTAAACGCCCTGAAATGGAACGGCTCGTGGTCGAAGATTCTGGCGATCGATTATCAGAGGATCGGGCTGGTCCTCACCGCACAGGGCAAAACCCCGGACGCGATGGACCAATTCAAGCTTTGCACCCAGGTCAAAGTGATCAAGCTAGCGTGGAGTCCGCGTGCCGTATGGCCGCAGGACGTAAGCGACTTTTGTCGAAAGCAAATCGCGGAAATGAAAAACGGCGAGGCGCACTAAAGCAGCCGCCTCAGGGCGTCGCCGCTTGGTGACCTTGCAGCGGGAGGCCATCTGAAAAACTCAGCGCGCGCCTCACCGGCGCGCGTCAAGGGTCGCGTTACGGCCGGCGTTGAGATTTAGGGACGCGTGTTGTCGGAGTGATCGTCCATATAGCTGCCGTTTACCGTGCTACCGGCATAGGAATTGGAAGCGTAGCCGATGAAAGCCGCCGCCAAGCCTAATGCAACCAACGTAGCGAGAATGACATTCTTCATGATGTAACCCCCACGGTGCGATTCCGAGAGCGTTAATGATCGAGCCTGGGGCGTTATTTGTCAAGGCGCGAGGACTGCATTAGGCTCATTTGATACCGTCACCGGTTCGAATCTGGCCTCGGTAGGCTGGGCCTGTCAGGCCATGTTTGTTGAAACGTTTTTGTTGAAATGTTGCTCGAGATTCCGCGCCCGTTATCTCGCGCGGTGCCGAATCGCTTGACGATGATGGCGACAATTCCCGTTTTTTCGAAAGCCCCGCAGACGCTGTTGCCGATCGGCATCGGTCTGGCGGCCTACGGGACCGTGCTGGCCCGTGGCCGCGCCCTGTTGGGCGACCCAGACGTTTATTTTCACATCGCGGCTGGGCACTGGATCTTGGCGCACAGGTTCGTCCCGCATACCGATGTTTTCTCCTACACCATGTCCGGATCGCCGTGGGTAGCGGACGAATGGGGCAGCGAGGTCATTTTTGCCGCTGTTTACGATCACCTCGGCTGGATTGGACTATTTGTATTGCTGGGCGTTGCGTTCGCGGTTGCGATGGCTTTGCTGTCTCGCGCCTTGCTGGCATTTCTCGCTCCGACCTACGCCGTCATCGGTTGTTTAACGGCTTGGGGCATGTGCTTTCCAAGTCTGGTGGTGCGGCCGCATGCGCTTGTCTTTCCGCTGGCGGTCGCGTGGATCGCCACGCTTGTCGCGGCGCGCAGCCGGGATCGAGCGCCGTCACCATTTGCGGCGCTGCTGATGTTGCTGTGGGCGAACTTGCACGGCAGTTTCATGCTCGGCCTCGCCTTCGCCGCGTTGTTTGCGGGCGAAGCTTTGTTTGACGCCGGCGATCGTGCCCAGGCACGCCGCGTGGTCATCGGGTGGGGTGGCTTTGGGCTCGCCTCGCTCGTTGCGGCATTGGCGACCCCGAACGGGATTGCCGGCCTTCTGTTCCCCATCGGCATGATGCGCATGAGTTTCGCGCTGTCCTTGATCACCGAGTGGCAAAGCCCCGACTTTCAGCGGCCGCAGCCACTGGAGATTTGGCTCATGTTACTGCTGTTGGGCGCGTTGCTCCGGGGCATCCGGCTGCCGGTCACTCGCATCGTGATGCTGCTTATTCTTCTGCATTTGGCGCTTGAGCACGTCCGCAATGTCACGATGTTGGGACTGCTGACGCCGCTCTTGATAGCGCCGTCGCTGGCGACGCAGCTACCGCACAACGTCGAAGGATCAATCGGCGGTCTGATCAAACGGAGGCTGGGCGGACGGCCGTCGCCGGCAGCGGCCGCAGCGGCGGCGCTCGTCTGCGCCCTGGTGTTCGCGCTGGCAACGACGGCGTGGCCCCGCGGGGTCATCGCGGGCGCCGATCGATTTACTCCCGCGGCAGCTCTCGCAGCGGTAGGCCCGAACCAGATTCGGGAGCCGGTTTTCAACGATTTCAATTTCGGCGGATTTCTCATTTTTTCCGGCATCCCGCCGTTCATCGACGGGCGCGCCGACATGTACGGCGAAAAATTTCTGCGGCGCTACGCCAAACGCGACGAATTGCCCGGCATTCTTTCGCAATATCACGTCACTTGGACATTGCTCGGTGTCGATCACCCCGATGTTCCGCTCCTCGACCACTTGCCCGGCTGGCGACGGCTCTACGCCGACTCTGTTGCCGTCGTGCATGTGCGCGATACGGCGGCACAGCCCTAGACGTGGTGAAAGGGGATTTATTCCGCTTTGATATTCGCCGAACGGATCACTTTCGCCCACTTCGCGATATAATCGACGATGAACGCGCGGAACTCAATGGGCGAATTTGCAAATGGCTCGACGCCCAGCTCAGCGAAGCGCGTCTTCAAACTCGGGTCGACCAGCCCGGCATTTATTTCTTTGTTGAGCTTCTCGATTATTTCCGTCGGCGTCTGACTGGGCGCCCCTATTCCCTGCCACCCAGTCGCCTCATAACCCGGCACGAAATCGCCGACGCTCGGAACGTCCGGCATGATCGCCGCACGGGTCGTCGAGGTCACCGCCAGTGCACGCACCTGGCCCGATTTGATCTGCTCGATCCAAGTCACCACCGAGCCGAACATGACTTGAATTCGCCCCGCGATGAGTTCGGGGATCGCCGGACCGTCGCCGCGAAAATGCACCGTAACGAGGTCGACACCCGTCATCGCTTTAAAGAGCTCACCGGCAAGGTGCGGCGAGCTGCCTGGACCGGCCGATCCCATGTTGATTTTGCCGGGATTGGCCTTGGCATAGGCAATGAATTCCGGAACGCTCCGTGCCGGAAACGAGGGAGTCACAAGCATCACATTGAAGGTGCGCACGGTGCTCGCCACCGGCGCGATATCGCGAATGAAATCGAATTTAAGATTGTCGTAGAGCGAAGCGTTAAATCCGTTCGACGACGAGGCTTGAAGCAGTGTGTAGCCGTCGGGGCTCGACCGAACCACCGCTTCGGTCGCGACGTTGCTGCCCGCGCCAGGGCGGTCTTCAATGATGAAAGGCTGAGAAAGCCGCAGCGACAGCCATTCGCCGGTCAGTCGTGCAATGATGTCGTTCACACCGCCGGCCGCATAGCCGACGAGGACATGGACCGGCCGCGTCGGGTAAGTGTCGGCCCGCGCGGTGCGCGAAACCACAGCCAGCGCGGCAGCTCCCGCTCCCAGTTCCAGGAATCGACGGCGAGGAAATCTCATTCGATCACTTCACAGGCGGTCTTTTGCAAGACCGGTGGCACTGCGAGGCCGAGCGCCTTTTCGGTCTGCGGAATGGCATTCAGTTCACCACCTTGGTCGCGTCGTAGGCCGGCACCCGCGCGGCGAAATCGTCGAGCCAGGCGACGAGCCGCGGATGATCGGCGCGCCAAGCGCCGCCGAAGCGCAAATCGCGATAGCCGAGCACGCAGGCGAGCGCGATCTGGCCGACATCGGGCAAGGCACCCGGCGTGGGCTTGAGCGGCGGCGGCGCCTCTTCAAGGACAGCCAGCGCGCGGGTCACCTTGCCGGCCTGATAGTCGAGCCATTTCGGCTCGTGCTTTTCGCTCTGGCGCCAGCGCGCTTCATAAATGGTCAGGATCGAAGCATCGAGAATGCCGTCGCACAGCGCCTGCAGCCGCAAGGCGGCGAGGCGCTCATCGGGATCGCGCGGCACGATCTTGCCGCCGCCGGCGCGGTGATCCAAATATTCGAGGATCACGCGGGAGTCGTAATAGACGGTGCCGTCCTCGGCGATCAGCGCCGGAATCTTGCCCAGCGGATTTTGCCGCCGCAGGCTGTCGCTGCCATCGGTGGGATCGGCCGGCTCGACCGTGACGTCGCGGTCAAAGCCGAGCAACGCAATCGCGATCCGCACCTTGCGGCCGAACGGCGAAGGCGGCGAGGAACGCAAGATCATCATCAAAGCACCATTGGTTGGGGAGCGAGGAAGAAACGTCGTGGCGACAGCAGAACCGTGGCCCAGCATTTGGCACAGCAAAGCGACGACAGCAAAGCCGATAGCGGCGTGCGGCGCCTGCGCCGCTCACTCGCTTACACACCCTTTTGCCCTTGCGCCCTACTCTCGCCCGCGTCCGGGGCAAGAGGCGAGGCGCCGTCGTCCTAACCGCTAACGACCAGATTGACCGCCTTCGGTCCCTTGCCCTTTTTGTCGGGCTCGACCTCGAAGCTGACGTGTTGTCCCTCGGCCAGCAATTTCAGGCCCGCACGTTCAACCGCGGTAATGTGCACGAACACATCGCGGCCGCCGTCGTCAGGCTTGATGAAACCGTAGCCGCGCTCACCGTTGAAAAACTTGACCGTACCGGTCATTGCCATCGTTCTTCCCCTGTGGTTCCACGCCGCCACCCCCACGGTGCGGCGGCTAGTGCGGACATCCACGCGGCCAAAGAACTTCGCCAAAAAGGGCTGCAGTCACTCCGCCGGCCCCCCACAGGAGGCGGAACGCCTAAACCAGCAGTAGATAATTAGACCAATTTACGCGTGTGGAAAAGTAGGCAAATACCGGCGGGGCTGCGGGATCGGGTGGCTTTTTCTGTCTTCGCCTAGCCGCCTATTCCCTCTGGGCGAGCCAATCCAGCCGGCTGGCAGCATGGGGGCCGAGCAGCCGCGCCAGCGCGGGCAAGACGAGGCGCAGTTCCGCCTCCAGCGGGTAAGGCGGATTGACCAGAATGAGACCGGAGCCGGCGAGTTTCGGTCCGACAGGTCTTGCACCGACAAATCTTGCACCGACAGATCTTGCACCGACGGGGCGTAGATCGACAACTGCGGCACCGGCAGGCGGCGGCCCAAGCCGCAATTCGCAGCGCAAGATTTTAGCAACGCCAAGCTGGCGCAGCCGCCGCGCCAGCGCCTCGGGAGCGTCGCGTTGTTTGATCGGATACCACAGCATGTAAATGCCGGTCGGCCATTTGCGATGGGCGTCGCCGAGCGCCCCCGACAACCGCATAAAGTCGGCGCCTTCCTCGAACGGTGGATCGACCAGAACCAGGCCGCGGCGTTCCTTGGGCGGGATGGTCGCGCTGAGCGCGGTCCAGCCGTCGATGGTCAGCACCTTGCTGCGCCGGTCGCCGCGCAGCGCAGCCTTGAGCAAAACGGCGGCGCGGGGTTCAAGTTCGCAGGCGATCAGGCGGTCTTGCGGGCGCAGCAGCGCCTGGGCGATGACCGGCGATCCGGGATAAACCCGCAACTCGCCGTCGCGATTAAGCGCCGTGACGCAAGCCAGGTAAGGCGCCAGCAAGGCCAAGGCGCCGTCGCGGCGCTGAGCGTCCTGCGAAACGCCCTCCCAGATCCGCTTGATTCCGTCGCGCCATTCGCCGGAACGGCTCGGTTCCGGTCCCATTAGGTCATAGCGGCCGGCGCCGGCATGGCTGTCGATGACGCGAAAAGCGGCGGGCTTGGCGCGCAGATGTTCGAGGATGCGGGTGAGCACGACGTGCTTATGCACGTCGGCGAAATTGCCGGCGTGAAAGGCGTGCTGATAGTTCATGTGCCGAAGTGGGCCGCCAGGCCGTTCAGCCGCCGCGCACTGGCGGCATGACCAAGGCGCCGCGCCGGCAACTGCGCTTGGCGACTTCGGCGCAATCGTGAAACTTCAGATCCTTGGACAGGCAAAGCCGCACTTCGGTGAGCCGCTTCTTGTCGCAGCCGACGGCCATGGCGGCGGGTGTCAGGCCGGGATTGGCCTTAATGAAGGCGTCCTCCACCGCGCCCGGCGACACGCTCAGGGGCTCCTTCAGATCGCTGTAATCCGGCGGGATTTGCACTGCCGCGCGGGCCTTGCGCACGGTGCCGAAATAGGCGCTTGGCGACAGTCCCGAGCAGGTGCCGTGCTTGTCCCATTCATTGAAAATGAGATGTGGCGCCGGCATCAGATCGAGCATCGAGTCGACGATGCCGCGATAAAGCCGCGGCGACGGCGTCTGGCAATTCTCCGGAAAGCCGCGATCGTATTGCGGCCACAGCCCGTGCACGACGAACGAATAAGGCCGTGCCCCGCATTGCATGCCGCCGGCGCGGCCGCCGTTGCGCTCGGCCGCGGCCGCGCAAAAGGACGGCGACCAGGACAACGACAGCACATAGAAATCGAATTGCCCCGGCTGGTTGTCATGGTCCTGACTGGAATTTTGGGCACGGGCCGATGCGACGGCGAACAAGCCCGCGACCAAGCACGCGACGATGGCCGCGCGGATTACAAGCTTCTGCATCGCTGCCCCCGGTTAAGCGATCGACAGATTATCATAGATCGGCTAAGAACAAATCTAGAACGGAGTGCGGCTTTGCGGCCGCTTGACCACGACCGGCCTCCGCGCTTCGTGGGCCCTGGCAAGCCGGCTGACCGACACTTAACTTGGGTCTGGGCAGCACAGGCAGGGAGGCACCGGGCATGGCGGTTTACCGCCTGTTTAAAAACCAAGCCTTCGAACCGGAAGCGATTTCGATGATGTCGAGCGCTCATGCCGAAATATGCCGGACGCTCGGCGTGAGCGATCGCGATCAGGCGGAAGCCGACGCGGTGGCCAAGAAAGTCATCGAATTTGCCCAGCGCGGCGAGCGCGATCCGGTTCGCCTGCGCGACAGCGTTTTGCAGGCCTTGCGGCGTTAGAGCGCGATCCAGCGCACCACCAGCCGGCATTCCCAGCCTTTGCAACGATCCATCAATGACCGAAGGCCGCCCGAATGACCAAAGATCGCCCGATTTAAGGTCTTGATTGCATCTTTACGCCCGCGTTGCTGGCGCACTAAAGTCCGGCGCTGGAGCGACGGTTTAGAGATGGGTGAGCCGATGAAGCTTCTCGTGACGGCGTTGGCCATGATGCTGACGATGACGCTGACAATGGCCGGCGCCGCGGCCCAAAGCGTGAGCACGGGGGGCCCGGTGGGGAGCATGGACGGCAACCGCAAGGGACGCCCACAATCTTCCGACTCGAAGCCGCGCCCCGTCGACGACAAAGATTATAAAGCCGCGCTCAAAAGCCTGCCCGACAAACCGTACGACCCGTGGGCGAAAACGCGTTGATCGGAACTTGCGCCGGTAGGCTTACGTTGATCAGGGCTTGGCCGCGCGGCAGGCCGGATTATAGGCGTCGTTGCGATCGAGCCCATCGACGCAGAAATTGACGCCCCAATCCATCCCGATCATGCCGGTATCTTCGGCGATCGAATAATAAACCGGATGTCGGGCGCCGTCGTTGATCAAGGCGGTGCCGCTGCAGAAGCGGCGCGGGATGGATTGCGCCGCCCACGGCAGGACGGCGGTCTCGCGAATGTTGTCAAAGCCGACGATGCGCAATTCGGAATTCCAGAACCGGAATTCCTTGGTGCGGAAATTGGCGATAATCCGATCGAGCGCCGGCGCATAGTCGCAGGCCGGCATGATCCGATCATAGCGCGGTCCCGACAGCCAGAAATTCTTTTCCAGAAAGCCCGCCGCCCGTGGCTGCGACAACGAAACCAGGCTGAACGCAACGGCAAGCGCGGCGCAGGCCATGCGGCCGGACACGATTGCGGACAGGCTTCCAGGGACGGCTGCGAACATGAACCCCTCAGCCCGCAAAACTGCCGCGCCGGCGGGC
>Ga0181531_10002328_pt1 | contig 11888 bp, 11 predicted proteins | sample PEATcosm2014_Bin_38_FD_119743 | JGI IMG/M metagenome (GOLD analysis project Ga0181531, IMG submission 119743) | Peatland microbial communities from MTU Mesocosm Facility, Houghton, MI, USA - PEATcosm2014_Bin11_10_metaG | ecosystem: Environmental > Terrestrial > Soil > Wetlands > Peat | place... | reverse complement strand
CCGAGGAGGCGATCTCTCCGTTCCGCGCGACTTCGCGCTCCGGCAGCGCCATGGCTTCCTGCTCGGCCGGCGCTCCCGCCTCCCATTCCGTCGCCGCACGTTGCTCGGCATGGCGCAGCAGTTCGGTCGCGTCCCGCCCCGGCGACCTGCCCCCCGACCGTTCGGCTTCCGACCTTTGCAGAGCGTCAAATATTCGGCTCATACTCACTCGCTTCGAGAGAAACAGGCACATTCAGATCGGCGCTGCGCGCCACCGGCCTGCGCAGAGCCGAATAAAGATCGCGAAGGACTTTCGCCGCCCGCTGGACGTCCATTTCGCTCAGTGTTCCCCCGCCTTCCGGCTCGCCGAGCGAGGTGTTGTCGAGCCGAAACTCCTTTGCGACGTCCTCCACAACATCCACCGTTATCCTCGGGATCTGCCGCGCGTAAGCAATGATCAGCGCGTTTTCGCAGACGGTATTGATCAGCCGCGGAAATCCCCGCGAATGGCGATACACCGCGGCGACGGCTTCCGGACCGAACAGATGGCCCGGATCGCCCTCCGCCCCCGCAACCCGCAGCCGATGTTCGATATATTCCTTAGTCTCCTGCGCGTCGAGCGGTCCCAGCTGCGCGCGCAGCGCAACTCTCTGCTTGAGTTGCCTCAGCGCCACCGAATCCAGCTTCTGATCCAGCTCTGGCTGCCCCACCAGGATGATCTGTAACAGCTTGTCGTCGGTGGTCTCCAGATTGGAGAGAAGACGCACCTCTTCGAGCAGCTCCTCCGACAGATGATGGGCCTCGTCCACGATCAGGACCGTCGTCAGCCCCTTCGATCCCCGCGAGACCAGAAACTGACCGAGATCCAGCAACAGCTCGCTCTTGTTCTTCCCCGAAGCCGGAAGCCCGAAGTCGGACAATATGTACTGCAGAAACTCCGACGGCGACAGACGGCTGTTAAACAGATAAGCGTAGGCAATATCCCTGCTTTCCTTCAGCAGGCGAAGCAGGCAGCGCAGAAGCAGCGTCTTGCCCGTTCCCACTTCACCGGTTACCACTACAAATCCCTTGTGCCGCCGGATGCCGTAGTGGAGCGCAGCGAGCGCCTCGTTATGCCGGCGCGTAGACACAAAATAAGTAGGGTCCGGAGTCAGGTCGAAAGGATTGCGCGCCAGCTTAAAAAAAGCTTTATACATTGCGGCTCATATTTTAACTGTGCAGATAACTGATCGCTGAGCCGGTCAGGATAACCACCAGCACCAGCGCTGCGGTTGCAGCTCCCAGATACGTCCGTCGCCTGCTTCTCCGTTCGTCGAGCGGAGTTGTGATATCCGGAATCTCGGCAAAGATTGCGACCGGCAGCAAGTCCTTGATCTCCTGCTCCCGGTAAAGTCGGTCATCCGCCATTTCGACTACCAGCACCACCAGCCCCCCCAGCGCCATCCCCGCCGCTATCCCCATCGCGCAGAAATTCAGCCGCTTGGGAAAATCGGGCTTCGACGGCAGGCTCGGCGGATCGAGAACCGAGAATCGCTCCCCCTCCTGCATCTGTTCCATGCTGGTCGCCATCTGCGAGTCGTCCCTCTTCTTGAGCAGTTCGTTGTAGTTGGCCAGGGACTGATCGTACCCCCGATTCAGCTCCGCCAGTTGCTCCTCGCTCGCCGGTTCCGCGCCAAGCCGCCCCTGATATTCGCCGATCTGCGTTTTCAGCCGCGCAAGGCTCTGCTCTTTGTTGGCGATCTCCACCTGATTGGCCTGCAACTGGCCCTGCAGCTGCCCCACAGGTGAATTCGGTCCATCCGCCAGCGGGTCATCGCTCGGCTCCGCATTCGCCCCGGGCTTTGCCGACCGGGCCGCGAGCGCCCGGTCGCGTTCCTTTTCCAGCCGCGCGATCTCGGCTTTGAGCGACTGCACGTCCGGATAGCTGTCCGTGTAGCGCGCGCTCAGATCGGCCAGCTGCGCCCGGTCTTTCTCGAGCGCCGCGTCCAGCGTCGTGACGTCGGCCGGAGTCCCGTCCACTGCCTTCGCAGGCCCCCGCATGGCGTGATATTGCTCGATCAGCGTCTGGAAATATGCCCGCTGGCTCACCGCCGTGTTGAGCGCGTCCTGCTCGTTCTGCAACTGCTGCTGCAGTCCTGCCAGAATCGACAGATTCGCCGCCTGCTGCGAGGGCAACGCCCCCTGATGGGCCGCCTCGTACCGCGCGCGCTTTGCCTCCTGATCGGCCAGCGCCTGCCTGGCGGTCTCCAGTTCCTGATTCAGGAAGTTCGTCGTGTCCGTTGACTCCTTTTGCCGTACCTGAAGGTTCTGGCTGATCACCGTTGTTGACAGCTCCCGCGTGATCTCCTGGGCAACCTGCGGGGTAGAGGCCGAAAAGCCGATCGAAAAAGAGCTGACTCCCCCTCCCGCCCGCTCATTTTGAACCAGCTGGACGTCGATCGCCTTGGTCATCGCCGCCACCTTCTCGTCCGGGCTCATCTTCTTTTTCGAGCCGGAATAAAGGTTGTACTTATTGATGATCTCCAGCAGATGGGTGCGGCTCATGATCTGCTCGGAAATAGTCTCCAGCTGGTCCTGCAGATCCTCGCTCACATTCGAAACAACGTAATTCTTCGGCATGCTCGGCTGCTCGACCAGGATTACCGTGGTCGACTTATACCGCGGCTTGATCGTCCAGCTCGCTCCCCACACCACCAGAAACCCGATCAGCATCGGGATCAGAAAGTACACATAGCGCCGCCGCGCCATGTCCACATAGCGGCCGATATCCGGCTGTTCCGAGCTCTCGATCTCAGCGTCTTCCGGCATCCCTATCTCCCCAGCGGCCTTCTCAGCTGATACTGGATCGTTCCGTAAACCCTCTGCGTGTTCGGCGCGTTGGCGATCTCCGGAATTCCCGCGAAATCCTGCCGCAGGTAGTCGTAGCCCACCTGCGCCGATACGCGCTGGCTCAGAGCGTGCGCTACCGAACCCGCCGCCCTGACCACGTGCCCATTCTCCCCGGCTACCGTTAACGACGACAGCTGCCCTGCGTTATTCGCAAGGCTGCTCGTATAACTACCGGAACAACCCAGCCCCCACGAACGGCTCAACTGCAGGCGGAATTCCGCGCTTCCGGCGTTTGTGGTAAATACTCCCAGCAATCCCCCGCCTGCCGTCACCGTTCGCTGGTAACTCGCCGAAAAGGCCGCTCGCTCCACCTCCGCATGCGCGCTGGCCATAATTGTGGGTGACCATCCCTTCAGAGGCGGAGCCGGCTGAAACGTTGCGGTGTAATATTGTGGACCACCCGACACCGACAGGAAAATATTTTTTCGCGGATAAAATGTGTAAAAAGGCAATGCCGCCGCCGTCTCGGTTCGGCCCCCCGCCATAACCGCCGCCGACTCGGTGATATTGAAATAGTCTCCCGTCGCTCCGATATACTGGCGCCCGGTAAGACGCAGATTGTAAAAGGCGTTCCCGCTGTAAGTGTTGGCGTTATAGAGCCCCGCCGCCTCGCCGCTGTTTGGATAATTCAGCTCCGAGGCCCCGCCCCCCACGCCAACCATCGCATCTCTGCTGAACTGATAACTGTAGAGCCCACCGCCGTGATTGAGGATCTGATCCGCATAGGGCGCGATCGCCAGCGCCCCCGGCGTACCCGGCGAACCCGATATCGTGCCTCCCGACAACGAATAGGGCTGGCTGAATACATTCGAAGTCTTGAGAAATGAGTCGTACACGCTCACATTCGAATGCGGGCTCACCCGATAGTCGATCTCCCCCGTCGCATTCTCGCTGACCTCATTGAGCACACTCGCCTGCTGGTAAAACAGAAATCCCGGGTTATACGACAGGTTCTCGTGCAGACGCTCGGTGGTGCGATCGATCTGCACCGTGGGCAGAATCGAATATGTCTCGTCGGCCTCCGGCGCGATTCCCTCCCCGTAGTAGACGTTCGTATCGTATCCAGCCCCGGCCACAACGCCGATACTCAGGTAATTCGATCGCTCTTCCGATCCGGTTCTGGCCGAAAACGCCATCCCGCCCGCCGACGGCGGCGCAGCCATCGCGTCGTCGCCCTGATCGGCAGCCGCTTCCGGCGGGGGCGCCCCGTTCTGAGATCCCCCGTTCTGACCGCTCTGAGTCCCGCCGTTCTGACACCAGACCGGCGCAGACGCCATCGCCATGATTACCAGAATTCGAGCTATCACGACCGTCTCAGTTCACGACGATTGTGTCGCCGGGCTGCAATCTTATATTGGTCTGGGGATTCTTGCCCTTAACGAAGGCATCGTAATTAAACTTGTACCGTGTCTGGGTGCCATCCGGCTTCCCCCGAAGAATGTGCACGTCCTTCTTCCTGGCGAAATCCTTAAACCCGCCCGCATTCGCAATCGCATCCATCACCGTCGTTGTGGTGGTCAGCGGATAGGCGCCCGGCCGGGTCACCTGGCCCATCACATTGTACTTTTGGCTGTTGATCTGCTGAACGATCACCGTGACTATCGGCTGCTTTATGTTGTCCTTCAGCCGGTTGGTGATGTCCTCTTCCAGTTGCAATGGCGTCCGGCCCGAAGCCTGGATTTCAACCGCAAAAGGCAGCGAAATCTTCCCGTCCGACCGAACGGGAACGGTCTTGCTGAGGTCCGGCTCCTTCCAGACGTCGATTTCCAGCGAATCGCCGGCTCCAATTACATAGTTATTGTCGCTGTGGGCACGGCCCGCTTGTGTGGTCACCTGACCCGGTGCGGTTCCGGTAGCCTGCCCCGTTGCAGTACGAGCCCCGTCTCTGGCCGGCGCCTCCGCCCACGCGCCGCTCGCCAGAACCGTCGCAAGAATTCCTGCGAGGATTGCCCAATCCGCTCTGCTGCTCATACGCCTGACTCGTGAGACCAACCCAAGGCTCCAGGTTCCCTGACTGCTGCGTCGCGCTGACCTGTCAGAGGTTCGAATCCGCCGGATCGAACACCTTCTGCGGCTGCTGCTTACCCTGCATAGTAAATCACATGCGGTTGCGCAGCACTCAAATTGTGCCCCAGGGCCTGTAAACCGCTATGCGGACGGTAATGCCTCTTTCAATCGCTCCGCCCCCGCGGTGGCCCCGCCTAAAAATGCGCCCCGCGCGCCCTCCACGCCGATCGGTTCCACGTCGGAGGCATCGACTTCCACGCCCACAGATCGCGCCAACATATCCACCGACAACACCAAACGGCAGAGATTCTTCTTCCGCACCAGAATGCCTTCCACTCCCTCAAGCGAGCCCCGTATCATCCGCACCCGCTCCCCACACCGCAAAAACGGATGCGGCTCGACGCGACAGGACCCTTCCACCACGCGCCGGATGGCCAGAATCTCCTCCTCCGGAACCACCGCGATCTGATCCCCCCGGGACAGGATCATATGCACCCCCGGCGTCGTCACCACCTGAAGCCTGCGGTCTGGATTTCCCCGCACAAAGACGTATCCGGGAAACAACGGCAGCGAAAGAAGCTTCTGTCTGTCTTTCCACCGCCGCATCGAATCGTGCAGCGGCAGAAACACTTCCAGGCCCTTGCACAACAGCATTTCCGCTACAGTTTTTTCGTGCTGGTGCCGGGTGTAGAGAGCCCACCACGCGGCCTGGTCCTCGGTTTCGGCGCTAACCCTCGTCAGAGGCGTCATTTTGCTCAATTCCATCTCTCATTATCGCTCATCCGGGTACAGCTCCGCCCTGTGAGCTACATCAGCCCATTTTCCACAGTCAGAATTCGTGAACTCCAGGCAATCCGCAACCCTGTCCTGCCCGGATGCCTCTTGCCTTTAACGCTGATTCTTAACAGGAAAGTGAGTCAAAGCGATAACCGCTCACTGCCATTGAACGAGTCTTTGGCCATGTAATCCCTGCCGCTCATCTGGCGAAAAAATCGCGAATGCATAATCCTGGCAGCCACCGTGAAGGCGCCGGCCGGGATCCTGCATGTCGACGAACGAATTACGAAACCTCGGCAGAAAACTTCAGCGGCTCTCTCCCCGTCCAGCTCCACCGGAAGAACGAACCTCATTTCAACTGCGGTCTTCGGATCCAGCGGCCGAAAACTCCTCATCAGCACCCCGGAAATGCTGATATTCTCAGTCACTCCATCGTGCCACGCCCTCTCTCCCCGCACCCGATAACGGATGGCCGTCCCGATCTCATATCGGCGGGCTCGGCAGATTTCTGTAGGTGTCGCGCTCAAGGCCCGATCCGGTTCCATGCCCTCTCCTTGCATTCCACCCACAGACCAACCTGCTGTCCCGACTCGCGTGCTCAAGATTAGGGCACTTCCCTGGGTACAGCAATAGCCCGACAGTACTATCGTCATATGACTGCATAGTGCTAGTCCAATAGAACCTTTGTGTGTTACCGCGGTGCATTTTTACCGATGGAAATTCACACTTCCAGGCCATCTGCTCCGGCCTCGATCGCGCCCGCACTGGCTCGCGTTTTCCGCCACCGCTGTCCCATCATGAAGCGAATGACGTCAGCCGATGATTGACGGCAAACAGCGCGAGCTCCAGCCGGTTCGACACCCCCAGCTTGTCAAATACGTTGCTGATGTGGTGCTTTACCGTCTGCTCGCTGATCACGCACCTCTGTGCGATATCGGGATTCGAATACCCCGCCACCACCAGGTTCACGATCTCCAGTTCCCGCGTCGTCAGACCGTAATCGCTGCGGCGGTATCCCTCATCCGCGGGAGCCACGCTCCGCAGAGCCTGAACCAGGTCGCTCACGCTCTCGCGGCCCACCCAGTACTGGCCGGCCATCACACAGTGAATGCTGTCGAAAAGCCGCTGCGTGGTGGATTCTTTCATAACCACCCCGTACGCTCCCAGTTTCAGCGCCTGAACGATCTGAGCCTTTTCGATAGACGCCGTCAGCAGCAGGGTCCGCATCGGTAGACGGTGAGCCAGCAGTTCCCGCAAAACCTCCATTCCGTCGCGCCGCGGCATCGAAAGATCGAGCAACAGAATGTCCGGTTCAGTCTGCCGAGCCAGTTCCAGCAACGCGTCTCCGTCCGATGCTTCCCCCACCACCTCGAACCCGGGCTGCGTCTGCAGCAATCTTCGCAGTCCGTCCCGGAACAGCGGATGATCGTCGGCGATCAGGATACGGATTGGAGCAGGCAGACTATCGGATAAAGAAACCATTAGTTATCCCCATGCCGGCCCACTGAGACCGGATGCGGAATGGCCCCCGGGATGCCCTGGAGCCATTGCCTTCTGAAGTCAACGTCAGGGATCCCGGCCCTGGCTGAACCCAGTTCCGCTCTACCCATACGCAGTTGCTTAGAAAGTGCTGGATGAATGTTGAATGAAGTCGAATGGGCGCTTACTGTCGATCGGCCCGAGCGTTCATTATAACGTGGAACCCAAAGCACAGTGTCACCTTAATTCAGAATTAACCACGCGTACCATCATGACTAAACCGGAATGCACCGCACCGGACCACGCCCCGTAGTTTCATTTCATCCTCCTCCGTAAACTCCTTGAACTCCCTCCGCGGCGTCCATGGGTTGAAGCGCTGGTTCCACGCGCTCAGTCCGCGGGAACGTTCGCCGTATACATATTCGAAGGGACGCTTTCAACTCCCGCGCTGTCGACGCTCGTGACCACGTAATCGTAGGCCAGGCCGTTCTGCACCGTGCTGTCCGTATACGCCGTTGTCAAATCGATCCCGGCGTTCAGCAACTGAAACGCTCCCGCCCCGCTCGGCGAGCGATAGACGTTGTATCCCACCACCTGGTCGGGTGAACTCGCCGGGGCCAGCCAGGTCAGCCCCACCGAATGGGTCTGCGTACCCGAGCCCTTCAATGCAATGACGATCGTCCCGCCGCTGCCGCTGTTGCTGGCGATTGTCAACTGCCCCGTCGACGGCCCCGCTTCCGTTGGCAGGAATCCGACACTGAGCGTGACCGACTGTCCGGGATTCAGAGTCAGCGGAAGCATCATTCCGGCAATCGTGAATCCGGCCCCGGTCACGCTCGCTCCACTGATCGAAACAGCCACCGAGCCCGTCGACGTCAGCGTCAGCGCCTGCGTCGCTGCAGTATTCAGCGGCACGCTTCCGAATCCCACCGAAGCGGTATTAGCAGTCAACAGCGCCGCCGCGGCATTCAACTGCAGCGCGAAGGACTGCGAAACGCCATTGGCCGCCGCGGTCAGCGTCGCCGTTTCCATAGCAGGCACCGCCATTACCGCCGCCGCAAACCCAGCATCGAGGGCGCCCGCCGGAACCACTACGCTGGCCGGCAATGCGACCGCCGGATTGTTGCTGGCAAGATTCACTGCAACTCCACCCGTCGGCGCTGCCGCTGCGAGAGTCACAACGCAACTGTCCGTTCCCGAACCCGTAATCGATGCGGCGCTGCAGGAAAGAGAAGCTGGCCCCGGCTGCCCGGTTGCACCGCCGCCGCCCCCTGACCCGCCGCCGCCACCCGGCCCGCCACCACCACCTGAGCCCCCGGATCCTCCGCCCCCGCCTGATCCGCCTCCTGAGTTGTCCGTGCCGGTCCCGCTGATTCCGATCACCGTCGCGGCGCCCGACGAATCGTTGCTCGCTATCGTGAGCATCCCCATCGACGTGCCCACATTCCCGGGATCGAACTGCAGCGTGAGGACGATCTCCTGGCCCGGATTCAAAATCAACGGAAGCGCAGGCCCGTTCAACGTGTAGCCCGTTCCTTCCAGCGTTGCAGAGTCGATCGTTACCGGCTCGCTCCCGGCCGAATTCAGAGTTACCGTCTGTATGGCTGCCGTGTTGAGTGAGACATTGCCGAACGCTACATTGTTCGTGCTGCTTTCCAGCGTCCGCACCGCGGCATTCAGCTCCAGCCCGGTTGTCTCGGCAATGCCGCCTTCGATGGCCCACACCTCGACAGCCTGCGCTGCCGTTACTGCGCTCGCCGCCGCCTGGAAGCTCGCGCTGGCCGCGTTTGCGGGAACTGTGACGACCCATGGCACCGTCACCGCAGGACTGCTGCTCAACAGGATCACGCTCACGCCATCGCTGCCCGCCGGCGCCGTCAGGGTGACAGTGCACGGATCGGTCTCCGCGCCTGTGATCGTCGAGCTGCTGCACGAAATGCCGTTCAGCACCCCCGTTTGTGGCGACGCTGAAGGCTCGCCGGGAGGCTGCACTCCCACGCCGCTCAGCCCGATCACCGGGAGCGCTCCCGTTGTCGCATTGCTGATCACCGACACTTGTCCCGTGGCTTGACCCGCCGTGGACGGGTTGAACTGCACTTGAAAGCTGTAAGTACCGCCCGCGCCAACCGTAACCGGATAACCGCCCTCACTCGCCATCCTGAATGACTGGCCCGCGACGTTCACCTGTGATATCCGCACCGCGGCTGTGCCGCTGTTCGTGAATGAAACCGTCGAACTGGATGCCTGACCCACTGTCACTGCGCCAAAATCAATCGAGCTCTCCGCGGCCGTGAGCCCTGTCGGCATATTCGTCCCGCATCCGGCAAATACCATCGAAGCCCAGCAGCCCGCCAGCATGCTCAGCTTTGCAAGCCGCTTCGATATTCGAGTCCCCCGCCGTACCGGCCATCCATTCTCCCCAATTCTGCTGTCGTTCAAAATGCTGTCCCGCAAAGTCAATACTGACTCTGACGAAAAACGAACAGGGATCTCGTACACCACTTCACCTCATACGTCTGTTAGTGTTTGGCCCGATTGGATTGCTTACGCTCCCTGGGAGAGGGAGGCTGAGTTCAAGGCGGAGCAGCCCAAATACTTTCGAGGCCGATCTCCGCGCGTATGTCTTGCCGAGTCGATTGACGGTCTACCGAGAATTTAGCTCCCGCAAGTGCACGCGGAAGTCCAACTCCGCAAACTCATCATCTGTGTTCTGTTTTTGTCTGCGAATGTCCGTAACTGCACAACTTTCGCTCGGTATCCTCCGCCATTTTCCACAACACATAAAAAAAACAGCGCGATCCATTCAGGCAAAAATACGCCTCAACATGGAAGATTCTTCCTCTGAGAAGCCGTGTGTTTTTTCACGGTATCTGTATCTCTGTCTCATGTGAAATGTGTTCCCCAGCATATCCCCCAGACCCTCGCAATTCACTTCCTCAAAAGTCACTCAAGGCAGTACTTAAAGTAATGATGATTGATCGGGCCGTCGGTCTCTCCCGCCGATCTGCGAACTGGAACTGCTCTCATAGACCTCATACGTCGCAAATGCAGCGTGTGAGACCCGCCATCGAAGCGGTCCTCATGCGGCACTCCAGAGTCCCTGCGCTGCATGTGAGACCGGTTCTAAAATAAATTTATGAACAACGCCGATGTGGCCATCGCCGGCGGCGGCATCATCGGTCTCGCAACCGCGCTGGAACTGAAGAGTGCGGGCTGCGCCGTAACCGTGTTCGATCGGACTGAGGCAATGTCGGAAGCATCGCGCGCCGCGGCCGGTATGCTCGCTGCCGCCGATCCGGAAAATCCCGGCGCACTGCGGGAGCTCAGCAGATTCAGCCTCGCCTGCTATCCCGATTTCCTCGCGCGCATCGAGCAGCTCTCTGCAAAAAGGATTCCCATCCGAACCAGCACAACTGTCCAGGGCGTGCATCGTCTTCCCGTGGCCCTCGGCGAAACAAAAATTCTGGACGAGACAGACCTCGAGGCCCTGGCCCCCGGCGCCATCGCCAGCGGCTTGAGATTTTTGCTGCTCGAAGAACAAAGCTTCGACGCATGGGATCTCGCCGAGTCACTCCCCGCGGCCGCGCGCGCCGCCGGTATCGAGTTGCGCGAAAATACTTCGGTTCTGTCTGTACGCGCGGTAAAGTCGGCAGTCGAATTCGTCACAGTGAACGGCACATTTTCCGCCGGCGCCTTTCTCAACGCTGCCGGAGCATGGGCGCCCACCCTCGACAGCGCTCTCCCCGTCTTTCCACGCAAGGGCCACATGCTCACCGTGGAGCTCCCCGGCGCCATACAAATGCATTGCGTCCTCCGCACTCCGAACGTCTACATCGTCCCCCGGGGCGCCAACCGCTACACCATCGGCTCCACGGTCGAGGACGCCGGTTTCGATCGCAATGTCGACCCCGCCCGGATTCACGAACTCTTCTCCCGCGCCGCCGCCCTCTGGCCGCCCCTGCGCAACGCCGGCATCGCGGAAACCTGGGTCGGTTTCCGCCCTGGATCCGAAGACGGCCTGCCCATCATCGACCAGGCCGGCAACCGCTGCTGGGTCGCCACCGGCCACTTCCGGAACGGAATCCTGCTCGGCCCCGGCTCCGGACGCCTGCTCAGCCAGTCGATCGCTGGCCGCGAGCCGCAGATCGACCTCTCGCCCTTCCGCTGCGGCCGATTCGCCCTCGCCCCGGCTTCTTCCTGAAAAACTCAGTCCGTCGCTCCATTCTGAATGACAGCCAATCCTCGCGTAAGCTATAAGAAGGATTCCTGGCGTTCCGTGCAGGCCCTGGACGCTCCCTTCAAGTGGGCGCTCCCCCCATCGCGTGCGCCATCGCGGCATCCCGCATCACATCTCCGGGCGGAGGAGAAAGCATCACATGGCGACGGCAACGGTAGTCAAGGGTCTTGAAGGTGTTGTGGCAGCGAACTCCGGCATCTGCTGGATCGATGGGTATGCCGGCGTCCTCGCCTATCGCGGCATCGACATTCACGAACTGGCCGAACAATCCACCTTCGAGGAAACCACTTACCTCTTGTGGCACGGCACTCTCCCCAGCCGTTCGCAGCTCGCCGAGTTCACCAGCAAGCTCACCGATGCGCGCCGCGTTCCTTCCGAAATCTACGACCTCTTCCGTTCCGTGCCGAAGACTGCCACGCCCATGGAAGTGCTGCGAACAGCGGTTTCCGCGCTGAGCTTTTATGACCCGGCCGAAGCCGCCGTCGACCATGATTCGAACGTCCGCAAAGCTTTCGCCCTG
>Ga0181531_10002327_pt1 | contig 11888 bp, 6 predicted proteins | sample PEATcosm2014_Bin_38_FD_119743 | JGI IMG/M metagenome (GOLD analysis project Ga0181531, IMG submission 119743) | Peatland microbial communities from MTU Mesocosm Facility, Houghton, MI, USA - PEATcosm2014_Bin11_10_metaG | ecosystem: Environmental > Terrestrial > Soil > Wetlands > Peat | place... | reverse complement strand
CGTGATCGAGAGGCAGATCGGCGAGGCTTCGGGGTCGAGCGCGTTAAGCGTGTTCGAGAAATCGTAGCCGTTCTCGATCACGATCGACCGGCCGCCCGACCCGGAGGCGGTGCCGGCACCGCCAATCCGCGAAAATTGCGTCTGCTCGAGCGCGATGCCGGCAGCGTCGACGAGCTGCTCAACGAAACACAAAAATTAAATCTGAGCCCGCGCAATATCGCCATCGAAATTCTGGAAAGCGCCTTCGACGACGCGGGCCATCTGCGAAGCCTTCTGGAAACCTTCCGCTCGCAGGGATTCCTGCTCGTCCTGGACGACGTCGGCGTCGGCTATTCCAATCTCGACCGCATTCCGCTGATCAAGCCGGACGTGCTCAAACTGGATCGAAGCCTGGTCGCCGACATCGAAAACGACTACCACCGCCAGGAAACCTTCAAGGCGCTGGTTCAATTGTCGCGGCGTATCGGCACTCTGGTCGTCGCCGAGGGCGTCGAAACCCAGCCGCAGGCGATCTGCGCCCTGGAACTGGGCGCCGATCTTTTGCAAGGATTTTTCCTGGGCCGTCCGGAGCAATCCAGCACTCTGGTCTGCACCGAGGCGACCCGCCGCGTCGGAGAACTCGGACGCCGCTACAAAGCCTTCATGATCGATCGGATCAATCAGCGCAAGCTCCAGCATCGCCGCTTCAACATCATTCTCAACGAAATCCTTTGCGAGCTGACCCGATCCAATTTCGAGGAATTCGATCTGGTGCTCGGCTACATCATCACCAGCTATTCCAACGTCGAATGTATTTACGTCCTCGACGAATCCGGAGCCCAGGTAAGCAGCACGGTCTGCAATCCGCGCCTACCGCCCCGCGCCAAGGGCGTGATGTTCCGCCCCGCGCCCCAGGGGGCCGATCACTCTCTGAAGGAATATTATTACGTACTTCTGGACGTGGAACTTCAGAAATACACCACCGACCCCTACGTCTCGCTGGCGACCGGCAACCTCTGCCGCACCATCAGCACCTTCTTCCGCGATTCGCGGAATAACAAAATGTACATCCTCTGCATCGACGTGCTTTGCGATTGATCAATTGAATCAGCGGCTGGCGGCGTGGGCGCCGGTGAGAATCTCGTTCTCCCCCTTGTATCCTTCGATGCTCCGAAGCAGCGAGATCAGCGACTGAACCTGCCGGGCGATCTCGTCCAGCGACGCCTGGCTTTCCAGGCTGCCCTCCGCGGCCGCGGCGCGGTCGGTGACGACCGGAAATCCATATCCGCCTCCGGACCCTCTGAGCCGGTGCACCGCCCGCCTTAATTCATCAAAATTCCGCTGCTCCAGCAGATAAAGCAACTGCGCCACGCGTTCCGGAAGCGCCGCCACAAACCCCGCGGCCAGCTTTTTTTCGTAATCCTCGCTGCCCGGCGCCGATGGATTCACGTTCCGCGCCTCGGCCACCGGCGCGCTGCCCGGCTCGACCTGCGTATAGGGCATATACCCCGCCAGCGTGCCGATGAGTTCCATTCGCTCGATCGGCTTGGTGAGATATTCGGTGCACCCGGCGTCGAGACATTTGGCCCGGTCCTCCGCCATGGCGTGTGCCGTCAGCGCGATGATCGGCCGCGCATAACCCAGTTTGCGAAGCGCCGACGTCGCCGTGTATCCGTCCATCTCCGGCATCTGCATGTCCATCAGAATGACATCGAACGGTTCCGCCTGTGCCCGTTCCATCGCCAGTTTCCCGTTCTCCACCGCGACGATCTCCGCCCCCGCTCGGCGCAGATACGCGAGCATCAGCCGCTGGTTGTCGATTCCATCCTCCGCCAGCAGCACGCGCCCATGCAGACGAATCTCGGCCCCCTTCGATCGCTTGAGCGTCTGCGCGGCAATCAGTTCCTCCAGCTTGGCGACCCGTTCCACCCCGTCCAGCGAGCCGCCTTCAACTTGGATGGTGAACGTGCTCCCCTTCCCCAGCGTGGATTCGACCGCGATATCGCCGCCCAGCAGATGCGCCAGCCGTTTACTGATGGCCAGCCCGAGCCCGGTCCCGCCGAAGCGCCGGGTCATCGAGCTGTCGACCTGCGTAAAGGGCTGGAATAGCCTGGAAACCTGTTCCGCCGACATGCCGATCCCCGTATCGCGCACTTCGAATCGCAGATTGCTTCCATCGGGCCGTTCCTGGCACGAGATATCGAGCGACACCTCCCCCTCCTGGGTGAATTTGACGGCGTTGCCGACCATGTTCGTCAGGATTTGTTTCAGCCGCACGGCGTCCGTAACAATGTTCTTGGGGATCGGGCCGGAGGCGGTGCACCGAAATTTGAGCTTTTTCTCCGCCGCGCGCATTCGCATGACCTGCACGACGCCCAGGATCACCTGCGTCAAATCGCACGGCGCTCTCTCCACGGTCATCCGATCCGCTTCAATCTTGGAGATATCTAATATGTCGTCGATCAGCGCCGCCAGTTGCTTGGCGTTGCGTTGGATCACCAGCAGGCACTCGTTGCGTTCGGCGCTGCTCTGCGAGCCTTCCATCACCATTTCCGAGTAGCCGATGATCGCCGTCATCGGCGTGCGGATTTCATGGCTCATGTTCGCCAGGAACGCGCTCTTGGCCAGCGATGCATTCAGCAATTGCCGATTGCGCTCCAGCAATTCCTGACTGTTCAATTCCAGCGAACGCTCCAGCAGGGCGCGATCCGCGTCCGATTGCTCGTAAGCCGCGCTCACCGCCTCCAGGACGGACTGCCACAGCGGCGGAATCTCCGTCCCCGGTTCCATATAGCGGCGAAGTTGTCGCTCGAGCAATCGATGCATTATTTTCACTCACGCCCCCCGCTTATGCCTCGGCCAGGGTCGTGATCGTCATCGTCTGATTGTGCAGTTCACACGCGCCCGACGGAGCGAACGGGCAGATTTCGCCGTACGAATAGAAACCGGTAATCGCCGCCTGCGACCCCACCACGTCGCGGACGGCTTCCACTTCGTCTTCGATGGCTTGCTTCAGCACCAGCTTTCGCCCGACGCAACTGATCAGCACCGCCAATGTCGCCGACCCCATCGGAACTCCCTGGCAGCACGTCATCGCCGCGTCGCGGGCGCCGTCCACCAGCCGATCGAAATTCGCCATCATCATTTGCGCAAAAGCCCCCTGCGGTATGTCCCCCGCGAACGTCATGCTCTGCGCTTTTTCGTCCACCGCCAGAATCGTCCGCGCCACCGGCGCCGACTTCTCGGTGATCCGCAGATTCAACGGAAACTGCAGCGCGCTCGACGGAAGCTGCGCTGCGTGTTCGCCCAGATACTTTTTGTACAGCGACAGCGCCGATTGGGAATCCAGTTCATACAGAACATTCCCCTTGGAACGTGTGATGCGTCGCATGGGGCCGAATGCGTCCCACCCGCCCTTGCAGCCGTATCCGATTTTGATTCGCCGGCCGTAGAAACCGATCGCCGCCACAATGCCCGATCGCGCCGGCGCGTCGGCATAAACCAGCGTCTGTTCGAATCGCGCCCCGTCCCCCGACAACCCGCCGGTCACCGCCACGTTCGCCGGGAGCCCTTTGGCCAGGCCCTTCACCAATTCGCTGCCGTTGACTTTTATTCCCTCGGAAATGACGAACAGATGGACCAAATCCTCGTGCGGCAACGTCTGGGCAAGTCGGCGGCCGGCGTCGAAACTGTCGGCCGCATTCTTCAGCTCAATGCTCGCCAAACGCACCGGCGTCCCATCGAATTGGCACGCCGTCACGATCAGGCTCTCGTCGCGGACTTTCTCGCCGCCGATTTCCCCCGCCGTCGAACAGCCAATAATTTTCGCCCCCGGATACGCCTGGCGAATCGACGCGAAATGCTTCGGCTCGCGCAGCGCGTCCGTCCCACCGAACGCCAAAACCAATTGCGCCGACTTCCCCAGCGACGTATCGACGCCGGTTTTTAAACCACCGTCGGCGTACCAGACATTTTGCTCGATCTTCATGGCTCGCTTCCGCCTTCCGCCGATGTGCCAAATCCTCCTTGCGCCAACCCTTATCGGCCCCCGTAAATGTTTGCTTCCATCCAAAGATCGTCCGGACGGGCGATGACCATTATTGCAGCACCCGAATTGCAAACTGCATTCAATGTCCGAGTTGTCGTCCAATAATCGACGCGAAGTATCCCCCCACCGGCAGGCCTAAGACGCTTCGCTGATGTAAACTTTATTGCTCATTGGCAATTGCAGCGAGTTGGTGAATCGCCGCCAATAGTCCAGGGCCCGCTCCGCCGGCAGCGGCTGCGACAAATAATACCCCTGCACGCAATCGCACCCCATCCCCGTCAGGATCGACATCACCGCTTCGCTCTCCACGCCCTCGGCGATCACTTCCATGTGCAGCGATTTGGCCAGCGCGATAATCGCCTGAACGATCGGCCGGCCCGTCGTGCCCCCGCTGATTTTGTTCACGAAGGTTCGATCGATCTTCAGCACGTCGATCGGCATCTGGTTGAGGTACCCCATCGAGGAATACCCGGTTCCGAAATCGTCCAGATGCAACCGCACGCCCATCTCACTGAGATTTTGCAGCGCGTCGAGCATCGGCGCGCCGTGCTCCATGATGGTGCTTTCGGTGATCTCCACGCAGAGCCGGCCCGCCGCCAGTCCGGTTTCGCGCAGCACCTGTCCGATTTCCGATATCATTTCCGGACGGGCGAACTGCCGGCCCGAAACGTTCACGCCGACCCGAACGTGTTCCATCCCCGCCGCCTGCGGACCCCACCGCATCATCTGCCGGCACGCCTCGCGCAGAACCCACAAGCCCATGGGAATGATCATTCCCGTTTCCTCCGCCAGCGGAATGAATTCTCCGGGCGCGATCCGCCCGCGCTGCGGATGTTCCCAGCGCACCAGCGCTTCAAATTCCACGATCTTCCCGCTCGTCAGCGAATGGATCGGCTGGTAATGCAGCCGCAGCTGCTCGCGCTCGATCGCCTGGCGGAGCTCCACCTCCATGCTCAGCCGCTTCACCGCCGCCACGTGCATCTCGGGGTCGTAAATCCGATACCGCTGCTTCTGATCGCGCTTGGCATAATGAAGCGCGGCGTCCGCGTCGCGCACCAGCATGTCCGCGCGCTGCGTCTGGGCGTTCCCATACGCTATTCCGATCCGTATCGACGTGATCACCTCCAGCGACCCGATGCGGAACGGATCCCCCAGGGCCTTGAGCAATCGCTCGGCAACTCGTCCCGCGTCCTCCGGCGCGCGAATCGCGTCCAGGAGCAACACGAATTCATCCCCCCCCAGACGCGCCAGATGATCCGTCTCCGCCCGCGCAACCGTGTCCAGGCTGCGAACCACCGTCAAAATCCGCTTGGAAATCTCAACCAGAAGCTGATCCCCCACATCGTGACCCAGGCTGTCGTTGATCAGCTTGAACCGCTCTATATCCAAAAAAAGCACCGCGAACAAATAATCCGGCATCCGCTTGGCCCGCAACAAACACGCGTTCACGCGATCCAGCAATAGCGCGCGATTCGCCAAACCCGTCAGCGGATCGTGCAGAATGCTCACGCGCATTCGTTCGTGTTCGATTCGAAGCTGTTGCTGCCGGCAAACCGCCAGCGCCAGTTGCCGCGCCTGGCCGGGATCGGCGGGTTTGTTCACCGTCCAAATTTCCGCGGGGTCGCCGAATGTTTTCGCCAGCGACGGCGCGTCGGCCCCGTACAGCAAAATCGGAAGCTTCCATTCCGCCGCCGCCACGCCCGGTTCCATCCGATCGACGTCCAGCCACAGCGCCACATAGGGACGATTCGTCTTCAGTAGTTCCACCGCCTCCGAAAACGTGCCGACCCGCGTCACCTCGAACGTTGCGGCGTCGAGGATAAAATCGACCGCCTCCGGCGTCACGGCCAGAATTTGCGGGCGGATGTTGTTCGAAATCTGCGTCATGTTAAATCGCTATCCCGTCGCTAGGCGGCTCCCAGACGCGAGTGCGTCGAACCGGCGACCACCACGCAGTTGCGCCCCGCGCTTTTTGCCTGGTCCATCGCCTGATCCGCCATTTCCACCATTCCCGGCGGCGGATTTCGCCGCAGATCCGCCACGCCGATGCTGCACGTCACCATCACCTGCTTCCCGTCGTGCATCCATTGCTGTTCCTGCACCCGCTGGCGAATTTTCTCCGCCAGTTGCGCCGCCTCCTCGACCGACGTGCCGGGGCAAAGCACCACAAATTCCTCCCCGCCGTACCGGCACACATCAAATTCGCTCCGGCAGCATTCCGTCAAAATCCGCGCGGTCCGCCGCAAAACCTCGTCTCCGAACATATGCCCGCACTTGGTGTTCAAATCGCGAAAACGATCCAAATCCACCATCAGGCAAGATAGCGGCTTGTGCGCGTTGCGGATCAGAACCAGTTCGCTGGAAAGACGCGATTCAAAATAAACCCGGTTGGAAAGCCCCGTCAGCCCATCCAGCAGCGCTCGCTGCGACAGCAGGTCCATCAAATATTTCGCACGCAGCGTGGCCCGGATGCGCGCCCGCAGTTCCGCCGCGTCAAACGGCTTGGTCACGTAATCCGTCGCGCCCAGCTCCAGGCCCTTGATTTTTTTCTCAGTCGACGTGTCGCCGGTTAAAAAAATGACCGGGATGCCCACGGTATTGGGGTTCGCCTTCAGCCGCCGGCAGACTTCAAACCCGTCGGGCTGCGGCATGTCAATGTCCAGCAAAATCAAATCCGGCCGCAGTCGCGACGCGATATCCAAACCGGTCTCCCCGTCCAGCGCGAAATGCAGCTCCACCGGCTCGGCGCTGAGCCGGGCCTGCAGCAAGGCGTGCATCGCCTGCGCGTCATCAATGACCAGAAGTTTTTGCATTGCTGCTCGCCTCCCGCGATGGTTCGTACCCCTCGACGGTGCGGATCAGATCGATCAAACCTCGCACCTGAGCGCTGACGGTTTCAACGCCGGATTCGGACTTGATGCTCTGCTCGGCGGCGGCGGCGGATTGAGTCAGCGCCGGGAAGCCATATCCGCCTCCCGCCCCCTTGATCTGGTGAACCGCCCGACGCAACTCGTCCAGATTCTTCTCTTCCAAAAGCTGGTTCAATTTCTTCACCTGCTCCGGCAGCAGCGTCACGAATTCGTTCAGGACCTCCCGCATTTCCTCGTCCCCGGCAAATTCGCTGCGCAGCGCCCCGGCCTTGGCTCCCGCCGGCTTCTGGGCTGCCGGCGCCGACTCCCGCGCCGCGACTTCGGCGCGCTGCTTCAAATATCCGGCAACCGTCCCCAGCAGCAGGCTCTTCTCCACCGGCTTGCTCATGTAATCCGTGCACCCCGCGGACAGGCATTTCTGCCGATCCTCCAGCAACGCATGCGCCGTCAGTGCGATGATCGGCTGCTTAAATCCGCGCTGCCGCAATTCCGCGGCGGCGGAATATCCGTCCAGCACCGGCATCTGCATGTCCATCAGCACCACGTCGAACGGATTGACCGGCTGCGCCGCCATCGCTTCGTCAACGCCTTTGCGCCCGTTGTCCGCGACCGTCACATCCGCCCCGGCGCGCCGCAGCAGCGATCCAATGAGCCTTTGATTGTCGATCCCGTCTTCCACCAGCAGGATGCGCCCTTTGATCGACCAGGTCTTGGTCGGCGCCGCGGCGGGCTTGGGGAGAATCGCCTCGGTCAATTCGTGAATCATCTCCACGCCGTCCAGCGAGCCGATTTCCACGCGAACCGTGAAGATGCTCCCTTTGCCGGGAACCGATTGAATCGTCACGTCCCCGCCCAGAAGCTGCGCCAGCCGCCGGCTGATGGTCAACCCCAACCCCGTGCCGCCGAACCGGCGGGTCATCGATTCGTCCGCCTGGCTGAACGGCTGGAACAGCCGCGAAATCTGGTCCTGCGAAATGCCGATGCCCGTGTCGCAAACGTCCAGAACCAGCACATGCGTCCCGTCGTCGCGCTTCTGGCAAGCCACATGCAGGCGGATTTCCCCGCGCTCGGTGAATTTGACCGCGTTGCCGATCAAATTCACCAGGATTTGCCGCAAGCGAAGCTTGTCGGTCAAAATAATCTTGGGCACCGCCCCGTCGACCTTGAACTCGAAACCCAGCCCCTTGGTCGTCGCCCGCGGACGCGTCAGCGACAGCACTTCGGTCAGCAGCCCCGGCAAATCCGCCGGAACCCGCTCCACCGTCATCCGGTCGGCTTCGATCTTGGAAATATCCAGAATGTCGTTGATCAATTCCAGCAGATGCTGCCCATTGCGGCGAATCGTCTGCAACGCGTCCTGCCGGTCCGACAGCGTCTGATCCGCGTCCAGCATGCTCTCGGAATAGCCAATGATCGCCGTCATCGGCGTGCGAATCTCGTGGCTCATGTTCGCCAGGAACGCGCTCTTGGCGGCGCTGGCCTCCTCGGCGCGCTTCTTCGCCACCGTCAGTTCCTGCAGCGTTTTCCAAAGCTCCGCCGTGCGGGCGCTGACTTCCTCTTCCAGGTGTTCGCGGTGCCGCGTCAGTTCCGCGTCGCGCCGCTGGATTTCCTCGATCATTTCGTCGAAGCACCCGACCAGCACCCCGATCTCATCCCCGCCGATCTGCCCGTTGCCCACCCGAACGCTGTAATCCTTGGCGGATGAGACTTTCTTGATGACCTTCGTGAGATTCACGATCGGCCCCGAAATCACGCGCTGCAATCGGCTGATCAGAAAATACGCCATCCCCAGCGTCCCGATCACCGCCACCAGCAGCACGATCGCATAGTCGCGCATCCGCTGGCTCAATTCCATCAGATCGGTGCGAACATAAGTCCGCCCGATCGTCTTGTCGTTGAATTGCACGCTGCGGGAGACTTCCAGGTACCCGTCCCGGAAGCGAACGCCGTCGAAATCGATTTTGCTGGGAAGCGCGCCGTTGTAATTCGGTTTGTGATAGCTCGCCAGCACGTCGCCGCTGGCGGTGTAGATCGCCGCGATTTGCAATTCGCGCTGGGAGGACAAAACGTTCAGGATCCCCGCCGCCGCTTCCGGATCGTTAAAGCTGATCGCGGCCGTGGAATTACCGCCGATGATCCCCGACATCGACTCCCATTCCTCCGCGATGCTGCCCTTGACCTGCCGGTAATCGTAGAGCAGAAAAACGGCGCACGCCACCAGCAGCGAAAACCCCGCGGTGGTCATACAGACCGCCACCAGTTTTCCTCGAATGCTCAATCGATCCATCAGCGGCACGTCATCGCCTTTCGTCAACTCATCGCCGAACCGTTGGCTACGGCTTCTTGTAAATTCTTGCCAGGCTCATCAACTTTGAACTGATCCTCAAACCCGCCCTGGCGGCGGAATCGGGGTTGATCGCGAACCGAATTTTGCCGTCTTCGATCAAAAACTGAATGGTTCCACCTGCGTCCAGAAATTTCGGAGTCTCCCCGATGGTCAATATCGGCCGATCCGCTACCCATTTGAAGATGTCATCCAGCTGATCGTCCTCGCTGGCGGGGATAAAAAGCAGGTGGCAGCTGGGAATCTGGTCCGGACTGTCCATGTGACGCACCTCCACCGGACGCCCGGCGATGGTTTTATCGCGCATCGCGTCTTCCAGATTTTCGCCGAACGGGTCCTGCCCAATGACGCCCACCACGAACGGACTGCTTGAATCGGAAAAGGCCTTGTCCGGCCATTGAATGAACTGCGCGAAATTGTAGATAAACGCCGCTTTAACCTGATATTCCCGGTTCGGCTCATCGGCGCGCAGACTCCCCGCCGAGCCCAGCACGATCGCCAGGACAATGCACGCGCTATTCAGCAGTTTTTCTGCCGCCGAACTATTCTTCGCACTATGGCGCGTTGTACACCCCTCGAGGTTGAGGTGTTGAAAAGACGCGGCAGCCCTGCCGCGCGCTTTTATGTTCCCAGACTTTTTTTTTACACGGACCGGCTCCTCCGCAGCCGTTCGCTCCACGCGGAGCGCCCATGTATGCCGGCTATGCCGACAATGCTGGCTCTTTGGTCTATCGGTCTGCCTGCATCCGTGAATAAGGAGCTATACACTCCGAAATTGTGGCAGCCCGTTCCCCGCGGCGGGCCCAATAATTCACCGCGCCCCCGCGCCTCAGACGTAATTTTCCCATCGCCGTTCGGGATTTGTTTCCATCCTCGCGCAAATTCCGAAGCACGCCGAACACCCTCCGGCGACTCCTGTTTCGGGGCGGCCGATTTGTGGCCTAACCGCATTACCAACGCCGGTCACATACGCTAAAGGGGTGCTCCGATGCGTACCATGCTTCGTTTGGATCGTGGGGTCGCCGGATAGCTGACATGCCATCTCAAGTCCTGGTCGTGGATGATGATCCTTTATTATTGGAACTGTTTCGCGCCAACCTGAAGTCCGCGGGGTACTCGGTAGTCCAGGCCTCCGGCGGCAACGCCGGCCTCGACGACCTGCGCGGCGGTGGCCGATCTGTGTTTCGGAATTCGTGCGGGCGATTCGAACGGCAGCCTGATGGCCGACCGCCCCGTCCGATATTAGCCTTCCCCCACAACCATCCCCGCACACCAACGCGGCATCACGATTGTTCCGATACCAACCACATCCGATGGACATCGCATATGCCGGCCCCAACGTCCCCGAGCCCGCGAAACTAGCGCCCCTTCCGCGCAATCTGTTCGCCAGAATCGGCGCCCGTATTTATCGGCGCCTCAGCCCCCCGCCCACGCTCATCACGTTCTGGAAAGCCGGCGGGATCATGTTCCTGGTCATCTTGACCTTCATCATCGGAAACTTCTGCATCAAGCCGGACAAAGCCGTCCACCGCAACATGCTCGGACATGATTTCCTGGCCTTCTATTACGGCGGCACCTGCGCCCTCACCGGCCATACCGAGCGCCTTTACGATCTGGGCGAGACCAAAAAATTCGAGGCCACCACCGGCAAAAACGCCGGCCTGGAACTCGGCACCAGCTTCGGCCCCTGGTGGAACCCGCCGTTCGCGGCCTGGATGTTCGCCCCTCTGGCCGCTCTTCCCTATGTCAAAGCCCTCCTGCTCTGGTGGAGCATCGGCGCGCTTTGCCTGGTGATCTCAATCGTCCTGCTCATTCGCATGCTCCGCGGAAATTGGGAAGCCAAGGCCCTGGTTCCCCTGCTGATGCTCACCACGATGCCGTTCATCCAGGCGACGAATCACGGGCAAAACACATTCGTCTCGCTGCTCCTGCTGACCACCGTCGTCACTCTCTGGCGTGCGCGGCAATCGTTTCTCGCCGGCCTGGTCTGCGGACTGCTTTTCTATAAACCGCAACTCGGCATGATTGTCGCGATCGTCCTGTGCATCACCCAGGGCCGCCGCGCCATTCTCGGCGTCACGCTGGTCGGCACTTCACTGCTCCTGATCAACGTCCTGACCATGCCGGGCAGTCTCCGCGAATTTTTCTACCACATGCCCGTCAATCTCCACTGGGAGCTCGAGCAAAACCATTACATGTGGGGCCGCCACATCACCTTCAAAGGCTTCTGGCGGCTGATCTTCCAGGATCATGCCGAAGGCCCCACCGCGCCGATCGTTCTGGTCCTCTGGGGAATTTGCGAAGCCGCGCTGGCGGGCGCTCTGCTCGCCGCGATCGCCTACACCCTCACCCAGCCGCGCTCCGCCGCCCGCACCGATCGATTGATCGCCGCCACCATCGTTTCGATGCCCCTGCTGATGCCGTTTTATTTCGATTACGATCTTCTGCTGATCAGCGTCGGCGCCGTTTTATACGGGGTCGATCTGCAGCGATCCGCCGGCGATTATCCACGCCAAGTCCCATGGGAAGATCGCTGGCTCCCCCGCGCCTGGCTGATTCTTTACATCGCGCTGGAATTCGCCGCCGTCCTCGCGGGTCACACGCGGATCGCCCTGGCCCCGCCGCTGGTGGCTTGGATCGCGGTTCT
>Ga0181531_10002325_pt1 | contig 11890 bp, 11 predicted proteins | sample PEATcosm2014_Bin_38_FD_119743 | JGI IMG/M metagenome (GOLD analysis project Ga0181531, IMG submission 119743) | Peatland microbial communities from MTU Mesocosm Facility, Houghton, MI, USA - PEATcosm2014_Bin11_10_metaG | ecosystem: Environmental > Terrestrial > Soil > Wetlands > Peat | place... | reverse complement strand
TCCAGTGACCACCAGCGGGACGCGATACTTCTCTGCCAGCGGCGGATACTGCCAATACCCCATCACGCTGCACACGTGCCCCGCCAACAGAAACCCCTGTACCTTATTCCCTGGCGACTCCAGGATGGCAGAAATCGCGGGAGGGACCAAGACGTGGGAAACGAGCAGCGAAAAGTTCTTCAACCCCCGGCGCCTGGCCACATGAACGCTCATCGCATTGGCCGGCGCCGTGGTCTCGAACCCCACGCCAAAGAAGACCACCTGCTTGTCAGGGTTCTTGGCCGCCAGTTCCACCGCATCCAGCGGAGAATACACGACGCGCACGTCGCCGCCCGCGCCTTTCACCTGAAACAGATCCCCTTCAGTCCCCGGGACCCGCAGCATGTCTCCGAACGAGCAGAAGATCACCCCCGGCTGCGCGGCAATGGCCAGCGCCTTGTCGATCAGCTCCAACGGGGTCACGCACACCGGGCAACCAGGCCCATGAATCATTTCGATTCCGGCGGGCAACATCTGGTCAATCCCGTTCTTGATGATCGAGTGCGTCTGTCCCCCGCAAACCTCCATGATCTTCCACGGCCGCGTCGTGAGATCGTGAATCTCCCGCGCCATGCGCTGCGCAATTTCGCCATTCCGGAACTCAGTCAGGTACTTCATTTGCCACCGTGCTTTTCAAAAGCTTTCCCCATCACAACAGCCGGGTGCTCCATCCTTGGCGCGTCGTTTATCAGGGCCAGAGTGGGAAACCGCAACCCTTAATTCACAACGGGCTTGTCCGATTTGACTGAGCAGCTCCCGTCAGGACAGGGAGACTGCGGCGCAACCGCAGCCCGCGCAAACGCTTCCTCTTCGCTGGCCAACTCCTCGTCCAGCACGCCCATGGCGCGGAAATCCGCCAGCGTCTGCTCGGCCGTCTCCTCGTCGATCTTTGAGAGCGCAAACCCCACGTGGACAATGGTATAGTCGCCCACCACGACCTCCGGAACGTAGTCCAGGCAAACCCGCTTGACTACCCCGCCGAAGTTCACCCGTCCCACCCGAAGCCCGTCTTCGGTGGTAATCTCTTCCACTTTTCCTGGTATCGCTAAGCACATGGCAACTACCTTATACCGCGTTGGGGGCCGCGTATAGTGTGATTTAAATCACTTGACGACCGAATGGTCCCTAGTTTCGAACTGAGCCGGCGCGCTACAGAAACGGCTAAACGTAACTCTTTCGGTTTGGATCGAACACGTGAGGATGCCGATTCTTCTGAAAGAGGTCGAGAATTGCCGTCGCTCCCTTAGCCAGCTTCAGGTTGCATTCAGCTGTGGTCAACGGAACAATCCAAAGTAACTGCACTCCATCGCCATCAAGAATCAGTTCATTCTCGAAGCCCTGGTCCTTCTTCACAAGCGGCGGTAGAAAGAAAAACGTGTCCAGGACCGGACTGCCCCACAACGGCGCAGGCGGATTGCCGTTCGGGATGGTATGGAATGCGCCGATCCAGGTCTTTTGATCGTGCGGAAAATGGGCAAGCAATCGCATGGTCTCCGCGTATTCTCGCTTTGGTTCCAGGCTATAGAAAATTAGTTCGATCCGCCGCGGTGCTTCCGTCTTTAAGGGGACATTCATGGCCAGATCGCTCATTCCGGAAGTTACAAGCGTGCAGACCTTACCGTCCTTGCCCTCCCGGTAGTATTCCATCACGTCGACGTGCGGAATGAGCGGAAGCACTTCATGGAACACCTGCTTCGCCTCGCCAAAGCGGCGCTGATAAACCTCATCGCGCGCCTTGCCGAACTTAGCCGCATTCTCTGTGAAGCCGACTTTGGTTTGGGACCAATCGGCCTCAGAATAGCGGTGAATAACCGATCCGCCTGCGGAGGTTTCGGTCTCTGGTTTCTTTTTCCCAAACCATTCGGGCATGCTCGTATCCTCCCAGTTTGAAAGAGTCGCTATTTTCCAATTGACCGGCCGAAGTCCTTGCGAGCTCAGTGCTCCTTCTTCGCCTCGTTCTCCGCCACACGCGCCTTCACCATCTTTTTCACAAGGGCCGCCGGAAGCGGCTTGTCCGACGGGAATTGAAGCGTTCCCTTCGACGTACGGTACCCCTTCAGTTCTTCCTGGAGCGTGTCGATGAGCGACGCGCACATTGGGAAGAAGCTGCAATGGTTCTTGAAGGCCGCGTACGCGACCAGCCCGCCCTTGTACTGGAACGCAGGCATCCCATAGCTGATGCACTCAGTCGCCTCGGCCGGCGCCGCCGCTCGAATCGCAGCCCGAACCTTGCCCAGCGTGCTGCGCGCGGGCTCCGGCACGCCTGCGAGATATTGTTCCACGTCCCTCACGCCGCTCTCACCCTCCACTGCGGCCCCAGTCTTCGCCCTCTTCACCGCAGTCATCGCGCCGGCCTTTCCGATTGCGTCCCACGCCCCGCCCGTTGCTCCTCCAAATACCCCAGCCACTCCTCGATCCCTACCCCACTCTTCACAGACGTCTCGAAGATCCTGATCCCTGGCCGAATCTCATTGATATTCTTGAGCGCCTCGGTGCGGTCGAAGCCACACGGCACGGCCAGATCCATCTTGGTAATCACTGCCGCGTCCGCCGAGTTGAACATGGTGGGATACTTCAGCGGCTTGTCCTCGCCTTCGGTCACGCTGAGCAATACCACCCGGATGGCCTCGCCCAGGTCGTAGCTCGACGGGCAAACCAGGTTCCCTACATTCTCAATAAACAGGTAGTCGAGGCCACCCAGCTCCACGCCCTCCCAATCCTGAATGTGTTTGCCGATCATCTCCGCGTCCAGATGGCAAATCCCATGGGTATTGATCTGCCGCACCGGCGCACCGCTCGCCGCAAGCCGCCGCGCGTCGTTATCTGTCTCCAGATCTCCCACCAGGGCGGCCACCCGCGTCCCGCGCGCCCGCATCTCCTTCAGTGTCAACTCCAGAAACGCCGTCTTGCCCGTCCCAGGGCTCGAGACCAGATTCAGCACCATCACCCCGGCCGCGGTGTACCGGCCGCGCAGCCCGGCTGCCAGCTCGTCGTTCTTCTTCAGAATCCCTCGCCGCAGCTCCACAATCCTGGTCGTCATACTTTCTCCTCGGCCACTTCCATCTCGTCTATTTCAAAAGCTTCAATCTCCAGCTCCCGCCCATGCCGCAAATCGAAAGACGGCTCGCCGCACTTGGGGCAGCGGAAGCTCTGCACGCCCTCCAGCGTCACGTCCTCGCCGCACGGCACGCAATGCATCACCACCGGCAGCACATTCACCACCAGCTTCGATCCCTCCAGCGCGGTTCCCTCCGTCGCAATCTCCCAGCAGAACTCCAGCGACTCAACCACCACAGAAGCCAGCGCCCCGACGCGCAGCCGCACCTCCAGCACGCGGGCGCCCGGATAAGCCGCCAGCGACTCCGTCACCGTGTCCACAACGCTCGAAACGATCGAAAGCTCATGCATAAAAGATGGATTCTACGCCCCCGTGCCATCCGGCGCATCGGATCCTGGCGAAGCGTCGGGGCTGATTGGCTGGGGCTCTAAAGGTTGCGAGCGATCTGCTTCCGGGAAAAGGAAGGCGATCCCCTGTGCAGGGGCGCGTGGGAATCGGCGTCGCCTTCATCCTCTGGGCGCCGGCCCAGTCGCGGGGAAAACCGATTCTGCATCTACGCCGCAAGACGCCTTATGTTCTTGCCGCCGGTGGACAGGGCCTGGAGGAACAGGATCGGGAGGGGAGATAGAAAAGGGTCTGGTGGAGCTGAGCGGGATCGAACCGCTGGCCTCCTCGTTGCGAACGAGGCGCTCTCCCAGCTGAGCTACAGCCCCACGACTTCATTATCTTACCAGCGAGCAGGAAATCCTGGAAGAGGCCGCCGCTCGCCGGAGTTTACAACTGGTTCATGTTGGCCAGGAACTCGGCATTGTTGCGGACCTTTTCCAGGCGACTGACCAGCAGTTCCATGGCTTCGACCGGTGACAGCGGATTGAGCACCTTGCGCAGTATCCAGATGCGCTGGAGGTCTTCTTTGGGGATGAGCAGCTCTTCCTTGCGGGTGCCGGAGCGCTGGATATCGATGGCCGGGAAGACGCGCTTGTCCACCAGCTTGCGGTCCAGGATGATTTCCATGTTGCCGGTTCCCTTGAACTCCTCGAAGATGACTTCGTCCATGCGCGAGCCGGTGTCGACCAGCGCCGTGGCGATAATCGTCAGGGAACCGCCCTCTTCGATGTTGCGCGCCGCGCCAAAGAAGCGCTTGGGCCGCTGCAACGCGTTGGAATCGACGCCGCCCGACAGCACCTTGCCTGAAGGAGGCACGATGGTGTTGTAGGCGCGCGCCAAGCGGGTGATCGAATCCAGCAGAATCACCACGTCGCGCTTGTGCTCTACCAGCCGTTTGGCCTTTTCGATGACCATCTCGGCCACCTGCACGTGGCGGGCCGCCGGTTCGTCGAAGGTGGAACTGATGACCTCGCCCTTCACCGAGCGCTGCATATCGGTCACTTCCTCGGGCCGCTCGTCGATGAGCAAAACGATGAGGACTACTTCGGGGTGGTTGGTGGAGACGGAGTTGGCGATCGACTGCAACAGCATCGTCTTGCCGGTGCGCGGCGGAGCGACGATCAGGCCGCGTTGGCCCCTTCCCACCGGCGTCAACAGGTCCATTACCCGGCCGCTGATGCCCTCCCGCACTGTCTCCATCTTGATGCGTTCTTGAGGATAGAGCGGGGTCAGGTTGTCGAACAGAATCTTGTTGCGGGTTTCCTCCGGCGACTCGAAGTTGATGGCCTCGATTTTGACCAGCGCAAAATACTTCTCGCCCTCGTGGGGAGGACGGACGTTGCCGCTGATCGAGTCGCCGGTCTTCAGGTCGAACTTGCGGATCTGCGAAGGCGAGACGTAAATGTCGTCGGGGCCAGGCAAATAGTTGTAATCGGGGGACCGCAGGAAGCCGTAGCCGTCAGGCAGGATTTCCAATACGCCCTCGGCAAAGATGTGGCCTTCCTTTTCGCTTTGTGCCTGAAGAATCTTGAAGATCAGATCCTGTTTGCGAAGGCCGCTGGTCCCGGGGATTTCCAGGGTGCGCGCAATGCGGCTCAATTCGGTGATGTTCTTTTCTTTTAGTTCAGCGATGGTCATGTTCACCTGCAATATGGCGGGATGTGGGTGAGAGGGGAATGCGGAAGGGGAAGTGCTCCGGAGGAAAAACAGGCGGGAATTCAAAAAAGGCTAAGGGGGCGAGCCGAACTTGAAGCTTCTCCCGAAATCAAGTGGAGTATCGAAACGCCGGGAAGGAGCGGCTGCCTTTGACCGGAAGCCGCCTTCAAACCGTTGCCTGAATCAACTATACATCCGGGAGCCGCCGTCAGGCGGCGCGGCGCTGCTCTACCGGCTGGTCCGCGGGCGCCGCAACGGGCTCCGTGGACCCCGGATTGGTGGTCTGGAAGCGGGCAAAGACCTCATTAGCAGTGTCCTGGAGCCTTGTATTCGGCTTGTGCAGCTTCCGGGTTGCCTTGCTGGCCAGCTGACACAGTTGGTAGCGATTGGACACATGAGAGAGTGCCCCAAATACCAAATCAGAACGCATCACGAATTTCTCCTTCCTGTGTTGGCTGCCCGGCGTGGCTTACCTGACGCCGTCGGTGCAGCAGGGAAGCCTATACAATCGAGCGGCTACCCAAATTCTCGCTTTCAAGGTTTAGACGCACGAGCCGAGCGTCAAGTTCAAAATTTTGCACGTTTTCGCATGCTTTGGAAGAGGCCTCATACCGTATCGGAGATACAGATTCCCGCCTCGGTCCACCATGTGCCCTGCATTCCCGTTCCGCTGGAAATCAAAACGCGCCGGGGCATCAACGGATGAGCGTTCGCTCAAATTATGATGCGGAAAACTACAGAAGACTGCGCAATATTGCACAGAGAAATCTGCCCTTTGATGGACGTTACCCCTAAACATATACCCGGTTGGCCTTCGGGTCAACTGTTTTTTTCAAGGCCTTTTCGGTACCCTGCCGGCTCTTAATCTGGCTCTCCCCTCTTGCGCGGAACCTGTTTCCAATCAACGAAATGAGAGCTTGAATTTGAGAGAAAACTCAGTTCCGTTACAACGACTTTGCCACACACTCGCAGAACGCGCACCCCCAAGGCGATGGTTCTCAAGCCCAGTAGCTGCGGTCCAGAGTGCGGTACTGGATGGCCTCGGCAAGGTGGGACACCGTGAGGTGCTCCGCGCCTTCCAAATCCGCAATCGTCCGGGCCACTTTGAGGATACGGTCGTGGGCTCTTGCGGTCAGGCCCTGTTGCTGCATGGCCCGTTCCAGCAGCCGTTCGGCATCGGCGCCCAATTCGCAGTGGATGCGGATCTGGCGCGTGGTCATTTGGGCGTTGGAGTAGATCTTTTCGCCGGCCTTCCTGAAGCGCTGGCGCTGCTTCTCGCGCGCGGCCATTACCCGGCCGCGAATCTCAGCCGAGCCCTCGGCGGCCGCTCCGCCGCGCAGCTCCTTATATTGAACGGCCGGGACCTCAATATGAATATCGATGCGGTCAAGAAGCGGGCCCGAAATCTTGGCCACGTAACGCTGGATCATCGGCGGAGTGCACATGCACTCGCGGGACTTGTCGTTGAAGTAGCCGCAGGGGCAGGGATTCATGGCCGCAGCCAGCATGAAGCGCGCCGGAAAGCTCAGCGACATGGAGGCGCGAGCGATCGTCACCGTGTGGTCCTCGAGGGGCTGGCGCATCACTTCCAGCACGTTGCGGGGGAACTCTGGAAGCTCGTCGAGAAAAAGCAGGCCATTGTGAGCCAGAGAAACCTCGCCCGGCCGGGGAACGACGCCGCCGCCAATCAACCCCGCATCGGAGATCGTGTGGTGCGGCGAGCGAAATGGCCTTTGGGTCACGAGACCTGCCGCGGCATCCAGCACCCCGGCAACAGAGTGGATCTTGGTGGTTTCCAGCGCCTCTTCGAACGTGAGGGGGGCGAGGATCGAGGGCAGCCGCTTCGCCAGCATCGTTTTGCCCGAGCCAGGCGGCCCGATCATGAGAATGTTGTGGCTGCCAGCCGCGGCCACCTCCAGCGAGCGCTTGGCCGTTTGTTGCCCGCGCACATCGCAGAAGTCTATTGTGAAGTGCTGCAGCTCTCCAAGCAACTCCTGCGTGTTCACGCGATACGGCTCGCGCTGGATCGCGCCCACCACAGTCGAGTTCAGCAGTTCCAGCACATCCAGAAGCGAGGAAACGGGGTAGACGTTCACGCCTTCCACCACGGCGGCTTCGGCTGCGTTGGCGGCGGGCAGAATCAGGTTCGCGATGCCTTTCTCGCGCGCCAGAATGGCAACGGGCAACATGCCCGGCACAGGCCGTACTCCACCGTCCAGGCCCAACTCGCCCACCATCAGAAAGCGGCTTAGGTCGTTGGTCCGCAAAGCACCGTAGGCGCCCAGGATGCCGACGGCGATGGGCAAGTCAAAGCCCGCGCCTTCCTTTTTCATATCGGCCGGCGCCAGGTTGATGGTGATGTGGGTGGGCGGAATCAGGTAGCCGGAGTTCTTGATCGCGGCGCGCACCCGGTCGCGGCTCTCGCGCACCGCGGCGTCGGGCAAACCCACGGTATGGAAGTGATCCTGGTCTGAGACCACACCGCTATAGTCCACCTCGACGTCGATAAGGTTGGCGTCGATCCCGTAGACAGCCGCGCTGAGAGCTTTGAAAAGCATGACGGATGATTGAGGCGAGTGTAGCAGAAGCGAGGCATGGCCATGAGAACCGGGAAGGGGAACCGGGAAGTGTGCAGGCATCCTGAGAACGCCCGTGAGGCGATACTGGAGCGCGGTCAGTGTAAGGACGGACCCGCGAGGGGCATGGGATTCCCTAATTGCCCGAACTCTGCTTCAAGTAACTGACCAAGTCCCGGCGTTCTTGTGGTTTGGGAACCAGGAAGTCCATGTCATTGCCAGGAATAAAGGCGTCGGGATCAGTAAGCCATTTCTCCAGCGACTTCTCATCCCAGACAATCTGGGCATTCTTCAGCGCCGCGGAGTAGGCAAAGGCCATCGCCGTGCCGGACCTGCGCCCGTAGATGCCCTGCAACTGCGGCCCTTGATGGTTCTGAGTCAACGCATGGCATCCGGTGCAGCGCTTTTCAAAGAGCGCTTTGCCCCGCGTGGGATTGCCCTCGGCGGCGACCATCGCATCGGCATCGGTCGGAATGGACTGCGGTCCGTGTACCCAATGGTTGAATATCCTCAGGTCGGCATCCGCGATCCGCGCGTTCCAGTGAATGAATCGATATTGTACCGGTGGCATCTCAAGCGACTTTGACTCCTGCACCATTTTGGCCGCCAGGGTCTGCTGCCGGTCCGCGGAGTAGGTGTCCCAGAGCGAGAGATTCATCGCTCTCCGGGCTTTGACGATATCGCGCTCCATCAGCCACGAGGCTGGCGCAAAGCGGCCATAGAAAGGCGCTTGGGTATGATCGGAGTGACAGTCCGCGCACTTTTCAACCAGGATCGCGCGCACCTCGGATGGAACTTTAGCGCTCTTTAGAATTGGCGTCCCCGCATACTTTTCCGCGTAGAGGCCCGCGTTCCCAAAAGGATGAATGCAGGCCAGCGCGAGGGAGGCCGCAATGGCAATTGCGCCCGAGATCAATGCGGCTCTGACCCGTCTCACGCCATCCCCTCTAGCGACGAATCGATGATGGCCAGGTGGGAGTGCTTGGCGATGTATCGGACTTCAGCGATCCCCAGAACGCTCTTCAGCTTGCCGGCGGGAACCGCCATAGGACCTGCGTGCGGGGCCGAGCCAGGCGCAGGCTGAGGGAAGGCGGTCGAGGTCGCCGTGTGGAAAGCGATGTTACCTTCCACCTTCTGCATCACCTGGTGAATGTGTCCGTTCAGCACCGTCACCGAGCCGAATCGCTTTAGATACGTGAGCGCTGCTGCCGCGTCCGGCGTCCCCCAACCCCAATCCGGATACACCATCCACAGCGGAATATGCGCAAAGACCACGATCGGAGTCGAAGCCGAAAGCGAAGCGAGGTCAGCCTTGAGCCAGCTCACCTGATCGTCGCCCAATTTGCCCATCGCGTCCACTTGCTGACAGTTGTTGAGCCCAATGAAGTGAACGCCCTTATGCGTGAAGCTGTACCAGCCCCCGCCCTTTGTTCCCTTGCCAAACCGTTCCAGGAAGATTGCGCCGTCGTCGGTTGCTATATCGTGCTCACCGGGAACATAAAAGGTCTCGCCGGATTTGACGCCCTTGATAAGTTCCTGCGCTGTATCGAACTCTGCCGCCTTCGACGAGTGGGTGATGTCGCCAGTGTGCAGCATCAAGTCCGGCTCGCCCGGCAATCCATTGATCTTGTCGAGCGCAAGCTTCAGCGTCCCGGCCACGTCCTGATTCGCGGCCTTGTTAAAGCCGATGTGGCTGTCGCTGATTTGGACGAAGCTGAAGCCTGAGCCTCTAAGGCCCATCTGACCACCCGCCCCGCGGACCGTGGCCGCAAACAATTTCGATGTCGGCACGCCACCGGCCATCGTCCAAAGCAGGCCAGTGCCCGCCCAAGCCATGCAGTTCAGAAAGTTTCGCCGGTCAATTCCATCGTTTGTAACAGGGCTCGAAATCCGGTTGGGTTGTGCTGATTCAGCAGCGACGGTTCGCTGAAATTGCGGCTCAACAGTGTTACCGCGATTTGCATCCTTCATCAAAAGTTCCTCCACGGATACAAACTGCGCTGCACCCGATTTATTCCAGTCCATGAGAATAATTCGGTGAGGCCGACCATGGTGCCCAGCAGCATTGCCCCCGGGACATTGGCTTCGGGTGTCTAAGCGGATCGAATTCGGCGACTCCTCTTTGGCAGGACCGCGATTTATTTCATGAGCCCATCAATGCTTGCCGATCGCCATGCTGCGACCCTGGGGACGCACAGAGTCCCCGGGTTGTCCTACAATCTCATCCGTGACCACGAGTCTCTTCGACCTATACAAGATCGGTGTCGGCCCTTCGAGTTCCCATACCATGGGGCCCATGCGTGCAGCTTGCCGTTTTGCGCGGGATCTGGAGACCCGCGGCGTGCTCGCCCTGGTTGGGCGTGTGCAGGCCGAACTCTTTGGCTCGCTGGCCCTCACCGGCCTAGGCCACGCCACGGACCGTGCTGTGTTGTTAGGATTGGCGGGCAACGAACCGGCTGTGATCGATCCCGCGGCCATCGCGGCAACGGTCGAAGGAATCCGCATAGCGCGGCGGATCGAGCTCGCGGGAACGCGTTCTATCAAATTCGAAGAATCCCGTGACCTCATCTTCCGCCGCGATCTCATGTTTCCACCCGGCGCGCGCACGCAGCATCCAAACGGTTTGCGGCTCACAGCCTTCGATGCAACAAGCGCGGTTATTGACGAGCGCACGTTCTTTTCCATTGGGGGCGGATTCATCACCGAAGACGGTGTCGACCCGTCTACCGAGAAGCGGCAGGCCACAATTCCGTTTCCCTTTCACAGTGCCGCGGAGTTGCTGGCCACAGCGCACGCCAACGAGCTCTCCATCAGCCAGCTCATGCTGGAGAACGAGTGCGCGCTGGCCGACCGCGAGTCGGCGCGCGCTCCGGTCGAGGTGGTGCGGGAAGGCATCGAGCGTATCTGGCAAGTGATGCAGGGCTGCGTCGAGCGCGGCATCGCGGCCGAAGGCATTCTGCCCGGCGGCTTGAATGTCAGGCGGCGCGCGCACCGGCTGGCCGCGCGGTTGCATGAGAAGGAAGCGGACGGAATGCGCGGCGATCCGCTGGCCCCCCTCGATTGGGTGACCGTATATGCCATGGCAGTGAATGAAGAGAATGCCGCGGGAGGCCGAGTGGTCACCGCGCCCACCAACGGCGCTGCCGGCGTCGTTCCCGCCGTGGCGCATTATTTCGATCGTTTTATTCCCGAAGCCGACCATGAAGGCATCGTGCGCTACTTTCTGACCTCGGCCGCCATCGGCATCCTTTATAAGGAGAACGCATCGATCAGCGGCGCGGAAGTGGGTTGTCAGGGCGAGGTGGGTGTTGCCTGCTCGATGGCTGCCGGAGGGCTGACCGCCGCCCTGGGTGGAACCAATGGACAAGTGGAGCACGCCGCGGAGATCGCCATGGAGCACAATCTCGGCATGACCTGCGACCCCATCGGTGGCCTGGTGCAGATTCCCTGCATCGAGCGCAACGCCATGGGCGCGGCCAAAGCCGTTCATGCCTCGCGCATCGCGCTCAACGAGCAAGAGGCCCACAAAGTCTCGCTCGACCAGGTCATCCGCACCATGTACCTCACCGGCCTCGACATGCAATCGCGCTACAAAGAGACCAGCTTGGCCGGACTTGCCTTGAATGTGATCGAGTGCTGAGAAGGAATCGATCCCAATTCAAAAACTGAACTCAATTCGGAAACCTTGGAACTGTCCGCGCTGTCGCTTTTCCGTCTAGAGCGCGTTCGCTTGACTGCCGCAGCCTGCGCGAAGTTGCCTTTACGTAATGTGGGCACGGCGGCTTCATCGTTGCTCTGGCATAGGCATTGCTCAAGCGGAGCCTCGCTCGTCGAGACCACAGCAGCCATTCAATCTCTCACGTGGGAACAGTTTTTCGTGGTCAAGAAAGACCGCTCTGAGTCGCGCATTCAAGAATGCATGGGTTGAAAAATCGGTTCTGAAAATCGGTTCTCGATTCAGTAGTGAATAATTGTTGACCTTTTTTCCACGTAAGGTTGTTTTTTCCCTTGACACCGTTGAACGTTGAATCTATACATTCTTCAACTGCAATATATATGTTGCAGGTTCGATGCAAACCATCGAAAAGGGAGAATAGGCAAATGGCAACAAAAAAGGCAGCGAAGAAAGCCCCCGCGAAGAAGGCCGCAAAGAAGGCCGCAAAGAAGAAGTAGC
>Ga0181531_10002324_pt1 | contig 11892 bp, 8 predicted proteins | sample PEATcosm2014_Bin_38_FD_119743 | JGI IMG/M metagenome (GOLD analysis project Ga0181531, IMG submission 119743) | Peatland microbial communities from MTU Mesocosm Facility, Houghton, MI, USA - PEATcosm2014_Bin11_10_metaG | ecosystem: Environmental > Terrestrial > Soil > Wetlands > Peat | place... | reverse complement strand
GGAGTTACAAGGCGATTTTCTGTAAGTGTTCATTCTATTGGGGTAAGGTTCACTGTGGGTCGGGCCAAATTTATGGTTCGGCGCTGGGCCGCAGCGGCGCTATGATTCCCCGGATTCAGCCTTTTCGCTTGGGTGGAGACTCTCCCTCGTTTGCACTACGGCGTGGTGGGAAGACGGCGCATCATCATAATGTATGGAGTTGGAAGAACGCAGGAGCGCGGGGCTAACTTCGGCGGAACGGGACGGGCGGTTTCGGGTTAGAATTCTGGGCGATACGTCGAACCGGTGAAACTTGCGGAAGGTGAAGTTAGGGGCGCGATGCGCCTACGGGAGGGCTTTGTGATGCGGCGGGTCGGACTGGCGGGGATTGTGGTGAGTTTTCTGGCGGTCGGGTATCTGGCGGCGGTTCCTGTGCCGGCGGCGAGGCGGGTGCCGCAGTCGATGCAGGGCGTTACCGATATTGATGCACATCAAGCGGAAGGGTCGAAGTCGGCACCGATTATTATGGAAGTGTTCAGCGACTATCAATGTCCGGCGTGCAAATCGCTGTATAACGGGACCGACCGGTTGCTGGTGGACAATTACGTGAATACCGGGAAGGTGTATCTGATTCACCGGGATTATCCGCTGCCGATGCACGCCTATTCGAGGGTAGCGGCGCGCTATGCGCGGGCCGCGGCGCAGCTCGGGAAACTGCAACCGGTGGCGCAGGCGCTATTTCAGAACCAGGAAAAATGGGAAGCCAGCGGAGACGTGGACGGGACGGTGGCGAGCGTGCTGAGCGCCGGTGAGATGGCCAAGGTGCGGGCGCTGGTGAAGGGCGGGACAATGGACCCGTTGATCGATAAAGACTACGCGCTGGGGACGATTTACCACGTGAACCAGACGCCGACGACGATCATTCACGCCAAGGCTCAGACGTATCCGGTGGTGGGCGTAGTGACGTTCGATACGCTGCACGGTTTCCTGGACCAGCTTTCCAAGTAAGCCGACGATTCGCGGCGGTAGAGATCAATCCATGATGGAGTCGAGCCCTTTGAATGTGCGCCGCGTGATTCTGTGGATGGGCCGCCTGCTGCTGGGCGGGATTTTTGTGTATGCCGGGTATTCCAAGATTTTCCTGCCAAACTTCATGTGGCGGCCGATGTTTGCGCTGAAGTTTTCGCTGTCGACCAATTTGAGTAATTTCGCGTTTCAGGTGGAGTCGTACAAGCTGCTTTCGCCCGGCGCCGTGACGTTCGTGGCGCACACGCTGCCCTTTGCGGAGATTTTATTGGGATTGCTGCTGCTAATCGGATGGCAGTTGCGGCTGTGGTCGACGCTGGCGACGCTGCTGATTGTGGGATTTCTGGCGGCGGTGACGCGAGCGTATTTGCTGCACATGCAGATTAATTGTGGATGCTTTGCCACGCCGGAGCCGCTGACGGGATGGACGGTGGTGCGCGATGCGGCACTGGCGGCCTTCGCGGTGCTGATGACTACTTGCGCGTACAGCGAGGCGGGGAAACCGCATCCTTGGACGGCTCCGGAAAAAACTGTGGCCGCAGGGGCTAAAGCCCCTCTTGTAGCGGAGCGTGTACGGCACGACTAAAGTCGTGCCCTCCCGAAGCATTAAAGCGACAAACAACGACGTGGCCGCTGCCCTCCCGGAGAACTGAGCAACAAACGACGAGCTGCCGCAGTGGCTAGCCCGAGTTCTACAAAACCTTCTTCGGTGGCAACTTGCTGGTCTCGTTGCCCAGCCAGTGGTGCTCCTGTGAGTTAGAATAAACCTGCATGCTGAGTCTGCCTCCCATTACATTGCGGTTGCGCGGGTGGAAGTTGATTGACCGCGTGGCGCTGGCGTTTTTGCTTTTGTGCGCGATTGCGCTGGGCGCGGGCGCTGGGTTGCTGTTTGTGTATGCCAGCGATTTGCCGGAGTTGCGGGCGCTGGAAACGTATCGTCCGACCGTGGTGACCGAGATTTATGCCGACGATGGGCAACTGGTGGGGAGTTTTGCGCTGCAACGGCGCATTTTGATGACTTACGAGCAGGTGCCCAAAGTTTTGTACAACGCGGTGACGTCGATCGAGGACCAGCATTTCGAGGATCACTGGGGAATCGATTTTCCGCGCATCGCGGGGGCGGCGTTTCGCAACGTGCAGCATCGCAAGATCACCGGCGGCGCGAGCACCATCACCATGCAACTGGCGGGGAATTTGTTTCTCGACCGCAGCGATCGCACGTTCCGCCGGAAGATGCAGGAGATGCTGTTGGCGCTGCAGATCGAGCGCGGATATACCAAACCGCAGATTTTTACCATGTATGCGAACCAGGTGTATCTGGCGCACGGGAACTACGGATTTGCGGCGGCGGCGCAATTTTATTTTGGCAAGAACGTGCAGGATTTGAAGCTGCCGGAGGCGGCGCTGCTCGCCGGGATGGTAAACGGGCCGAAGTTTTCTCCGCTGACGAATCCGGAAGGGGCGCTGAACCGGCGCAACCTGGTGATTTTCCGCATGCTGGAGGAAGGCAAGATCACGGCGGCCGAGGCGGACGCTGCAAGGAAGACACCGCTGGGGCTGCATATCCAGTATCCGCGTAACGATCTGGCGCCGTATTTTTTTGAGGAGATACGGAAATACTTGGAAGCGACGTACGGGACGGAAGCGGTGCACGAGCGCGGGCTGCGGGTGTATACGACGCTGAACATCGCCATGCAGAAAGCCGCGAACCAGTCGGTGCGGGATGGGCTGCACTCGTATGACCGGAGGCACGGGTGGCGGGGGAATCTGCCGAACGTGCTGCGCGACAACTTGGGGAACCTCGATACCTACGAAGACGACGACTGGCGGCACCCGATTGAAAAAGGCGGCTACGTGACCGGGCTGGTGCTGACCGCGGGAGATAAAGACGCGACGATCAAGATTGGGTCGTACCGCGCGGTGCTGGCGCCGTCGGATTATGCGTGGACGGGGCGCAAAAAACCTTCGGAACTGCTGAAGGTGGGAGATTTGGCGCAATTTTCCATTAAGGAGCTGCAGGAATCGACGGCGCGCGTGCAACTGGAGCAGCAGCCCGGTCCGCAGGCGGCCATGGTGGCGATTGATAACGCTAGCGGCGAGATCAAAGCGATGGTGGGCGGGTACAGCTTCGAGGATTCGAAATTTAATCGCGCGACGCAGGCGTACCGGCAGGTGGGAAGTTCGTTCAAGGTGTATGTGTATGCGGATGCGCTGGAAAAAGGGTCGACGCCCTTTGACACGATACTGGATGCGCCGTTTACGACCATGAGCGGGGGACAGGCGTATTCGCCGCGGAATTACGATGAGAAGTTTGAGGGCACGATCACGCTGCGGCGGGCACTGGCGGGTTCACGCAATGTGCCGGCGGTGAAGCTGGCGGAAAAAGTGGGGATTTCCAGCGTGGTGGATGTGGCGCGGCGGTTTGGGATTACGACGTCGCTGCCGCCGTACTTGCCGCTGGCGCTAGGGTCGGCGGACATGCGGCTCTTGGAGCATGTGTCGGCGTTTACCGTGTTTCCGAACGACGGGATACGCATCGATCCGCACATGATTCGGCGGGTGTCGAGTTATGACGGGGCGCTGCTGGAGGAGGCGCATCCGGAGGTACATGATGTGGTTTCGCCGGACGTGGCGCGGACGATGACTGCGATGTTGGAGGAAGTGGTGCAGTTCGGCACGGGGATACAGGCGAAGGCGCTGAACCGGCCCGCGGCAGGGAAGACGGGCACGACGCAGGATTATACCGATGCGTGGTTTATCGGATTTACGCCGCAGATTACCGCGGGCGTGTGGGTGGGGTTCGACGACAAGCAGATTTCGCTGGGGAAGAAAGAGACGGGGGCGAAGGCGGCGCTGCCGATTTGGCTGGAGTTTATGCAGGCTGCGTTGGCGGGGATGCCGTCGATTGATTTTCCGAATGTGGTGCCGCTGGAGGAGCAGGCGCTGGAGCACCACGTGATTGTAGATACGCCGGATAGCGCGCCGACAGAGGCGGAGGAGCCGAAGGCGAAGGAGAAGCCTGCGCCACCCACGACGAAGACTACGGAAGCGGTGCCGGGCGGCAGCGGTACGCCTGCGTTGGCGGGCAAGCCGGTTAGTGCCGGGGCTGGTTCGCCGCCACGGTGATTTTTGCGCGGTTTGGTCGGATGGGGCCAACGCCAACGTGAAAAAAGGGTGGCAACCGTGAAAAAAGGCGCCCGCCGCAGACGGCGGCCGCTACAAAAACGGTTCCCAGCCTTGCGGGCGCAGGATTCTTGGCGATTTGCTTAGTCCTGACACAAGAACTTTTTTTGCTTTGGTGATTTGGCCGATTTGCGTTATTCGAATGCCTGCGAAGTTTGTAGGTATTTTTTTTGCCTTGTTTTGTGGGACGGTGAAGAGGAGTTCGTAATCGTCGCCGCCGTTTAGGGCTAGATTTGTGGCTTCGCTGGCGCTGGCGATTCCATGGGACAGGGTCGGCAGGCTTGTGGCGTCGATGGTGGCGCCTACGCCGCTGGCGGAGCAGAGACGCGGGAGGTCCGTCGAGAGGCCGTCGGAGAGATCCATGGCGGCGGTGGCCAGGCGTTTTTTGCTGAGCCAGGCGGCTAAGGCCAGGCGCGGTTCGGGATAAAGATGCTTTTGCAGGCGCGGGTTGTTGCGGCTGGCTGTGCCGTGCTGCTTGCGCAATTGCCGCAAACCTTGTTCGGCTTCGCCCAAGCGTCCACTGACGTAAATCAGGTCGTTGGGCTTCGCGCCATCGCGGCGCAGGGCGCGGCCTTCGGTGATTTCGCCGATGACGGCGATGTTGATGAGGATTTCGCCGCGTTTGGTGGTGTCGCCGCCGGCCAGCGGGCAAGCGAAGCGTTGCGCGGCGCGGCGCAAGCCGCCGAGGAAGGCATCGAGCCACCGATCGGTGGCGTCTGGCGGGAGCGCCAGACTTAAGAGGAAGCACCGAGGTGTGCCGCCCATAGCGGCGATGTCGCTGAGGGCGCGAGCCAGCGATTTCCAGCCGACGGCGTCGGCGGGGTGTTTGTCGCGCAGAAAATGCGTGCCTTGGAGGAACCAGTCGCAGGTGAGGATGGTTTGGCATCCGGGGGTGGGGGCGAAGAGGGCGGCGTCGTCACCGATTGCGAGCGGTAGGAAATTGCGTGAGGCGCGAATTTTCCTTCCACCGCGTGCAATCGGGAAGACGCGGCGGATTTTTTCTATCAGGGTGTTTTCAGGTTGTGAGCGACGCGGCATGTGGGTTACCCGACGGAAAGTATAACTGGGAGTTTGTCCTAGGGCGGTGATACGACAGAAGGACGAAAAGAGTGGCTGGTCGCCGCACTCCTTGCCGCTAACAGAACCATTTTCAATATGAAAAGAAGTTGCGAGTGGCGAGTGATGAGTGGCGAGTCAAAGGTACGAGTGTAGAATCACAAGTGGTGAGTTGGTGGACCGCGCGTCACACTCGTCTGTGACGCTGTTGCGAAGCGATGTGCTCGAGGAGAGCGAATGAGTTGGGCCATGCGGTCGACGATGCATAGCACAAATGATGTGCAGAAAAATTGCGAATTATGGGGTGACGGATGTACCATGCCGGGCAGGAGACCCTTGTGCTAAAACCGCGCTTTGTGCTCTACATAATCGTTATTTTAGCTTTGCTGGCCGGCGGGGCAATTTCGCCGATGGCGGCCGACGACGCGCCTTCCGTGGTGGACAGTCAGAGCTTTTTGTTGGCGAACATGAAGCCGGCGGGGCCGGACGGCAAAACGTTTGCTCCCGCAGTGGAAAAGCTGCTTGCGCAGATGACGTTGAAGGAAAAGATCGGGCAGATGACGCAGTTGGAAATTGGGATGGTGACGGATGGCGTGGACCAGGCGATCCATATTAACCCCGACAAGTTGCACAAGGCAGTGGGAGAGTACGGGGCCGGCGCGATCCTGAACGTGAAAGACGAGGGACTTTCGCCGCAGCACTGGCATGAAATTATCGGTGCGATTCAGGCGGAGGCGAAAAAGTCGCGTTTGCAGATTCCGGTGCTGTACGGGATCGACACGATTCACGGGCCGAACTATGTGATGGGCGGGACGCTCTTTCCGCAGCCGCTCGCGATGGCGGCGACGTGGAATCCGGAGTTGATGCTGCGCGGGAGCCAGATCGCGGCGGCGGAGACGAGGAAGGCGGCGATTCCGTGGACCTTTTCGCCGGTGCTGGATTCGGGGCGGCAGGCGCTGTGGCCGCGGCTCTTTGAGACGCTGGGCGAAGATACGTACCTCGGGACGGTGATGGGCGTGGCGACGGTGCGCGGGTATGAAGGCACGGACATATCGAATCCTTTCCATGTGGCCTCGTGCTTGAAGCACTACATTGGTTACAGCTATCCGAAGACGGGCGGGGACCGGTCGCCGGCAGAAATTCCTGAAGCCGTGCTGCGTGAATACTTTTTGCCGCAGTTTGCGGCGGCGGTGAAGGCTGGCGCGGCGACGGTGATGGTGAATTCGAGCGAGTTGAACGGGATACCGGGTCACGCCAACGGATATTTGCTGAAGACCGTGTTGCGGGATGAGCTGGGTTTTCAGGGAGTGGTGGATTCGGATTGGATGGACATCAAGAAGTTGGTGTTCATTCACCACGTGGCCGCCGACGAGAAGGAAGCCACGCGGATCAGCGTGATGGCGGGCGTGGACATGAGCATGGTGCCCAGCGATTACAGCTTCAGCGATTTGCTGCTGCAACTGGTGCAGGAAGGTAAAGTGCCGGTGAGCCGGATTGATGAGGCGGTGCGGCGAATTTTGACGCTGAAATATAGGCTGGGATTATTCGACGACCCGATGCGCGGGCAGGAAAATAAGGTGGTGGAAGGCTCGCCGGAGTCGCGCAAGGCGGCGCGAGAGGCGGCGGGGGAATCCATCACCCTGCTGAAGAATGAGAATCATGTGCTGCCGCTGGCGAAGAGCGCGCATGTGCTGGTGACGGGGCCGGATGCGGATTCGCTGATTCCGCTGGACAATGGGTGGAGCTATACGTGGCAGGGGAACAAGGCGTCAGCGTATCCGAAGGACTATCTGACCATTCTGGCGGCGATTCAGAAGAAGATCGGCGCTGGGAATGTGACGTATGTGCAGGGCGCGGAGTATGACAAGGAAAAGGATAGCGATAAGGCCGCGGCAGCGGCGGCCAGCGCGGACGCTGTCGTTCTGTGCCTCGGAGAGTGGGCGTATGCGGAGACGCCGGGCAACATTCGCGATTTGACGCTGCCGGAGGCGCAGTTGCGGCTGGCGGAAAAAGTGATGGCCGCCAAGAAGCCGGTGATTCTGGTGCTGACGGAAGGACGCCCGCGGATTATTCGGCCGATCGTGGACGGAACAAGCGCGGTGTTGATGGCTTATAACCCCGGGAATGAGGGCGGGGAAGCGATCGCCGACATTTTATTTGGGGATGTAAACCCTAGCGGGAAACTGCCGATTACCTATCCGAGGTGGGCAGACCGGCTCTTTACCTATGACCACAAACTGTTTGAAGGGGAAGAGTTGCCACAGCCGCTGGAGGCGCCACAGTTTGAGTTTGGGTCTGGCCTGAGCTATACGAAGTTTTCTTATGCGGATTTGCAGGTTACGCCTATGGGCTCTGGAGACGGGAAGATCCAGGTGTCCATTGCGGTAAAGAATGACGGGGAGCGGGCCGGCAAGGAAGTCGTACAGCTTTACCTGAACGAGCGGTACGCGAGCATCACGCCGCCGCTGAAGCGTTTGAAGCGCTTTGCGAAAATCTTGCTGCAGCCTGGGGAGAGTCGCCGGGTGGCGTTCGAATTGAACCGCGAAGACCTGTCTTTTATCGGGGCGGACAACAAGCGCGTCGTCGAGCCGGGCATGTTCGATGTGCGCGTCGGCGGGTTGCTAAAGAGCTTTCAGTGGCAATGATTTGGATAGGGAGGCGACGTTTCTGCCATGGCGATGGCGGCGGCGCTGCCTCCTGTACGTTTGTGCAGGGTGGGCAGGTTCTCCACCCCTGAACCATAAACTTAGGAATACAGGGTTGACTGTAGCGGATATGGAAATTAGTATGTGGCTACACGAAGGGACGGCGACTCGCGGGGCAATGTTCGGTATACTGGAAGTTCTGCGGAGTCGTTCTTCATGCGGGCAGGGAAATACCCGCAAACCATCTAGCTAAGACCAAAGCCTGAGGGGGGCCTGTTGGGCATCACGGATAAGAGCTATACATTTTTCATTGCCTCGACGCCGGGCAAGCTGCGCAAGCTGGTGATTCCAGCTTACGTGCTGCACGCCTTGGCGGTGCTGGCCATCATCGGTGGGATTACGGTGACGGTGGCGGTGGGGTCTTATTCGCGGATGCTGTGGAAGGTGGGCAACTACAACGCCCTGCGGCACGACCAGGAAACCTTGAAGAAGCAGTATCGCGAGTTGCAAAGCAACGTGCAGGACACCAACCAGCGGCTTGATTCGCTGCAATCGCTGGCGACCGAAGTGGCCATGACCTATGGCGTGCTGCGCTATCATCCCGCGGCGTTTGACGAGAGCGACGATCCGGTTAGCTCCCAGGATGCGTTTGACCGCAGCGTGGAGCAGTACACTTTCCTGAAACGGAACGCTGCGGTGATCGCCATTTCAACTGGCGGGTTGCGGCTGATGCCGGGCATGAGCTTCGCGGATTCGACATATACGCCCTCGATCTGGCCGGTAATGGGTCATATAACGGATAGTTTTGGCGAGCGGCTGGACCCGTTTAGCGGGGAAGGCGCGTTTCACACCGGTGTGGATGTAGCTTCTGACTATGGGGCGCCAGTGCACGCGACGGCGGACGGCATTGTAACCGTTGCGGACGATCATGCCGGTTATGGGCGGTTGGTGGTGATAGACCACGGCTTTGGCATCACGACTTGGTATGCGCACCTGTCGGCGTTTTCGGCTGTAGCGGGTGCGCGGATTAAGCGCGGCGAAGTGATCGGGTATACGGGTATCAGCGGGCGCTCGACTGGTCCGCATGTGCACTATGAAGTGCGCATGAACAACGCGCCGGTCAATCCGTGGCGCTATATGAAGGCAACGCCAGCTGGCGACTAGCGGCGTTAAGGTTATCTCCCACAGCTCCTCCGGCAGAACCTGCCAAGGCTCAACCACCTAAGCAGCACATTGCATGGTCCAGCCCGCTTTTTGGGCCGTTTTTGTGCGTTGCCGCCCGTTATTTCGTTTTGTGTTGGTGGGCCGGGGTAGTCAAGACGGGAGAAGGTGCCACCTGGTGCGGGGCTGCGGGAGAACTGGGTAAACTCGCCACGGCCAGAAAATTTGGGTTTATTTCCAGCACGACACGCACGGCTTTGGTTTCCTGACGGTCGACCTGGTCGATGGCGGCAGTTCTCAGGAGCTCGAGATACGCTTCCCGGGCTCGTGGGTCGAGTTGCTGGCGGGTTTTTGGGTCGTTCAGGCCAAGCTGTGCCAGAAGCACGATTCCGTTAAGCATATCGGCCAGTTGCCGGGCTGCGGTGTCGGCCGGGCTTTCGCCTTCGGCCACCAGACGCAGAGAGTCTTTATCCGGCTGCGCTGCAACGGTAATCCAAGATAGCTGAGCGAGCAGGGCGGAGAGCTGAGGCGACTCAAAGCCTTTGAGCGCGGGCGTGTTGAGCGCCGTCATCGAGGCCGAGTCTCGCCGCACGACGACAAAAATCGGCGAACCAGCGAGCCTAGTGAATCGCGTTTGCCATTGTGCGGGATCAGGGGCAGGATTTTTTTGTTCGAGGTAGACACTCACGTCGGCATCGTTGGTGGCCGCGATGCGCCCGGAACGGAGAAACGTCAGCGAAATGTGCGGCGTGGGATTCGATGAATTAAGAGGCGATGGATTGGCTGGCACGCCGCTGGACGATGGCACAGCCGTCGTGTTCGTGGGAATCGAATAGATATCGTGCTTGCCGCGCCCCTGCAGCGTGCCGTTTTTGGCGAGATAGGCCGCGATTTTCTGTTGGTTGAAATCTCCATCGAAGATGGCGAACCAGATCGGTTGCGAGCCGCGCTGCGCGGCAGAGAACGCGATGCGCCGCAAATCGCGCGCGTAATCAAAGCCCGTCTCTTGCACGAAGCGCGTATAGTCGGCGTCGGCTTGTTGCTGCGGAGCCCAGGCGAAGAGTTTTTGCGCGAAAGGCGCTTGCCTTACTTGCGCAACATCGGCGTAGAGAACCGCACTCGAGTCCGCGGGCATATCGCGGAGCAGGAGAGCGAGCATTTCTTCGGCGCTGCCTTCGCGCGAAGATATCCAGGCGCGAATGGCGAATGCGGACAACGTGAGCGCAAAAACGAACGCCGCGGCCCAGAGGATTTTCGGGAGAGGTTTCATCGATCGCGCACTACTTTCATCGGCTTCAGACTACTTTCATCGCGCACAAAACTACACCGGAAATTTGTGAAGCGCGGAGCAAGGAAATGCATCTGATGGTGACTGGCCCAATTCGTGCGGGTGCGCTCGCAAGCGAGTGTACTCCCGCGGCAGCTACCTGAGATTTGGTTACACCGCATGATTATTCAGGTAGCCGAAAGTGGCGAAAACCTCGAGGCGCAAGGGTGGACTGTGGAATAACGCGATGCGGCAAGGCCGGGAAGGCGGTAAGTTGTTGCACAGGTTAGAGATAACTAGTAACGAGAACATGGACGGTGGCCCTCTTTTTCCACAGAGCTGGCTATCGACGTGCTCAAGTTTTTGCACCCAACCCTTGCAATCGCCTTACCGTTTCTGCTATCCTTACTCGGTTTGAGTAGCGCTGGCGTAGCTCAGCTGGTAGAGCATCTGATTTGTAATCAGAGGGTCGGGGGTTCAATTCCCTCCGCCAGCTCCACTAGCGCGAGGCAGGGGAGTGAGGCGGAGAAATCCTCGCAGGGAAATTTAACGGGCTGGTGTCTTTTGACACGAGTCCATTTTGTGTTTTCTCTTAGGCTCTTTGGTTGGCGTGGTTTGTAGGGAAGATTTGCAGGGAATGCGCGTGGGCATTCCGCAAAAGATTCGCGGGATGCGGCTGGGCATCCCGGATGAGTTTTCCGGGACGGGTGGGTGAGTGGCTAAAACCAGCAGACTGTAAATCTGCCGCTCCTTGCGGGCTACGAAGGTTCGAATCCTTCCCCGTCCACCAGATGCCGTCGTGAGGCGGCTGGCAGTGGCAGCAGAAATGGTTTTGCGGAAGCGGCAGTCGGCATGAGTGGTTTGCAGTCGTGGCAGCGGAAACCGCAGGGCAATCGCACCAGCGATGTTCTAAAGCGGATCGATTCGCGGTCGTGAAGCAAAAACGCCGCCGGGGCAAAGTGCGCCGCAACGATTCGATTTTGCGCGGGGGATTTCGACGGGCTTGGCCTGGGTAGCTCAGTTGGTAGAGCGCGTCCTTGGTAAGGACGAGGTCACCGGTTCAATCCCGGTCCCAGGCTCCAGGATTTGGATGGCGCCGGACGGTGAAAGGATTTGGTTCGGCGGCGGGGAAGTTTTGCAAGCCGGTGGAATTTGGGAGAGCTTGGGCGGGGGTAACTCAACGGTAGAGTCTCACTCTTCCAAGGTGATGGTTGCGGGTTCAAATCCCGTCCCCCGCTCCAGAAATTGCAAGGGTGGTTTGGCAGTTTTTAGCGGAAGCAAAGCGCAAGTGCAGTGGGAAACAAATTGAGGCACGAGGGCAAAGGAAATGGCCAAGGAGAAATTTGAACGCAGTAAGCCGCACGTGAACATTGGGACCATCGGTCACATCGATCACGGCAAAACGACGCTGACGGCGGCGATCACCAAGGTGCTAAGCAAGCACAATCCGAAGGTACAGTTCCGCGCGTTCGATACGATTGACAACGCGCCGGAAGAGCGCGAGCGCGGTATCACGATTGCCGTTTCGCACGTGGAATATGAGACGGCGAATCGGCACTACGCGCACATGGATTG
>Ga0181531_10002323_pt1 | contig 11900 bp, 10 predicted proteins | sample PEATcosm2014_Bin_38_FD_119743 | JGI IMG/M metagenome (GOLD analysis project Ga0181531, IMG submission 119743) | Peatland microbial communities from MTU Mesocosm Facility, Houghton, MI, USA - PEATcosm2014_Bin11_10_metaG | ecosystem: Environmental > Terrestrial > Soil > Wetlands > Peat | place... | reverse complement strand
TTCGAAGGCGATCTTCTGCCCCTCGTTCAGCCCGCCCAGTCCGGCGCGCTCTACCGCCGAAATATGGACGAACACATCCTTGGACCCATCATCGGGCTGGATGAAACCGTAGCCCTTCTGGGCGTTGAACCACTTAACCGTGCCTTGTGACATCGTCTGTCTCCATGCAACCGGCGACCCGCACGCCGCGGGCCGAATTACTTTTCCGTTGAGGGAGCACCGGGGCGGCAAGGCCGCTTGTTAAGGCACAGGACTCAGGTCGAAAAGCGCCGTGTCGCCCATATGGGGCCGCGGGCAAGCGATTGCCAGCCCTTAATCATCCAGCCCTTAATCATTCGGCGTCCCGGAGCGCGAAAAGCTCGTGCTCTTCGCACCCATCCCTGGCCTTCGAGCGAACGATGTAGGATTTACCAAATCCAGGTAGCAGGTCCCGTATGACGATCAGAACCATCCCGGTTTCCCCCTTCGACCTGGTGATTTTCGGTGGCACCGGCGACCTCGCCCGCAGAAAACTGCTGCCCGCCATGTACAATCGGGACCGCGCCGGCCAGCTCCCCGCCGAGGCCCGCATCATCGCCGCCGCGCGCCACGAACACAGCGATGACAGCTACCGCGCGCTGGCCGAAACCGCCCTGTGCGACTTCGTCCCGAAGGGAAAACGCGAGGCCCAAGTCCAAAAGCGCTTTCTCGCCCGCCTGCGCTACGCCCAGGTCGACGTGGCCACGGAAAACGGCCTTGCCAACCTCGCGAAAGCGCTCGCCGATGAGCCGCGCGGCATCCGTGCGTTCTACCTGGCGGTGGCACCGGACCTGTTCGGCCCAATCTGCACCCAGCTCGCGGCCCACGGCCTGGTCCTCGCCGGCAGCCGCGTCGTGGTGGAAAAGCCGTTCGGCCGCGACCGCGAAAGCGCGACCGCCCTCACCGACGAAATTGCCAAGGTCTTCTGCGAGGACTGCATCTACCGCATCGACCATTATCTCGGCAAAGAAACCGTCCAGAACCTCATGGCGCTGCGCTTCGCCAACGAAATCTTCGAGCCGCTGTGGAACGCCCACCATATCGACAACGTACAAATCACCGTGGCGGAGGAAATCGGGGTCGAAGGCCGCGGCAACTTCTACGAAACCGTCGGCGCCATGCGCGACGTCGTACAGAACCACATGCTGCAGCTGCTGTGCCTCACCGCCATGGAACCCCCTGTCGCGTTCGAGGCGGACGCGGTGCGCGACGAGAAACTGAAAGTGCTGCGCGCGCTCAAACCCATCACCGCTTCCGACGTCGCCGCCCACTCCGTGCGCGGCCAGTACCGCGCCCATGGCGGCACGCCGGGCTACGCGAGCGAAGTCGGCGGCCATGGCGATGCCGAAACATTCGTGGCCCTCAAGGCGGAGATCCACAATGGCCGCTGGTCCGGGGTGCCGTTCTACCTGCGCACCGGAAAACGCCTGCGCGCCCGCATGAGCGAAATCGCCGTCACCTTCCGCCGCGCCTCGTTCCACGTCTTCGCCCCCAACGCCGGCGCCGCCCCCTCGAACGTGCTGAGCTTCCGCCTGCAGCCGAACGAAGCGGTCAAACAGGAAATCACCATCAAGGACCCCGGCCCGGGCGGCATGCGCCTGCGCCAGGCGGTGCTCGATCTAAGTTTCTCCGCCGACCTCGGCCTCGGCGACGGCGGCCTCCCCGACGCCTACGAACGCCTGGTGCTGGACGTCATGCGCGGCGACCAAACCCTGTTCATGCGCCGCGACGAAGTAGACGCCGCCTGGCGCTGGGTAGACCCGATCCGCGAAGGCTGGACCGAGCGCGGCATCGGCCCCGAACTCTACGACGCCGGCGGCTCCGGTCCGGATGGGGCCATGCGGCTGATCCATCGTGATGGGCGGGCCTGGCGGGACATCGTTTAGCAAGGAAGGCCAGGGCTCTGCCCTGGACCCGCTGGGGCCGGAGGCCCCAGACCCCACTTAGCGCTGCGCGGCTTTTCCTGACTTTAACTTAGCGCTTATGGGGCTCCGTCCCCTGGACCCAAGTCGGCGTGCCGCCGATATCGTTGGCGCTGCACGGCGGGAGCCAGACGATTGACCTAACGCAGGGCCCGGTTCGTTCCAGGTTCGCGCCCCTACCCATCGCAGCTAGGCTTCCAGGATGGAATCACCACAGGAACCAGCCGACCCCGGCCCAATCGGGTTCGTCGGCGACATCGGCGGCACCAACTGCCGCCTGGCCCTTGTCGACTGGCAAAATGGTCAGCCCACGCCGCGCCCGTTCACCAACATGCTCTGCGCCGACTACCCGACCGCGGTGGCCTGCATCGACGCCTGGCTCAAAACCCAGCCGCTCGAAAAACCACCCCGCTTCGCCGTGCTCGCCGTCGCCGGCCCGGTGCGGGACGGCGACGCCAGCCTCGCCAACAACCCCTGGCACCTGTCCGAGGCAGAACTCCAAGCCGAACTTGGCCTGACCAAGATCCGCCTGATCAACGATTTCGCGATCCTGGCCGTCGGCGTCCCCTATCTCAACCCATCCGAGTCCGTCGCGATCGGCCCCAACATCCCCGGCCGGCCGGGTGGCACCATCGCGGTCATGGGCCCCGGCACCGGCTTCGGTCTTGCCGGCCTCGCCGGTGGAACCCGCGCCGGCCTGCTCGTCACCGAAGGCGGCCACATCTCCTTCGCACCAACGGACGACACCGAGCTGGCAATACTCCGCATCATGCTACGCGCCCGTCCCCGCGTTTCGATCGAGCGCATCCTCGCCGGCCCCGGCATGGCCCGCCTGCACGCCGCGCTCGAGGAACTCGGCGGCAAGAAGCTAAGCGGCCTGGAAGCACCCGCCATCACGCAGGCCGCCATCGCCGGCGACCCCGATGCCGTAGCCACCATAAACCGTTTCTGCGCCATCCTCGGCTCCGTCGCCGGCGATCTCGCCCTGGCGCTCGGCGCCGAAGGCGGCGTCTTCATCGCCGGCGGCATAGCGCCGCGCCTGCTGAAGCAGCTACCGAATACCCCGTTCCGCCAGCGCTTCGAAGCCAAAGGCCGCCGCAATGGGTACATGCAACTGATTCCCACCCGCGTGATTACCACTGAAAACGTAGCCATGCGCGGCGCCGCCCACGAATTGGCCTCGCTCGCAGGGTTAGAGTGAAAGGAAGGCCAGGGCTCTGCCCTGGACCCGCTGGGGCCGGAGGCCCCAGACCCCATTAGCGCTGCGCGGCTTTTGCTTACTTCTGGGCGAAGCCAATAAATGTCAGGAATTTCCTGGCTTCGCCGTTACCCCGCCCACCTAAATTGATGGCAACTACATACTTGGCTAAGCGTCCAATCTCGGTTTTAGGAATTTATCGCGGCTCATATGGATGCTCTGCGAGCCATAGTCTCGCATCCTTGCACGCAGCTTCACCATAAGTCTTGGCATATTGCTCCGCATTCGCCCATTCCTATGGGAATTTTATTGTTGCGTCCGGGTGCCACCGGTCCCTAACTTCTCCAATGGACAGGTGATCTGTTTCACTATCAACCGCAACAAATACGACAAATGGCGCGTCATAGCGCTCCAAGCGCGCCTGCTCAAGCAAACCGCAGATCAGGCGGCTTCCTTCAATATAGGAGATTCCACCATCAAGCATGTGTTGTGCGGTCTCCATAATTTGTGACCGCGCCTTGACAATATAGTCCAGATTAATACTCATTGACCCTTCCGTGAGATATCCAATAAAAAACGAATTTCAAATCAAAGTTCTGCTTAGTCAAGTGTTTGGGTAACTTATCAACGGGTTTAGGGCCTCAGGCCTCAGCCAGTCCGGGGCAGGCGTCCGGCGGCAGGCGTTGGAAAGGCGTCTGCTCCTAATTGCAGAAATTCGCTTCCCATGAGATGCTGAAGCTGAAGGAGACAGGTAATGCACGGAGCTGCAAATCCCGCTTCGATAGCCACATCGATCTCGATTGGAACCTCGCTCCTGGCGGGATTCTTCAGCGTGTGGGTCGCAATGAGATCGCGCAAAACCGCGGCCGCTAGTCACGACGCAGCGGTGTCGATCTTATTCGGCATCGCCATGTTGCTAATGTTGCTCAACGTGATCGCGGCCGCTCTCATCGCCGTCTGGGGGTTGGCATATGTTGGACTGCTAAAGGCCGCGCTCCTGCTGACGGCCGCATTCGCAGTCGCGGGCATAGTACTTGGGCTGATGCGCGGCCTGCGGAGCGGAAGAGTGATCAAAACACGGAGCGCCTGAGGCGCCTCCGCCCAGACGCCTAATTGATGGGGTCTGGGGCCGTCGTGCGAAGCACGCCAAGGCGTGACGGCCCCAGCGGGGTCCAGGGGCAGAGCCCCTGGCCTTCCTTGCCTTGCTTCCTTCTGCCCACCGCCGCATACCGCCCCCAACTGATCAGGGAGCGCCCCTCATGGCCGACTTCGAAACCCCTGTGCGCACCGCGAGCTTCGACTGGCAGGACCCGTTCCACCTCGACGCCCAGCTCACCGACGAGGAGCGCCTCGTCCGCGACACCGCCCGCGGCTACGCGCAAACGAAGCTGCTCCCCCGCGTCACCAGCGCCTATCTCGACGAGCGCTTCGACCGCGAGATCATGACCGAGATGGGCGAGCTAGGCCTGCTAGGCGCCACGATCCCCGAGCAATACGGCGGCGCCGGCCTGGGCTATGTCAGCTACGGCCTCGTCGCCCGCGAGGTAGAGCGCGTCGATTCCGGCTACCGCAGTGCCATGAGCGTGCAGTCCAGCCTGGTCATGCACCCGATCCACGCCTACGGCAGCGAGGCGCAGCGCCGCAAATACCTGCCCCGCCTCGCCACCGGCGAGTGGGTCGGCTGCTTCGGCCTCACCGAGCCCGACGCCGGCTCCGACCCCGGCGGCATGCGCACCCGCGCCGAGCCGATCCCCGGCGGCTACCGCCTCAACGGCGCCAAAATGTGGATCACCAACAGCCCGATCGCCGACCTCGCCGTGGTCTGGGCCAAATCCGCCGCCCACGGCAACGCGATCCGCGGTTTCGTCGTCGAGCGCGGCACCACCGGCTTTGCCACCCCGAAAATCGAGAAAAAACTCTCCCTCCGCGCCTCGATCACCGGCGAAATCGTGCTCGAAAACGCCGAGATCCCCGAGGAAAACCTGCTCCCCAACGTCGCCGGCCTGAAAGGCCCGTTCGGCTGCCTGAACCGCGCCCGTTACGGCATCGCCTGGGGCGCCATGGGCGCCGCCGAAGCCTGTTTTTCCGCCGCCCGCCAATACACGCTCGACCGCAAGCAATTTGGCCGCCCGCTCGCCGCCACGCAGCTGGTGCAAAAGAAACTCGCCGACATGGCCACCGAAATCGCGCTCGGCCTGCAAGCTGCCCTCCGCGTCGGCCGCCTGTTCGAGGCCGGCGACATCATTCCCGACGTGATTTCCCTGGTAAAGCGCAACAACTGCGGCAAGGCGCTCGACATTGCCCGCCAGGCCCGCGACATGCATGGCGGCAACGGCATTTCCGCCGAATTCCACGTCATCCGCCACGCCGCCAACCTGGAAACGGTCAACACCTACGAAGGCACGCACGACATCCACGCGCTCATTCTGGGCCGCGCCATTACCGGCATTCAGGCATTTTCCTAATGAACAAAAGTTTTTGCTTCTTTTTTCAAAAAGAAGTGCTGTTCTTTTTTGAAAAAAAGAACCAAAAAACTTTTGTTCATTTCGATACGCTAACCGCCGGGCCTTGCGCGGTTGGCAAAGAAAGGGCGGCCACCGGAGTGGCCGCCCCCTTCCATGATACGCGTTGGTAAGATCAGCGGCCGTGAACGGTCGGGCAGACCGTGGTGTTGCCGATGTTGGTGTTCCAGCCTTTTTTGTTGGCCAGGATGTCGGCACTGATCGTGGTCAGGAAGCTTTTCGCGCCGCTCTTGTCGACGCGGACGAAGCCGTTGTCGGTCTGGTCCGTGGTGTAGGGCGCAACGTTGTAGTGGTCCTTGAGGAACTTGAGGACGCTCGCCTGCACGGTCGGGTCACTGTAGCACTGGGCGAAGTCGAACGTGGTGTAGCCGACGATCGGGTAACCCTCGCTCGCGGTCTGGATCAGCGGCACCCACAGCGCCGGATTGGCACCTTGCGTCGCGTTGGTCGGCGGCGTCAGGTTGGTGCCCAACGTCGGGTGTGCCAGCGCGGCGGAGATTTGCGTGGTGGTCGGCAACACCGGGGTGCTGCCGTTGAACACGGCGGCCACGACCAGCGGGCTCGGCTGTCCGTTTTGCAGGGTCGCGAAGGAGTTCGGATCCACCGTCGTGAAGTCCGGCGAGATATAGCCGATTGCCTGCGGCACGGCGCCGTTGGACAGGCCGGCCATGTAGTTGGCGATGCCGCTGGAGCCGGTCTCGGCGACCGAATTCGGGATCACTGTGGAGATGCCGCCAAGCCCCGTGAACAGGCTGGCGAACGTCGTGGTGGCGGTGAAGCTGACCCCCGCCTTGGTGTTGCCGGTGGTGCAGACGGCGTTCAGGTGGCTGGTCAGGATGAAGGTCGTGCCCGACCCGTCCGACCGGTAGACCAGCTTGAACTGGCCGGCGGCCGGCGCCGTGGCGCTGTCGGTGATCTGGCTGAAGTCGGTAATCAGGCCTGAGAAGATGCCGCACAGATCGGCGTCGCTGAAGGTCGCCTGGCCGTTGCCGCTAATGTTGGTGTCGTTCACCGGGATCGAGACGCCGACGCCCATGGAGGGCAGCTGGATCAGGTTGCCGGCGTAGGACTGGCCGAACGAGGAGGTTGCCCAGGTGGCGATCTGGGTGCTGTTCAGCGTGGCGTCCGAGGCGCCGTACTGCACGGTGTTGCCGGCGACGCCGGCGGCACCGGTGCAGGCGCCGCCGTTGGCGCCGGTGACGTGGTCGATGTCGCAGCTCAGATCGTCATTCAGGAAGGCCTTCTGGCCGGTGCCGGAGCCGGCTTCCCAGTAGGTGCTGAAGGTGCCTTCCTTGGGGGTGGCGCCGGCGTTGTAGGTGGTGAATTCGGCGATGTAGTCGAACTGCGCCAGTGTCGAGCCGCCGCCGTAGATTGGGGTGTGGGTGGCGAACGAGGCCGTGCTGAAGCACGCCAGGGCAGCCGCGGATGCGGCGCCCAGCAGGTGGGTTCTGGTCATGTGAGGGTTCCCTAAAAGCTGAGCCAGCAAGCGCTGGCCGGCGGCGTGGTAACAAATGTCCGTGACAGCGCTGTGACGGGTTTATGATAGGTGAATGACAGTTCCATGACAGAATTACGGCATTGTCCTATATTTAGGAAGCCGATCGGTTTACTTTCGAATACTTGGGAGTGCCTAAATTTTTGATGCGCTTGACTGGGACCGCGCCTCATTATTGGTACGCCGATGATCGCGCGGCCAACTTCACGGTGCGGGCAGAAGATAGGTGGCTTGCGTTTGGCGCGGCCATATCATAGTAAGACGCTAGTAAATAATTGGCTAAAACTACGTTTTTAGATGGGATGTTGTTTGTCACCAATCTGTCATATGTGGAATCTGGTGGACGCCGGGTTTTGGTGGCAAGAGGGCGCCGCCAACGACCGAAGCAGGCCGAGCCAAGCCGTGCGATACCGCGCCCTAACGCCTGCCGGGAGCTTTTTGACCCGGGGATTGATCGCCGGCGGCCTTGCCATGGCCGCGACGGCGGCGGGCGCCGTGCCTTCGGCCGGGACTGCCCCTGCGTCGGCAGTCCTCCGATCGGGAGGCGATTGCGTGGGGGCCTGCGCGGCGCCGCCCGCGGAGCACACCGCCGGGCCGACCTTCGATCTCAACGAAATCCGCGTCGATGGCAGCACGGTGCTGCCGCCGGAGCAGGTGGAAGAGCTGGTTTACCCGTTCCTCGGACCCGGCAAGACCGCGAAGGACGTGGAGGCTGCACGCGCCGCCTTGCAGGATGCGTACAAGAACGCGGGATATGTCACGGTTTCGGTGGGGCCCGGCCGCTGGGCCGACCGCGCCCAGGGGGTGATTTCCCTGGCGGTGCTGGAGCGCCGGGTCGGACGGCTGCGGGTGACCCACGCGCGCTACTTCGTGCCCGACGCGGTGCGCGAGGGCGCGCCCTCGCTGACGCCCGGAACGGTGCCGAACATGAAGCAGGTCACGCAGGACCTGGTCGGGCTCAACCAGCTGCCGGACCGCACGGTGCAGCCCTCGCTGCGCCCCGGGCGGCGGCCCGACCTGGTCGATGTGGACCTCGATGTCGCCGACAATTTGCCGCTGCACGGCTCGCTGGAGCTGAACAACCGCTATAACGCGGATACCACGAAGCTGCGGCTCAATGCGTCGCTGACGTACGACAACTTCTTTCAGCGCGGCGACAGCGCGACGGTCAACTACAGCGTGGCACCGGAGTCGGTGCGCGACTCCGAAATAGAATCCGCAAGCTACCTGTTTCATATTCCGGACAGCCGGCTGTCGCTGCTGTTCACCTACCTGCATTCCAACAGCAACGTGGTGGCGCTCGGCACCACGGACGTGGCGGGCCGCGGCGACACCGCCGGGTTCCGCCTGCTGGTACCGCTGGGCACCACGACCGACGGTGCCGGCAACAGTTTTTCGCACAGTTTTTCGGTCGGATGGGACTACAAGAGATTTTTCGAGCTCGATACGTTCGACATCGACATGCCGGCCTCGTCGGGCGCGCCGCCGGTGCAGGCGCCGGTCACGTATTATCCGCTTGCCGCCGCCTACGCGGCGAACTGGACCGGTCCGAAATCGACCACCGACGTCAATTTGAGCCTGAGCCTCGGGATCAATCATCTGGGCAGCGAGACGCCGGCGTTCGACAACAAACGGTATATGGCGGTGCCGGGTTTTTCGCTGTTCCGCGCGACGCTGACGCGCGAGCAGGATTTGCCGGACGACGTGCAATTATGGGGTAACCTGACCGGCCAGATCACCAATTCGCCGTTGGTTTCGAGCGAGCAGTTCGGGCTCGGCGGGGCGGATTCGATCCGTGGCTACCTGGAGGCCGAGGCGCTCGGCGATTACGGCGTTTCGCTGCAAACCGAGCTGCGCAGCCCGGACCTGAAGAAATACCTGGAAAAACGCCTGGGCGGGGCGCTGCACAGCTGGCGCTTCCATCTGTTCGGCGACACCGGTCTGGCCGCGATCCGCGACGTGACGGCCGGCCAGCGCAGCAGCAGCGGCCTGAGTTCCGTGGGCGTCGGCACGCGGGTCAATTTGTGGGGCTATTTGAACGGGGCGGTGCAGGACGCGCAGCTGCTGAACAATGGCCCCGATTCCAGGGCCGGCACCAACCGGGTGCTGTTTCGCGTTTACGGGGAGTTTTAGGGGATGGGGGGTTTGATCGAGCTGCGCCGGGGTGTGGCGCGGGCCCTGCTGCTGGCAGGCCTGGCGCTGGGCGGCGGCTTGCTCTCGGCCGGCACCGCGGCCGCCAGTTGGTGGAATGCCGACTGGCAGAACCGAGTCAAGATCGATGCCGACAACGGCCCGAAGGGCGCCAATGTCGGCGAGGCGATCGGCCGCACCCAGGTGTTGATCCGGCTCACGCAAGGCAACTTCAAGTTCGACAGCGCCAAGCAGGACGGCACCGACATCCGGTTCGTCGGCGGCGACGATAAGACGCCGTTGCATTATCATATCGAAAAATGGGACGGGCTGGTCGACCAGGTGGCGCTGATCTGGGTCGACGTACCCGATCTGGCGCCCGGCACGGTCAGCAGCTTCTACATGTACTGGGGCAACGACAAGGCGAGCGATGCCGCCGACGCGCATGCCAGCTACGACCCCGATCAGGTGCTGGTGTGGCACTTTTCCGATACCGGCGCGCTGCCGCATGACAGCACCGGCTATGGCAATAACGCGCTGACGCCGGCGCAGCGCGACGAGGCCGGCATCATCGGCTTCGGTGCCAAGTTCAACGGCCAGGCGCCGGTAAAACTGGCGCCGAGCGCGACGCTCAATCTTTCCGCGGGCCAGACATATACGTGGCAGGTGTGGGCAAAGCCGGCGCCGCTCAACCAGACTAGCGTGCTGTACGATCAGCGCGACAGCGGCGGTGTCGCCGATGTGCAGATCGGCCTGGCCGCCGGCGTGCCCTATGTGGAGGCAATCCCTGCTTCCGGCCCGGCGGTGCGGGCGCAGGCGGGTGCGCCGATCGCCGGCGACACCTGGCATTTGATTACGGTAACGGCGACCGCCGATAAACTGCGCGTGTATGTCGATGGCGCCCGCGTCGCCGAAGCCGCCGGCGCGTTGCCGGCGATCGATGGACCAGGGCTGCTAGGCGGGGCACCCGCGCCACCCGCGCCGACGGCAGCACCTGGCGCGCCGGCGACGCCCGCACCCGGCTCGGCCGCCGCGCCGGCGCCGGCCGCGCCCGGTGCGCCCGCGGGTGCCGCGGCACCCGTCGCCGCACCGCCGGCGAATTTCCAGGGTGAGCTCGACGAACTTCAGATCAGCAAGGTGGTGCGCCCGGACGGTGCCATCGCCGAGGCCGTGCATAGCCAGGGCCCCAGTCCCAACCTGCTGGTGCTCGAAAATCCCGAACAGACCAGCGCCTTTTCCAGCGGCTATATCGGCATCTTGTTGCATTCGATCACGCCTGACGCCGAAGTGGTCATCGGCATCCTGATGGGCATGATGCTGATCAGCTGGGTGGTGATGGCGAACAAGGCGGTGGCGGTGGCGCGCACGCGCGGCGCGAACAAGCGGTTCCGCGTCGTGTTGCGCGAGACGATGCACAAATCCGCCAAGGACCTGCTGCCGAAACTGCCGGCCGACAGTATCCGCGCGATCTCCGGATCGAGCCTGTTCGCGATCTACGAAACCGGCTCGCGTGAGGTGAATGAACGCCTGCATGGCGGGCGCACGCTGGCGGACGGCACCATCGCGCCGCAGAGCCTGGCGGCCATTCGCTGCGCCATGGATGCGCAATTGGTGCGCGAGAACCAGCGGCTCAACAATCTGATGGTGCTGCTGACGATCGCCATTTCCGGCGGGCCGTTCATCGGCCTGCTCGGCACCGTGATCGGCGTCATGATCACCTTCGCGGCGATCGCGGCGAGCGGCGATGTCAACGTGAACTCGATCGCGCCCGGGATCGCGGCCGCCTTGCTGGCGACGGTCGCCGGGCTCGCGGTCGCGATCCCGTCGCTGTTCGGCTACAACTATTTCCAGACGCGCATCCGCGAGGTGATGGCGGAGATGGCGGTGTTCGTGGACGAAATCGTGACCCGCATCGCCGAGGGCAATGTGGGCGTGGACAGTACGCAATTGGCGGAATGATTTTTTCAATCGGAGCGTGCGCCGGGTTTTCCGGCGGGATCGACAAGGTGGTGTGCGATGCAGGTTAGTGAGGACAAGCCCTACGACGACATCAACATCACGCCGATGTTGGATCTCGCGTACGTGCTGCTGGTGATCTTCATCATCATGACCACCGCATCCGTGCAGGGTACCAAGGTCGATTTGCCGCATGGCAGCTCGACGCAGTCGCTGGCGGTGCCCAAGACAAAAGTGATTTCAGTCAACAGTAGCGGGCAGATATTCATGGATTCGATCCCGGTCAGCATTGGCGAGCTGGAGCGCAAGCTGCGCGACGCCATGGCGGTGACGCCGGATCTGCCGGTGGTGCTGAAGGGTGACCGCGCGGTGCAGTACGAGCGCGTGATGACGGTATTGGATTTGTGCGGCCGCCTTGGCCTCAAATCCATCGGCCTTGTTTCGCAACATATCTCCGGGAGCTGATCCAATGTTCGGTGACACCGAGGAAATGACCGCCCGCAAACCGGCCTGGCAGCGCGTCGGCGTGCCGGTGGTGATGCTGGTTTTTGCGTCTGGCGCCGCCTATGGGATTGTCAATTACCTGAAACATAGCGGGCGGCCGATGCGGCCACATATCGAGGAGCATGTTACCGCGATCAACCTGCCGCCGCCGCCGC
>Ga0181531_10002322_pt1 | contig 11901 bp, 10 predicted proteins | sample PEATcosm2014_Bin_38_FD_119743 | JGI IMG/M metagenome (GOLD analysis project Ga0181531, IMG submission 119743) | Peatland microbial communities from MTU Mesocosm Facility, Houghton, MI, USA - PEATcosm2014_Bin11_10_metaG | ecosystem: Environmental > Terrestrial > Soil > Wetlands > Peat | place... | reverse complement strand
TGTTGCGGTGCAGATTCTGAAAGTCGCCGGCTTCGCGCCGCCCGCCCATCGGCTCCTCGGAACCCGGAGGGGCCTCGATCTTGATCACCCGGGCGCCCCAGTCAGCGAGTTGGCGCACGCAGGTCGGGCCGGCGCGCACCCGCGACAAATCGAGCACGGTCAAGCCCGTCAACGCTTTCGATGCACGGGGAAAGGGCAAAGCCCGCACTCCACGAAGCTTTCCGGCGCGGCGCCGGGAGCGGCCAGAACTTCCCCGATCCGATGGTTGTTGTCTACCGGCTCCGGCATTCGCCGTCGCGGCCATTCACATCACCGAGATCAGTTACCTTAAGCGCGAACAGCGATCGTCTGAGCGCTTTCGCCGAACGATCATGCCCCATACATAAGAAATGAGACGCGGCCGATAAGCGGGGCGCAAGTTTACGAGGGATCGTGACCTATGATTTTTCGCCGGACCATCATTGCGCTTTCGCTGGCGGTCGTCGCCACCGCGGCCGCCGCGCAGGACCACCCGCCCGGGCCGGCTCATCCCGACCAAGGCCGGCAGGAGCGAGGCGGGCCCGGCGTGCTGGCGTTGCTGCCCGGCGATTCCGTCACCGAGCACAGCATCGACACGCCTTCGGGCAAGCTTGCCTATACGGCGACCGCCGGCACGTTCTCGCTGTTCGATCAGTCCGGCGAACGATCGGCCGCCGTGTTCTACACCGCCTTCGTCGCCAAACCGGACAATCCCGGCCGGCCAGTGACTTTCGTGTTCAACGGCGGCCCCGGCGCCGGCTCGGCATTCCTCAATCTCGGCTTGGTCGGTCCGCGCATTGCCGCCTTCGGCAACGGCTATGACGGCGCCAATGTCCGCCTCGTCGACAACCCGGAAACCTGGCTTAGTTTCACCGATCTTGTGCTGATCGATCCGATCGGCACCGGCTGGAGCCGGCCGGCCAAGCCTGACGGCGGCAGCCCGTTCTGGAGCGTGCATGCCGATGCCGAGTCGCTCGCCAAGGTGATCGCGCTTTACGTCGCCAAGAACAGCCGCGTGAGCTCACCGAAATTCATTCTGGGCGAAAGCTACGGCGGCTTCCGCGCCGTCAAGGTGGCGCGCGCGCTGCAGAACAACCAGGGCATCGTGTTAAGCGGCATCCTCATGGTGTCGCCGATGCTGGAAGGCGGATTGCAGTTCGGCGGCGACCGTTTCGCGCTCGGCGCGGCGCTGCGGCTGCCGTCGCTGGCGGCAGCCGAGCTCGAACGCAAGGGAACATTCAGCACCGCGGCGCTGGCGCAGGCCGAGCATTTCGCGCTGACCGATTATCTGACGGCGCTCGCCGGGCCGCCGCTTGCCGGCGACGCGGCGCATGCGTTTTATGCGCGCGTTGCGCAAATGACCGGCGTGCCGGAAGACGTCGTCGCCCGCGAGCGCGGCTTCATCAGCGACAACTTCGTCAAGAACCTGCGGGGCAGCGACCACAAGATCGTCAGCCATTACGACGCGACTTTCGCGGTCGACGATCCCAACCCGGAAGCGGCAACGGCGCGCGGGCCCGATCCGTTTCTCGACGGCTTCATTCGCGCCTATGGCAGCGCTTTCGTCGCCTACGCGCGCGACGAACTCGGCTTCAAGACCGAGATGACCTACAACCTGCTGGCTTCCGACATTTCGGGAAAATGGGACTGGCAGGAAAGCGGTGGTCATTCGCCGCCGAGCGCAGTTGGAGATTTGCGCGATTTGCTCGCGCTCACGCCCTCATTCCGGCTGATGATCGCACACGGCTACAGCGATATGGTCACGCCCTATTCGGACTCGCGTTACCTGCTCAACCACATTCCGGCAAGCGTGGACGGTGAGCGCGCCGAGCTGAAACTCTATCGCGGCGGGCACATGTTCTACGTCGACCCGCAGTCGCGCAAAGCCTTCACCGCCGACGCGCGGACCATGTATCCCGCGCGCTAAACACGGGTCGGGTCATTCTCCGAGATAGGCCGCCTGGACCTTCGGGTCCATCGCCAGCGCCTTGGCGCTGTCGGCGCCGACGATATGGCCGTTGTCGAGCAGATAGCCGCGGTCGGCGATGGCCAGACTCTGCTTGGCGTTCTGCTCGACCATGAAAATCCCGACGCCGGCTTCCTTAATGCGGGCGAGCGTGCGGAACAATTCGGAGCAGAGCACCGGCGCCAACCCAAGCGACGGCTCGTCGAGCAGCAGGATCGAGGGCGCCGACATCATCGCCCGCCCGATCGCCACCATTTGCCGCTCGCCGCCGCTCATGGTGCGCACAATTTGCTTGGGGCGCTGCTTCAGCTTGGGAAACAGGCTGAGAACGCGTTCCAGATTTTCCGCTTCCAGCGCCCGCGCGCGCTGTGGATGGGCGCCGAGAATGAGATTCTCCTGCACCGTGAGGTCGGCGAAAATGCCGCGATCCTCGGGCACCAAAGCGACGCCGGTTTCCACGATCTCGTGCGGCGGGCGCTGCGTGATGTCGGCGCCGTCCATAAGCACAGCGCCGCCTTCAACCTTGCGCATCTGACCGGCGATGGCGCGCAGGAAGGTGCTTTTGCCCGCGCCGTTGGCGCCGAGCATCACCACGATCTCGCCTTTCGACACCGTCGCCGACACGTTCTCGAGCGCGCGATGGCGGCCGTAAAACACCGAGATGTTGCGGCTCTCAAGCATCGGCGGTTCCGAGATAGGCGCGGATGACCTCGTGATCGGCCAGCACCTCCGCGGGCGTGCCTTCGGCGATCTTGGCGCCGGAATTCATGACGATGCAGCGGTCGCACAGGCTGCGGATTGCATGCATGACGTGCTCGACGATGATGATGGTGCAGCCTTCGGTACGCAATTTTTCGATCAGCGTGATGCCGATCTTCAGCTCGGTCGGATTGAGCCCGGCGAGCCACTCGTCGAGCAGCAGGATCTTCGGATCGGATGCGAGCGCGCGGGCCAGTTCGACGCGCTTCTGGTCGATGTAGGTCAGCGCCGACACCATGGCGCCGCCGGCATTCGGCAGACCGACCCGCCGCAGCAGGCCGTGCGCATAATCCTCGAGCTCCTTGCCCCAGCGGCGGGCGTGCCCGAACACACCGCCCGCGGCGACGTTCTCGAGCACCGTCATCGCCGGCAGCATGCGCACCAGCTGGAACGTGCGGGCGACGCCCTTATGGGCGACGCGGCTTGCGCCGATGCCGGCGATGGCATCGCCGTAGAGTCTGATTTCACCCGAACTCGGCTTCAGTGCGCCGGAGATCAGATTCATCATCGTGGTCTTGCCGGAGCCGTTCGGCCCGATCAGGCCCAGGACCTCTTTCTCGGCGAGATGGAATGACATGTTCTCGACCGCGACCAGGCCGCCGAAACGCTTGGTGACCGCGTCGGCCGACAGGGCGTCCATGGCGGCGTCAGGCATTGCGGCTCTTGCCCCGTTGCAGCATGTTTTTCATCGATCCCGCCGACGCATCGAGCATGCGCTGCAAAGCGCCGGGAGCCGCACCGCCAGCCTTGGCGCGGCGGTGCCATACATCCTCAATCAGCCCGACGAGGCCGTTCGGAATGACATACACGATCAGGAGAAAGCAGACGCCGAGCAACAACGTGGTCTGGTTGGGGAATTCAATTGAGATCAATTCCCACAACAGCACGAAGGGAATAACGCCGAGCACTGGACCCCACAAACGGTGCGTGCCGCCCAAGAGCGCCATGATCACGACCTGGAACGACACGAACGGGCTGAAGGCGACGACCGGCTCGACGTAACCCCAGCGCGGCGCCACCAGCGCGCCGGCGATCGACGCGAAAGCGCTGGAGATGATGAACAGGATCACCTTGGCGCGCGCGGTGTTGATGCCGCAATGCACGGCGACCAACTCGTCGTTGCCGATGATGCGCAAAGCAAAGCCGAGCCGCGAACGGCCGATCCACCAGCCGACCAGATAAACAACGGCGGTCAGCAGCAGCAATTGCCAGAAATACATCGGTTCGCTGCGGTCGACCGTCACGTAAAGCCCGCTCATGGTGCCGAGCACATGCTGCAGCCAGGTCATGATCTGGCGCACCAGTTCGGCGAGACCGAGCGAGAAGATGACGAAATAGACGCCGGATACTCGCAGCGTCGCCAAGCCGACGACGGCCGCCAGCGCCGCGCCCGCAACACCGGCGGCGGCGATCAGCACCGGATAGGGCAAGAGATCGATGCCGCCGGCGACTGTATACATCCCGATGCCGAAGAATGCCGCCGTTGAAAGCGCAATGTAATTGGTCGGACCGGAAAACAACAGCCACGACGTCGCCAGCGCCGTATACATCGCAATCGAAATCGTCAGCTGCAGCGCATAGCCGCCAAACACCAGCGGAACAAATCCGACCACGATGAAGCCCGCGGCGCTGATCGACAGATTGCGCCACTCGCGGGGCGTGATGCCGGAGCGGACGGCCTGCGGTGTGTCAACGATGCTCATGCCGTCCGCCTTCCGAACAAGCCTTCCGGCCGCACCAGCAAAACAATCATGAACAGTACGTAAGCGGCGGCGAGCGTGAGGCCCGGATCGACCAGAGTGGCGACTGCCGTCTCGGCGAAGCCGAGAATGAATGCGGCGACGATGGTTCCGCGAATATCGCCGACGCCGCCGAGGATGACGATGACCAGGGCCTTCAGCGTGAAGACCACGCCGAGCGAGACGTCGAAAGTCAGGAACATGCTGAGCAGACCGCCGCCCGCGGCGGTCACCGCTCCGCCCAAAGCGAAGGCGAGCGCCGAGGTGCGCGCAACGTTGATCGCTACCAGGCCCGACGCCGACGGATTGACCGCAACGGCCCGCAGCGCCAGCCCCGTGCGCGTTTTATGTAGCCAAAGATAAAGGGCGGCGCAGAGCAGGGCGGAAGCGAGGAAGGCCACCACACGGTTGAGCCCATAGCGTTCGCCGAAAATAAAAATCGGCTGCGCCAGATAAGAGTAGTCGAGATATTCGCCGCCGAAAATCGCCAGCAGAACACCGACGGAGATAAAGCTGATGCCGAAGGTCGCCAGAATGCTGTCGACTTCAAGCTTGCCCTGACTTTTGGCGCGGCGGACGAGGGGCAGGATCAATACCCGGTAAATCGCCCAGTTGAGGACGAAAGCCGCGGGCACCACGAGAAACAGCGCGTAAAGCGGGCTCGCCTGGGTCGCCGCGTAAAACCAAAAGGTGGAAAAAGCGCCGGCAATCAGCGTCTCTCCGTTGGCGAGATTCATGATACGGGCGACGCCATACTGCAATTGCAGCCCCACCGCCATCAAGGCATAGGTGCCGCCGAGCAGCAGACCGATGATAACGATATCCATGTCAAACGGGTCTATCGATTGGAGAGACGCCCGGTGCGGATGGTCAACGCCGATGCCGGCCGGCCAAAGTAAACTTCTCTCGGCGCCGTCCCCGGCCCGATCAGGCCGGGGAGGATCACTGTGACGATGAAGTTCTTCAGCTCAGCGCAGCGGCTCGACCCGCTTTCGGAGCTTCGAGGATTCTCATCCCCAATTGGTCTTCAGCTTGACCTGGCCGTAGGTGGAGAAGCCTTCGCCGTTCACAGCGGTGAAGAATCCGCCTTGCCACTGACCGACCGTATAGACCTTGTCGAGGATCTGGCCGGGCAATTCGGCCTCGCCGATAAGAGTTTTGAATTTGCGGTTGCGGAAGTGAGCCGCAATCGCATCACGGTCCATGGAGCCCACCGCTTCGATCGATTCTGTGAGCATCTGGAGCATCGAGTAGTAGAACGGGCTGCCCCAGTAGTCGGCGTCGACCTTGGTGACTTCCTTGTGCCGCTTGTAGAAGTCGCGGATCTCCGGGCCATCGATCACGCCACCGGCGCCGAGAACGTTCTCGGCAGCCGCGCCGTTCTTCTGCGAGAAGCCCTGGAAAGCGCATCCCACCGCGCTGTAATAGGCCTTGACGTTGAGGCCTTCGATCTTGGACGCGTCCGCGAGACCGAACGTGTCCGGCGGATACGACCAGGCGACGAACGCATCCGGGTTGGCGCTCTTGGCGGCTTTGATCACCGGCGTATAGTCCTGCGTGCCGAGCGGGTAGGACTTGTCGTAGACCACGTCGAAGCCGGCTTCCTTGAACAACGGCCGGCCCGCATTGGCGAGCTCGATGCCGAAGTCGTCGCCGACATTCACGACCGCGACCTTGTTGCCGATCTGGCCGCTATCCTTCAATTTCTTCAGCACGCCGATCGCGCCCTTGGCGTAAGCGGTCGTGGATGACTGGAACATGAAGAATCCGGGATATTTCTTGACGAGAGCCGGGCCCTGATCGGTGACGCAGGCCTGTGTGAGCTGCGGATAACCGTACTTGGCGAATGTCGGCGCAGTGGCGAGATTGAAACCGGTGGCATATACACCCCCGATCCAGTCCGCCTTGTCCACCGTGGCGAGACGCTCGACGGCCTTGATGGTCTCGGGCGGCTGCGTGCGATCGTCATATTCGATCAGCTGAATCTTGGCCGGCCCGCTTTTCAGCTTCAGACCGCCGCGCTCGTTAACCTCATGGGCCCAGAGCTGATAAGGCGGGAAATGGGTGACCGCCGCGCCCGGCGCCAGTGGCCCGGTTTTCGCGCCGACTACGCCGACCTTTACGACGCCGGCATCCGCTCGGGCAGTCCGCACGAAGGGTGCGGCCACGACCGTGGCGGCAGAATATTTGAGAAACTCTCGCCGTCTCATGAAAATCCTCCCCTGAATGGTGCGCGTTTTTTCGGGGGTTGTACCCCCGCCATTTCTTGGTAGCCGCATCATAGCGGTATAAACTTTCGTTGCATAGTGCTCACGACCGCGCCGACGCTGCAAAACCAAAGAATGAAGACGCGCGCATGAGGAAAATTGCTGCGGGCGCTTGCGGATCGACAACAAGCCGGAGTCCGGGATTAAATCTGCTGCAATTACGGGGCCACAGCCCACCCAGCAAGAAACGTGATCAAATAATAATCAAACGGCTACGGTCGAATATCGAACAAAAACCCAACAAAAAAAGCGTAACGCACGCGATGAAAAACATGTGCGCAAAAATCTGCGGCGCAGCAAGGTGGAAGTTTTTGGCGATCAGCCGGCCGGACCTGGATCGAGACCGTATTTCTCGCACATCTTGCGGACGATTCCGATGTCCTTGCCGCCGGCGATGAGCCCGACGACGGCTGTGGACAGCTTGCCGTCGGTGATCTTTCCCTCGACGATGTAAGCTTGCCAGCCGCTATAGGCGGCGAACGGGCTGTTTGCCTTCACCATCCCGCAGTAGTTGATGTTGCCGTCTTCCGTGTTGGCAATCTGCGGCCACTTGAATTGCGCCGAGCTCGGATTGCTCACCGATAGCGATACCGCATGGCTGACGACGGCTTTTTCCTCCGGCGAGAGGTCGCGTTTGCCGATGCCGCTGGCATCCTGGATGTGGTTCAGCCCAAGCAGATCCTGCGCCGTCGCATGCGACGACGGTGCCGTCGGCGAACCGGAACATGCCGTGAGCGCAAGGGCCGCAGCCAATGCAGCGACGAACGAAAGTAACCTTGGCATTGGCAGACGGTTGTCGATTTTCATGGTCTTACGCGGATTTCCATCGCTGATCGCACGCCGCGCACCGGCGTGGACATACATCGAGTGTTGATTTCGCGTCACGATAAAAACGGCCTCATGGCTGAGCGAATAACAAAAGCCGTGGCGATGCGGCAATCCCCTCCCCTGAACTCGCCGCCATCATAGCCTCGGCATAACCAACAGAACAATCGGAAGATACCGGCGATTCGCCGCTGCGAGCGCGCTTTGTCCGACGGGCGGCAAACCGCCCGCGTCGGCAAAGGCAACAATTCCAGCCCGCCCAATGGATTTGCGCGGGTGCGGCAAATTTGCAACGCTCGGGAGCCCGCCATCGGGCGTCCGAAAATGCCCAAAAAACGCAGCTGAATTCGCTGGCCGGGCATGAGCATCGCAAGCTGCACGACTGCACCTCCGCCGCCTGTGGCAACGAAGGGATCACGGTTGGGCACCTGTTGGGGGCAAAAGGGCCGGCCTCGCTTCGGCTCTTTATCTTTTTGAGGGCGGTCCGACCCGCGGCTGCCGCTGCGGCGGCGCGGACTGACCCATGGGCGCCGCCTGAGAAATCAACCAAGCCGAAGCGTGAGCCGCCGGCGCGGAAAATGCGGCGGCGCGAGTCCTAAACGCGCCAGCGTTCAACTCGCGGCGCTGAGCAAAAGCGGCATATGCGCGACTACGGCATTGCGGCCGCGCCGTTTGGCAGCGTAGAGCGCCCGGTCGGCGGCCTCGACGAGATCGGCGGCCGATTGACCCAGTTCCGGCACCTGCGACTCGACGCCGATACTGATAGTGACAAAGCCACCGGCCGTTTCTTCATGGACGATCAGCAAATCTTCAATCGCCCGCCGCGCTTCTTCGGCGAGCGCGGTCGTGCGCGCGACGTCGAGCCCTGGCAGCAGCAGCGCGAATTCTTCGCCGCCATAACGAGCGACAATAACAGCGCTTTCGAGAGTGACCAGCGACAACGATTCGCCGACGGCGCGCAGGCAGGCGTCGCCGCGCACGTGGCCGTAACGGTCGTTGAACAGCTTGAAGTGGTCGATATCGATCATCATCAGCGCCAGCGGCCGGCCGCGCTCGGCAGCCCGCTGCCATTGGCGATCGAGCTCGCAATCAAAGCCGCGCCGATTGGCGAGGCCGGTGAGGCCGTCGAGGCTCGCCAACTCGTCGAGGTGCTGATTGGCGATTTGCAATTCTTCTTCGCGGGCGGCGAGTTTTCGCGCCATGTCGTCGAAGGCTGCCGCAAGCGGCTCGAACTCGGGGAGCCAGGGCTCGTCGGCGGTACGCACCTGCAGATCGCCCCGGCCGAGCCGCGTTGCCATGCTCACCAGCGAACGGATCGGCCGCAGGATGAGCCGTTCGCCGCCGAACCAGGCGGCCAACAGAACGAGCATGCCGAACAGGCCGAGCTGCACATAGGCAATGCTGATCTCGCGGTCGATGCTGCTGTGCACGACCGCTTCGTCGAGACCAATGGCAAGCCGCGCGCGGGTCCAGGGCAGACGCACATACGCGAAGATGCGCCGGACACCATCGAAGCCGACGGTCGTCATCGTGCCTTCCTCGCGCGTCAGCATGTCGCGGACCAGCGGAAGCCCCGCGAAGTCCGTGCCAATCAGCGGTCCCTGGTCGGCCGAAGCGGCCAAAAGCGTGCCGCTGCCGTCGATTAAATCCACGGAGGTGTCGGCACGCCGCGCCGCGGTCGTAGCCAGATCGCCAATCCATTGGAGATTGATCAAGGCGAGCACGACCCCATCCAGGCTACCGTCCTCTTTCAACACGGGGTAAGTGGCAATGAGGCCCGGCAGCTGATGAACCCGGCTGACCAGATAATCACTCAGGATGAATTCGTGATTGCGTATTGCGCTCTGGAAATAGCTGCGGTCAGAGATATCCAAACCGATCGCGCGTGGATCGGTGGCGCATTTGATGCGGCCGTTGATTCCCGCAACGTCGACGCCGCGGAGCCAAGGCACGTTGTTCGTGAGATCGGCGAGCGCGCGATTGCAGTCTGCCGGGTCGGTCGGCATTCTCCCATAGGCGCGCGCAACGACCTGAACCAGCGCACGCATGGAAGAAACGATCTCGCGTTGCGCGGCGGCGCCGCCACGCGCCAGATCGATCACCTGCGATCGGGCCAGTTCGGCGCGCTCGGCGCGAGCGCGTTCGAGGCCGCGTACGCGCTCGACCATCAGCGGCGCGATGGCCAGAAGCGCAACGACGATGAGCCGGGCGCGAATGCTGAGGATGGGCTTGGCGCGCCGCGCGGTCTTGACCGATGCGTTGGCGAACTTTGCGACGGCTTCCGACATAGGCGCTTTCCCCGACCCGGTTCTGTAAGCTAGTAGAAACGCGTAAAAGCCGCCTTCGCGCCGAAGCTAAAATTTGATTCGTTCCCCGGTGCATTGACGAAACGGAAACCATGAGCCGAGCGGATGGGCTTGCTGCGGTGCGCGCCGAGATCGGGCGTGCCTGCCGCGACGCTGGCCGCGATCCGGCTGGAGTAACGCTCGTTGCGATATCGAAGAGGTTCGGCGCCGAAGTGATCGAGCCGGTCATCGCCGCCGGCCAGCGCGTGTTCGGCGAGAACCGTGTGCAAGAGGCCAAGGCCAAATGGCCGCCGCTGATCGCGCGTCATGGCGGCATCGAACTGCACCTCGTCGGCCCCCTGCAATCGAACAAGGCGCGCGAGGCGGTGGCGCTATTCGATGCCATCCATTCGCTCGACCGTGCAAGCCTCGCCGAAGCGCTCGCCAAGGAGATCGTCCGCCAAGGCCGCACTCCGCGCCTATTGGTCGAGGTCAACACCGGCGCCGAGCCGCAAAAGGCCGGCGTCTTGCCGGAGCAGGCCGACACGTTTCTTGCGGCCTGCCGCGACCGGTACGGCCTGACGATATCCGGCTTGATGTGCATCCCGCCGGTCGACGAGGCACCGGCGCCGCATTTCGCGCTGACCGCGCAGATTGCCCGTCGCAACGGCCTGCAATTGCTGTCGATGGGCATGAGCGCCGATTTCCCGACGGCCATCGCCTTCGGCGCAACCCACATCCGGGTCGGCACAGCAATCTTCGGCGGCAGAGCTCCGAACCCTAGTTATGAATTATGATTCGCGTCTTCGGAGTGATGCGGCGCAATAGCAGCAGCAGGTCGCCCCGCCGAAGTGCGATGCAGCCGGCGGTCGGCGCAAATCCAGGGCGTGCGACATGGACGAATACGGCGCTACCCCGCCCGGCAACGCGCGGCCGGATGTTGTGATCGATCTCGATGAAAATATCGTAGAGTCCATCGTCGCGCCACAGCCGGTCGCCTGGTTCATTGGCCGAGCGCCGGAAGGGCCGATTGTAGCGCCGGTCGCTCGGATCCTCGCACCATGCGTCGGCTCGGCCGATGCGCCTGGTCGGCAGCAAAGTCGATGGGCGCGGGAGCCGGTCGCCGCGCCACCACAGACGCAGCGGAAAAAAGCGCCCCCGCGGCGTGGCGCCGTCGCCCTCACGCTTATTCGCCCGCACGCCGCCGCGGCCGAGCGCAACCGGCGCGCACCAGGAGCCGGCGCGCAGGACGCCTTGCGTGTGCCGCCCCGGGCGCACGCTGACGTGGATGGCGGCGAAGCTATTGGTCGGTCGCATACCTAAAGTGTCCGACGCCGAGAATTCCCAACTCGCGCTTGCTCTTGTATCCTTGATCGTTCTACTTCGCCTTAAGGCTGACTAGCGCGCCGCGGTGAAATCGCAAGGAAAGCAATAAGTGGCCATGTCATTGACCGGCGGGCGACGAGCCGCGGGGGTCCGGGGTTGATGCCCAACACACGTAAGATTCTTATCGTCGACGATGATGCCGAGCTGCGCGACGCGCTGACCGAACAATTGTCGCTGCACGAAGAGTTTGAAGCGGTCGGCGTCGAAAACGGCGCCAAGAGCGTGCAGGCGGCCAAAGCAGGCCAGATCGATCTCGTCATTATGGACGTCGGCCTGCCCGACATCGACGGCCGCGAAGCCGTGCGCATCCTGCGCAAGAACGGATTTAAGGCACCGATCATTATGCTCACCGGCCACGACACCGATTCCGACACGATCCTCGGGTTGGAATCGGGAGCCAACGATTACGTCACCAAGCCGTTTCGCTTTGCCGTGCTGCTGGCGCGCATCCGCGCCCAATTGCGCCAGCACGAGGCGAGCGAGGACGCGGTTTTTACCATCGGTCCCTATACCTTCCGGCCGAGCTCGAAGCTCCTGCTGAATCCGAAAGGCAGCAAGGTGCGTCTGACCGAAAAGGAAACGTCGATTTTGCGTTACCTCTACCGCGCCGGCCAGCGGCCGGTGTCGCGCGAGACGTTGTTGCAGGAAGTCTGGGG
>Ga0181531_10002320_pt1 | contig 11909 bp, 10 predicted proteins | sample PEATcosm2014_Bin_38_FD_119743 | JGI IMG/M metagenome (GOLD analysis project Ga0181531, IMG submission 119743) | Peatland microbial communities from MTU Mesocosm Facility, Houghton, MI, USA - PEATcosm2014_Bin11_10_metaG | ecosystem: Environmental > Terrestrial > Soil > Wetlands > Peat | place... | reverse complement strand
GTCAGCATCTTCAGGTTCTCGGCAACCACTTCGTTCAGGTCGAGAACTTTTGGAGCCAGCATCTGCTTACGGCTGAAGGCCAGCAATTGTCGCGTCAGCGACGTCGCGCGCTGGGTCGCGTTAGAAATTTCCTGCGCCGGGCCGCGGAGATGGGGATCGGGTCCCAGGCGTTCGAGAAGAAATTCTGAATATCCCGAGATCACCATCAGCAGGTTATTGAAGTCGTGCGCAATGCCTCCCGCGAGGCGGCCGATCGCTTCCATCTTTTGCGCCTGGCGCAACTGCAATTCGAGAGTGCGCGTTTCGGTGACGTCCTCCATGAAAATTTCGAAGGTGCCACCACCTTCTTTGCCGTTCGCGATCGAACGTCCGGAAATACGCGCGACGATGGCCGAGCCATCTTTGCGGAGGCACTCGGTGGTGAGATTGTTGAATTCCTTGCGCGCGTGGAAATAGTCGGCGGTGTGAAACCACTGTTGCGCGTCGGCATAGAGACTACCGAGGTGGCGTCCGGTCATCTCGGCGGCGCTGTCGTAGCCAAACATGGCGACCATAGCCGGATTTGCGTCCTGCAGAATGCCAAGCGCATCACAGCGGCAGATGCCGTACGGAGCATTCATGACCAGCGAGCGGAAGTTGATTTCCGAGCGCCGCAAGCTATCCTGCGTGGCCCGCAGCGCGGCGTTGAACCAGCAAATGAGAAGCGCCACGGCGAAAAACAATCCAAGGTGAGCCAGCGCTTTGCGATACTCACTGGGCGTGTGGTTTCCGGCAAACGAATAATAGGCGCTGACGGTCAGGGCGAACGAAGTCGCGGCGAGTCCCGGCTTCCATCCTCCGTACCAGGCGCTGACCATGACGGCGACGGCGAAGACGACCAGCCGGCTCTCGGCAATATCCGATAGAAATATGGTTGGGATGAGCGCCAGAACCGTGCTGAGCAGGGCGACTCCATAGCGCAGAATCGGAGCGCGCGCCGGAGCGATGGCGAGGCTGCGGATGAGGGGGAGTTTCATTCGCATGGTCATATGCTATGCGTCGTAAACAGGCTGAGCGAGTTACGACAGTCCACCGCAAATTCCTGGCGGCACAGTGGCCAGAGGTACACCGACCAGGCACAACCTGGGAGGTAACGGAAAATGAAGCAAATGCCTTGCCCACAGCCTAATCCCATATGATGCTTTGCGCAAAACTCTCCCGTACAAAACGGGAAAAGGGAACATAGTTCTGCAACAGGGCTTGCAACCGGGGGCGCCAGCGTCGAAACTAGCGGGGCAATTTGCTGAAGGATCGCGCGTGCCCGGCCGTCAAGAGGCAATACAGGAATGAACATCGAATGAATATCGGACTATTCGGCGGCAGCTTCGACCCGATTCACCGCGGACATCTCGCGCTGGCCCATGCGGCGAGCGATCGCTTTGCGCTTCGGCAAGTGCTCTTTGTGCCGGCGAATCTGCCTCCGCATAAACAGAAACAGCCGCTCACACCGTACATCCATCGTTACGCCATGGCCGTGCTGGCGACCGAGGAGGATCGCCGATTCACGGTGTCACTGCTCGAAGCTCCGGAGTTCGCCGTGGCCGCGGCGTCCGCGGCGCGCACCGCGCCCGTGGCCAACTACTCGATCGACACGGTGCGGCGGCTGAAAAAGTCGTTGAAGAAACTGGATCGCATTTTCTTCATCATCGGCATCGATGCCTTCCGCGATATTGCCAAATGGCGGGAGTCGCGCGCGTTGCTCGGCGAATGCGACTTCATCGTGGCCAGCCGTCCCGGATATTCGCTGCGCGATGTGGCCGAGTCTTTACCGCAAGAGTTGCGTCCGCCCGCGGCTGTGACCAAGCCGTTTCATAAGCAGCCCGCGCAGGGCGACCTGGTGTTGCCGGGAGTGAGCCTGCATTTGCTGGAGGGCGTGCATAAAGACATCTCCGCAACCGCGATTCGAGCCGCGGCCGCGCAGGGCAAGCCCCTGACGCGCTGGCTTGCGCCGCCAGTCGCCGATTACATCAAGAAGCATGGACTCTACGGCAATGCCAAGCGGGGTACAATCAATGAGCCGTTATGACGAAAAAGAATGACCTCACTCATCAGGTGAGCGAAGCCATACTCGCCTGCCAGGACAAACAAGCGGAAGACATCGCCGTTCTCCAACTGGAAAAAGATTCGGGAGCCTTCACCGATTACTTCGTGATGTGCAGCGGCAGCAATCCGCGCCAGGTGCAGGCGATTGCCGACGCGGTCGAAGAACGTCTGGAAGCGCTCGGCCTGCGCGTGGCGCATTCGGAGGGCTACAAGCAGGCGGATTGGGTATTGCTGGATTATGTGGACTTCGTGGTCCATATTTTTTCGGAGAAAGTGCGCCAGTTCTACGATCTGGAGCGGTTGTGGAAGTCCGCCCGCCGCATGGAACCGTCAGAGCTGCTGGCGAAGCCAAAGGCGCGCCGGGCCGCGGTTGCGAAGTCGGCCATAGTGAAGAACGCGTCGGCCGCGCCAAAACGAACGCGCAAGAAGGCCTGAAGTGTCGGTTTCGAAATCAGCACTTTGGAACTCCGCGTCACGTCTCGCCACGGCGGAAAAGTGGAGAGCCCGTCTGGCGGGGCGCCGCAATCCCGTGACGGATGCCTTGCTGGAGTATGCCGATCCGCGGCCGGGCATGCGCGTCATCGATCTGGCTTGCGGCCTGGGCGAGCCCGCTATCCCGCTGGCGCAACGAATCGGTCCGAAGGGATCGGTTACCGCCGTCGATCAGAGTATGGAATTGCTGTCCGTTGCCGCCGAACGGGCTCGCGAGAAAGGCGTGCGAAACGTCACGACGCAGCTGGCCGATGCCCACACCTTACCATTTGCCGATCACTACTTTGATCTGGCCACGTGCCGTTACGGCGTGATGTTCTTCCGCGACGTGCAACGAGCGCTGACGGAGTTGCGCCGGGTGCTCAAACCCGATGCGCGGGCTTGTTTTGTGGTTTGGGGACCGATTGAACAGCCCTATTGGCAATCGACCGTGCTGCTGGTGCAGCGGCACGTGGGCGGCGATGCGCTGGAGCCGGGCGGCGACGATCCGTTTCGATTTGCCGCGCCGGGTTCGCTGGCGAAGGTTTTGCGCGACTCGGGATTTCGCGATGTCGAAGAAGTTCCGCGCAACTTGCCCTGGGTTTGGCCGGGAACCGGCGAAGAGGTCTTCGACTACGCGTGTGCCATGTCCGCGCCTTTTCGAAGCATGATGGAACGGGTGTCTCCCGAGGCATGGCCGGCGATCCGCACCGAAGGCGCGGCCACGATCGAACGCTACCGTGTGGGCGATGAGATCGTGTTTGGCGCCGACGTGATTCTGGCTTCGGGAAAAGCCTGAAGTCTCTCGCAAACCATTTGAGGACGCCGAATGAAGATTGCCGTGGCCTGGATCGGGAAAACGAAAGAGCCGGCGATCCAGTCATTGACAGATGAGTATTTGAAACGGATCTCGCGCTACGCCGAGGTCACGTCCTGCGCTCTGAAAGACGAGGCCGCGCTGCTGGCACTGGCGAAGGGAGAGCGGCAGTCGGGAAACAAAGAGCGTCACAAGCTGATCTTGCTGGATTCGCGGGGCAAACAGCTCTCGTCCGAAGAGCTGGCTGAATTTCTGGAACGCGAGGAATTGACGGCCATCCCTCTTTTATTTGCGATCGGCGGCAGCGAAGGGTTCAGTGACGAAGCGCGGCGGAAGGCGGCTTTCACCCTGTCGTTGGGAAAGATGACGCTGCCGCACGAACTCGCGCGCGTGGTCGTGACCGAGCAAATCTACCGCGCGCTGACGATTCTCAGGAAGCATCCCTATCATTTGGGACACTAACTAAATGGTAAATGGACACGTACAGCCAGCCGGGGGCGGGTTGTGGGGTTCTACTCACGCCCATCCTGTACCTCTGGTACTATGCAGCCAAGCAAAACTGGCTTAATGTAGGTTTCGACAGGCGCAAAAAGCCTGATCTAGCAGCGAGGCCCTCCCCCAAATGAAAAATCCGTACGAAGTGTTGCGAATGAAAGAACAAGAACTCCTGCGTGTCCGCAAAGAGATGGATGCCTTGCGGATCGCAGCCCGCCTGATGGGTGCCGAGGACAAGGATGCAGCGAGCGGCGAAGGACAGCCGAAGCTGCAGCGCGTCGTCGAAATGCCCTAGTTGGATTGATCCGGAAAATTTCTGGTTGGAGTCGGCGCCGCTGGTATCGCGCCGGCTTTTTCGTGCGCGCTAGGTACCGCTGCCGAAGCTCGAGGCCTTTTCCATCTTGAGCAGGCGTGAAAACAGCCGCACGATCATGCCGTCAAAGCGAGTGCCGCTCATCTTGCCCAATTCCACAATCGCCTGCTCGCCGGTCTTGGCCGGAGTGAACGAGCGATCGCTGGTCAGATTGACATAGGCGTCGGCGACCGCAAGAATGCGTCCGTAGAGCGGGATGTCTTCACCTTTGAGTCCCAAAGGGTAACCGCAGCCATCGAACGCTTCGTGATGCGCCTCGACCGCCTGGGCAACGCCCTCAATATCGGGGAGGGCCCGCAGGACTTCGGCGCCGATCTCGGGATGCTTCTTGATCATCGAAAATTCCGCTTCCGTCAGCGACCCGGCTTTGTTCAGAATGCGCTCGGGGACGAAGAGCTTGCCGACGTCATGCACGCGTCCGGCAAAAATGACGTCGTCGACTTCCTTTGGAGGCAGATTGAGCCCGCGCGCGATGACTCCGGCGTAATGGCCGCACTGCTCCCCGTGCCCGCCGGCGTGATGTTCGCGGAGCTCGGCGGCGCGCGACAGCGCATCGATGGCGTCCTTCATGGAGCGTTGTTCCTTGTCGTCGTCGCGGGCGCAGAGTTTGCGCAAGGTGATGATCAATTCCTCGAGGTGCTCGGGGCCGTTATGCTCGCGCTGCAGGAATCCTTCGATGTAGCCGGAGACGAGCTGCTTTTGTACAGCGGAACCCTCGCTGAACGCGTCCGAAGTGGAAACCTGGTTGCCTCCGGCATGCTTCGAAACATACATACCGGCGTCGGCAACGCGGATCAGGTCTTCGACAGCAAATCCGTGAACCGGGAAGCTGGCTACGCCGAAACTGCCGGTGATGTGGTGTTCTTCGAGCATGGGATCGGTCGCCAGCCACAACCGCAACCGTTCGGCCAGCACCTGCGCCTGCTCGATGCCGGTCTCGGGCATCAGGATGATGAACTCGTCACCGCCGTAGCGCGCCACCACGTTCGACTGGCGGCATTTCTGCTCCAGCAACCGGCCGACGCGCGCCAGCACCAGATCGCCTTCGAGGTGGCCGAGCGAGTCGTTGACCTCTTTGAACTTATCCAGATCGACCAGGACCACTGAAAAGGGCCGTCCCGAGCGGGATGCGCGCTTCCATTCCGAACTGAGCGCCTCCCAGAAAAAGCGCCGCGTTTTGATGCCCGTGAGGCCGTCGGTGATCGACTGCTGCTGCAGTTTCTGGAAGACAAACGAATTGTGCAGCGCCGTCGCCAGAAGATCGGCCAGGGTGTTGAGAATCAGAACGTCCTGCGGAGCGAAGGCGTTCTCATCGCGGCTCTCTACGTTCAGGACGCCGAGCAGAGATTCGCCATAGCTGATGGGCAGGCATAAAACGGCGCGAGACTCGGGCAGCACGCCCGCCAGCTGTCCCGGACCCGCGTTCTGCACCAGCGCGCTGACGCCGGTGCGCGCCACCTTGCCGAGAACGCCGCTGCCGACCGCAATCCGGCGACCCAGGGTTTGCGAAGTTGTTCCCGCTTCAGCCTTGATCTCGATGTCTTTGGTGGCATAGTCCATGATGCCGATGCCGATGTGGTCGTAGTGAAAGTTCTTCTGGATCTCGCGGACGATGTCGGCCATCATCTGCTCGGCATCTTCGCTCGAGATCGCCATTTTCGAAATGCTGTTGAGGAAGGCGAGATGACGGGCGCGGCGCTGTTCTTCGGTGAAGAGGCGGGCATTCTCGACGGCCACGCCCAGCTGGCCGGCCGCAGTCTGCATGACTTCGAGGTCGCGGGCCTGGAACTGCGACTCGCGTTCCGTGCTTAACGCAGCCATTACGCCGGCGGCGCGTCCCCCAAGAAAAATCGGAACCGCGCAGAACGATTTCGCGGGACGCGGCGGAACGAAGTCCACGCCAAGCTTCGCGCGAATCTGCTCGAGGTCTGCTTCGATGAGCAGCGGCTGGCCGCTTCTCAGGATGTGCTCGGTCAATCCGTTGCCCACTTTGCGCGAGCGCTTGGGAAGGACAACACCTTCTTCGATCTCGAGTTCGAAGCGAATCTCATCTTCCTCGAGGAAGGCGATGTAGAACGTGCTCGTGTCGAAAATCTGTCCCAGTTCCACCTGTACCGTACGCAGCACTTCATCCTGATTCAGGTGCGAGCTGATGGCTTGGCCAATCTCGGTGAGCAGTTCGTATTCCTTGGTGCGGCGCTGCGCTTCGTGCATGACCACGTAATTTTCGAGCGTCAACGCAATCTGCAACGCCAGGCCGATCAGCAGGCGCAAATTCGATGAGCCGAACATGCGGCGTTCGGCATGCGGGAACAGAATGACGCCGAAATTGTGCTCACGCGTCTGCAGGCTCACGGCCATCAGATCGTTGATGCCTTCAGCCAGCAGAGCTTGTTTGCAGGCTTCAAACTTTCCGCCGGAGAGCGCCGGCAAAGGCTCTTCCAGTTCGCGCAGGTTGCGGAACGTGACCACGCCGCCGCGCCGGTACGCCAGTTCTGCGATGTAATCTCCAGCCTGCGTTTTTTGCAGCTTTTCTGTAAAGTCCGCCGAAAATCCCTTTTGCACGCAGGGCAGCGTATTCCGCCATTGCCGGGAAACGAAAACGGCGGCCTTTCGCGACGGCAGCGGAGCCACAAGGCGGTCGACAAAGGCCTGCAGGCTCGGAACCAGGTCGGAAGCGGAGAACAAGCGCCGCGGATCGACGCCCAGCGTCGAAAACGCCAGCGCGTTTTCCTGCACCGCGTTGCGCTCATTCTCGAACAGCACCATGACCATCGAGATGGCCAGGAGCATCTGCGGGATGGGTCCCAGAAAACCGCCGAGTTGACCGACGACGTCGAGAAATGGTTGATGAAGCTGTCCGGCTCCCATTAATGCTGCCCAGAGCGCCAGCGAAAACGCCAGCGTCCGAAAAGCGACAGAATTTCTGCGGAAGGCGTAACGGTAAAAATAAAACGAGCAATAGAGAAGAATCGCGGCGAGACCGATTTCCAGCCGCACATAGCGGAAATATCCCGGCACCGCGGGAGCATATTCGTTGAAGACTCCGCCGACGGTTTGGGTTCGCAGCGTGACGTACGCGAGCACGACTCCAGCGCCGGTCAGAGCCACGTCGTACCATTTCAGCTGGAACGACTCTTTCATCAGCCGGGTCGAGACGAAGACGCACATCGCCATCGCCACCAGAAGCAGCGAACTGAGCAGGGAAAGGAGCGCCGAGGGGCCGCGGAAGTACTCAACCGCCTTCACCGCATAGTGCAGCGTGTACGCTGCCCAAGCCAGTTGCCAGGCGCGAAAATAGCTGTGCCGGTTCTGTTCGTAGAGATACGTGAACAGAAGGAACACCAGCAGAGCGACTGCTCCGAGGGTCAGCACCTGAAATGTGGCGATGCTGGTCATCTGGATTGCGGCTTCCTCATCATCCGCGTTATTGATGCAAAATGCTTAGGATCAGCGGCTGGCTTAATCCTGTCACAGCAGACAGAGCGAAACAACAGGTGTCTTCCGGTAGGTTCCGCCCTGGGCACGGCGTTTCTAAGAGTATCTTCTTATGTGATGTGAAACGGATAGAGGGATTTCGTATCAGTGAGTTACCTTCGTAACCCGCCGGTAACCAGAGGCGCCCCAAACTTCGGGACGACACGATCGTCGCTCGGGACCGAAATTCCTCGACGTGGTAGGAAAATTTGAAAGGGCCGAGTCTTCATCGACGAACTGTGGATCGATCCGGACGCGGACCGTCGAGATCACAGCGGCTTTCTCACTGGAGACGTGGCGGACGGTCACTCGGGTTTTGCTTCTTGCCGCATGTGTTCGCGGATCCAAGGAAGGATTTGGGCGAAGCGGAATTCCTGCCGGCTCATTGAACCGTCGATGAACTTGTACGCTTCTGACGCTTCGACCTCAAGATAGAAGCCGTTGCGCCGAAGAAAGACATCAGCCGCGGTGAAGGCGATGCGTTTGTTGCCGTCGAGAAAGCCGTGGTTGTTGGCGAGCGACTCCATCAGAGCGGCCGCTTCCTCTGCGAGAGAATTGTAATAGCTGATTTGCGGACGAAAAACAGCAGCCTCAACCGCGCCCTTATCTCGGACGCCATGGAGGCCGCCGAACAATTCAATCAGCCGGTGCTGCATCAGGTAGACTTCCGCTACCGTGAGAAAATCCGCCATTTACTTCGCGAGACGCTGCAGCAGATCGCGATTCCGAGCCACCGACTCCTCAAAAGCATCCATCACCGCGGGGCGCACCAAATGCTGCGAAGGGATCACATTGTGCAGATAGAATCTGAGAGCCTGTTCGAGAATGTGCCGTTTCGTTTGCCCGTTTCGCTCGGCCGCTGCAGAGAATTCGTCGTAAAGATTCGCGTCAATTTCAGGAGTGAACTTCTTGGTTGTTGGGGGCGCCACGGAATTCTCACCTTCCAGTCTGAACTCTACCGCCTCGGCCATGATAAATCAAGTTAAATCTTGATCCGCCTAGTCCTCATTGCTAGTCGGCTCGAGTGCTGCAGGAGCCTGTGCGAGCCACGGAGCAATCCTCGCCCATTCGCGCGCCTGATAACATAGGCGTGTCGTCAGCCGCGAGTTTGGTCAGTCAGCGATGATGGCGTCAAGAACCATTGCTTGTTCAGTACTATAACCATCTGAAAACAAAGAACGATCCGGTAAGTCAAAACGTTATGCTTCGTGTCCGATTCGCACCGTCGCCCACCGGGTTTCTGCATGTCGGCAGCGCCCGCACCTTCATTTTTAACTGGCTCTACGCCCGGCACAATGGTGGAACCATGGTGTTGCGGCTTGACGATACTGACGTCGAGCGCAATACCGACGCGTCGGTCAATTCCATTTTTGATGGGTTGAAATGGCTCAATTTGGGGTGGGATGAAGAGTACAAACAGTCTGAACGCCTGGCGCTTCACGGCCAGATTGCGCAGGCCATTTTCGCCAAAGGTCTCGCCTATCGCGACTTCACGCCGGCCCACACCGGGGACAGCGAAAAATCGGGTGCCGGGCAGACGTGGCTATTCAATCCGGGAATGCGCGAGATGTCGCGCGCCGAGAGTGACAAACGTGCCGCTGCCGGAGAGCCATTTGCGCTTCGTTTTCGTGTCCCCCGCGGCCTTGGCGAGCAGGTTCGTTTCCACGACGCGGTCTACGGCGAGCAAGTCAAATCGGCCGACGATATCGAGGATTTCGCGCTGCTCCGCTCCGATGGCATGCCGACTTACCACCTGGCTTCGTGCGCGGACGACATCGACCTGCGCATCAGCCACATCATCCGCGGTCAAGATCATCTTTCGAACACCTACAAGCACGTGCTGATCTTTCAAGGTGCGGGATCCGCTCCGCCTGCATTCGCCCATCTGCCGCTGCTGGTTGCTCCCGACGGATCGAAACTCTCCAAGCGCCGCCACGGCCCGGTGGTCAGCGTGACCACCTACCGCGACGCGGGTTTTCTGCCGGAGGCGTTCATCAATTTTCTGTGTCTGCTGGGATGGTCGCCCAAAGATAACCGCGAGAACATGACGCGCGAAGAATTGATCGCCGCGTTTTCGCTCGAGGGCATCAACCGCGCCAACGCGATCGTGAATTTCAAGGAGCCCGCGGCCACTCCGGACGAGACCTTCGATCCCAAGGCCGTCTGGCTCGATGCCGAGCACATTCGCGGTCTCGCCGTCGACGAGCTCAGCGCTCGACTGCTGCCGATCGTCCAGTCGGCGGGCTTTGCCGTGACGCCCGAAAAAATGCGTTTGGTGACGCCCCTGATTCGTGAGCGCATCAAGCTGCTGCGCGATGTTCTCGAGGCTGCCGACTTTTTCTTTGTCGATGAGTTGCCGCCCTACGATCCCGCGGAACTCGTTCCGCAGAAGGGCGATGCCGCGCTGGCGCTCAGGGTCCTGGGGCGGGCGCAGGAGGTTCTGGCCAAAACGGAGTTCAAGCATGATCCTTTGGATCACGCGCTCCGCGCGGCGGCGCAGGAGCTGGGAGTGAAGGCGGGACAGATGTTTCAGCCGATTCGCGTCGCCGTCTGCGGACGCAAGAATGCTCCGCCGCTGTTCGAAACATTGGAAGTCTTAGGGCAGGAAAAGACGCTTGCCAGAATTGCCAAAGCGATCCAGAAACTCAGCTAGCGTCGGTGCGCCGGCGTGTTTAATGCTCGGCGAGGAAGCGTTCGGCGCGTTCAGAGGCGTCTGCCGCTTCGCGCGACATGCCCTTTTGCCTGTAGGCTTCTGCCAGAGCCTGCTCGTTATCCGGATCATCTCCGTTGTCCCGCTGTTTCAGCAGTGACGTGATCGCATCGTCATACATGCCTAACTTTCCCTGCATGACGCCGATGTTGTAATACACGTCCTGATAAGAAGGGTTGAGTTGCGCGGCGCGCTTGTATTCCTGCAGTGCTTCGGCCGGCTTGTTCTGAGACGAGAAAACCGCCCCCAGGCCCGAATGTCCCTCGGCGCTGTTGGGGTCGAGCTTGATCAGCTGCTGGAACGCATCACGAGCCTGCTCCGGATGGTTGAGCTCCAGCTCGGTATAGCCGAGCGAGTAGTACGCATTCCGACTCGTCGGATTCAGAGCGACCGTGCGTCTTAATTCGGCTGCCGCTTTCTCATAATCGCGCTGAATGATATAGGCGCGAGCCAGTTCGAGATGCGCCGGAAGATAGTCCGGGCGCTCGCGGACCACCGTCTCCAATTGCGCAATGGCATCCTTCGTCTTGCCGTCGGTCAGAGACTCGCGCGCCTGGTCGGTGGAACTGAGATAGCCGCGAGAATGCTGCAGCCACTTGATGCCGCCCGCAATCAGCAGCAGTCCGAAAAGAAGTACGCCGATGCGGCGCAGGGGCTGCTCTGGATTCGGCGCTACCCGCGCCATGAGCGCTCCGAGCAGCAATCCCATGAGCAGGCCGCCCACGTGCGCGGCATTGTCGACACGGGCAATCGCTGCGCCAAAAATCAGGTTGTAACCGACAAAGACCGCCACGCTGCGCAGAGTTCCGGTGATTTGCGCTCGTGGGACGGAAAATTCACCCAAGTAGAATGACGCGATCAGCGCGCCGGCGATCCCAAAGATGGCGCCCGATGCGCCCACGCTCAACGTGACCGGATTCCAGATCACGCTGGCAAGGCTGGCCGATAGTCCAGTGATCAGATAAAGCGCTGCGAAGGTCCAATGGCCATATAGCGATTCAGCGAGGCGGCCAAGATCCCACAGGCACCACATATTGAAAGCAATGTGGAGCAGGCCGCCATGAATGAAGACGCAGGTCAGCAGCCGCCACCACTGGCCGCCGACGGTATAAGGACCAAAATTGGCTCCCCAATGGACCAGATCCTGTCCGGCAGGATTATCGAGCATTGAGACGCCGGCAAACAGCATGGCCAGAAACACGGCCACGTTAATGCCGAAGAATACCTGCGTCACCGCCATCGAAGTCGACTGTCGTCGCATCCACGGCACGGTCTCGACTCGTTGCGTCGAAGAATCTTCGCCGCGCTGCGCCGCCTCGTGTTGCAGACACCACCGGCAGACCTTCCGTCCCAGGGTGAACCCGGGCAGCTCTCGGCCGCACTGAACGCAATTTGCCATGAAAATAAAGACGCTCCCACGCAGCCATCTCGAGGGCCGCTCGTAAGACTGTAGCAAAAAAGATGAGAGCAAGAAGACTGGCAGC
>Ga0181531_10002319_pt1 | contig 11910 bp, 10 predicted proteins | sample PEATcosm2014_Bin_38_FD_119743 | JGI IMG/M metagenome (GOLD analysis project Ga0181531, IMG submission 119743) | Peatland microbial communities from MTU Mesocosm Facility, Houghton, MI, USA - PEATcosm2014_Bin11_10_metaG | ecosystem: Environmental > Terrestrial > Soil > Wetlands > Peat | place... | reverse complement strand
CAGCGCGTGATTGAGGGCATGGCCATCGCGGCGTATTCGATTGGCGCGAGCAAGGGCTATATCTATGTCCGCGCAGAATACCCGCTGGCGGTGCAACGGTTGACGGTTGCCCTCCGCGAGGCGCGGCGGCGTGGGTTCCTCGGCAATTCAATCTGCGAGACGCAGTTCAATTTCGACATCGATATTCGGCTGGGCGCGGGGGCGTTTGTCTGCGGCGAGGAGACGGCGCTGATTGCTTCGATTGAAGGCAAGCGTGGGACACCGCGGCCGCGGCCACCCTATCCGGCGGTGTCAGGATTGTGGGGCGATCCGACGCTGATCAATAACGTAGAGACGTTTGCCAACGTGGCGCCGATTATTCGCCACGGCGGGGAATGGTTCTCGGCGATGGGCACGGCAAGGAGCAAAGGGACGAAGGTCTTCGCGCTGACGGGAAAGATCCAGCGCACGGGCCTGGTGGAAGTGCCGATGGGGATGACGCTGCGGCAGATTATTTTTGGGATCGGTGGCGGGGTTCCGGACGGAAGGAAATTCAAGGCAGTACAAACTGGCGGACCCTCGGGCGGTTGTTTGCCGGAGGAGCACCTCGATTTGTCCATCAGCTACGACGCGTTGATCAGCGCCGGCTCCATGATGGGTTCGGGCGGCATGATCGTGATGGACGACACGTCCTGCATGGTTTCAGTCGCCCGATTCTTTATGGAGTTCTGCATGACGGAGTCGTGCGGGAAGTGCGTTCCATGCCGCGCGGGGACGGTGCAGATGTTCGAACTGCTGACGAAGATCACAAAGGGCGAGGCGACGCATCGGGATCTGGACCGGTTGACGGAGCTGTGCGAGGTGGTGGGCGCGACGAGTTTGTGCGGGCTGGGGCAGACGGCGCCGAATCCGGTACTGAGCACGCTGCGGTATTTCAAGCATGAGTATCTTGCGCATATTGACGAGAAGCGATGTCCGGCAGGGGTTTGCGAATTTAGTTCGGATGCGGTGGACGCGGTCCGCGGGGAGGTACACGCATGAGCGCGGAAGCGAATGTTCGGACACTGACCATCAACGGCGAGGAGATCAGCGCACGCTCGGACCAGAGCATTCTGGATGCGGCGCGCGAGCACAACGTCGAGATTCCGACGCTGTGCCATCTTGAAGGTCTGTCGGAAGTGGGGGCGTGCCGGTTGTGCCTGGTTGAGGTAAAGGGCGCACGGCGGCTGCTGCCGGCGTGCGTGACGCAGGTGGCGGAGGGGATGGAAGTCACGACGCATTCTCCGAAGATCGACCGTTACCGGACGATGATCCTCGAAATGTATTTTGCGGAACGGAACCATGTGTGCTCGGTGTGCGTGGCGAACGGGAACTGCGAGCTGCAGGACTTGTCGCTGCAGCTGGGCATGACGCACGTAGAGATTCCGTACCAGTATCCGCAGCTGCCGGTGGATGCTTCGCATCCGCGGTTCACGGTGGATCACAACCGCTGCGTGCTGTGCACGCGGTGTGTGCGGGTGTGCTCGGAGATCGAGGGCGCGAACACGTGGGGCGTGATGGGGCGCGGCGCCGATTGCGTTGTGATCACGGATCTGAAGCAGCCGTGGGGGGATTCGGAAACCTGCACCAGCTGCGGCAAGTGCGTGCAGGTGTGCCCGACGGGCGCGCTGTTTGAGAAGACCAGCGTGGGCAATAAGACGCGCAAACATCCGGAGTTTTTGCCGTATCTGCGCATCATGCGGGAAGGGGAGCAGGGATGAGTGAAATTAAAACACTCGCAACGGTGTGGCTGGATGGCTGCTCGGGGTGCCATATGTCGCTGCTCGATATGGATGAGCGGCTGATTGAGTTGAGCAGCCAGTTCACGCTGGTGTACAGCCCGCTGGTGGATCGGAAGACGTTTCCGGACCGGGTGGACGTGACGCTGGTGGAAGGCGCGGTGGCGAGCGAAGACGACCTGAAGAAGATTCGCAAAATTCGCGAGCACGCGCGGGTGCTGGTTTCGCTCGGTGACTGCGCGCTGACAGGCAATGTGTCGGCGATGCGGAATATGTGCGGAGTACAGCCGGTGATGCTGCGGGTCTACGAGCAAAATGTCCTGCAGCCGCAGGTGCCGACGGTCGGTGTGCCGGCGCTGCTCGATCGCGTGCGTCCGGTGCACGAGGTTGTGCCGGTGGACGTTTTTGTTCCGGGATGCCCGCCGTCGGCGGACACGATTTACCAGGTGCTGTCGGAGTTGCTGGCCGGCAAGGTACCGACGCTGGAAGGCGTCGCTCACTTCGGCTGAGCGGAACCCGGAATGCAGGGCGGACAGCAGGATCAGGAAAGCAGGAGATATGCCTCGGACCATTGTTATCGACCCGGTCACGCGTCTGGAAGGGCACGGCAAGATCACGCTGCAGCTGGACGAAGCGGGTGTGGTACAGGACGCGACGTTTCATGTGACGCAACTGCGCGGGTTTGAGAAGTTTTGCGAGGGGCGGCCGTTTTACGAGATGCCGAACATCACGGCGCGCATCTGCGGCATCTGCCCAGTCAGCCACCTGGTGGCGTCGTCGAAGGCCTGCGACGCGATCCTCGCGGTGAAGATTCCGCCAGTGGCCAGGAATCTGCGGCAGATCATGAATCTCGCGCAGCTGATTCAGTCGCACGCGCTGAGCTTCTTCTATTTGTCGTCGCCGGATTTGCTGCTGGGTATGGACGCGCCGCCGGAAGAGCGCAGCATTCTGCATATTGCACACTCGCATCCGTCGATTGGGGCGGACGGGATTGGGCTGCGGCAGTTTGGGCAGCGGATCATCGAGATGCTGGCAGGGAAGCGGATTCATCCTGGCTGGACAGTGCCGGGCGGCGTGAACGAGCCGCTGAGCGCGGAGAAGCGCGACCAGATTCTGGGCTTGATTCCCGCGGCGAAGGATGCGATCCAGAGGACGCTGGGGTGGTTCAAGGGCGCGACGGAGAAATTTTCTGCGGAGATTGAGGTCTTCGCGAATTTCCCCACGCTGTTCATGGGCCTGGTGAACGAGCACGGCCTGGCGGAGTACTACGATGGCGCGCTGCGGGTCATCGATTCCGAAGGGAACATCATTGCGGGCGAGCTGAATCCAGCACACTATGCGGAATTTATCGGCGAGGCGGTCGAGCCTTACACCTACATGAAGTTTCCGTACTACAAGCCGCTGGGGTATCCGGGCGGGACCTATCGGGTGGGGCCGCTGGCGCGGCTGAACCTTGCGGATCGGTGCGACACACCGCTGGCGGACGTGCAATGGCGGGAGTTTCGCGCGATGTCGTCGAAGCCGGTGCTGAGCTCGTTCCACTACCACTACGCGCGGCTGATCGAGATGCTGCATGCGACGGAGAAGATCGAGTCGCTTCTGGCGGATCAGGCGATTCTGGACAAGCATGTGCGGGCGACGGCTTCGGTGAACAATCTCGAAGGCGTGGGTGTGGCGGAAGCGCCGCGCGGGACGCTGATCCACCACTATAAGGTGGACGAAAACGGGCTGATCGTGTGGGCGAACTTGGTGATCGCGACGGGGCACAACAATGCGGCAATGAACCGCGGCATTCTGCAGACCGCGCGGCACTACGTGCAGGGTGAGCAGATCGCGGAGGGTATGCTGAATCGCGTGGAGGCGGTGGTGCGGACGTTCGATCCGTGCCTGAGCTGCTCGACGCACGCGATGGGGCGGATGCCGCTGGCGGTTGAGCTGCGGGCGCCGGATGGTTCGCTGGTGCGTGAAATTCGGCGAGACTGAGGATTCGCCATGGAGGCCGCGCAACCCAATACGGCGTTCCATCCCGCGCTGGCTCCCCATCAGGCCGGGCGTGCTGGTGGCCCTGCGTTGCTGCTGGCCTGCGGCAATTCCCTGCGCCGAGATGATGGCGTTGGTCTGAAGATTGCCGAGGCTGCCGAACATCTCTTTCCCGCGTCGCGGCTGCGGATTGTTTCTGCTCAGCAATTCACACCGGAAATGGCGGCGGAGCTGGCGGAGACCGAGATGGTGATTTTTGTGGACGCCAGCGCAGTGGATGAGCCTGGGGCGATTCGGGTGGTGTCCGTTGCGGCTCGGGAAGAGGCGGCCGAAACGCATCGTTTGGGCCCGCCGGCGCTGTTGGCGATGGCGCAGACGCTGTGTGGGCATGCTCCGGCGCGGGCTTTTGTGCTGACGATTGGCGCTGGATGCTTCGGATATGGCGAGGATATTTCGGGGCCGCTGCGCCGGGCGGTTCCGCGGGCGCTGCGGCTGCTGACCAACCTTGTTTCGGCGTTTTCTCCCCAGGCCTGACCTGCTTTCCTGCCGAAAATTCCTTCGCGGATTTGTTCGTGAGTGGGAGTGACGGCGCGCACTGACACAACATCTCTGTGCGACTATGGTGCAGCCGTTGCGGAAAGCGGGACCTCCGATGAAGGCAATCGTCTATCGCGACTTTGGTTCCCCCGATGTTCTCCGGTGCGAGGAGATTGAAAAGCCCGTGCCTCGGGAGAATGAAGTGCTGATCAGGGTGCGAGCCGCCGGTCTTAATCCGCTGGACTGGAAACTGATGAAGGGCCGGCCGTGGGTGCTTCGCCTGGTGATGGGCCTGCACAAAGCCAAGCGCCCCGGCGTGGACGTTGCTGGCGAGGTGGAGGCGGTGGGCGCGAAGGTCTCGGAGTTCAAGCCGGGCGATGCGGTCTTCGGCGGATGCCGCGGGGCGCTTGCGGATTATGTTTGCGTTCCAGTATCGGCGCTGGCTATCAAGCCGGCAAACGTGAGCTTCGAGGCTGCGGCTGCTGTTCCGATAGCCGGGTGGACGGCGCTCCAGGGGTTGCGCGACAAAGGCCACGTGGCGGCAGGGCAGCGGGTGCTGATCAACGGCGCGGCCGGGGGCGTGGGGACCTTCGCCGTGCAAATCGCAAAACATTTTGGCGCGGAAGTGACCGGGGTGTGCAGCACGAAGAACATCGAGCTGGTGCGCTCCATCGGAGCGGATCAGGTCATCGACTACACGCAGCAGAAACTTACCGAGGCCAATCAGCAGTACGACGTGATTCTTGAGTGTGTTGGGAATTTGTCCCCGAAGCAGGTCCGGCAGATCCTGAAACCGCGGGGCAGGTGTGTGATGGTGGGCGCGAGCCCGGATGCGGGGTTGATGACGATTCTGGCGGGGATGGTAAAGCTGTTTGTGTCAGGGCCCTTCATGAAACAGGAAATTCTCGTGTTCATGGCGAAGCGAAGCCTGGGGGATCTGAAGTTGCTGGCGGAGCTGACGCAAACGGGGAAAGTGAAGCCGGTGATCGACCGCTGCTGGGCACTGGGCGAAACGCCGGAGGCGATGCGGCATCTCGAAGAGGGACACGCGCGGGGCAAGGTCGTGATCGCTGTCGACGCCTAGCTTGGGAACGGATCAGTCAGCCTGCAGGAGAGCCTGGGGTTGTACCGGCGGCGGTGTTCCGCCCTGCGGGACGGAGTATTGCGGTGGCGGCTGTCCGGGTGCCTGGGGTTGACCGTCGGGGGGCGGCGCGGATCCGTGCGGCGGGGTGTAGTGCGGACGGCTCTGCAGCTTGAAGTCGTCGCGGATCACGTAGAAATTCTGCTCGGGCAGATCGGCTTCGAGAAGCGCGCCTTCGCTGGTGTAGTAGATTTCGACGGTGATGCCGTTCTGATCGCTGACGACGATGCTGGCATGGTGCACGTCGATGGGCTGCCCGTGAAAGGCGCTGTGTACGTCCGGCTGCGCGGTATATTGCGCGGGGACGAGCAGGCCATTTTGCTTGGGAATGACGATCCAGGTGGTTGCCGGATGCTCGATGGCGAAATGGATCATGGCGGTGTAGGCCGCGGGGTCGAGATCTGGCAGCAGGACCGTGTGCTGATGGCGATCGACGGTGTTGGTGGTGGTTTTTCCTGAGGCGTCAATGTTGATCTGCAACTGGCGGCCGGTGGGGTCGGAGCCCATGGTGAAGGTGACCTGCGCGCCGTTCACTGTGCCGGTGAGCCTGTCGTGGACGATATTGAGAGCGCCATCGAGGCGGTTTTCGTTGGAGAAGGTGTAGGTGAACTTCGGCATCTTCAGATCGCCGTGCGAGGTGATCTGATAGCTGCCGGGAGCGGCCGCAACCGAGCAGTCCGCGGACCCGACGGTCTTGCCGTCATTGGCTTCGACGATGGTGAAATGAGAGTCGCCGGCGGGGACTGCCGGGACCTGCGCGAAGACGGCTCCGGCGAAGACGAGGGGAACCAGGACAGAAAGCAGGGAAAAACGCATGGTTTCGAGAGACCTTCCTCTGCCCATTAGACACAATTTTTAGACAAAAGCTGCGGCACCGGAAAGAAGCGGCTAGCAGCCAGGGACGAAACGGACAGGGTTTTATCCGGGCCACTGGCCGCCTTATCACTGGCCGATTTTTCCCGTATTTACTTCTTTGCCTGCTCGAAGCGCTTGTTGATCTCGGCCCAGTTGACGACGTTCCACCACGCGGCGAGATATTCGGGGCGACGGTTCTGGTATTTGAGGTAATAGGCGTGCTCCCAGATATCGTTGCCGAGGATGGGGAAATGTCCCTGGGAGAGCGGGCTGTCCTGGTTAGGCGTTGTAACGATTTTCAGCTTGCCCTCCCAGACGAGCCAGCCCCAGCCGGAACCGAACTGCTTCGCGGTGGTTTCGTTGAACTGCTTTTTGAAATCTTCGAAGCTGCCGAAGTCCTTTTTGATTTGCTCTTCGATCGCACCTGTGGGCTCGCCGCCGCCACCCGGCTTCATGATGGCCCAGAACATGCTGTGGTTCACGTGGCCGCCGCCGTTATTTCGGACCACGGTGCGGACATCTTCGGGCACGCTGTTCAGGTTGCGGAGGAGGTCTTCGGCAGAATGTTTGCCGAGGTCGGGATGCTTTTCGATGGCTCCGTTGAGATTGGTGACATAGGTCTGATGATGTTTGTCGTGGTGCAGGTGCATGGTCTCGGTGTCGATGGTGGGTTCCAGTGCCGAGTAGTCATAGGGAAGAGGTGGAAGTTCGAATGCCAAGTCATTCCTCCTTGCGCGGTTTGAATTTGGTGGCGATGAGGGGTCGCGCGGGTAATGCTTGAGGAGCGAGCTCAGGCCCGCGCCGTTTGCGCCCTCCGATCATACTGGATGCGGGAGAGTGGGCGCAGGGTGCAAGTTCGCGCGCCGCGATTTGCTTCACCCGCAGGTGGGATTGTTCTTTTACTCTCCGCGTCCTTTAAATTGTCAGAAGGATCGTTGCCCGATCCGATGGCATCTTCAGGATGGGGCGTGCGCGTCTATCTCCCGAAGAGCCGCAACCCTCGAAAGTCAAGACCGACCTTAATTTTGGCTCCATCCTCCATAACGCGCAGAGAGATGTTGAAGCGGGCAGGCGCTGCGGGCGCGCTGGCGCTGGGGTCGTCGGTCTTTGCGCAGAATCAGTCGCAGGCGCCGAAGGTAAAGCCGGGGCAGGAACCGAAGCCGGAATCGCAGGCCGCGCAGCAATATCCGCACCCGCCCGGCGTATTCATTAATCGGCCTCTGACCCAGATCACGACCGCTGCAGAGACGCTGCTGGACGATCTGGAGGGCCGGGGGGCGGATTTTTTCTATAACGAGGCCAGTCCGCGGACCGGCATGGTGCGGGATCGCGCGCCGGTTGCGGGGCTTTCGGTCAGCCGGGTTTCGAGTATTGCGGCGACGGGGTTTGGTCTCACCGCGCTTTGCATTGCGCACAAGCGCAATTATCTGCGTGCGTTCGACTGCGAGCAGCGGGTGGAGAAGACGCTGGCATTTTTGCTGGAAGACTGCCCGCACGAGCACGGGTTTCTCTATCACTTTATCGACATGGAGAGCGGGCAGAGGATGTTCGGCAGCGAGCTGTCGTCGATCGACACGGCGCTATTGCTGTGCGGCGTGCTGACCTGCCGCCAGTATTTCGCCGGCAATGCGCGCATCGAAGGCCTGGCGACGACGTTCTATCGCCGCGTCGACTGGGACTGGATGCTGAATGGCGGAGAAACGCTCTCGATGGGCTGGCTGCCGGACCAGGGGTTTCTGAAGCATCGCTGGGATATTTACTCCGAGCTGCTGACCATGTATCTGCTGGCTATCGGTTCGCCGACGCACTCGATCACGGCCGCGAACTGGAACAATCTGCAGCGGCCGGTAGTGCAGTTCGGGGGGCTGGACTACATCAGCGGCGTAGCCCCGCTCTTCATTCACCAGTACGCGCACGCCTGGTGCGATTTCCGCAACGTCGCCGACCTGCACGCGAACTACTTCACGAATTCGATGGCGGCGACGCGGGCGCACCAGCTATGGTGCCTGACGGAGAGCCGGCGGTTTCCATGGTTCGATCAGAATTTGTGGGGCATCTCCGCTTCGGATTCGCGTGACGGCTACCGGGTGTGGGGAGGGCCTCCGGCGATGGGACCGCTGGACGGCACGCTGGTGCCCTGTGCTGCTGGCGGGTCGCTGGTCTTTCTTCCCGCGGAATGCACGCACGTGCTGCTGAGCATGAAGGAGCAGTTTAACGACAAGGCGTATACGCGGTATGGGTTTGTGGATGCGCTGCAGCCCAAGGCCAACTGGTTTGCGCCGGATATTCTGGGCATCGATCAGGGCATCACGATGCTGATGGCGGAGAATCTGCGCACCGGTTTTGTGTGGGAACAGTTTATGAAGAACCGCGAAATCGGGCACGCCATGACGGAAGTACAGTTCCATCCCGACCCGGATTCGGCTTCGCAGTTGTTATAGCGGGCTTGCTCGACATGGCTATAATGGCCATATGGAGTTCTGGCCATGCGCAGCGTTAACATCGCGGAACTGAAGAACCGGCTGAGCACCTATATTGGCTACGCGAAGAACGGCGAGGAGGTCGTGATTCGGGACCGGAAGGTTCCTGTGGCGCGGCTGGTGCGGTTCGTGCCGGGGAATGCGAGCGAGGAAGAAGAGCAACTGATCGCCGAGGGCAAGCTGCGGCCGGCCCAGGTGGAGATGACGCCGGAGTGGATTGAGGAGTTTCTGAAAATGCCGAGGCCAACGGCGCGCGGCAAGAGCGTCACTCAGGCTCTTCTGGAGGAGAGGGAAGAGGGGTGGTAGCGCAGCGGTCGGCGTTCTGGGACTCGAGCGCGCTGGTTCCCCTGTTCCTGAATGAGCCGGCTTCGCGGATGGCCAACCGGTACCTGCGCCGCTACACGCCAGTTGTTTGGTGGGCTTCTCCTGTCGAGATAACCAGCGCCATCGAGCGTTCGCTGCGCAGCGCATCGATCGATGCAGGAGAAGCGCGGCAGGCTGTGACGTCGCTGAATCGGCTGAGGACGGGGTGGCAAGAGGTTAGCCCGGATGATGCAGTGAGGGATTTCGCTTGCCGTGCGGTAGAAAAATATCCATTGCGGGCGGCGGATGCGCTGCAACTGGCTGCGGCGATGGTATGGTGCCAGCAACGGCCGGCGGGAAGATTCTTCCTTTGTGGCGACAAGCGATTGAATGAGGCTGCGAAGAGGGCAGGCTTCGCGGTCGTCGAAATATAGCGGCCTGCGACCTTTCTCATTCATCTGTTGATAACGCACGGGCTCCCATTTTCGTAGAGAATGGCTGACGCATGACAGATTTGTCTTCGCGGTACCGATGGCTGGAGGAGCAGGGTCCGGCATTCGGCGCGCCGGGCCTGGAGCCGCGGTGGACTTCCAGCGCCAAAGACGCCGTGGCCACGGCCTACGCGGCCTCCAGCAGGATTTGGTTCACGGTGTCGCACGGCATCCACAATGAGATGTATTACCCGACGATCGACCGTCCGCAGATTCGCGACATGGAGTTTCTGATCACCGATGGCGAGACTTTTTTCCACGAAGAGCGTCGGGATCTGATCCACGAGTTCGAATACATCGATTCGGACGCGCTGGCTGTCCGGATTCGCAATCGCGATCGCGAGGGGCGCTACTGTTTGATTCGCGAGATGATCAGCGATCCGCATTATCCCGTGGCGCTGGTGCATGTGCGACTGGAAGGCGATGAGCAGCTTCTTTCACGACTGCATGTCTATGCGCTGCTGGCGCCGCATCTGGAAGTCGGGGGGAAGGGCAACTCGGCGCGTCTGGCGGATGTGGCTGGCAAGCGCGTGTTGATTGCGTGGAAAGACGAAATATCTCTGACCATGGCTTGCAGCGGCGGGTTCTCGCGAGCCAGCTGCGGTTACGTTGGCGCGAGCGACGGCTGGCAGGACCTGAAGCAGAATTTCAAGATGGACTGGGAATTTGGTTCGGCGCTGGACGGCAACATCGCGTTGATGGGTGAGGTTGCTGCCGGGCAGTTGCGGGACTTCACGGTGGCGATCGGTTTTGGCGAGGGACATCACGCGGCGCTTTCGGCCACGCTGGGGTCGCTGATGGAGCCGTTCGAGCATCATCTGTCGCGGTTCATCGAGCAATGGCACCGCGCCGCAACACCTCGGCAGCTGGCGCGCAATTCCGGCGACAATGGGCGGCTGCTGCAGATCAGCCACAACGTGGTGCTGGCGCATGAGGACAAGACGTTCGCGGGCGCGTTTATCGCATCGGCTTCGATTCCGTGGGGCTATGCCAAGGGGGATGACGATCTGGGCGGCTATCACCTGGTGTGGACGCGGGACATGGTGCAGACGGCGACGGCGCTGCTGGCGTGCGGCCGTGTGGAGACCGCTGTGCGAGCCCTGGTGTATCTGACCTGCTCGCAGAAGCCGGATGGAGGTTTCTCGCAGAATTTCTGGGTGAACGGCGACCCTTACTGGACCGGTATTCAACTGGACGAAGTGGCTTTCCCCATCATTCTGGCGTGGCGGTTGTCGAAGCTCAATGCGCTGGGGAACTATGATTGTTTTCCCTTTGTGGAGCGGGCCGCCGGATTTTTGGTTCGCTATGCTCCGGTGACGCAACAGGAGCGGTGGGAAGAAACGGCAGGGTATTCGCCGTCGACGCTGGCGGCTGTGATCGCGGGGCTGATCTGCGCGGCCGATCTGGCGCGCGATCGCGAGTCGCCGGAGCTGGCGCAATTTCTTGAAGAGCATGCGGATTGGATTGAGAGCCACCTGGAAGACTGGACAGTGACGAACAACGGCGTGCTGGATCCGGAAGTGAAACGGCACTACATGCGCATTCGTCCGCCGGAATGCGGCGATCCGTACGCGCACGAGGAGTGTGGCAGCGAGATTGTGCACCTCAATAATGTTCCTCCCGGGGAAAGGGCGGACTTTGAGGCGCGCGAGATTGTCGATGCCGGCTTTCTGGAGCTGGTCCGGTACGGGGTGCGGGCGTGGGACGATCCGCTGATCGTCGACTCGCTCAAGGTGGTCGATCGTGTGCTGAAGGTCGACACGCCGAAGGGCCCATGCTGGCTGCGCTACAACCACGACGGCTACGGGCAGCGCGAGGACGGCGGGCCGTTTCTTGGATGGGGCAAGGGTCACGCCTGGCCACTGCTTACAGGAGAACGCGCGCATTATGAGTTGGCGGCCGGACGAGATGTTTGCCCTCTGATTAAGACCATTGAGCAATTCGCCTCGATCGGCGGTATGCTGCCCGAACAGATTTGGGACCAGCCCGATCTGAACGGGTTGGTGCTCGGGGGGCCGGCCGGCTCAGCGATGCCGCTGGTGTGGGCGCATTCCGAGTATTTGAAGCTGTTGCGCTCCACACACGATGGGCAGGTGGTCGACCGCATCCCGGTTGTCGAGGAGCGCTACGTGCGACGGAATCACGCGCCCAGTCACATCGAGGTCTACAAAGTATCGCGTCGCCGGATTCGCCAGATCCCCGCGGGCAAAACCCTGCGCATCACTTCGGCTTCGCGTTTCCAGGTTGTGTGGACCAGCGACAACTGGCAGTCGAAGCAGACGCTGGACAGTACGCAGGTGGGCTACGCCGGTTCCTACGCCGATCTGCCGACCAGTCCCGAGCAAACCGGCGCGCTTTCCTTTACT
>Ga0181531_10002317_pt1 | contig 11913 bp, 6 predicted proteins | sample PEATcosm2014_Bin_38_FD_119743 | JGI IMG/M metagenome (GOLD analysis project Ga0181531, IMG submission 119743) | Peatland microbial communities from MTU Mesocosm Facility, Houghton, MI, USA - PEATcosm2014_Bin11_10_metaG | ecosystem: Environmental > Terrestrial > Soil > Wetlands > Peat | place... | reverse complement strand
TGCAACCACTTTGCGGTTTGCGGGGGGCGATATATGTACGATGCGTTCCGCCGCCTGGGGGCGGATGTGCGCGCCGTGGGGCCCGATTTCGGATCGGAAATCTGGGGTATGACGCTGGCGGCCAGCCGAGCGTGGAAATCCTGCGGCACGCTGGAAACGGCCTGGAAGAATTGGACGCCCGATCTGGTGTACTATTCAAGCCTGCCTCCGTATGCGTTTAATCCCGTCTATCGCGGCGTTCCGCACGTTGTGCATGCGGTGGACAATCACGTCCGCTGCTTTCGCCAGGAGGGGATCGACCATTATTTCATGGCGCATCGATACAGCACGGTGATGTCGATTGACGGTCCGCGCGACACATGGCTCCCCTGCGCGTACGACCCGGAGGCTTTCACTCCCAGTCCGATTCCCTTTTGCCAGCGCGAATTCGATGTGGCGCTGGTGGGGGTCATGTATCCCCATCGGCAAGGACTGATCGACGCTATGCGGGAGGCGGGGTTCAAGGTGGCGGCAAGGACAGGAGCGGTTTATGACGAGTACCGGGATATCTACCACAATTCGCGAATCAGCCTCTGTTTAAGTTACGCCGGCGACGTGGCGATGCGGATTTTTGAAACGGCGGCGATGAAATGCGTGGTTCTGTCCGATTCATGCGAGGATTTTGCCCCTTTGCAAGCCGACGGCATCGTCATTTACCAAAGCGTTTCCCACGCGGTGCGCGTCGTAAAGCAATTGCTGGCCAATCCAGAGATGGCCGAGGGGTTGATTGAGCGTTCCAGCGCCTGGGCCAAGCCGCATACCTGGGACGCGCGGGCTAGGGTGATCCTCGATTGGCTTGCGGCCAATCCGCGACGCCCCGACAATGCCGCGACGGTAATCCGAAATGAAGCGCATACTACTGGCCTGTAATCACTATCCGGTCTGTCTCGGGCGGTACATGCGCGACGCATTTCGGCGGCAGGGGGTTGACGTGCGCACGGTGGGACCGCATTTCGGAGCCCAATGCTGGGGTCTGCAACTGGAAGCCAGCCGAGTCTGGGTCGGCGACGGCACCATCGACACCGTCTGGCCCGATTGGACGCCGGAACTGGTCATCTATTCCCTGATGCCGCCCTATCAATTCAATCCGCGTTATCGCGGCATTCCGCACGTCGTGGATACGGTCGACAACCATTTTTATAACTTTCGCCAGGAGGGGATCAATCATTATTTTCTGGCGCACCTGAACACCCCGGTGATGCCCGTCGAGAAACCGAGCGACACCTGGCTGCCGTGCGCGTACGATCCGGTGGCGTTTACTCCCAGTCCGATTCCGTGGAGCGCGCGGCAATTTGACGTCGTGATGCTGGGGGCGATGTACCCCAACCGATTGCAAATGGTCGGCGCGATGCGCAGGGCCGGGATCGCGCTGCAAGCCGGGAACGGCGAAGTTTACGACCAGTACCGCGATATCTATCACCGCGCCCGGATCAGCCTCTGCTTGAGCGCCTGCGGCGACGTTGCGCAGCGGATTTTTGAGACGGCGGCGATGAAATGCCTGGTGCTCACCGATGCGTGCGCGGATTTCGCGCCTTTGAACGCCGATGGACTCGTGATTTACCAGAACATTCTCGAAGCGGTGGAAAAAGTGAAGTACTGGCTGGCGAATCCCGCTGCGGCGGAAACGATGATCGAGCGATCGGCCGCCTGGGCGAAACCGCACACCTGGGACGCGCGAGCGCAGACGATCCTGAATTGGCTGGCGGCCAATCCCCACCGCCGGAATCAATAACGCGGCGACGAGGCGAAATGAAACGTGTATTGGTGGTTTGCAATCATTTCCCAGTCGATTTGGGCAGGTATATGCGCGACGCCTTTCACCGCGTGGGGGCGGACGTGCGGAGCGTGGGGCCGGATCTTGGGTCCGTGATTTGGGGATTGAAGCTGGATGCGAGCCGGGCCTGGAAGCCGGACGGCCCGATTGACGCGTTTTGGCCGGATTGGACGCCGGACTTGGTGGTTCATTCCATGCAGCCGCCGGTTCGATTTCATCCGCATTATCGCGACGTGCCGCACGTCGTTTACACGGTGGATAACCACCACATGGATTTTCGGGCCGAGGGGATCGCGCATTATTTTCTGGGGCATTTGCACAGCCGGGTGATGCCGGTGTCCGGGCCGACGGATACGTGGCTGCCGTGCGCGTACGATCCGGCGGCCTTTACGCCGGGACCGGTGCCGTTCAGTCAGCGCGAATTCGACCTGGCGATGGTGGGCGAGTTGTATCCGCATCGCGTGGAAATTCTCAAAGCGATGAAGGCCGCCGGATTCAAGGTAATGGCGGGGATGGGGGCGGTTTACGATCAATACCGAAACATTTACCACCAGGCGCGGATCAGCCTCTGCCCCAGCGCCTGCGGCGACGTTGGCCAGCGCATCTTCGAAACCGCGGCGATGAATTGCTTGATCCTGGCCGACTCCTGCGAGGATTTTTCAAGCTTGCGGGCGGACGGAATCGTGATCTACGAAAATATCGCGGACGCCGTGGAAAAGGCCCGGCGGTATCTTGCGGATCCGCAGGGCGCGCAGCAAATGATCGCGCGGTCCAGCGCCTGGGCCAAGCCGCATACCTGGGACGCGCGGGCTAATGTGATATTGAAATGGATTGAGCAGCGACAAAGTGCGGGATGAATCGTCACGTTCCGTCGGCCCATTTGAAACTGCCCACCGTCAGGCTGGGCCACAGCCCCGGCTGGATCGGATGAAAATCACGGAACTGCTGGTAATTATCGAGAGTGACGGAGTCCCAAAATCGGAGAAACGCCTCAATATCGAACTCGCCGGCATGCCCCCAGTTTTCCAGCTTCTGGCGTAATTCGTCGCGCGAGCGTCCCCAGGAAAAGTGAAGCAATTGCAGCGGCGATTCGACGGACTTCTCCGCCGTCCAGCGCCCGACGGTATATTGGCCGCGCAAACGGGTGGCGACAGGCGCCCACTCGGTTGCCGGATGAATCACCAGCGCCCGCTGTCCAAATATCTTGAAAATCGAAATCCATCGCGCCAGAACGCATTCCTTCGGATCGGTGGCGAAGAGCCAATCGCGGAATTCGCCGGGATTGAGCAGCATCTCGTCGCAGTCGATTTGCACGATCCAATTGCCCGGATCGCAAAGGAGGGATAATTCCGCGCGCTCGCGGGTTTCGTTCACGCTGGGGTGTTCGGTCTTGTGAAAGTTGCCCTCCACGACGCGCACTTTGCCCTCACTGTCGAACTTTCGAATATTCCCGTTGACCTCGAACATGTCGATCTCGAACGGATTGTGCTTCCAGGTAACGCGGTCGGCGTCGAGGCCGAGGATGATCTCGTCGGCAATTTGATAAAACGAGCGAATCGCCCTGAGCGCATAACGATAATCGTACGAAAGCAGCGTGATGAAGCTGAGCTTGGGCGCTTTGCCGGGAGAGATTTCCATTTCTTGATCTTACCCCCGCGGTTCGGAAAAACATCTTTTACGGAGATTCCGCAACCGTTTGCGGCGCGGCCAATCGCGGGACGAATCGTCCCGTGTGGCGCCGATATTCCACGTACGCGGGGCCGTGGCGGCGGATCAGATAAATCTCTTCGCGGCGCGATTCGAACAGGAGCAACAGAATATGCAATGTGGCGACGCAGAGCATCAGCGGCGAAGCGCAAGAGGCGGCGCTGCAGAGTACCAGCAGCGACGACAGGGCGTAAATCGGATGCCGCACCACCGCATAGGGGCCGGAGGTTACCAGTGGAGTCACTTCATCGGGATCGATTCCCATGCGCCAGGATCGGCCCATGATTTTCCAGCAGACCAGGCTCCCCAGGAGCGCGGCGATCGCCGCCGCGACCGCGATCCAGGCGACCGGAGCGGAGAAAAATAGCGGCTGCAGCCACGTCTGGCGCATGTGGCCGATGACGGTGATCGGCGGCAGCGCGATCCAGAGCGCGGTGACCGGGAACCAGATGATCCGGGTGAGCTTGCCCATCGGCTCGCGGGGGATGAGATTGGCCGAGTGCCCGCAGACGCGGCGCGATTTTTGCGCCATGCGCAGAACCCGGCCCCAATAGAACAGGACGATCACGGAAATCACCAGCGTCGGCAGATGATAAAGCATTACGATCCTCCGCCGCTGAGGATTACGGTCCCGGCGACCACGCGATGCAAAATCCCGCGCCGGCGAACCAGCAGACGTCCTTTGTCGTCCACCCCCTGGCATTTTCCCGCCAGCGGAGGCTCGTCGCCGCTGGTGACGATTACCGATTTCCCGATGAGGCCGTCGTGCTCGCGGTATCGGCGCAGAAAAACGGAAAACGTCTGTTCCAATCGCGTCCGCATGGCCTGGTGAAGATGGTCGGCTAGCGCCGTCAGCGTATCCGTCAGGTCGAGCGTCCGTCCGGCTAGATTTTTCAGGGAAATGATTCGCTGACGTAAATTCGCGGGGGCGTCGGCGGGATCGAGATTGACATTCAGGCCCACGCCGATCAAATCGGCGCGATCCACCCGCTCGCAGAGCAGTCCGGCCAATTTGCGGCCCTGGCAGATAACATCGTTGGGCCATTTGAGCTGGATGCGGCGGTGCCCGCTGAGTTCCTCGGCCGCGTCGCGCACGGCCAGGCCCGCGATCAGCGGAATCTCCGGCGCGGGGATTCGCTCGCGCAGCGGCAGGACGAACGTAACCGTCAGCGAAGCCCCGGAGCCGCTTTTTGAAAACCAGGTGTTATTGCCGCGACCGCGACCCGCGATTTGGCGCGGGGTCACGACGATCGCCGGAGCGAATAAACGGCCCTGGCGGCGCAAAAATGCCGCGTGATCGTTGGTGCTGCGCAAGCGCGGAAAGAAATAAATCCGAAACGGTTTCACCCCGGCGGACAGCCGCGACATTTCAAATACCCCACGGGACTTCATTATCAGCCTTCCAAAACGATCAAAAGATCGCCCGCCGTGACGACCGATCCGGGATTCACCAGCACGTCGCCCACCGACGCATCGCGCGGCGAGTAGACCGCGGTCTCCATTTTCATCGCCTCGATCGAGAGCAGCCGCTCGCCGGATTTGACGGGCTGCCCTTTTTTGGCGGAGACCGTCGATACTTTTCCCGGCATCGGCGCCGCGACGTGATTGGGATTGTCCGGGTCCGCCTTGGGATTCTTGCGAGCCACCGCCTCGCGGGAGCGGTCGGAAACGACCACTTCGCGCGGCTGGCCGTTCAATTCGAAAAAGACGGTGCGCGTCCCGTCGTCCCGCGGCTCGCCGGTGGTGAGATATTTAAGGATCAGCGTTTTTCCCGGCTCGATCTCGATGGAAATCTCCTGGCCGCTTTTCAGGCCGTAGAAAAATGCGGGGGTTGGCAGCACGGACGTGTCGCCGTAGAGGTGCAAATGCTTTTGAAAGTCGCCAAAAACCTGTGGGTACATAAGGTAACTCATCACGTCGACGTCGCGCACTTTGCCTTCGGTCTTGCCGGTCAATTCCTTCTGAACCTTGGCGAAATCCGCCGGCGCTAGATGCGCGCCGGCGCGGCCTTTGATCGGCTTGGCGCCCGCGGAGTCGAGGATGATTTTTTGCAGCACTTTCGGCCAGCCGCCCTGCGGATGACCGATGGCTCCTTGCATCATCTCCACCACGCTTTTTGGAAAATTCAATTTTTTGTCCGGCTTCAGCACATCCATGGCGGTCAGGCCGTTGGTGACCATGAACAGCGCCATATCGCCGACGACTTTGCTCGACGGCGTCACTTTGACGATGTCGCCGAACAGCTGGTTGACCTGTGCGTACATGTCCGCGATCTCGTTCCAGCGGTCTTCCAGGCCCAGGCTCTTGGCCTGTTGCCGCAGATTGGTGTACTGCCCGCCCGGCATTTCGTGTTGATAGACCCAGGCGGTGCCGGAGTTCATGCCTTCCTCGAAGGGGTAATATTGTTGCCGGACGGCTTCCCAGTAATCGGAAACGCGATTCAGGCCGTCGAGATCCAATCCCGTATCGCGCGGGGTGTGCTGCAGGGCGGCGACCATTGAATTAAGATTGGGCTGACTGGTCGTCCCGCTCATCGCGGCAATCGCGCCGTCGGCGATATCGACGCCCGCGTCGCTAGCGCGGAGGACGCTCCCGGCGTTGACGCCGCTGGTGTCGTGCGTATGGAAATGAATGGGAACGTCGACTTCCTCTCGCAGGGCTTTGACCAGGGCGTACGCCGCGTAGGGCCGGCACAGGCCCGCCATGTCCTTGATGCCCAGAATGTGCGTCCCCATTCGCACCAGTTCCTTGGCCATCTTGACGTAATATTTCAGGCTGTATTTGCTGCGCTGCGGATTGAGAATATCCCCGGTGTAACAGATGGCGGCTTCGCACAGGGAATCGGTCTTATCGATCACCGCATCCATCGCGACTTTCATATTCTGCGTCCAATTCAGCGAATCAAAGACGCGGAAAACGTCGATCCCGCCCCGGCTCGAGCGAATCACAAATTCTTTCACCACGTTGTCCGGGTAATTGGTGTAACCCACGGCGTTGCTGGCGCGCAGCAGCATCTGAAACAAAATATTCGGCGCCCGCCCTCGAAGCTGAAGCAGCCGATCCCACGGGTCCTCCTGCAAAAATCGCATCGCGGTGTCGAAAGTCGCGCCGCCCCACATTTCAAGGCTGAAAAGTTGCGGGGCAAGGTTGGCCACCGCCTCGGCGACGGCGAGCATGTCATACGTGCGCACGCGCGTCGCCAGCAGCGATTGGTGCGCGTCGCGGAATGTGGTGTCGGTAAAAAGCAACGGCTTTTGTTTGCGCACCCACTGGGCAAATTTCCGCGGGCCTAATTCCTGAAGCTTTTGCCGCGTCCCCGGCGGTGGGGCAGCGACGGCGGGGTATTTCGGGACCACCGCGTCCGGGAAATGCCGCGACAAATCCAGCTTCCCCTTCACGTCGGCGCGTCCATTGACGATGACATCGCCCAGATATCCCAGCAGCCGGGTCGCGCGATCGCGCTTCAAGTGGAATCGGAATAATTCCGGCGTGTCGTCGATGAAACGCGTGGTCGCGCCGCCTTTGGCGAACGTGGGATGGTGGATCAGGTTTTCCAGGAACGGGATGTTGGTCTTGACCCCGCGCACGCGGAATTCGCGCAAGGCGCGGTCCATGCGCTGGATTGCCTCGACGTAGGTGTTCCCGAACGCCGTGACTTTCACCAAAAGTGAATCGAAATAGGGCGTAATGACCGCACCGCTGAAGGCGGTTCCCCCGTCGAGGCGAATACCGAAACCGGCCGACGACCGATAGCTGGTCAATCTTCCGTAATCCGGAATGAAGTGGTTCTGCGGATCCTCCGTGGTGATGCGCGACTGAATCGCGTATCCGCGCGGCTCAATCCGGTCCTGCTGCGGGATCAAAATCGGAGGCTCGTGCAGCCTGTGCCCCTGGGCGATCAGAATCTGGCTCTTGACGATATCCAAACCGGTCACGACTTCCGTCACGGTATGCTCGACCTGAATGCGCGGGTTCACTTCGATGAAATAAAATTCCTGGCTGTCCATATCGAGCAGAAATTCGACGGTCCCGGCATTGCGATAGCCGGCGGCGGAGGTCAGCCGCACCGCTGCCTGGCAGATTCGCTCGCGCAGGCCCTGCGGAAGATTCACCGAAGGGGCGATCTCCACGACTTTTTGATGCCGTCGCTGGACCGAGCAATCGCGCTCCCAGAGATGGACCAGGTTCCCATGGTGATCGGCCAGGATTTGCACTTCGATGTGTTTGGCGCGGGGAATGTAGCGCTCGAGAAATACCTCCGGGCGCCCGAAAGCGCTGCCGGCTTCACGCTGTGCTTCTTCGAGTTTTGGGATCAGGTCCTGGGGTTTGAGGACCACGCGCATTCCGCGGCCGCCCCCGCCGAAGCTCGCCTTGACCATCAGCGGGAAGCCGAGCCGCTTGGCCTGGGCGCGGATTTCGGCGTGATCGCTGAGGGCGGTGTCGGTGCCGGGGATGGTGGCGACGTCGTTTTCCTTCGCCAATTTTTTGGCCGCGACTTTGTCGCCGAAGGTTTTGAGGATGTCGGGGGTGGGACCAACGAAAATGACGCCGCCAGCCTGGCATGCCTCGGCGAAATTGGCGTTCTCGGAGAGAAATCCGTAGCCGGGATGGATCGCGTCGACGCTGTGGCGCCGGGCGACCTCGATGATGGCGGGAATGTTGAGATAGCTGGAGACCGGCTCGCCCCCCTCGGGCGGGCCGATCAGATAAGACTCGTCCGCCTTAAAGCGGTGCAGCGAAAAGCGGTCTTCATAGGTGTAGATGGAGACGGTTTCGAGCCCGAGTTCCGTCGCGGCGCGAAAAACACGGATGGCGATCTCACTTCGATTGGCGACCAGAAGTTTGCGCATGGGAATGAAGATGCTAAGCGACCGGCGGGCGGAAGGGAACAGCCCTCAAGGAGCCGTCTTGCCGAGGAATTTACCGCAGGAAAAACGGCGGAGACGTCACCGTCGCCGCCGAGGAATTGCTGTCGGCGGCGACCAGGCGATACCACCCTGCCGCCGAAACCGTCAGGTTATCGAAGGTGGCGATCCCGTCGATGGCCGTCGCCGTCAGCGTGCCGCCGAGCGAGCCTGTCTTGGGATGCGATCCCAGCGAGAGGGTCACCGTGGAGTCGTCGCCAGTGGCGACGTTGCCGTAGGCGTCCAGCAAAAGCACTTCGACGCTGACCGACCGATCGTGGCAATTGATGAATCCCGGAATCGGCAGAATCACCATCCGCGTGGCGGCGGCGGGGGCGACCTCGAAAGACACCGACCGGGCGCGCTTCAGGCGGCAGTCGGTCGCGACCAGTTCGTATTCCCCGGATTTATCCAGCGACAGGTTGCTGAAGGTCGCGATTCCATTCACCGCCTGGACCGTGACCGTGCCATGGAGAGCGCCGCGGCCGTCGAATCGGCCGAAGGAATTGAAACGGGAGTCGCAATTCCGGCCGCGGAAGTATGGACGGGAAATGGAAAGGGTGACGTAGGAATTATCGGTGGTCACCACGTTGCCGTATTGGTCTTCGACGGCGACCGTGATCGCCGGGTTGATGACCTGCCCGGCGATGGCGTTGGTGGGCGGCTGGATGAACGCCAATTTCGCCGCCGCCGCCGCGTTGATGGTGAAGCTCGCCGACGGGGCGCTGGTCAGGCTGTCGGCGGAATCGGTCGCTTCGAGGGTATAGGTCCCAGCCGTGGTCAGCGAAAGATTCGTGAATGTCGCCATGCCGTTGGATGCATTGACGGTGACGGTTCCACCGAGGGTTGCGCCGGCGGGGCCGGATTGGATGGTGAGCGTAACGCTGGTGTCGTCGCCGGAGACGGGCGCGCCGTCGTTTTCGATATCAACCGTCACGGCGGGGCTGATCGCGCTGCCGGCGGTTGCGTTGGTCGGCGACTGGACGAATACCAGCTCGTTGCCGCTGCTGCTGATCACCGGGAGCGGCGTAATCGTGAAGGAATCGGAGACGAACGTCCCAAGGCCGTCCGTCGCGTCCGCCGCCGCAAGCGTGTAGGTTCCCGCCGTATCGAGGGCGAGATTCGTGAACCGGGCGACGCCGCTGACGGCGTCAACCGTAGTGGTTGAACTTGATGTAAACGCGCCGCCCGCCGGGCCGGAATTGATGCTCAGCGTAACCGGGGAACTGTCGCTGGTTTCGACATTGCCGAATTGGTCTTCGATGGTGACATCAACCGTCGCCACCGTGGCGTTAACCTCGGCGCCGGCCGGTTCGGCTGTGAAAACCAATTTCGCCGCCGCCGCCGGCGCGACATCGAAGGGGCTGGAGGTGGCCGCCGTATCGCCGGAGTCGGTTGCGCCCAGCGTATACATCCCCGCGGTATCGAGGATGAGATTCGAGAATTTCGCGACGCCATCCGAGGCTTTGACAGTTACGGTGCCGCCGAGCGTGCCCGGGCCGGTGTTCACCGCGAGGGTGACGTTTGAGCTGTCGGTGGTGACGACGTTGTCGCTGGAGTCCTCGACTTGCACCGTGACGGACGGGCTGATCGCGACGCCCGCCGTGGCGCTGCCGGGCTCATCGACGAAGACGAGATGATCGCCGGAGGTCGCGGCGCTGATCGTGAAACCGTCCGATGCCGAACTGGTCAACGAATCGGCGGAATCCTTGGCCCCAAGCGTGTAGCCGCCGGCGGTGTCCAGCACGAGGTTGGTGAACTTGGCTACGCCGCTTGAGGCGTCGACGGTAGTCGTCGAGCCGGACGTGAATGCGCCGCCGGCCGGGCCCGTATCGATCGAAAGGGCGACGGCGGAGTTGTCGCTTGTTTCGACGTTGCCGAATTGGTCTTCAATGCTGACGCCGACGGTCGCCAGAGCCGCGCCAGCGGAAGCATTGGCCGGTTCGGTGGTGAACACTAATTTTTCGGCCACGGCCGGGCTGACGTCAAACGATGTTGAGGTAGCCCCGGTATCCGGGGAATCCGTTGCGCTCAGCGTGTAAGCTCCCGCCGTATCGAGGATGAGATTGGAGAAGGTTGCGATTCCGCCGGATGCCTGAACGGTTACGGTGCCTCCGAGGGCGCCGGGACCGGTGTTCACCGCCAGCGTGACGTTGGATGTATCCGTGGAGACGAGGTTGTTCATCGAATCTTCGACTTGCACCGTGACGGCCGGACTGATCGCCGCGCCCGCCGTTGCGCTGCCGGGCTCATGGACGAAGACCAGGTGATCGCCCGTGGTGGATGCGCTGACGGTGAAGCTGCTCGACGGCGAGCTGGTCAATCCATCCGCGGTGTCCTTTGCGACCAGCGTGTAATTCCCGGCGGTATCCAGCACCAGATTACTGAAGGCGGCTTGTCCGCCGGAGGCGTTGACCGTGGACGTTCCGCTGAGCGTTCCGCCGGCGGGGCCGCTGCCGATCGTGAGGGTAATTGCCGAAGTGAGGCCGGTTTCGAGATTGCCGAACTGGTCTTCCACATCGACGACGACCGCCGGGCTGACTGCCACGCCGGCCGTCGTGTTCGTCGGTTCCGTGACATAGACCAGTTTGGCGGCGGCGGCGGCATTGACGGTGAAGCTGTTGGACACCGCTCCCGTTACGCTGCCCGCGCTGTCGCCGGCGCTGAGAGTGTAATTTCCGGCCCCGTCGATCAGTACGTCGCTGAATTTCGCCTGCCCGGCGGAAACAACTGCGCTAAGCGTCCCGGCCAGCGTCGAACCGCTGGGTCCGCTCGCGATGGTGAGCGTCACCGTGGACGTGTCGCCGGTCACAATATTTCCAAACTGATCCTCCACATCCACGGCAACGGAAGGGGCAATCGCCACGCCCGCGGTTGTGTTCGTCGGCTGCGCGACGTAAACGAGTTTCGACGCGGCTCCCGCCGTGACGTTAAAGCTGGCGGAAACCGCCACGGTATCGGCGCCGTCGCTGGCCGTCAGCGTGTAGCTCCCGGCCGTATCGAGAACCAGATTGCCAAACGTCGCCTGGCCGCCAGCGGCGCTGACGGTAGCTGTGCCTCCCAGCGCGCCCAGCCCGCTATTTACGGCCAGCGTCACGCTGGAGTTATCCGTGCCGATGATGTTTCCGAACTGATCTTCGATATCCACCTGGACGGATGGATCAATCGCCACGCCCGCGGTGGCGTTGCTCGGCCCCGTGACAAACACCAGCTTATTGACGGAGCTGGCCGCGTTGACCGTGAATGGATCGGAAGTCGCGCCGGCCAGGGGCGCATCCGTTGCGCTAAGCGTGTAGTTACCGGCGGTGTCGAGAACCAGGTTGGTAAACGTCGCCTCGCCGGAGACCGCCGCGACGGAATCGGTTCCGCTCAGGGCGCCCGGACCCGACTTCACTGACAGCGAAATCGTGCTCGTGTTTCCGGTGACGACGTTTCCATATTGATCTTCAACCGCGACAACCGGAGCCGGCGTGTTGGCCACACCGGCGG
>Ga0181531_10002316_pt1 | contig 11915 bp, 11 predicted proteins | sample PEATcosm2014_Bin_38_FD_119743 | JGI IMG/M metagenome (GOLD analysis project Ga0181531, IMG submission 119743) | Peatland microbial communities from MTU Mesocosm Facility, Houghton, MI, USA - PEATcosm2014_Bin11_10_metaG | ecosystem: Environmental > Terrestrial > Soil > Wetlands > Peat | place... | reverse complement strand
CCTTGATCGCCCGCTCCATGCGCACCAGCCCGATGCGGAACTGATTCTCCATCAGCTCGCCCACCGCTCTCACACGCCGGTTGCCCAAGTGATCGATGTCGTCCACCATGCCGATGTTCCTGCGCAGCTTCAGCAGGTAACGGATCGTTGCGTAGAAATCTTCCGGCGTCAGCGTCCGATGATCCAGGTGCGTCGCGTCCTGATTCTCGTAAAGCTTGATGTTGAACTTCAGCCGTCCCACGCGCGAGAAGTCGTACTTCCGCGCGTCGAAGAACATGCCTTCGAACAGCGCCGTCGCCGTGTCCAGCGTCGGCGGGTCGCCCGGCCGCAACTTGCGGTAAATTTCGATCAAAGCTTCTTCGGGCTTGCGCACCGAGTCGCGCTTCAGCGTGTTGGTGATAATGTTGCCCACGTCGTCGCGCTCCGGGAAGAACACCTCGAAGCTTGCCGCGCCGCTCGACAGCACCTTGTGCAACCGGTCGGCGGTGAGCTCAACGTTGGCTTCCACCACCACTTCGCCCGTGTTCAAATCCACCACGTCCGCCGCGGTCAGCGCGCCGTCCAGCTCCGCCGCTTCCACTTCAACGCGGTCGATGGCCGCCGCGCGAATCGCCTTGAGAATGCTGGGCGTGACCTTGCGCCCGGAGTGCGCAATCTCCTCACCCTTATTAAGAATGGCGTGCGCAGGCTTGGCGCCGAGCAGGTGCGTGCTCACCTTCGTGTCCTGCTGCACCTGCCACTGCAGCTTGCCGTCCACAATGTGGATGCGGTCTACCGTATAAAACGTCTTCAGAATCTCTTCGTCCGAGCGCAGCCCAAGCGCGCGCAGGAAGATCGTGCCCAGAAACTTCCGCTTGCGATCGATGCGCACATACAGCGTGTTCTTCTGGTCGTATTCAAACTCCACCCACGACCCGCGATACGGAATGATCTTGCCCAGGAAATACGTGCGGTTGTTCGCCGTCTCAAAAAACACGCCGGGCGACCGATGCAACTGGGAGACGATGACTCTTTCAGTCCCGTTCACGATAAAGGTCCCGTTCGGCGTCATCAGCGGAATATCGCCGAAAAACACCTCCTGCTCCTTGATATAGCGGATCGTCTTCGTGCCGGTCTCCGCATCCTTCTCATAAATGGTCAGCCGCACCGTCACCTTCAGCGGAGCCGAGAACGTCATGCCACGCTCTTCGCACTCCTGCTGGTCGTACTTCAACTGCAGGCTCACCGGGTCGCCGCACTTGTTGCAGAAGTCGGGCGTGTTCTTGTTATAGGTGCCGCACTTCTGGCAAAGCACATCGCCGGGAAGAAACGGGTCCGTAATCACCATTGCCCCGCAATGCACGCAGGCCGTGCGCAGGTGATGCAGCCCTTTAAGGTGGCCGCACTTGCACTCCCAGTTGCCGATCGAGAAGTCCACAAAATCCAGTTGCGAGATCCCGCGGAAGTCGGTGATTGGAAAAACCGACACAAACACTGACTGCAACCCCGAGTCGTCACGCTCGTTGGGCAGTTTATCCATCTGCAGAAAGCGCTCATACGAACGCCGCTGCACTTCAATCAGGTTGGGAATCTGGGTTGCTGTAGGAATCTTTGAAAAATCGAGCCTGCTGCGGATCGCGCGCTTCTCGTTGGGCATGCTTCACTCCTGAGCCTCGTCTTGCCGGATCGGCCCCAACCATTGAGGCCTTCCCGGACCAGCGCCCGAGTCTCTTCGGCGCCGGTTGATTACGGTAATAAATCGAATATCCTTATCAGAAATCCGGCTCGAAGCATTCCTCCTCGATCCAGTCCCTGATCCTGCACCCCGGAATTGGCTTTCACAAATTACCGAAAGCGCTCCGGAACACCGCCCATGCCAAGCGTGTTTCGTGAGAGTAGCGTCAATTACGTCTTTTGGGCATTGCCGCGCATCCGGCAAGTGCGCTAGACTGCGCACAATCGAGTGAGAAAAGGGTGCCACGGGAAATCCCGTGAGAGATTTTTGGGCGCCCCAGGCGAATTTTGCCTGAAATTATTCACCCACTCCAGCTGCGAGGCACGAAAAGCCCGCAAGGACGCAGTGCCTCGCGAGCGTGGCTTTGTTACCAATGCCCCATCCGGATTCTCTTAAACCTGTTCTCGCCGATCCCAAAGCTCGCTTCTGCCGCTCGCTCGCCACCCGTCAACGCGATTCCGGCCTGACCCCCAGGCCCCCCGGCTCATCCCCGGGCAATCCATTGACCCTATGGCACTTGACTCAAGCGTTCACCCCGCCTCCAGAGTGCTTGGCCCAACTCTGGCTGGCGGACACCTGCGTGCCACTCCACATTTGCTTGAAAACCGCCGCACAGACCCGCCATTCCCTTGAAAAACCGGAATGAGCCGGAAAAGACGCGCAACAGATATCGTAGCGCGTCCCGCCCGCCAATGCAAGTGCACGTCCGACGAACCGTAACTACTTGATTTCGACCGTCGCGATTCCTTCGAACTTCTTCTTGATCGCCTCGGCCTCATCCTTCGTCGCGCTTTCCTTGATCGCCTTGGGCGCGCCATCGACCAGATCCTTGGCTTCCTTCAGGCCGAGCGACGTAACTTCACGCACTGCCTTGATGGTGTTGATCTTGTTCGCGCCGAAGTCCTTCAGGATCACCTGGAACTCGGTCTTTTCCTCAACCACCGGTGCCGCCGGGCCGCCAGGCCCCGCCACTGCAACCGGAGCCGCGGCCGCCGCCGAAACGCCAAGCCGCTCTTCCAGCTTCTTTACCAGAGCCGCCGCTTCCAGCAGGCTAAGGCTCACAATCTGTTCTTCCAACTGCGCTAGATCCGCCATGTTCTTCTCCAATCAGAATCGTTTTGAATTTGCTTTTCCCGTCGATTGACTCGACCAAAGGACCGCACCACGCAGTGGAAGTTTCCGATGCGCCAGACCCGCGCACTTCCCGCCTGTTCTACGGCCAAATACCTGAAAACCCCAGGGTGCCCCACCCTCGCCGCGTCTTTGTTTTTGCGGCTAGGGTGGGATCCCAATTCCCTACGCCGCAGCTTCCGCCGCGAACTTTTCCTTCTCCACTCCCTGGCCCAGAACCACCGCCAGGTCGCGCCCTGTGGCATTCAGCACCGTAGCCAGCCGCTGCGCCGGTGAGTTGATCAGGAACAGCAGCTTCGCGAACAGCTCTTCCTTGCCCGGCATCGTCGCAAGCGCCTTCACTTCTTCAACATTGATCAGCTTGCCGTCGACAATCCCCAGCTTGAACTGAAACTCCGCGTTCTCGCCAACCCACTTTGAAAACGCCTTCGCCAGTACCACCGGGTCGCCCGAGGTAAACGCCACCGCGCTCACGCCCTTCAACCCCTTCAGCGCAGACTCCACCTTGGTTCCTTCGCCGGCAATCGCGGCCAGCTTGTTCTTCACCACGCGATACTTGCCGCCCGCCTCGCGAACCACCTTGCGCAACGCAAAATCCTGCGCAACCGTCAGCTTGGCAAATGTGCCGATAATCGCCGTCGTCGAGGTCTCCAGTTCCTTACTAAGCAACTGGACCTTCTCAATCTTTTTTGCCCTTGAAATCGCCATAGTCTTCGCTCCGCTACGACAGTGATTAGTGGTTAGTGATTCGTGGTCAGTATCTCCGGCCACCCCAATCCCAACCCCCAATCGCCGCCCCTTCGCCCTCAGTGGGCCTCTGTTCCGAATCCGGTTCTCCGTACCTTTCGGGACGGGCTAGACGGTAGTCCCGTCAGCAAACAAACTAACCACCGTTCACTAACCACTAACCACTGCTTTTAGTGCTTCCCCGCCGCATCCGCCACAGCCGAATCCAGCGGAACTCCGGGCCCCATCGTCGAGCTCAACGTCACGCTCTTGATGTACCTGCCCTTCGCCGCCGAAGGCTTGCTGCGCACAATCGCGCTGATCACCGTGGTCGCATTGTCGATCAGCTTTTGCGGATCGAAGCTCAACTTGCCCACCGGCACATGCACCAGGCTCGTCTTGTCGGCCCTGAACTCCACTTTGCCGGCCTTGATCTCTCTTACTGCCGCAGCCACATCCAGCGTGACAGTTCCGGTCTTCGGATTCGGCATCAGGCCCTTCGGTCCCAGCACCTTGCCCAACCGGCCAACCACCTTCATCATGTCCGGCGTCGCAATCAACGCGTCGAAGGCGGTCCAGTTTTCCTTCTGAATCTTCTCCACCATCTCCTCGCCGCCCACAAAGTCCGCGCCCGCTTCGGTAGCTTCCTTCTGGCGGTCGCCGGTGGCGATCACAGCAACGGTCTTGGTCTTGCCCAATCCGTGCGGCAGCACTACGGTTCCGCGCACCATCTGGTCCGCGTGCCGCGTGTCCACTCCCAGGCGCATCGTCAAGTCCACAGTCTCGTCGAACTTGGCGTACTTTACCTGCTTGAGCAGCCCCACGGCCTCTGGCAGCGCATACGCGGGCTTGGTCACAGCCGCGCGCGCCTTCACAATGTTTTTGCTGACTTTTCCCATTCTTCCCTCGTCTCCCACCGCCCTTGCCAGTCCGCCGTTGCGGAAACCTGGATCCTCCCAATCATGTTGCCGGAGGTTCGAACAGGCTCAAGAACCGTGGTGCCTATGACTGTCCAGGGATCTCCCCGGGACGCATCTATTGAGTGTACTGAAACGCGGGCCGGAATGCAAATTTTGTGCTCCTGCGGCTCTCCCTCTCTTTCTATCAAATTACCGCCATTGTCAATTCTTCCGCCTCAAAGCGCGCAATGGCCTCATTGGCCAGTTAGAAGAAATCCTCCTCCCTGCCGATAAACAAACCACATCCGGAAAGCGCGGCAATCAGGCGCAATCGGATGGAGGGATTGCGATGGCCAACCAATTCGATCCGTATCGCGGCTACGAAACAACCATGCTCCACCAACTCGATACCGTCGAAGCGTCCAATTCCTATCTGCCCAATTCGATCCTGCCCAGTTCAAACCTGTCCGGCGACACCCCGCCATTCGTCAGCGACTTCCAGCAGCTGCTCGGTGAAGGCTCCGAGCCGGATCCTCTTTTCTTCATAGAAACCTGGACCCTCGGCACCCCCGCGGCCGTCCAGAACTTCAGGCAGCGCCAGCCCATGCAGGCAGATCCCAGTCCTGAGTCCCGCGGCGATTGGGGACCCGCCAACATCCCAACCCAATCCTTCTTCCACCCCAACGCCTTCAATTGGTCGGTCTTCGTTTCGGTCCACACCGCCATTCCTGACCCCACCAACTCCTCCCCATCGCAGAAGCCTCCCATCGAGTGGAATCCCTCCAACAGAGACAGCCTCAGCGACCAGGACGAAGCTCTTCCCATCACCCTTGATCGCGCATACCAGGTCTTGAGAATCTCCGCAACCAGCACCCTAAGCCAGATCAAGGCCGCCCACCGTCAATTGGTAATCGAATGGCACCCTGACCGCCTCCAGAATCAAACCGAAGAAGTGCGCCGCTACGCCACTGGAAAAATGGCGGCAATTAACGAGGCCTATCGCCTTGTCCGCAACCACCTCCTGCAGCCATCCGCCTGATCCGCAACAACGGTTCATGTAGCATCTTGCTTCTCCGATTGCCGAATACCTGTCCTCTATACTGAGGCCAGGTATCGAACAAATGTCCCAGCAGGTGCTCGGTCTTTCGGTCGGCCAAATCACCGCCTATGCCGCCATCGCGAATGTTTTATTGGCGCTCGTCCTCGCTCTCGTCACGTTGTATTACGCCGCCCATGCCAAGCGGCAGGCCGACGCCAGCAAGGAACAGGTCGAAGCTTCCAACCGGCAAGCCGACGCCGCGATGAAGACCCTGGAACTCATGCTGAAAGAGAAAGAGCGGCAGGCGAGCCTCGACGTGTTCACCGTAAAGTTCCAGCTGCGTGCAGCCACCCAATTGATCGATGACTGGCGAGACCGGATTAACTCGGAGACATTGGATCTGCCCGATGTCATCGAAATCCTACCAGCCAGTTTCAGCGGCACCGTATCCAATGCCGAAAGAATCGATCACATGGTCGCCGGCTACATGGCCTCCGCCGCTCACTTCGTAGCCAAGGCCGAATTGGACCTGAGAGTGCTCCGCGATCGAAATTCAGGTCCGCAATCGGCCAGTCCGCTGCCCACGCTGCCCACAGAGTCAACCGTGCTAACCCGTACTCGGTTGCGGGAGAGAATCGGCATCAATTTAGCCACGGCCCGCGCCAAAATCGCCGAGGCGGCCACCCGTCTGGATGCAGCCACTGCAACTTCCTGAAGTCCCTCCTTTCCCCTCGCACCTCTTTTGTGTCAAACTAACTCGCATGGGAAGCAAAGACAAAGGCAAGAAAGAAGTAAAGAAAGCCCCGAAGCCCAAGCCTAAACCGGAACCCGGCCGCAAGCGCGAAGGGTTCGCCCCAGCCCCGCCGAAATAGGGCACTTCACCACCCTCCGGCGCGCCTCAAACGCAAAAAAGCCCTCCTTGTTCATGGAGGGTTTTTTGCGTTGCAAATCCCCCAACAATGTGCAAATCCCTCCATGACCGGGAGCTGCTGAGGTCTCTCGTTTCCATTTGGGTTGACATCCGACCCAAGAAGCGGGATACTTGGGCAGGATGCCTACCCAAGAGAGTAACGACGACCGCATCGCCCTGTTGCAGGGAACCCTGGACCTGCTGATTCTCAAAACGCTGGCGCTGGGATCATGCCATGGACAAGGCGTGGCACGGCTGATTCAACGCAACTCGGATGAGGTTTTCTTTGTCGACCACGGATCGCTCTACCTGGCGCTCCAGCGGCTGGAAGACAAAAAATGGATCAGCGCCAAATGGGGTTTGAGTGAAAACAATCGAAAGGCGCGGTTCTATTCATTGACCCCCTCGGGCAGGAAGCAGCTCGTCGAGAAGGCTGGTGAATGGCAGCGGCTCTCGCGTGCCATGGAATTGATTTTGAAGGGCGGCATGGGGCCCACTGGCGAGGAGGCATGAGTATGTTCCGGCGCAAACGGAGTGCACAGGACTTTGCGGAAGAAATCAAGGCGCATCTTGAGTTGGAGGCCGATGAGTTGAAGGACGAAGGATTGAGCCATGAAGAGGCGCGTTGGAAAGCCCGCCGCAACTTCGGCAATGTGCGTCTTGCGCAGGAGCGCTTTTATCTCAAGGACCGTTGGGCGCTCTTCGATAAGATGTATCGCGATCTGTGCTTCGCCTTGCGCTCGCTGCGGCAGAGCCCGGGCTTTACGATCACGGCCATTCTGACACTGGCTCTCGGGATGGGCGCGAACACAGCCGTCTTCAGCGTGATGAATGCGGTGCTGTTGCGTTCGCTGCCCGTGGACCATCCCGAGCGCCTGGTCTTCCTTGGAACCTCCAACCCGCCGCGAGGCACCGGCACCATCGACACCCACCTTACTTTTTCCTACTCCGTCTATCAGTCGCTGAGCAGCCAGAATCGCGCCCTCTCACCCGTCATCGCTTACGTCCCGCTTTCCAGCAGTAAAGTCGCCGTCCGTTCTGGGGCGCAGCCTCCGGAAGAGGCCGAGGGTGAAATGGTCAGCGGCGCCTTCTTCTCCGGCCTCGGGGTCAATGTTCCTCTCGGCCGCGGCTTCAGCCAACAAGATGAGACGGTCCACGCTCCACTCGCCGTCCTAAGCTACAACTACTGGACCCGCCGCTTCGCGCGCGACCCCAACGTTCTTGGCAAAACTCTATTCGTCAACGCCATCCCCATGACCATCATCGGAGTCTCCGCCGAGGGATTCGAGGGCGTCGAAGGCGGCCGCTCCACCGACTTCTGGATCCCACTGCAAAATCGCCCGGAGCTGAACGCCTGGGGCAATCCGCCGGACAACGGCAAAATCTACACAACCGACCCCACCTGGTGGTGCCTGCGCATCATCGCTCGCCTCGCCCCCGGTGTCAGCCGTGAGCAGGCGCTGCCTCAACTGCAGCCAACATTTCAAAATGCGGCCTTTGTCGGCCTTGGCATGAAGATGGAGGACGAAAAGCCTCCCGTGTTGAGCTTTGCCGATGCGAAGAATTTCTTCGGCTCCGAGAGCGCGTACGCCAAGCCCTTGCACATCCTTATGGCCATGGTATGTCTTGTGCTGCTCATCGCGCTCACCAACGTGGTTATGCTGCTGATGGCTCGCAACGCAACCCGGCAGCGCGAATTCAGCCTGCGCCTCGCGCTTGGGGCGGGCCGTGGTGCGCTGTTGCGCCTGTTGCTCATGGAAAGTTTTCTGCTGGTCGCCGCGGGCGGCTTGCTTGCCTGGGCATTTGCCGTCGCAGCCACACGCATCCTCGGCCAATGGGCGCAGATTGAGTCCAGCCTCGCGCCCGACCGCACGGTGCTGCTCGTCACCCTCGGCGCCCTGGCGCTTGCCGGCATTCTGTTTGCATTGGCCCCCATGCGCATCGCCCTTGCAGGCAAGGCCGAACTGGCCCTCAAGACTTCTGCAGCCACTTCCAACGCCGATGCCGGCAAGTCGCGAACCGGCCGCATCATCGTCACCTTGCAACTTGCCATGTGTGTCGTCCTGCTCGTCGGCGGAAGCCTGCTCATCCGCACCATGCGCAACCTCGAAAACACTCCGCTGGGAATGAAAGTGGACGGCCTGGTCGTCTTCGGCGTGAGCCCCACCATCCCTTCCGTACCCGAGGGTCGCGTTTTCTATGCCAACCTGATCAACAGGCTGAGCGTCCTTCCCGGTGTCGAATCGGTGACGGTTGTGGAAGGGCGCCTTGGATCGTGGTGGTCCAACAACAGCTCCATGCTCGTCGACCACCGTCTTCCCGATGTTGTCATCGGCGGGTCCAGAACGGTCCGATGGAATATCGCTGGGCCGGATTTCTTCAGCACATTGGGAGTGCCCGTCTTGTCAGGACGCGACTTTGCCGACAGCGACACCGCTGCCTCGCCCTTTGTCGGAATCATCAATGAGGAGTTTGCGAAGCGCTTCCTGCCCAACATCAATCCGCTGGGACATACATTCGGTCCCGACAATGGAATAGCCACTATGACCATCGTTGGCGTCGTCAAAGACCATAAGTTCCGCAGCATCGACGAAGCGCCCATCCCCATGGCCTGGTTTATGTACGCGCAGATTCCAGTCATCGGTGCGATGAACGTTGAAATGCGCGTCCACGGCGATCCGCTCGCCATTCTGCCCGCGGCCCGCAAGGTTGTGCAGCAGCTCGATCCCAACCTGCCGCTGATCAAACCAATCACCCAGCGCGCTCAGTTCGATACAACAATTTCTCAACAGATTCTCTTCGCACGCCTCGCCGGCTGCTTCGGTTTTCTCGCCGCGCTTCTCGTCGCCACCGGTCTCTATGGAACCCTCTCCTATCGCGTGAGTATGCGAACGGCGGAAATCGGCGTCCGCATGGCGGTTGGCGCACGCCGCGGGCAGGTGGTCTGGATGATTCTGCGGGATAGTCTGCTGCTCACAGGAATAGGCGTGGCTATAGGCGTTCCGCTCGCTATGCTCGTGGGGCACGCGCTGGCCGCGTCTCTCTATGGAGTGAAACCGTTGGATGCGGCCAGTTATGCGCTGGCCGTTCTGGGTGTCACCGTCGTGGCAATGGCTGCAAGCGCTGTGCCCGCGGGACGCGCCGCCAGCGTTGACCCCCTGACAGCCCTGCGCACAGAATAGACAGCATCGCTCGTTCCAACTTCCCAACGCACCACGTCGCGCGGAAGCAGAAAAGCCCTCCCATTCAGGAGGGCCTTTCTGCGTTTGCCATCAATCTTTCTGTGCCCCATTCATCCGCGGATTTTGCAGATGAGTGGGAAACGAGCCCTACGCCACAACGTCAATCCCCATCGACCGCGCCGTGCCCTTGATGCTCTTCACTGCCGCATCTACACTTGCCGCGTTCAAATCAGGCATCTTCTGCGTGGCAATCTCCCGAACCTGCTTCTCGGTCACCTTGCCTGCCTTTTCCTTGTTCGGCGTTCCAGAACCCTTGGCGATCCCGGCTGCTTTCAACAGCAGAACCGCCGCCGGAGGCGTTTTGGTGATGAACGTGAAGCTGCGGTCGCCGTACACGGTGATGACGACCGGAATAACCAGCCCTTCCATCTCCTTGCCCTGCGTCCGCGCGTTGAACTGCTTGCAGAATTCCATGATGTTGACCTGGGCCTGGCCCAGTGCGGGACCGACCGGCGGCGCGGGTGTAGCCTTGGCGGCCACAATCTGCAGCTTCACGTATCCCGTAATCTTCTTCGGAGGTGCCATGTTCGTGTTCCTTCTGTACCGGCTTCTAGCTTCTAGCCGCTAGCCTTCAGCTGGTTTGTTCCTGTTCATATTTTGGTCACGCATCCTCAGCATTCACCTACAACCGAGGGCGGCTAGGAAGCCCCGTCGGCTAGAAGCTGGAAGCTAGTAGCTGGAAGCTGCGTTACTCAATCTTTTCGACTTTGCTGAACTCCAGTTCGACTGGCGTTGACCGCCCAAAGATCGTCACCATCACCTTCATCGTCTCGCGATCTTCGTTGATCTCGTCCACCACGCCGTTGAAGTTCGCAAACGGCCCGTCCGTAATCCGGACCTGTTCGTTCTTCTCAAACTTGATCTTCATCCGCGGCTTGTCCTTCGCCGTCTCGCTGCGGAACAGGATCGAACTCACTTCTTCTTCGCTCAGCGCCACAGGCTTGTCGCCCGTGCCCAGGAACCCCGTCACCTTCGGCGTGTCCTTCAACACGTGCCAAAGATGATTATCCAGTTCCATCTCCACCAGCACATAGCCGGGAAGGAACACCCGCTCCACCGTGCGCTTCTTCCCGTTCACAATCTCGGTAACGGGCTCCGTGGGAATCATCACCCGCCCAACACGGTCCTTCAGCCCGAAAGCCTGCACCCGGCTCTCAATCGACTCGCGCACCTTGCGCTCGAACCCTGAATAGGCGTGCAGAATATACCACTTGAAGCGCTCGTTGCGCTCCGGCTGCGCCGCTGCCTCTGTCCCCGCTTCTGTGCCAGGTTGTGTAACTTCTTCTGCCATCATGCTCTCGTTTCCAGGCCCGCGCTTAATGTTGGATGCCACCCAGTTGCTTCAGCAATTTGTCCAGACCGTACGCGAAGACACTGTCCGTTACAAAGAAAAACAGCCCGAAAAGGAACACCGCCACAATCACCACGGTCGTGGTCGCTTCCACCTCTTTGCGTGTCGGCGTCACCACCTTGCGCATTTCTCCGCGGACATCGGTCAGAAACCCTCTGAACTCCGTCCACCCCGTGGTCACTTTGACCAGAAAGTTGGGTTCCGCGCTCGGCGCCTGCCGCTTCAGCGCTGCTGGCTTCTTCGCTTTGGGCTCGTCGACCCCGTTTACCGTTGCGTCTTTCGTTGCCATACTTCCATTCCTTCGCGCCCGGCGTCAGGCCGGCCGCACCCGGTTTTCACGCGGGCTCAATCTGGCAGGGGCGGAGGGATTCGAACCCCCAAGTTCGGTTTTGGAGACCGACAGTTTAGCCGTTGAGCTTACGCCCCTAAAAACAGTGGCTAGTGGTCAGTGATTAGTGGTTAGTTTTTTGCCCGGCGGGTCAATGGCGATACACCGTTCCCGCCCATGCTTCGACTAAACACTAACCACTGGTCACTAATCACTGCTCTTTTACTTCGTTTCCTTGTGCGGCTGGTGCTTCCGGCAGCGATTACAGAACTTCTTGAACTCAAGACGGCCCGTGGTCGTCTTCTTGTTCTTCGTCGTCGAGTAATTCCGCTCCTTGCACTCAGTGCACTGCAACGTAACAATTTCCCGCATTTCAATTCCTTCCCAGAAAACAGTCCTAAGTTCCTAGCTCACAGTTCTAAGTCGATTGCCGAGCCGCTTCTAACTGCGAGCTCTGAACTAAGAACTGTGAACTGCGAAATCACTTGACGATTTCGCTGATCGTACCCGCGCCCACCGTGCGTCCACCCTCGCGGATGGCGAACCGAAGGCCCTTTTCCATGGCCACCGGCGTG
>Ga0181531_10002315_pt1 | contig 11923 bp, 11 predicted proteins | sample PEATcosm2014_Bin_38_FD_119743 | JGI IMG/M metagenome (GOLD analysis project Ga0181531, IMG submission 119743) | Peatland microbial communities from MTU Mesocosm Facility, Houghton, MI, USA - PEATcosm2014_Bin11_10_metaG | ecosystem: Environmental > Terrestrial > Soil > Wetlands > Peat | place... | reverse complement strand
GGCAGGCCGAGGAAGGAGCGTCATGTCCGTCACGCTCGACAAACGGGTCGATGATTTCATCGCCACCGATCGCCAGCTGTTCATTGACGGCAAGTGGGTCGATGCGGCGTCCGGCCAAACTTTCGTCACTCCGAATCCCGCCACGGGTGAAGCACTGGCCACGGTGGCCGAAGGTGGCGCAGAGGATGTCGATAGAGCTGTGCGCGCGGCGCGGCGCGCCTTTGATGATGGTCCATGGGCCAGCATGACTCCCTACGATCGGGGACGACTCATCTGGGCGATCGGCGATCTAATCCTCGAACACGGTGAGGAACTGGCCCAACTCGAAACGTTGGACAACGGAAAGCCGTACAGCGTCGCCCTTGGAGCCGACGTTCCATTGGCAGCCCAGCTGTTCCACTACATGGCGGGTTGGGCTACCAAGATCGAAGGCAACTCGATCGATATCTCCGTGCCGTACGCTCCCGGGGCCAACTTCCACGCCTACACCTTGCGGGAGCCGATCGGCGTGGTCGGTCAGATAATCCCCTGGAACTTCCCGCTCCTCATGGCGGCGTGGAAGCTCGGGCCCGCTCTGGCGACGGGCAATTGCGTCGTACTCAAGCCGGCGGAGCAGACGCCGCTCTCTGCGCTGCTTCTGGCGGAGCTGATCGCTGAAGCGGGGGTGCCGAACGGAGTCGTCAATGTGATTACCGGATTCGGCGAGACTGCTGGTGCCGCGTTGGCGGCGCATGACGGCGTCGACAAAGTGGCCTTTACGGGTTCGACCGAAGTCGGCAAGCTCATTGTGCATGCGGCCACGGGTAACCTTAAAAAGCTGACGCTGGAGCTCGGCGGGAAAAGTCCGAATATCGTCCTGGCCGACGCCGATCCCGAAGCGGCTATCGCCGGCTCGGCCAACGCGATCTTCTTCAACCATGGGCAATGCTGTGTCGCGGGTTCGCGCCTTTTCGTCCACGAGGGTATTTTCGATGAGGTTGTGGACGGCGTCGCGGAGGTGGCGAAATCGATAAAGCTGGGCGAGGGCATGGATCCGGAGACTCAGATGGGTCCACTCGTGTCGGACGAACAACTTCAACGTGTCACTGGGTTTCTTGATTCAGGCAGGAGCGAGGGAGCGACCGCGAGGACCGGCGGCAGCCGGCATGGCGACCGTGGTTACTTTGTCGAGCCGACCGTTCTCACTGACACGCGTCCCGACATGCGGGTGGTCCGGGAAGAGATCTTCGGACCGGTAGTCGTGGCGGCGCCGTTTCAGAGCCTTGATGAGATTGCCAAAGTGGCCAACGACACCCCCTACGGCCTCGGTGCCGGTATCTGGACCCGGGACATATCGAAAGCACATGCGTTGGCCAAAAAGATCAGGGCCGGCACGGTTTGGATCAACTGCTACAACATATTTGATGCTGCGCTTCCCTTCGGAGGGTACAAGGAGTCGGGGTGGGGTCGTGAGATGGGCCACCAGGTGCTTGAGTCATACACCGAGTTGAAGTCGGTCTGCGCCCAGTTGTAGAGGGCTTCACGCAGTCAGGTCTCGGGCAGGATCACAAAGGAAAGCTTGCCCGGCTGGTGGTAAACGGCTTGTTCCGCCGGCCGCATGCTGGTGGCAGTGGCGATGTCTTCGCCTGTACCGAGGTTGCGGGCGTACACCGGATGCGCCCCGCTCGACACTTGGACTCGCAGACGTTGGCCGGCGCCCAGGCGGTGTCCCGCCGGCCACATAGGAACCGACACGCGGAACGAGCCGTCGGTGGAGCGGCCGATCGACGACGGATCGAGACGCCGCAACCCGTCGCAGAGGTTGACCGAACTGCCGTCGGGCGAGACGTCGCAGAGCCGGACGAAGAAGTCGGTGTGGTCGAGGCTCGAGTTGACCCAAAGCTCGGCCTCGACGCCGCCGATCAGGACCAGGGGGTCAGCCAGTGGGTCAGACGTGTACACCAGGACGTCCGGTCGTGCCTCGAGCTCTCGATTATCGACGGGGCCACCGGTGAGCATGCCGATGCCACCGATCGATGGGGTCGGGTCGGCCGGGTCGTACCGATACCGGTCGGGCGGTGAGGGGGAACGTGGCGTCTCGGGAGCGAGCAACCCATCGGGATGCAGATACCATCGCTTCGGGTTGGCGGGAGGCGGCCAGTCGTCGAACTCGCGCCAACCGCCCGCGTCACCCTGGACCTGGATCGTCACGGGACGGTGGGAGAGCAGGCCGTCCTCACCGCGGAGATAGGTGTCGAACCAGGCCAGCGGGGCATCAGTCATCCCACCCTCGCCGCCTCCACCGAGATGCCCGCCCGCGCCGACACGCAGCGCGACCGGGGCGGGTGACGAGCGTAGGGCGGCGTAGTCCTCGAGCACCCGCGGCAACGGATAGTCGTGCCAGCCGTCGACCAGCAGCGTGGGCACCGTCCAGTCCGTCAAGAGTGCGCTGTAGTCGAGCGGAGACCAGAACGGATCATCCAACCCGGCGTGAGCGAGCTGGTCCTGGTAGAGCTGGAGGTCGGCGCCCGTGAGGTGGCGGACGACGTCGCCCAGGGGGAGGTGGTCGAATCCGGCTCTCAGCTCGGCCATCCGCTGCGCAATCGCCTCGGGGGAGATGTCGGCGATCGTGTTGGCGTTCGGCTCCTTGTTGAACTGTGTGGCGCCAAGGTCCCAGGGAATGATGACCTCGAGGGCAAGCGATCCGCCGGGATACCAGGAGAAGGCCCGGACTGACGCGGCCAAGGCGACCACCATGGCCTTTAGATGCGGCGGTCGCGTCGATGCCAGCGCCCATTGGGTGAAGCCCATGTAGCTGGCGCCATAGGTGCCGAGGCTCCCGTTGAACCAGGGCTGCTGCGCGACCCAGTCGGCGGTGGCCCGCCCATCGGGCGCTTCCATGAAATAACTGTGAGAACCGCTCGAGCCGTCCGTGCCCCGGCACGCTTGGAGCACGTAGCGGTACCCTCTGGCCGCGAACTCGGGCCCCGCGCCAGAGGACACGCCCCGCCGACCGTAGGGGGTGCGTTCCAGGATCGTCGGGGCGTTATCGACGCCGACCGGATGGTAGACGTCGGTCAACAAGACCATGCCGTCAGGCATTGTTACTTTGACATCGCGCTCGACCTCCACCTCGTTCGATTGCTCGCGCATTGCCCCAATCCTTCGTGAGTCGTCGCGGTGCCCTTGGGAAGTCTCACCGTTGGCGCGACCGCGGTCAAGGAGGGCGAGCTGCTCTTGCGCGGGACCTCACGACTATATTGAGGTATCGCAGGGTAATCGGGGAACGACGTCACAACTGTCGTCACTCCGGATTGCGCCGCACGCTGTGAAGGGAGCAGAGTGTTGGGGGGCGGCAAAATGCAACTGGATCGCGTGGCCGGTGCTGATATGACCTGGTGGGGATGTCGATGAACGGTCGCTATCCCTCGAGTGAGGCTCTACTCGACCAAGCGGTCGCGCAGACTGGGCTCAGCGATTACGGGTCGGGAGACTTTCGTGAGGGCCTGACCGTGCTGCTCCAGAGCTTGGCCGACGATGCGCGCCTCAGCCCCTCCACGGATGAGGAGGTGTTGGGGGTGATCCGACGACGGCTGGCCAGCCGTCTCCGGATTGAGGCGTGGTACAAGGATCACCCGGAGATCGAGGACCTGCCCGTCTACGGTCCCGTCGATGTCATCGGGCTGCCCCGCACGGGCACGACCGCCCTTGGCAGCATGCTCTCTCTGGACCCCCAGCTCCGAAGCTTGCGGATGTGGGAACAGCGAGACCCGTGCCCTCCCCCGACGCTGGAGGGCGAGGCCGAGGATTCCAGGCGACTTGCCTACGCGCGGGAGAACGATGCGCTCCCTGCCGAGGCCAAAGCCATGCATACCTACGAGCTCGACGCCAGCGTGGAAGATAGCGACATCCTCGGCATGGGGTTCCACGGTCAGCAATACACATTGCCCGTGTACGGCTACCACGCATGGTGGCGCGACGCCGATTCCACGGAGGCGTTCGCCTACCACCGCCGGGCAGTCAAACTGTTGCAGTCGCGCAGGCCCCCGTATCTGTGGCTGTTCAAGTCGCCCCACCACAAGTTTCACCTGGAGGCATTGCTGTCGGCCTACCCCGACGCGCGCTTCCTCATGACGCATCGTGATCCGGCGAAGGCGGTGCCCTCCTATGCCAGCTTTGTCTCCCACATTTTTCCCGCGAGCGCCGGTCAGCTCGACCTCACCCGCCTCGGTCGAGAAGTGAGCGAGCACCTTCGGCTCGGTATGGAGAACGCCATAGAGGCACGAGGGCGTATCGGCGAAGAAAAGTTTCTCGACGTCCACCATGTCGACCTGATCGGAGACCCACTCGGTACCATCCGGCGTGTCTACGACTTCCTCGGCTTGAACCTCGACCACACTACAGAACTCATCATCAAGGACTGGCAAGCGGCCAACCGGTCGGGCGCCCATGGCGCCCACGAATACGACCCGGCGGACTTCGGACTGAGCGCGGAGCAGATTCACTCCGATTACGGCTTTTACATCGACCATTTTGGCGTAGAAGTGGAAGGCGGGCGATAGGCCCCTCGATCAGGCCATCCAGCGTCCCGCGTTGACGTCGAGCGTCTGCCCGGTAATGGATCGGGCCCGATCGGACGCGAGGAACACGATTGCGTCGGCGACGTCGTCGGGCGTTGGAAGCCTGTGCAGCGCGGTTTCGGCCGCCATCTGGTCCATGACAATTTCGGGGGTGGTGCCGCGCCGCTCGGCCAGTCGGGCGAACATCGTTTCAGTGTTGGGCCCCGGGACGAAGCCTGGCACGACGATGTTCACGCGGATCCCATCGGGACCGACCTCCTTCGCCAGGGTTTGTGCGGCGATGGTGAGCGCTGATTTCGTCGCGGCATACGCCCCCTGGCCGATGTTGATGGCGCGCACAGCCAGTGTCGACACCATGACGATCGCACCGCCGCCGACGGCGCGCATATATGGGATGGCCGCGCGGGCCAGTTCGAGGGGTCCGAGGACATTGACCTGCCAGGCCTCCTGCCAATCGCCGAGGTCGGCGTGCATGATCGTGTGGTTCGGCCCACCCTTGGCGGCACTACTCACGACGACATCGATCCGGCCGAAGTGCGCTGCGACCTGCTCGGCCAGCGCGCGGCTCTGCTCCAGGTCGCCCATGTCGGTTGGCACGGCCAGACCCCGGGCGCCCAGCGCGACCATTTCGGCGACGACGGAGTCCAGGTACTCGGTCCGGCGCGCCGCCACGGCAACGTCATAGCCTTGGCCCGCCAGTCCGAGTGCGGTGGATCTTCCAATGCCTGGTCCGACACCCGCGACGACGGCAACGCGGGGGGCTTCACTCATGGGCCACCGCCGTGAAGTCGTCGGCCATCCGGCGGAGCAGTCGGGCGAGCGTGGCCAGCTCCTCGGAACTCCATCCGGCCAACGCCCTGCCGGCGGCGGCGACCGCCGCATCGCGTAGTCGCACGTAGGCATCCGTGCCCTTGGGATTGATGGACACCACGACAGAGCGCCGGTCGGTGCCATCGGCGGTGCGTTCGACGTACCCGGCCGCTTCGAGCGAGCGCAATTCGCGGCTCGCCTGCGGGCCCACCATTCCGGCCCTGCGCGCGATGAGCGACACCCGCTGGGGGCCATCGCGCTCGAGAACCCCGAGGATGCCCATCCCCGGAGCGGAGATCTCGACACCGGCGCGGGCCGCGCGCCAGCGGACCGCTCGCACACTCGAGCCGACCACCCCGATTCGGCCAATGGACCGTTCGATCTGCACCAATGAATCGTTCCTACGCACGACGCCGATTCTATCTGCCCGTCGGCCGGCACAGCTTGCGGTTACAGAACTTTAATCCTAACATTGTTCCGATTTGACGTCAGCGCGACAGATGGAGAGGGGGCGGTTCACGTGGGACGGTTGGACAGGCGAGTGGCGGTGGTGACCGGGGGCGGTGACGGCATCGGCGCCGGAATCGTACGTCGTTTCGCGGAGGAAGGGGCTCACGTCGTGATCGCCGAGGTCAATGAGGACCGTGGGCGTGCGACCGCTGAAGAGGTCGCAGCAGCAACCGGTGGGGAGACGCTGTTCGTGCGCACCGACGTCCGTCGCAAGGAGGACATCACCGCAATGATCGACGCCGCGATTGCCGCGTTCGGGACGATCGACATCCTCGTGAACAACGCCTGGGGCGGAGGGAAGATCAGCAAGGTCGAGCTCAAGACGGACGCATTGATCGAACACGGCCTGGCCGTGGGCTTCCGTGGCCCCCTCTGGGCGATGCAGAAGGCGTTTCCGATCATGAAAGCCAAGGGCTACGGGCGGGTCATCAACATCTGCTCGCTGAATGGCGTCAACGCACACATGGGCACGCTCGAGTACAACTCCGCCAAGGAGGCACTGCGGGCCACGACTCGCACCGCGGCGCGGGAGTGGGCGAGCACGGGGGTCGTCTGTAACGTCATCTGCCCGGCGGCGAAGTCCGCCGCGTTCAATGTGGTCATGGCGGAGCACCCCGAGCTCGTTGCGGCAGCCGATGCCAGCAATCCCATGGGCTATATCGGCGATCCATACCAGGACATATCCCCCGTCGCGGTATTCCTCGCCAGCGAGGACTGCCGCTATGTCACGGGCAACACCCTCTTCGTCGATGGAGGGAGCCACATCAACGGTTCACACTGGGCGCCCGAACTCTCCGACGAGCCCTAAGCCCACCGTCCCTCGGACCGGGTCGTGGTCCGCCCGCGCTGTCGTGCGGGGCGGGGCGCCGTGGCGATCCCGGTACGCTATCTGCGTGGTCATGTCGGATCGCCCGGAAGTGAGAACGGCCTCATGGCCCATCGCCGCCGTGGACGTCGCCGAGTTGTCCTCCAATCTCCTTGGTGCGGTTGCCCGTCTGCCGTTTCGCTCCCCTTGGCGTGGGCCCGGCAACGCACCTCGCAATCTGGCGGTTGCGACGACCCGGGAACTCGTTCGATCCCTACTCGGGTACGCGGCATCACTTCCGATCGACGAGTTCCGCGCCCTGGAGCGAGTCCTGGACGCGGTCTCCGGCCAAGTTCTGCGGCCCTTCGTGGTTTTCCAGGGGGTGAAGGTCCAAGAGGACGATCTCGGTGGCGTGCCCGGGCTTTGGTTCCGACCATCACCACCTGAGGAAGATGGCGAGAACGCCCTGCCCCTTTCAGCGGGGACGATCGTGTATCTCCACGGTGGAGGGTATATCGGCACGTCGCCTCGGATGTATGCGTTGTTCCTGGCCCACCTGGCGCGCGTCACCGGGTGCGCGATCTTTGCCGCTGACTACCGGCTGGCACCGGAGTTCCCGTTCCCGGCGGCAGCGGATGACGTCCTCGCCGTGACGAGCCAGCTGCTCGCAGGCGGTCTCGCACCCGAACGACTGATCCTCGCCGGCGATTCGGGTGGTGGTGGTCTGGTGGGCACGGTACTCCGTCGCATCAGCCTGAGCTCCAAGAGGCGACCGGCTGCCGTGCTGCTGTTCTCGCCAGAAGTGAGCCTTACGCTCAGCGAGGACTCGATAACCGACAACGCTCCGCTCGACATACTGCCCTGGAACATCCCGGTGAACTCCTATCTGCACGGCATCGATCCGGACGACCAACGTGTCGATGTGTTGCTGGACGATCTGAGTGGATGGCCGCCGACTTTCCTGGTCTACGGGGCCGACGAGATCTTCCGCGATGCGATACGAATGCTGGCGGAGAAGCTCGACGCGGACGGCGTCCCTCATGAGGCGCTGGAGGTCGAGGGCATGTTTCATGTCTTCCCCTTTCTCCTGCCCTGGGCCCGTGAGAGCCGTGATGCGTATCGGCGAGCGGGCGATTTCGTTCGAAGCGCCCTGGCCCTGGACGGCTAGCTGCGTTGCCAGGTTTCGAATCGATACGACACGCCCCCCTCCTGGCGCTCGTCACCGCGGACGGTGAGCTGAAATGCGTCCGTGAAATCCGGGAAGAACTTCGTGCAGTTGAAGTCGCCGATGATCTGTGTGATCAGCAGTTCTTCGGCCTCCGAGATCGTCGCGGCATAAACGGTCGCGCCGCCGATAACCCATACGTCTTCACCTGGATGCGACGTGCGCAGTTCGTCGAGACTACCGACCGTCCGGAAGCCTGTGCGCAACGGTCCAGGACGTGCGCTCAGGACGAAGTTCTCTCTGTCGTGGAGCGGCGCCGCGAACTCGTCGTAGGTGGCGCGCCCCATCAGAATGAGACCGTGAGTGGTCTGCTGGCGGAAGTACGCCGTGTCACCTGGGAGCTTCCAGGGGATGCCCGAGGCGGTCGCTATACCCCGTTTTGAGTCCATGGCAGCAATGTGTCGTATCACGTCATCCAACGACCCGGCATCGAATCTGGCGACAGAACATTGTGACAACTATAAGGAACGGCACCAGCCCACGACGGTCAAACGCTGACAGCGGGCACGGTGTATTTTCGTTCACCGTGGAAGCAGCATCTCGACCTGCGGAGGGCTCCATGACCGAGGCGACGCCGCTCCCTGGTGGCCAGACGCTCGCGAACCCAGACCTCTTCGCGCACGGCCCGCCGCACGAGCTGCTGGCAGAGTGGCGCCGGACCGACCCCGTGGTCTGGCAGGACATGGAGGGGCAGAGCGGCTTCTTCGCCGTGCTCCTGCACGCAGATGTGGTGCACGCCTCGCGCAACCCGACCCTGTTCTCGGCGAGTGAGGGCGGCATCACTCTCGAGGACGCCACGCCGGAAACCCTCGAAATGAGCCGCAACATGCTCGTGGTGATGGATCCCCCCCGCCATGTGGCGTACCGGCGGCCGATCGCCCCGAGCTTCAAGGCAAAAGTGATCGCCGGCCTGGAGGGCGAAGTCCGGACCATCTGCCGGGGGATCATGGGTGACGCCCGTGCAGCCGGGCCCGATCTCGACTTCATCCACGACGTCGCCGCCCCCTTGCCCACCCGTGTCATGGGCCGGCTGATGGGACTCCCCGAGGCGGACTGGCCGTCCGTACACCGCCTGGCCGAGCGGATGCTGTCCAGCCAGGACCCCGACGTCGAAGGAGCCGGCGATCAGGCCTCGCTCTTCGAGATGGCCGCGTACGCCATGGGCTTCATCGCTGACCGGCGGGCCGACGAGCCCCGCCCCGACCTCACCACCGTGTTGCTCGACGAGGAGTTCGACGGGAAACACATGAGCGACGCCGACATCGCCAGTCTCTTCGTACAGCTCGTCGGCGCGGGCAACGACACGACCAAGACGATGACGTCGTCCGGCCTGCTCGCGCTGCTCCAGCATCCGGGCCAACTGGCCGAGCTCCGCCGCGATCCGGACCTCATCGGGGGAGCGGTGGAGGAGATCCTCCGTTGGGCCAATCCCGTTCACTACATGCGCCGGACTGCCACCGACGACACCTCCCTGCACGGGGTGCCGATCGGCGCCGGCCAGAAGGTCGCCCTGTACTACACCTCCGCCAACCGCGACGAGGCGGTTTTCCGCCAGCCCCAACGGTTCGACATCCACCGCAGCCCCAATCCCCATCTGGCCTTCGGCATCGGGGAGCACTTTTGCCTGGGCGTGCACCTCGCCCGCCTGGAGGCCCGCGTTTTCTTCGAGGAGCTCCTGGCGGCGTTCCCTTCCATTGAGCTCACCGGAGAACCGGTTCGCCTCCAGTCGAATTTCAACAACGCCTACCGATTGATGCCGGTCCGTCTCGGGGGGTAGCGCAGGCCCCGCCCTGCGTACCATGATGGGCCCGGGAGATGTGGCGAAGGCGGCCGTAGGTCGCCGAAAGGGGGGGTCATGAAGGCGTGGCGAGTGCACGACTTCGGCGAGCCGCAGGACTGCTTCGTGCTCGACGAGGTCCCGGAGCCGACACCAGCCGACCTGGCCGGCATGAGCATGAACCTGGGCGGTTGGGTCCCGTGCGGCCCGGGGCTCGAGCCGTTCGACGACTGGGTGATCATGCGGATGGACATGGCCGCCTTGGCCCTGCCCGACGTCACCATGTGCCGCGGCACCTACCCGGTCCCGGTGGTCCGTCCCTACGTGTCCGGCCAGGAGGGTGTCGGCACCGTCGTGGACGCCGTCCCCTCCCGGCGCCATCTTCTGGGCAAGCGCGTGGTGGCGTGCACTATCCAACCGTGGGGAAGCCTGGCCCCGATAGCCGTCGGCGTATCCATGATTTTCGAGGTGCCGGATGCGATGACGAACGAACAGGCCGCTGGCTACCTCATCGCATCGCACACGGCGCACCACGCGGCCATTCGTCGTGGCGGCGTCGCCTCCGGCGAGACGGTCGTCGTGCTGGGGGCAGCCGGTGGTCTGGGTTCGGCCATCGTGCAGTTGTGCCTGGCCCAGGGGGCCCGGGTGATCGCCGTCGTGGGCGGCGCGGAGAAGGCTGCTTTTTGCCGTGAGTTGGGAGCAGAGGCGGTGGACCACTCCGATGGGGACTTTGCCGCCGCCGTCCGGGAGCTGGTCGGCGGGGGTGGTGTGGACGTCGTCATGGACCCCGTGCAGGGGGAGATGGGCGCCGCGTCCGACCGCTTGCTGGTCCCGGGTGGGCGGCGCGTGGTGTGCGGCCACGCCGGCGGGTTGATCCCCCACGACCCCGACTTCTACCTCGCCAACCACAGCCTGGTCGGAGTCGACCTGGGTGGGTACCCGCGTGAGGTGATGCAGCAATTCCACCTGGAGACGCAGGACGTGCTGACGCGGCTCATGGCCGAAGGCCGTTACTCTCCGAAGGTCGAACGCCGGGTGAGCTTCGACGAAGTCCCCGCCGCTCTCGGGGATCTGGCCGCCCGCCGCACCATCGGGCGGGTCGTGGTCGACATCCCCCAGGACGGACGCAACTGATGATGACCACCTCGGGGACGCCGGCGGATGTCCGGGCCTGGCGGGTCGTCCGCTACGGGCGGCCGACCGAAGCGCTCGAGCTCCGTACCGTCGCGCCTCCTCGACCCGGGCCCGGTGAGATCCTGGTCCGCACCTCGGCCTCGGTGTGCAACTACAACGAGGTCGACGGCTGTCATGGCCGGTACCTCACTATCAACCCGCCCCTGCCCTACACCCTGGGCATGGAATTCGTCGGTGAGGTCGTCGACGCGGGTGAAGCAGCCGAAACCTGGGTCGGCCGACGTGTGATGGGCACGGGAACCGGTGCCACGGGCGCGCACGCGGAGCTCGTGGTCGGTCCGGTGGACATGGCCTTCGACGTTCCGCCGGAGCTGAGCGACGTCGAAGCCGCCGCCTTCTTCTATCCCTTCCATCTGGCGCACCTCGGCCTGCACGAGCGGGGCCGGCTCCAGCCGGGCGAGACGGTGCTCGTACATGCAGCCGCCGGCGGGGTGGGTTCGGCGGCCGTGCAGCTCGCCGTGGCGGCCGGTGCCCGGGTGATCGCGACGGCCGGAGGACCTGAGAAACTCGACTTCGTCCGGGACCTCGGCGCCGATGTCGCCATCGACTATCGCGACGGCGGTTTCGCGTCAGCGGTGCTCGATGCCACCGACGGCCGCGGCGTCGACGTGTGCTTCGACGGCGTCGGCGGCGGCGTGACCACCGAGTCGCTGCGCTGCCTGACGCGGAACGGCCGTCACCTGGTCATCGGGTTCGCCGGCGGCATCGAAGCCGAGGAGATACCCATTGTCAACGGCCGGTCCCTGTGCTTCGGCAACTTCTCGCTGGTGGGGGTCATCCTCGCCTACTCGGACCCCGCTCTGCTCCCACCCGGCTCTGGCTTCAACCCCACACCTCCCCAGGTGGGCGAGGAGGTGCACGCCCACCTGATCGAGCTGTTGCGGGCCGGGCAGATCAGGCCGGTGGTGGGCCGGGTCGTCCCCTTCGCGCAACTGCCCGAGGCCCTCGAGGACATGGAGGCCCGCACGACCATGGGCAGGATCGTCGTGCAGATCAGTCCGTGACAGGGGGCGAACCGTACCCTCCGGACCTAGGCTGCAACG
>Ga0181531_10002314_pt1 | contig 11923 bp, 5 predicted proteins | sample PEATcosm2014_Bin_38_FD_119743 | JGI IMG/M metagenome (GOLD analysis project Ga0181531, IMG submission 119743) | Peatland microbial communities from MTU Mesocosm Facility, Houghton, MI, USA - PEATcosm2014_Bin11_10_metaG | ecosystem: Environmental > Terrestrial > Soil > Wetlands > Peat | place... | reverse complement strand
TTACGAGCAGCTGGTAAAGACCGCGAGCGACGCGTTCTGCTCGCGCCGCTACCGGCTGGTGGAGGCGGCGGGCGGCGCGGTCGCCGACACGGTGCTGGCACGCTATCCAGCGGTCGACAGCATTCGCGTCACCGTGCGCAAACCGCATGCGCCGATCGCCGCGACTTTCGACGATGTCGGCGTCGTCATCACGCGCACCCGGCGCGATTAGCGCATGATCCGGAAAAGTGGATACCGGTTTTCCGAAAAAGATCATGCGCCGGCGAAGAATCTAGACCATGATCCTATTCAACCTGAATGGATCATGGTCTAGCAATCATGGCAGAAGCGTTCGTCGCTCTCGGAGGCAATGTCGGCGATGTCCGCGCGACGCTCGATCGGGCCATTGCCGAATTTTGCGACGGCGAAACGGTTCGGCTCTGCGCGCGTTCGTCCGACTATAAGACGCCGCCATGGGGCGTGACCGATCAGGCGCCCTTCGTCAACGCGGTGATTGCCGTGACCACCTCGCTCCGACCGCACGACCTGCTGCGGCGAGCCGAACAATGCGAGCGGGCGCTTGGGCGCAATCGAGGGCTCGAGCGCCGCTGGGGGCCCCGCCCGATCGACATCGATCTCCTAACCTACGACGATCTCGTGCTAATCGACAAACATCTGATCTTGCCGCATCCGTATATGCTCGAACGCGCCTTTGTGCTGGTGCCGTTGGTGGAAATCGCGCCCGGTCAGGCTATCACCGGCATTAAGGTCAGCGATGCACTGACGCGCGTCGATGCGGCTGGTATCGCGAAACTGCCGCCGCGGTAGCGGTTTCCGAAATGGTCCTCCTCCGCAAAGATCGCCCGGCACGTCAATTGCAGCGGCCGATATTGGCCGTTTCGACGCCACATGGCATTTTGCCGGCGTGAGCGATGGCGACACATGACGGATAGCGAAACCCTCGAACTTGCCGCCGATTTTCCGCCCGCGACCGAGGATGCGTGGCGCAAGCTCGTTGAGGCCGTGCTCAAAGGCGCGCCCTTCGAGCGGCTCAACAGCACAACCTATGACCTGCTGACCATCGCGCCGCTCGCCGCGCGCCATGCCGAAGCAAAGCCGGTCGCGGCGCGGCCGGGCGGCGTCGTCTGGGAGGTCATGGCGCGGATCGATCATCCCGATCCGGCTTTGGCCAACGAGATTGCGCTTCGCGAGCTCAACAACGGCGCCAGCGGACTTACGCTCGTCTTTGCCGGCGCCGTCGGCGAACATGGCTTTGGCCTGCCGCCGACCGAGGGAGCGCTGGCGCGCGCCCTTGAGGGCATCGACCTGTCCGCGGACGTTCCGCTCGATCTCGATCTTTCTCCGTCGGCCGCGGCTACCGTCGACGCGGTAGCGACAAAAGCGGTCACGCTGCCGGCGCGCGGGACTGGGATCCGCTTCGGCCACGATCCCGTCGGCGCGATGGCGATTGCCGGCGGCGCGGCGCGGTCCTGGAACGAGGAGGCGACGCATTTCGGCAAGCGGCTTGCGGCTCTGGCTCGGGAGGGATTTGCCGGACCGCTGGCGGTCGCCGACGGACGCATCATTCACAACGCCGGAGGGTCGGAGGCGCAGGAACTCGCTTTTGTCGTCGGCGTGGCGGTCGCCTATCTGCGCGCGCTCGAGGCGGCAGGCGTTGCGCTCGACGCCGCGCGGCGCATGATCTTCTTTCGTCTCTCCGCTGATGCGGATCAGTTTCTCACCATCGCGAAATTCCGCAGCCTTCGGAAATTGTGGGCGCGCGTGCAAGCCTCATGCGGGCTTGTAGTCGAGCCTGGATTCGTTTCCGCCGAGACCGCGTGGCGGATGATGACCGAGCGTGATCCGCATGTGAATATTCTACGCGCCACGGTCGCCGCGTTTTCCGCCGCGCTCGGCGGCGTCGACGCGATCGCGATCTTGCCGTTTACAGCGGCGCTCGGCCTGCCCGATCGCTTCGCCCGCCGCATCGCGCGCAACACGGCGCTTGTTCTGCTCGAGGAATCGCATCTCGCCAAAGTCGCCGACCCGGCGGCCGGCTCCGGAGCCGTTGAAGACCTGACGGATCAGCTGTGCGCTGCGGCATGGTCCCTGTTTCAGGAGTTCGAGCGCGCGGGCGGTATCGCTGCCGCGCTAGCGAGCGGCCTGGTACAGCAAAAAGTCGTGGAGATTCGCTCAAAGCGCGCCGCCGCGGTCGCCCGGCGGCAGGACGCCCTGACCGGTACGACCATCTTTCCCAACCTGACTGAAGCCGACTTTACCGTCGATGCACCCACACCGCCGCGCAGCCCTTCCGTCGGTGGTGGATTACAGCCGATCCGTCTTGCCGAACCGTTCGAGGCATTGCGCGATGCATCGGATCGGGTGCACGCAGCAACCGGCGCGCGGCCCAAACTTTTTCTCGCCAATCTCGGCACGCAAGCGGAATTCACCGCGCGCTCGACCTTCGCCAAGAATTTCTTCGAAGCCGGCGGCATCGAGACCGTCGGCGAAGAAGCGATCGGGCTTGCCGGACTTGCCGCCGCGTTCAAGAACTCCGGTGCGCCGCTGGTGTGTCTGTGTTCCTCCGACAAAGGTTACGGTCTCGAAGCGGTAGCGGCGGCGCAAGCGCTGGCCGCGGCTGGCTCGCGGCACATATATCTCGCCGGACGCCCGGGCGACCGCGAAGCCGCATTCAAGGCCGCCGGCATTCAATCGTTCGTTTACGAGGGCTGCGATGTGCTAGCGACACTGACGGCCGCCTACGCTATGCTTGGCGTCAAGATCGGATGACCGCATGAGCCGCATCCCGGACTTCACGCAAGTCGAGTTTGCCGACGTGCCGGAAGCGACGCCAGGCGCGGCTGGCGAGCCGTGGCTGACACCCGAAGACGTGCCGGTGAAAGCGGTTTACAGCGCGGGCGACCTCCGCGGCCTCGATGCCCTCGATACTTATCCAGGCATCGCGCCTTATCTGCGCGGCCCCTACCCGACCATGTACATCACCCAGCCTTGGACCATCCGGCAATACGCCGGCTTCTCCACGGCGGAAGATTCCAATGCCTTCTACCGGCGCAATCTCGCCGCCGGCCAGAAGGGCCTGTCGATCGCCTTCGATCTTGCCACCCATCGCGGCTACGACTCGGATCACCCGCGCGTCTCCGGCGACGTCGGCATGGCCGGCGTCGCCATCGACTCGATCTACGACATGCGCACGCTGTTTGCCGGCATCCCGCTCGATCAGATGTCGGTGTCGATGACCATGAACGGCGCAGTGCTGCCGGTGATGGCGCTCTATATCGTCGCCGCCGAGGAGCAAGGCGTGCCGGCCGAAAAGCTCGCCGGCACCATCCAGAACGACATCCTCAAAGAGTTCATGGTGCGCAACACCTATATCTATCCGCCCAAACCGTCGCTGCGCATCATCTCCGACATCTTCGCCTACACTTCGACGCATATGCCGAAGTTCAACTCGATCTCGATCTCCGGCTACCACATGCAGGAGGCCGGCGCGACCGCTGACCTTGAACTCGCCTATACGCTCGCCGACGGCGTTGAATATGTGCGCGCGGGCTTGACCGCCAATCTCGACGTCGACCGCTTCGCGCCACGGCTGTCGTTTTTCTTCGGCATCGGCATGAATTTTTTCATGGAGGTGGCCAAGCTTCGCGCCGCACGCGCGCTGTGGGCGAAACTGATGAAGGAGTTCAACCCGCGCGACCCGCGCTCGCTGTCGCTGCGCACGCATTGCCAGACGTCCGGCTGGTCGCTCGCCGCCCAGGATGTGTTCAACAACGTGGCGCGCACCGCAGTCGAAGCGATGGCGGCGACGCAAGGCGGCACCCAATCGCTGCACACCAATGCGCTCGACGAAGCGCTGGCGCTGCCGACCGATTTTTCCGCGCGCATCGCGCGCAACACCCAGATCGTCCTGCAGCGCGAAAGCGGCATCAACCGCATGATCGACCCTTGGGGCGGCTCGTTCTATCTCGAGCGGCTCACCCACGATCTCGCGTCGCGCGCGTGGACCCACATCCGCGAAGTCGAAGAGCTCGGCGGCATGACGCGCGCCATCGAGGCCTCGGTGCCGAAGCTGCGTATCGAGGAAGCCGCGGCACGCACTCAGGCGCGCATCGATTCCGGCGTACAGACCGTGGTCGGCGTCAACAAATACCGGCCGAGCGACGAGGCGCAGATCGAGGTTCTCAAGGTCGACAACCGCGCGGTGCGGCAATTGCAGATCGATAAATTGACGCGTCTGAAACGCGAGCGCGACCCGCAGGTGGTGGCCGACGCGCTCGCCGCACTCACCCGCAACGCGGCCGGCGGCAACGGCAATCTGTTGGCACTGGCAATCGACGCGGCGCGCGCCAAGGCGACCGTCGGCGAGATTTCACTGGCGCTGGAACAGGTGTTCGGCCGCCATCGGGCCGAGATCAAGACCATTTCCGGCGTCTACAGGCGGGAGGCCGGCATGACCGACGCCGTCGAACGGGTGCAAAAACGCGTCGCCGAATTCGAGGAGAATGAGGGCCGGCGCCCGCGTATTCTGGTCGCCAAGATCGGTCAGGACGGCCACGATCGCGGGCAGAAGGTGATCGCGTCCGCCTTTGCCGATCTCGGCTTCGACGTCGATATCGGGCCGCTGTTTGCAACACCCGCCGAAGCGGCGCGTCAGGCGGTCGAAAACGACGTGCATATCCTCGGCGTTTCTTCGCTCGCCGGGGCGCATTTGACGCTGGTGCCGGAGCTCAAAGCGGAGCTCGCCAACAACGGCCGGCCCGACATTATGATCGTAGTCGGTGGCGTCATCCCGCCGCAGGATTACGACGCGGTCAAAGCCGCCGGCGCGGAGGCGATTTTTCCGCCCGGCACGGTGATCGCGCAGGCCGCCGAAGGCCTTTTGGAAGCGCTCAATCGCCGCCTCGGCCATACGCGAGCAGCGGCGGAGTAAAACGGAAGGCGGGCGGGTTGTGATACAATTATTGTATGACGCGCGACGAGATCATCGCCAAAATTAAGGATACCGCCCCGACGCTGTGCCGAGGGCGTGAAGCGGCTCGCCATATTCGGCTCGCGCGCCCGCGGCGACGCGCGCGATGGCAGCGATCTCGACGTCCTGATCGATGTCGATCCGGAAGCCGGATTTGAAGGGCTTCGCTTCGTAGGTGTCGTCGCCGGCGCCGAACGGACGGTGGCCGCCGCAACCGGCATACGGACCAGGCGACCGTCCGCGACCGGCTGGAACCGCGTTTTGCGCAGCGCATCGCGGACGACCTGATCGAAGTGTTCTGAGAAATACCTCCCACGGTCGCCGATCGCGATCTACCGCCACTTAAAGCGTTCGTCGAACGCCTGATACGCGAGTCGGAAAAATAGTCCTGCGGACTATTGCGCGGCGGCCTGTTGCGGCGCTTCGGCGGGTCCGGGAGCGGCGGCCGAGGTGCCACGCCACGGGCCGCGGCCGAGCGAGCCGAGGAACGAGCGGAACACGTTGCTATTCTTGAGCGCGTCCTGCCCGGCATTGACGACGAGATCGACTTGCTCCGGCGTTAGTTTGAACGACGTCTCGACCGCATTGAGCGCGGCCTCGCGCTCCGGCCCCAATTGATCGAAGGCGATGCGGGCGACCTGGATTTTCACATCGCGGCAATTCCATCCCGGCCCGGCGCCGAGGCGGCGGCGCTCTTCGGCGGAAAGCTTGCAGCGCCAGCTGGTCAGCGCGTCCCCCCAATCGTCCATCGTGCTCTCGAAGGCGGTGTAGCTGCCGACCGCGCCGGACTCGGTGGCGGTGTCCGAGGCCGCCGTGATCAGGTTCGCTCCGGACGGACCTTCGACGGTCTGCGCCCACGTGCCGGAGGGCGCGCGGCCGGCATCGACCACCAGGAACAGGAGCCGGCGCAATTTGACCGCTTCGGCGGGTTCGAGCGGACCATAGGGAGTGGTGGAGGCCATGCGCGCAATGGTGAACCCGGCGAGGCCGTAATTGTCGACCATGCCGCCGTCGAGCAACTTGACGTAGCGCACCTGACCCGAGCGATAACGCGTCATGGCGTCGGCAAAGAGCCGCAAGAGCGGCGGCGCATCCGGATTGTTGCGGATGCGCTGCACCCATTCCGGCAACGGCACGGTGCATTCCCCCGGAAAGCTCTGAACGACCACGGGCGCGAAAATCACCGGCACGGCCGCGGAGGCCGCGACGGCGAGTGAAATCGGATAGTCGGCGAGATCGCTGCACAGCGCCCCGAAGATCACGCGGCCGAACACGAACGGCGTGCGGTTATAAATGTCGGACGCGTTGATCCAGATATACGGGCGGCGCTGCGCCAACAGCGTTTTGAAGGTCGCGTGCTCGTACAAATTATCGTCGAGCCATTTAGGGAATGTGGTCGGATCGTTGATGCCGCCTTGGAGGCCCTTAGCGATGCTGAGCAGATTGAGATTCATCTGCAGATTGGCTTCGGCGTTGCGCAACAGGAAGCGCTCCTTGAAGTCGGCGAGCGCTTGGCGCTTTTTCAGCCCGTAATAGGCCGCCAACACCGAGCCGCCGGAGACGCCAGTGACGAAGTCGATGCGGTCGAACAGGGTCGTTGGGCGATTGGGCATCGGCGTCTGGTCAAGTCCAGCCAGCACGCCGTAGGCAAACGCCGCCGCGCGAGTGCCGCCGCCGGAAAAGGACAGCGCAATCACCGTGTCGTCGGGCAAGGTCTCGATGCCGCGGCCGAGTTCAAACGACTGCGGAGCGCCGGGCGTCAGCGGCTGATTGATCGGTTGGTTGTTGATCGTCTGGGCACAGGCGGTCAGCAGGGCGGAACACGCTACGATGCGCCCCGTCTTACTCAGACGCTGCCACCACCCCCACATTTACTACGTTATCCGCGCTGGTCGCCCGTTGCGTCAAGCAAGCGCCGGCATTGTGAGCGGCCGGCGTTTGAACGAGGTTAACGATCTCCGGGGCGTTTTATTGGCGGCGCGCGGGCGGTGGCCAGGCGTTTTGGCGACGAGCGCTCGCGGGCGACGCGGATTCGCCTTTCGCTTCAGGATGCTAGAGCCTGGTCGCAGGATTCCGATCGCGGAAAGCGCCGGTTTTTCGGCGCGTTTCACTCAGAATCGCAAAGAAACGCCCGTCATTGCGTGACAGCTACGTGAAAACCCCTCGACGGCGGAACTCGTAACTCGCGCGCACCTGCCAGACGAACCGCTTCATCACCATGGAACGGCGGCGAGCTTTCATGCGGACAGCGGGGAAAAAGAGGATCGCTGCGCAGTCGGCGCTTTCGAATCTTGCCGGAATCTCCGATACTTGCGCATCCCCTCCCGATTCTCGCCTTTAACCCTACATGTAGGGGATATCTTAACTCCTTCATACTAACCCTTGACGGGCGCGGCGAGCTTAGCCTAGCTTTAGAAAGTTCGGCGCGCGGGTACCGAAGTCCGCCGGGCTCTCCAAAAAGGGTTTGCGGGAACGGCACCGCGCCACAGGCGGCGCGAGGCATGGACTTCTGTTGGCTTGGAGCTGGCTTGGGGCCGAGCGGACGGCGTGACGAGTAGCCGGCGCGAGCCGGGATGCGGTGCCAAGGGTCGCGAGGGGTCGCAAGGGGTCGAACGGTCGTTGCGAGCTTGGGTTTGGGACGGAAGGCGCGGCGAAAGTTCGCTTCAACCGCGTCGCGAGGAAGCTGTCGGCGGCATATATTAAGCGGGTGTTTCCGCAAGACCGCCGGCGTCAAAAACGAGAAATGCAAAGGGGCAGAGAATGCGGATTGAGCGGCGCTATACCAAAGAGGGACAATCGGCTTACGCGGACATCGCTTTTCGTCACACGACCAGCGAGATCCGCAACCCGGACGGCTCCGTGGTGTTCCATGCCGACGGCGTCGAAGTGCCGGAGCAATGGTCGCAGGTTGCCTCTGACGTTTTAGCGCAGAAATATTTCCGCAAGGCGGGCGTGCCCGCGCGCCTGAAAAAAGTCGAGGAGGAGACTGTCCCCTCCTGGCTGTGGCGCAGCGTGCCCGACGAAGCCGCGCTCAACGAACTGCCCGAGAAAGAGCGTTTCGTCGGCGAGACCTCATGCCAGCAGGTCTTCGACCGGCTCGCAGGCACCTGGACCTATTGGGGCTGGAAAGGCGGCTATTTCTCTTCGGAAGCCGACGCGCGGGCCTTCTTCGACGAGCATCGCCACATGCTGGCGATGCAGCTGGCGGCGCCGAACTCGCCGCAATGGTTCAACACCGGCCTGCATTGGGCCTACGGCATCGACGGGCCGAGCCAGGGCCATTTCTACGTCGATTTCAAAAGCGGCAAGCTCGTGCAGTCGGCGACCGCTTACGAGCATCCTCAGCCGCATGCCTGCTTCATACAGTCGATCTCCGACGACCTCGTTAACGAGGGCGGCATCATGGATTTGTGGGTGCGCGAAGCGCGCCTGTTCAAATACGGCTCCGGCACCGGCACCAATTTCTCCAAGCTCCGCGGCGCAGGCGAGAAGCTCTCCGGCGGCGGCAAATCGTCGGGGCTGATGAGCTTTCTGAAAATCGGCGATCGCGCCGCCGGCGCCATCAAGTCCGGCGGCACCACGCGCCGCGCCGCCAAGATGGTCATCCTCGACGCCGACCATCCCGACGTCGAAGCCTTCGTCAACTGGAAGGTGATCGAAGAGCAGAAGGTGGCGAACCTCGTCACCGGCTCGAAGATCAACCAGAAGCATCTGCGCGCGGTCCTCAAGGCCTGCGTGAACTGCGAAGGCTCCGGCGACGATTGCTTCGATCCGGAAAAGAATCCGGTGCTGCGGCGCGAGATTAAAGCGGCGCGCAAGAACCACGTGCCGGACAATTACATCCGCCGCGTTATCCAGTTCGCCAGGCAGGGCTATAAGGACATCGACTTCCCGGTCTACGACACCGACTGGGATTCGGAAGCCTATCTGACCGTCTCCGGGCAGAATTCCAACAACACGGTGCGCGTGACCGACGACTTCCTCAAAGCCGTCGAGGCCGACCGCAACTGGGATCTGTTCTGGCGCACCAAGCCGGGCAAGGTTGCCGAGACGGTGAAGGCGCGCGACTTGTGGGAGAAGATCGGCTACGCCGCCTGGGCGAGCGCCGATCCGGGCCTGCAATTCCACACCACCATCAACGATTGGCACACCTGCGCGAATTCGGGGCCGATTCTCGCCTCTAATCCGTGCTCGGAATACATGTTCCTCGACGACACCGCGTGCAATCTCGCCTCGCTGAACCTGTTGTCGTTCCACGACACGACGACGCACGCCTACGACATCGAAGGCTACGAGCATGCGGTGCGGCTGTGGACCATCGTGCTCGAAATCTCGGTCACGATGGCGCAGTTCCCGTCGAAGGAAATCGCGCAGCGCAGTTACGACTTCCGCACGCTCGGCCTCGGTTACGCCAATGTCGGCGGGCTCTTGATGTCGTCGGGCATCCCCTACGACTCCGAAGCCGGCCGCGCCATTTGCGCCGCGCTCTCCGCCGTCATGACCGGCGTCTCCTACGCCACCTCCGCCGAGATGGCGGCCGAGCTCGGCCCCTTCCCGCGCTATGACGAAAACCGCGAGGTGATGCTGCGGGTCGTCCGCAATCACCGCCGCGCCGCACAAGGCGAACGCTCGGGCTACGAATTCCTGACCACACCGCCGGTGCCGCTCGATCACGCGGCGCTCACGGGCGGCGCACGCAATTATCTGGCGCTGTCCGAGCATGCCAGACGTGCCTGGGACCGCGCGCTGGAGCTTGGCGAAGCTCACGGCTACCGCAATGCGCAGGCGAGCGTGGTGGCGCCGACCGGCACCATCGGCCTCGTGATGGATTGCGATACCACCGGCATCGAACCCGATTTCGCACTGGTAAAATTCAAGAAGCTCGCCGGCGGCGGCTATTTCAAGATCATCAACCGGGCGGTGCCGGAAGCCTTGCGCGTGCTCGGCTACGGCGAAAGCGAGATTTCCGCCATCATCGACTATGCGGTGGGTCACGGCACGCTCGAAGAAGCGCCCGCGATCAACCACGCGACGCTGAAGGCGAAAGGCTTTACGCCCGAAGCGATCGAGAAGATCGAAAAGGCGCTGCCGGCAGCCTTCGACATCAAATTCGTCTTCAACAAATGGACGCTCGGCGTCGAGTTTCTGCGCGACGAACTGGGCGTCGACCTGGAAGACCTCGCCGCGCCGAGCTTCGACCTGCTCGCCTATCTCGGCTTCACCAAGCGCGAGATCGAGGCGGCCAACATCTATGTCTGCGGCGCCATGACCGTCGAAGGCGCGCCGCACTTGAAGCCCGAGCACTATGCCGTGTTCGACTGCGCCAATCCGTGCGGCCGCACCGGCAAGCGCTACCTCTCGGTCGAGAGCCACATCCGCATGCTGGCGGCGGCGCAGCCGTTCATCTCCGGCGCCATCTCCAAGACCATCAACATGCCGAATGAGGCGACGGTCGAGGATTGCAAAGCCGCTTACCTGCTGTCCTGGAAGCTCGGCCTGAAAGCGAACGCGCTATACCGCGACGGCTCGAAGCTCACGCAGCCGCTGCAGAGCCAGCTCATCGCCGACGAGGACGACGATGACGACGTTATCGAAGCCTTCATCGAGAAGCCATCCGCGGCACGCGCTTCGGCACTGGCGGAAAAGGTGGTCGAGAAGGTCGTCGAGCGCATCGTCGTCATGCGCGAGCGCGAGCGCATGCCCGATCGCCGCAAGGGCTATACCCAGAAAGCCGTGGTCGGCGGCCACAAAATCTATTTGCGCACCGGCGAATACGACGATGGCAAGCTCGGCGAAATCTTCATCGACATGCACAAGGAGGGCGCGGCGCTCCGCTCGCTCCTCAACAACTTCGCGATCGCGGTGTCGCTCGGCCTGCAATACGGCGTGCCGCTCGAAGAATACGTCGATGCCTTCACCTTCACCCGCTTCGAGCCGTCCGGGCCGGTGCAGGGCAACGACTCGATCAAATACGCCACCTCGATTCTCGATTACGTGTTCCGCGAGTTAGCGGTGAGCTATCTGGAGCGCTTCGACCTTGCGCACGTCGATCCGTCGGGCGAAGGTTTTGATGCGCTCGGCAAGGGCGTGGAAGAAGGCCGGCCGACCGAGACGCGTTACGTGTCGAAGGGTTTGACCCGCTCGCGCACCGATCGGCTCAAAGTGATGCACGGCGGTGGCGCGGAAGCGCCATCCGCCGAGGCTCGCAGCACGAACGAAGGCGGACGGGGCACTAGCAACGTCACCGCGCTTGCCTCGCATGGCACACGAGGCGAAATCTCAGGCTCGACGGCGCTGAAGGCCGAGCCGGAGCAAAGACTGTCGCCGGCGCAGGCGCTGGAAGTGATGAACCAGGTCGACGCCCGTTCGCACGCCAAGGCCGCCGCGGCGGAAAAGCGCGCCGAAGCGCGCGCCAAAGGCTACGAAGGCGAAGCCTGCGGCGAGTGCGGCAACTTCACGCTGGTGCGCAACGGCACCTGCATGAAGTGCGACACGTGCGGCAGCACCACGGGGTGTTCGTAAATCATGTGTCGCAGCTTGAAATGCCAATGATTGACCCGCAACGGGCGGCTATTAGCCGCCCGTTTCCACATCACCATGGAAAAGATCTCTTTTGTTGACGCCAGAACGCATCTCTTTCGCTTCTTAAATCCCGCCGCGGAGCATTTCTGGCCCACGATTAGGGATTTGCTCTCTGAGCGCACGCTATTCTTAAATTCACGCAAAAATTTCAACGATCCGTACGACAGCCGGCCGATTATCGACAATGATTTATCATCAGCGGCAGTCCGCGCTTATCGTTCAGCGGAATATGCGTCATCTTTAGACACGGTGACCTGCCACTGAACTTTCACCCAGCGGCGATTAGAGCCTCGGCTGTTGTGCGCTGAGGCCGAACATTGGATCGCCGGAGGGTAGATTTTTCCGGCTTGCTCACGATGGCGGGCTGGTTGC
>Ga0181531_10002313_pt1 | contig 11925 bp, 6 predicted proteins | sample PEATcosm2014_Bin_38_FD_119743 | JGI IMG/M metagenome (GOLD analysis project Ga0181531, IMG submission 119743) | Peatland microbial communities from MTU Mesocosm Facility, Houghton, MI, USA - PEATcosm2014_Bin11_10_metaG | ecosystem: Environmental > Terrestrial > Soil > Wetlands > Peat | place... | reverse complement strand
TTGCCGGACTGGCTCCGGGCAATTATTCGGTCAGCGAAACTCCGCCGGCCGGCTATATCACCGAAAACGCCAACGCCGGTTCGCTCGGTGGAACCGCCGCGGTCGCCGCGGTGACCAATGTCACCGTCACTTCGGGCGAATCCGGGACGAATTACAACTTCGGCCAGTATGTCCCGGCCAGCGGCACGCTTTCGGTCAACGTTTACAACGATCTGTACGGCAAAGATGTCGATAATTCCGAGCCGGGCATCGCCGGCGTGACCGTAACCCTCACCGGCACCACCAGCACCGGCGGTTCGGTCAGTCTGACGACCACGTCCGCCTCGAACGGGTCCTATTCCTTCAGCGGCCTGGCCGCGGGCACCTATACGCTGACTGAAACTCCGCCGGCCGGTTATGTCACCGAGAAGGGCGATGTCGGCTCCATCGGCGGAACCGCCGGGACTGAGACCGTCAGCTCAATTGCCCTGGCCACCGGCGGGTCGGGCACGAATTACAACTTCGGGCAATATCAGACCAGCTCACTTTCCGGCACCGTTTACAACGATCTGAACGGCAACGATGTCGATAACACCGAGCCGGGTATCGCCGGCGTCACCGTCACCGTCACCGGCACCAACGGGGCCGGACAATCCGTGACCATCACCACGACGACCGCGTCCAATGGCACGTATTCCTTCAGCGGACTGGCTCCGGGCGTCTACACGCTGACCGAAACACCGCCGGCCGGTTACGTGACCGAAAAGGGCGATGTCGGCTCGCTCGGCGGAACCGCGGCCACCGCCGCCGTCAGCAGCGTCACCGTCACTTCCGGCCAAGCCGGCACGAATTACAACTTCGGCCAATATCAGTGCAGCACGATCTCCGGCACCGTTTACAACGATTTGAACGGCAACGACACGGATAACTCCGAGCCGGGAATCGCCGGCGTCACCGTCACCCTCACCGGCACCAATGGGGCCGGCGCGGCAGTCACGGTTACCACCACTTCAGCCTCCAACGGCACCTATTCCTTCACCGGGCTGGCTCCGGGCAATTACACCGTGACGGAAACCCCGCCGGCGGGTTATGTGACTGAAGCCGCCAATGCCGGTTCGCTCGGCGGAACCGCCGCCGTCGCCAAGGTGAGCAACATCACCGTCACCTCCGGCGAGACGGGCACGAATTACAACTTCGGCCAATATCAGACCGCCTCCCTCTCGGGCATCGTTTACATCGACGCCAATAGCAGCGACACCTATGTTGCCACCGATGCGGGCCTCGGCGGCGTGACGATCACGCTGACGGGCACCACCGGTTCCGGCGGCTCGGTGAGTCTCACGACCACCACCGCGGCCAATGGCACCTATTCCTTCACGGGGCTGGCGCCGGGCGTTTACACCGCCACGGAAACCCAACCCGCGAGCTACACGGCCGAGAAGTCCAACCCGGGTTCGCTGGGTGGAACCGCGTCAGTCGGCGCGATCAGCACGGTCACTATCGTGTCGGCGGCCAGCGGCGTGAATTACGACTTCGGCGAAATCCAGCCGCTTTCCGACAGCATCGACGGCACCGTTTATACAGACCTCACCGGCAACGGCCTGACCTCCGACGATACGCCGCTGTCCGGCGTCACCGTCCAGGTCTACAAGGACGTCAACGGTACCGGTGTCCTGGAATCCAACGACACGCTGGTCGCCACCACGGTCAGCGCTGCCAATGGAACGTATACATTCACCAATTTGCCGGTGGGCAAGTACATCGTCGAGGAAGTCACGCCCAGCGGGTATATCGAAACCGCGCCGTCTAATCCCGAATATTACGGCGTCACCGTCACCAACGGCGTGGAAGACACCGGACTGAATTTCGACAATTATCACGAATGCAACGTGACGCCGACGTGCGTGAGCTTCAAGCTCAGCGGCGGCGGATGCACGACCACGACCGTCACCGATCTGCGCGGCGAAACCGCGCAGGGCGAAACGGTCACCGTCACCTTCACCATCCCGGCGGGATCGGCGGCGATGACCTTCTCACTGGTCAGCTACAACGCCCCCGACCCGGTCTTCAACGCCTCCGACGCCAGCGAACAGACCATCTACCAGGAGGTCAGCGCCGTCGAAGGGCCGGGAACGCATACCCTGACCGTCACCATCCCCAGCAACTACTTCCAGATCGACTTTGTCTGCGGCCCGGCGATCAACATGCTTGGGCCGGCGGGCAGCAATATCTTCTACTCGGCGCAAAACCGCCTCATCAGCGCCGACAACGGCGGAGTGCACTCCGACGTGGACGACGAAAGCGCCACCATGCTCTTCTGGGCCAACCTCGGTCAGACCCTGATCAAGGACTTTGGCGGTTCGTCCGCCAACACCGCCCTGGGAACCTGGCTGGCGACGACCTATCCGAACCTCTTCGGCGGCTCGATTTTGGGCACCAAGACCAACGCGGCGGTCGCCGCCAAGTACATGTCCTACTACGATGTCACCGGCCAGCAGAACAACGCCCAGGTGATGGCGACCGCCCTGAACGTCTATGCCTCGACGCTCGGCCTCGGCGGAACCACGGGGACGCCCTTCGGGTTCATCCCCAGCGCCGCGGGCTTGGGCGCTGCGGACTTCGATGTGAGCACCAACGGTTCCGCGTTCGGCGTCGCCAATAACACCACGATCACGGTGAACCAGATGCTCACCGCGGTCAACGCCAGTGCCAGCAACGGCGTGCTCTACAACAACATCACCAGCCTGCTCAATGAATGCTATAACCAGTTGGCCCAGGTCAACGGCGATGGCGGAATCGTCTAGCGGGATTGAGCTTTACAGGCGGCGGAGAGAGTGCGGTCGGGCGTCATCAAGGCGCCCGATCGCTTTTTGCGGCCGGGGCCGGTCGCGCAGCGCCGGAAGACGCCATTCGCTGCTCGCGCGCCAGGCGTCTGCCGCGCCCGACCAGCAGACGCGAGGCCAGGCTGGTCCAACCCGTCTGGTGGTTGGCGCCGCAGCCGCGACCGGTTTCACCGTGGAAATATTCGTAGAACAGCGGGAAATCCTTCCACCACGGATCGACGGCGAAGCGCTCCTCCTCGCCATGGCAGGGGCGGCGGCCGTCCTTGCCGGCGACGAACAGGCTCATCAATCGCATGCCCAGTTCATCGGCGACCTGCTGCAGGTTTAACTTGATCCCCGATCCGGTGGGGCACTCGACGGTGAAGGCGTCGCCGTAGAAATAGTGGTATTTTTCCAGCGATTCCAGCAGGATGAAATTGAGCGGGAACCAAACCGGGCCGCGCCAGTTGCTGTTGCCGCCGAAGAGGCTCGTATCCGACTCACCCGGCGTGTAGCTCACCGAGTATTCCTTGCCGTCGGCGCGAAAAACATAGGGATGATCCCGATGAATGCGCGAAACCGAGCGAAGCCCGTAGGGGGAGAGGAATTCGCTTTCATCCAAAAAATATCGGAGCACCCGCTCCAGGCGGTGCCGCGAGGGAACGGCCAGTAGATAATGGGTTTGCCCACCGTCGGAGGCCTTCATATACGAGATATGGCGGGCCAGGTCGCTTCGATTTTTGAGGAACCAGTCCATGCGCTTTCGGAATCCCTTGAGGCGATCGATGAGATCGGCCTCGAGCACTTCGACGGCAAAGAGGGGAATGGTCCCGACCATGGATCGGACGCGCAGCGGGAGGGTTTTGCCGTCGAGATAAAGCTGGTCGTAATAAAAACCATCCTGTTCGTCCCAGAGGCCCGAGCCGCCGAGGGTGTTCATGGCGTCGACGATGGCGACGAAATGCTCGAAGAATTTGGAGGCGACATCCTCGTAGACATCGTCGTCGCGCGCCAGCTCCAGGGCCATGGAGAGCATGGTGGAGCAGTAGAATGCCATCCAGGCGGTTCCGTCGGCCTGGTCGAGAACGCCGCCGGTCGGCAGGGGTTTGGATCGGTCGAAGACTCCGATGTTGTCCAGCCCGAGAAATCCGCCGCCGAAAATATTGCGGCCGCTGACGTCTTTGCGGTTGACCCACCAGGTGAAATTGATGAGTAGTTTTTGGAACGCGCGTTCGAGAAACGAGCGATCGCGCTGGCCGCGTGGGGCGGTCATTTTGTAGACGCGCCAGCAGGCCCAGGCGTGGACGGGCGGGTTGGCGTCGGAGAATTCGAATTCGTACGCCGGCAATTGGCCGCTGGGGTGCATGTACCACTCGCGGAGCATCAGGATGAGCTGTTCCTTGGCCATTTGCGGATCGACCTGGCAGAGCGTGATCATGTGAAACGCCAGGTCCCAGGCGGCGTACCAGGGATATTCCCAGTTGTCGGGCATGGAAATCACGTCGCGATTGAACAGATGCAGCCAATCGTGATTTCGCCCGTGCCAGCGCGATTCCGGCGGGGGCGGCTGGTCGGCGTCGCCCCGGAGCCATTCGCGCACGACGTAATGATAAAACTGCTTCGACCAGAGTAACCCGGCAAATCCCTGGCGGGCGATGTTGCGCTGATCGTCGGAGAGCGTCCGCAAAATGATGCCGTCGTAAAACGCGTTGGCTTCGGCGATGCGCCGGTCAAAAATCTTGTCGAACTCGCCGTCGAACGCCTGGGTTGGCATCGAATCTTCCGCGAAGAGGCGCAAGCGCACCACCATCTGCCGGCCCGGCGGAATTTTGAGTTGATAATACGCCGCCGCCTTGCTGCCGACGTGCGACGGATTCACGGCGGCGGATTCCTGATTGATGACGAACCGATGAAATGCGTCCTTCACATAAGGGGTTCGATTGGGGGCGCCAAACACCCGCTGGAGATTGGTCTCATTTTCGGTGAAGAGCCATTTGGGCTGATCTCCCTGCCACTCGGCGGCGAGGTGAAATTTGCCGAGCGTGGCATGGTCGATCGCGACCATTCCATCGGCGCCAAGCCCCACGAACGGCTTGATGTCGCACCCTTCGTGAATGCAGCCCCACGTCCAGGTGTTGCGGCCCCAGATCGTGGGGAGCAGATGAATCACGGCGGCATCCGGGCCGCGATTGGCGACGGTGATCCGGATCAGCACGTCGTCGGGAGAATTTTTGGCGTATTCGGCGAAAACGTCGAAGTAGCGGTTCTGATCGAAGACTCCCGTGTCCAGGATTTCGAATTCCGGGTCCTTGCGGGTGCGGCGTTTATTTTCCGCGACCAGCCGCTCGTAGGGGAATGCCGCCTGCGGATATTTGTACAACGCTTTCATGTAGGAATGCGTTGGCGTCGAATCGAGGTAAAAATATTGCTCCTTGACGTCCTCGCCGTGGTTTCCCTCCGGGCCGGTGAGGCCGAACAGGCGCTCCTTGAGGATCGCGTCGCTGCCGTTCCACAGGGCCAGGGCGAAACAGATTCGGCATTCGCGGTCGGTGATCCCCAGCAGGCCGTCCTCGCCCCAGCGATAGGCGCGGCTGCGGGCCTGATCGTGTGAAAAATAATTCCAGCAGTCGCCGTCGGGGGAATAATCCTCGCGGACGGTGCCCCATTGCCGCGCTGACAAATAGGGCCCCCACCGCTTCCAGTTGGCGACGCGGTCGGTGTCTTCTTTGAGCCGCAGGCGCTCGGCGTTTTCTGCCGCGGGGTTTCCGTTGGTCATGAGAGGCTCACCACATTTTTGATTCCGCCCGCTCGTCCCGTGAGCAGCTCGACCGCCTGGTCGATTTTGAATCTGCCGGTGATGAGTTTTCGCACGGCGTCGGGCCAGCGGCGACGGTATTCGGCCAGGTCTGAAATCGCATCCATGAATGCCTGCTTGCCGGCGTTGACCGTGCCGTAAACCACCTGATTTTTCAGGACCAGATCGCGCATGAGCAGGTCGGTGTCGACTTCGATCGGACCTTTGCGGCCCGGGACGCCGGTGAAGATGAATACGCCGTTCGTGCCCAGAACCCGCATCACATCGAAGGCGAGGGAACTGGCTCCGACGGCTTCGTAGACCAGATCGATGCCGCCGATTTCTTTAGCGGCGTCGTCGACCGAAAGCTGCGCCGCGGGGAGAAACGTCGCGCCGATCGACCGGCATAAATCGGATTGCACGCTGGGAACGGGATTCCTGGAATAAACCCAGGTCTGAAACCCGCGGACGATCAGGGCCATGCCCCCCAGCAGCCCGACCGGCCCGGCGCCCAGGACCAGAGCTTTATGACAATATTGGGACGGCTGTCCCGGTTCGATCGGACACGCCCAGGGCAAACGCGATTGAACCTGCCACAATTGCTCGATCCCCTTTTGCGCGATCGTCAGCGGCTCGACCAGCACGCCGATGTCCCGCAAATCCGGCGGCACGAGGTTCATATATTTTTCGTCATCGACGACGAATTCGGTCATGAATCCGTGTCGGCCCTTGATGCCGCGCTCGGTGAAGTCGCCGGTGTAACAAAAATCCTGACGCCCGGCGCGGCAGGCGACGCATTCCGGATGATCGCACGGCCGGCGAACCATGGTGACCACCAGATCACCTTTTTTCAGCGTCTTGACGCCCGGGCCGGTAGCGATCACTTCGCCAAGGGATTCGTGACCGATGACCAAATATGGCGAACCCGCCGGAGGCGTGCCATAATCGAAAGCGACGATCTCCTTATCCGTACCGCAAACCCCGACGTCGATGATGCGGAGCTTGACGTCCGTCGGCGAAGAAATCGACGGCTCGGGATGATCGATCACTCTGACTTGTTTATCCGCGGGAAATACGGCGACGGCTTTCATGGGGCGACTCCTCGCTTCGCCGAATCATAGCCGCAATCCATCAATCATGGACGCTTGAAAATTTTTGAAACGGAAAGAACAAATCCGGGACCGCCGGATCATTGGCGGCAGATCAAAGTCAATCGTGGAATTCACGCCCTTGCGAGCACTTTTTTTACTCGGGCCGGCAGCTCGACTGGAACGAACCAATCGGCTGGATATAGATAGTCCTCACCCTCCTCATCGATGACGCGCCAGAAGTAAGCCGGGTCGTTCGACTCCGGGCGAATCACGCTGTAGGCCTTCCCAACGTGCAGGGACCCTTTGTACTCTCCATTCTCAATGCAGATGGCGTAAAAGGGATATCGCTGTTTAGCCTTTTTGCCGGCCTTTGTGCGACCGTTTGACCTTGACAAGTTTGCGCCCGATGCCGTGAGCCTCGAACCAGTGAATTTCTGCTTCATATATTTCGCCTTTAACATCTCGCACCAAGGCGGTACCACTCATTTTACGCCAGTTTCGGCCTCCAAACCGCCGTTGCAGAACCTTGAGGATTCGAATGCCGCCGCCTTTAACGATCACCCTCAAATTCCCGATGGGGCCGAGGATTTCAAATAGCTCGGACGGCATTGTCGAATAACCGAATTATTGCATCTAAGCGCCATGGATCAATGCCCTTTTCCGAAGAACGTCTTTATCGAATCATAAATATCGTCCTTCGAATTCACCCGGCTGGTGAGGACTTTTTCATTACTTCGCAAATGCTCGTGGAGCACGTTGATGAAATTGCCGGAGCCATAGGCACTGGCAACCTGGCAATAGCCGAACATATTGCACGCCGGGAGTAATTGCTCTTTGAGCAGTTTGACGCAATCGCGGCTGTCGGCTTCGGAGCTGTTGTCGCCGTCGCTGAAATGGAATAGGTAGATATTCCACTCATCGGGAGAATAGTGGGCGTCCAAAAGCGCCTTGGCGCATCGGAAGGCGCTGCTGATTTTGGTGCCGCCGTCTTCGCGAAGGTGATAGAAGGTGTGTTTGTCGACCTCCTTGGCCGAGACGTCGTGGACGATGTAGCGGGATTCGATGCCTTCGTAATTTTTGCGCAGCCAGGTGTCGATCCAGAAACTTTCCAGGCGGACCAGCTCCTTTTGCTCCTCGCCCATGGAGCCGGAGACGTCCATCATAAAGACGATGACCGCGTTGGACTGGGGGCTTTTGACTTCTTTCCAGCTTCGGTAACGAATGTCCTTGCGCTGCGGGATGATGATGGGGCGATCGGGGTTGTAGTCGCCGATCATGATCTGGCGTTTGAGGGCTTCCTTGAACGAGCGTTTGAAATGACGCAGCGATTCCGGTCCGACGCGGCGGATGCCGCTGTATTTGTCGCGGAGGGTGGTCAGCCGATGTTTTCCCTTGGGCTCAATGCGCGGCAGTTTGAGTTCCTCGGCCAGGATGTCGGCCAGTTCGTCCAAAGTGAGATCGACCTCCATGATGTGATGGCCCTGGTCGGTGCCGCCCTGGGCTTTGCCCTGGCCCTTGCCGACGACGTCGCCTTCCTTGCCGTCGCCCGCGCCGACGCCGCCGGAATTGTCGCCGTATCGGAAATGCGGCAGTTCGATTCCGCGCACGGGAATGCTGATGAGGTGCTTGCCCTCCTTGCCGATGAGTTCGCCCTTGGTGAGGAATTTGCGGAGATCGTCGCGAATGCGTCCTTTGACGATTTGCCGAAAGCGCTGATGATCTTTTTCGATCTTCAAAACCATGAATGCTTCCAAGGGCGCGCGGGCCAGCCCATTTTAGCATGGGCGCGGCTCCGGTTCTCAAACCGGCCGGCGGGACAGCAGATACAGCCCGATGAGCAGCACCAGCGCCGATCCGGCAATGCCGACCATGGTGCCGGGGAAGTCTTCGTTGGCCAGGTCGATCGGGTTTTCCCCGTGGTTCCAGTGCAGCGCCATGCCGATGCGCGGATCGGTGATCCAGAAAAACAGGACGCCCAGCGCTCCGATGACCACCAGCGAAAATCCGGATCGGCGATTGATTCGGGCCATTGAGTCCTATTCGTCCTGTTTGCTGTCGCCGCGGGCGAAAATGCTGGCGACATAGTTGAGCACGTCGGTTGCGCTGGTTTCGTTGTAGCCGAAATATTTGATCAGACGCTGCTTGACCACGTCGATCTTCTGCTGGGTTTCGTCGTCGACGACGCTGCTGACCAGGTTTTTCAGCTTGATCGTGTCGCGCTGGTCCTCGAAAAGCTTCAGTTCCAAAGCCTTCAGCAGGCGGGCGTTGGTGTTGTATTCGAACTTTTTGCCGTCGAGGGCCAGAGCGCCGATGTAGTTCATGATTTCCTGGCGGAAATCGTCCTTTCGGCTTTCGGGGATGTCGATCTTGTCCTCGATCGAGCGCATCAGGCGTTCATCCGGATCCTCGTCGCGGCCGGTGTAGCGGTTGCGCACGCGCTCGTGCTGCGTATAGGCGCGGACGTTTTCGATGTAATTGGCGGCCAGCCGCTTGATCGCGTCCTCATCGGCGCTGATCGCACGCTGGACCTCGGCCTTGAGGATGTCCTCGTATTCCTCACGCACGACGGCCAGCAGTTCCTTGTATTCTTTTTTCAGCTCTTCATCGGTGATCAGCGAATGATGGCTCAGGCCGCCTTCCAATTCGTTCATCACCATGAAAGGATTGATGGCCTTGTCCATCTGAGCCTGATGGCTGACGAGCGAATTGCTGACTTTGTCCTGAATGTAACGCGGGCTGATCCCCTGCATTCCTTCGCGGGGGGCTTCTTCCTTCAGCTCCTTGATGCTGTCCTCGGTGAATCCGGGGATGCTTTTGCCGTTGTAGAGTTTGAGCTTTTGCAGCTTGGTGATGCCGGCTTTTTTGGGTTCGGCCAGGCGCGTTAGGACGGCCCACATCGCGGCTACCTCGATGGTGTGCGGCGCAATATGGATGCCTTTGATCTTCTCCGGGCCGAAATCCTTCAGATAGATTTTGACCTCGTCCTCGAGGCGGATGTTGTAGGGGACGTCGATTTTGATGGTGCGGTCGCGGAAGGCCTCCATCATTTCGTTGCCCTGTAGTTTTTTATATTCCGGCTCGTTGGTGTGGCCGAGGATCACTTCGTCAATATAGGTCTGGGCGAATTTTTTGGGTTTGATGAGATGTTCCTGGCTGGCGCCCAGCAGGTCGTAGAGGAACGCCACGTCGAGCTTGAGGACTTCGATGAATTCGACGATGCCGCGGTTGGCGATATTGAGTTCGCCGTCAAAATTGAAGGCGCGGGGATCGGAATCGGAGCCGAACTCGGCGATTTTGCGGTAGTTGATGTCGCCGGTCAGTTCCGTGCTGTCCTGATTTTTTTCGTCCTTGGGCTGGAAGGTTCCGACGCCGCGCCGGTCCTTTTCGGAGAGAATCAGGCGGCGCACCTTGACGTGCTCCATGACTTTTTTCCAATCGCCGCTGTATTGTTCGAGGAGATCGCCGTAGATTTTTCGGCAGAAGGGGCAAACGTCGCCGAAGAGACGGATTTTGCGTTCGTCGGACATTTTTTCATTGATGTTGTCCAGCACGTCCTGCCGCGCTTCGCGGGGGATGAGCAGGAGGGGCTCCTCGTGCATGGGGCATTCGACGAATTGCTCCCCCTCGTCGCCGGCGGGGCCGCGATGATGGACGCGCCACATGTAAGTGAAGCATTTGCCGGCGTCGACGCGGCTGTAATTTTCCAAGCCCTTTTTCAGAAGGCGGGCCATGGTCGATTTGCTGGAGCCCACGGGGCCGTGGAGCAGGAGGATGCGTTTTTCGGTTCCGTAGCCCTGAGAGGCGGATTTGAAAAAGTCGACCAGCTGCATGAGGGGGCGTTCGAGGCCGTAGATGGCGTCATTGCCGTGATCGATGGGGTCGGAGAAAAATTTATAGCGAATGAGTTCCTGCTTGAATTGGGTGAAGGATTCGGAGCCGTAGGAAAGGATCATGTCGTAAATGCGTTGGAATGCGTTTCGCGAGACCATGGGATTTTCGTGGACGATTTCGAGATAGTCCCAGAAGCTTCCTTCCCAGTGTTGTTCGCGGAAATTGGAGTTGTCGATTTTTTTATCGATGAGCGAAACCAGGGCGTTCGATTTAGCAGGCATGGGATGTCTCCGGCGCGCGGCGGCAAGCGTGCGTTGAGGCCATTGTGTCATTTCAAATCCGCAGTTGGGAGGGGATCGGCTGGCGAGGAGGCCGGAGGCCTCGCACGGCGCGGAGTAGGCAGGAGTCGATGCCGGCTGCGGACATCTTCGCGGCTGTTTTCCCCAGCCGGTGTAAGATCCGACAGACGGTACAGCTCCGAACGGCTACGACCGGCCGATGGGGTCGCGGGAGAGCGTCCAATTCAGCGGACGCCGCCGCGGCGGCACGCCAATCGTCCACTTCCGTGACGCCGCCCGACGACAACTCGGCGGGAAACGTCACATCCGAGCCTGGCTCGTTCGGCAGGACTTCTCGCGCGGACTGCCGCGAGAGCCTGTTCGGCGGGCTTGGCCCGCCGGTTGCGAATGGAAACGTTTTGCACCGTCATCACCGCGGATGCAACGGGTGACGCGGAACTTCCTTGAATGGCGCCGACCCGAAACGTCCCATTTCATTAAATAGTTTAGCGAGCTTCAACGGTGCTGTCTACGCTTTACCGGATTCCATTTCGGTTTGAAATATATATGCGCGTCAACGAGGCGCGAAAAAATCTTTATGACGGCGGCGCAAATTGGGAAGGATTCAGACTCCCTGCGTTTTGACCAGCGGGAGCAGGCTGAATTGGTCGCCGAGAATCGGCTTGCTGGGCGTTTCGAGCCAGTTTTGCAGAACACTGGCGTAAACCGAGCGGAAATCGACGCCGAATTTGAGATCGCCCTGATCGAGATCGGTCAGGGAGGGATGCTGGCCGACCAATCCCTGCTGGATGCTGCCGCCGAGGACGAACATGGGGGCGGCGGCGCCGTGGTCGGTGCCGTTGCTGGCGTTTTCCTCGACGCGGCGGCCGAATTCGCTGAAGGTCATCACCAGAACTCGGTCGTCATTTTTCTGGGCCTGTAAATCCTTCCAGAAAGCGCCCAGCCCGTCGCCGAGTTGTTTCATCAGGGCGTCGTGGCGATTGAGCTGGCCCGTATGGGTGTCGAAACCCGTGAGCGTCACGTAGTAGACGCGCGTGGGCAAGCCGCCGGCGATCATGGAGGCGACCATCTTCAGTCCGGCGCCGAATTCCCCCGCGGGATACGACGAG
>Ga0181531_10002312_pt1 | contig 11925 bp, 12 predicted proteins | sample PEATcosm2014_Bin_38_FD_119743 | JGI IMG/M metagenome (GOLD analysis project Ga0181531, IMG submission 119743) | Peatland microbial communities from MTU Mesocosm Facility, Houghton, MI, USA - PEATcosm2014_Bin11_10_metaG | ecosystem: Environmental > Terrestrial > Soil > Wetlands > Peat | place... | reverse complement strand
GGTGCGTGACCTTGCCGCCATTCTGCAACGTGTCCAGGCCGGCGCTGAAGTCGTGATCGAACGCAATGCACAACCGTTTGCCGTGATCCGCGCTGCCGCTCCGCCGCGCCGGACCATCTCCGAGTGCATCGCTTTGATGCCAGCCGAGTCCACTGCGACCATCGATCCCGACTTCGCGAAGGATGTTGAGGCCGCTATTTTCGCGCATCGGGAACCGCTGGATCCCCCCGCTTCGGACTGATGCTCGACTCGACGGCCGCCGTCGCCGCCGAGCGCAAGGCAAGAACGCCCGCCAACTTCTGGAAACCGTGGCGCGAGAAACTGGCGACGAAGGGATTGCCATTTCAGTGGTGACGGTACTCGAACTGGCCCACGGGATCACGCGCGCTGACACAGCCGAACGCCGGGAACGGCGACAACGCTTCCTCGACGAGTTACTGACCGGTGTCCCCGTCCAGCCAGTGACGGTCCAGATCGCCCTCCGCACGGGACGGATCGATGGCCAGAGCCAAGCGCGAGGCATCCGTATTCCGCTATCGGATCTGCTGATCGGGGCGAGCGCCCTGGAACTCCGCTACAGAATCGGCACAGCCAATGTCCGGCATTTTCAACTGATCCCGGATCTGCACGTGATCTCGCTTTGATTCAGACAGGATTCTCTTCGTCGGGCGAGTAGCACCCTGTGGCGGCGAATAGTAGCAGGAGCGGCACCCGTACCTCGGGGCCCAGCGGGAGAATCCGTTCGAAGGTGTGCACTTTGGCGAGCCAAAATCCAACCTACTGAAACCATTGAGGTGCGCGGCAGAGTGGAAGGCTAAGTCCTTTTGTTTCAGGTTCTGGCCGGGTACAGCGCCGCTTCTTATCTGAACAAATTAACGTCCATGCCTGCTATGAAGTGAATACCGGGAAGCGCCAGGGAATGCAGGCGGTCGTCGTCGGTCAGGAACAGATCGATGCCGGCATTTGCGGCGCACGCAAGGTGGATCGCGTCTGCTGGCGACACCCGGTGGCCGGCGCGAATTCTGGCATAACCGTCCGCTGTTTCAGGCGTAAAGGAAATTAACTCAATTTGAGGGGAGCGGAACGCTTCCCGAACCTGAGACGCTATCTCCAGCGCTCCCCGCTTATAAATCCCGGTCAGCACGGTCTGCATGCCGCGGATGGTCTTCGAGCCAGTAAATAAACAACATGCTGTCCCAGTAGACGCGGCTCAAGAAGGCTCTCCGGACCCGTGGAATTGCTCACGCTCTCCGCGAAGGAATGCCTCGCCGCGGCCAAGGCTGCGAAACACTTCCTTCGCCACGCCGCGCAACTTTCGAAACGGATCCGCATCTGGCTCAGGGGCGTTCTGCCGGCCACCGTCATCAAGTATTCGATAACTGAAGGTAACCGTCGTACGCATGCCCGACGGTGGCCCTTCCACCTTTTCGAGAATCAGGTGGTTTTCCGTCAGGAACTTAGTCGATTTGAGGGCCTGACATACGAGTGGTACACGATTGGTGAGGCGCACCGCCTTTTGAACTTCGCCCGCAACAACGCGCACAGTGGATTGACGACGCGACCTGGCGGGATCGATATACTCGCGCCGGGCATATTCGCGAACCCGGTCTGTGTGGGTTAAGGGCATAAACAGCCAAATTCCCAAACCGCAGACGGGGTTTGAGATCGGCCGCGTTGAACGTTCTCTAGAGTGCTGCAAGCCTACCGCTGCCCAGATTCCCGCGCCTGAATAGTCCTTACCTGTGCCTGTAGCGCCTGTACGTCCTCCGTCGCGGTTTTCCATAACTCATCAATGTCGACCGAGTCGTAGCCGTGAATGAGGCGGTCGCGCATGCCCGCAATGTCCTTCCATTGAACTTCCGGATGCTTGCTTCGGGTGGTAGGCGATAGTCGCTTCACGGCCTCACCCATTACGGCGACCTGGTAACAGCATGCAGATACCAAGAGGCTGTCCTGATCAAGATCAGACCGCCTCGCACCCTCGACGTAGCCCATCACCCTCAAACATGCCACTGTCAGATCGTTGAGAGTTGCTATGTCGCTCTGCTCATCCGGATACATAAATGGGCACAACGCTGCTCAAGATGGCATTCCGGCGCAGAGCATTCCCACTCGCCTCAATGGCGCGCCGGCTGATCAGGTCCACCCTGCGCCCGAGCATTCTCGCAAGTTCACTCTGCATGTGCTCGTGCTCGAACAAACCCCACCGCGCGTCTGGAGCGAACGTAACCAGGAGGTCGATATCCTGGGCGCATGACGGATCGATCAGCACAGATCCGAACAGTTCGAGTTTTGTGATCTTCCATTGCTGGCAAAATGTTGCCAACTGAGCCTCGTTAATCGGCAGTCGCTGCAAAATCGCCATATATGCAAGGATAACGCAGAGACAAGGGCCCGATCATTTAGAGAACCCGTCAAGTTGGACCTGACTCGAAAGTTCGCACGAGCGCTCTCCGCCGGGTCACCTGCTCCACTTCAAGAGGTTGTCAACTGGCACGAGTGCCTGCGCCACGTCGTAAACTGATACGAGCGATGCTGGAACAGATCCGCCGCACAATCCGCCGGATTCCCAAAGGCCGTGTGGCGGCGTACGGCGATGTGGCGCGCGCCGCGGGCTATCCCGGCGCGGCCCGACAAGTCGCCTGGGCGCTGCACAATGCCTCCGGCGGCATCCCCTGGCATCGCGTGCTGGGCGCCGGGGGATATATCCGGCTGCCAGGCGAGGCAGGGCTGGAGCAGCGCACGCGCCTGGAGGCCGAGGGCGTCGCCTTCCGCGGCAGCCGCGTGGATATGGCCCGCCATGCCTTCGATTTCAGCGTGAAACGGAAGAAGCTGCGATGACGCCCGCATAACGCTATCATCGAAGATATGCGCCCCGCCGGCCTTGTTTGGCTGCTCATCGCGCCGCTCTGCATCGCCATCCGAGCCGCCGATCCCGCCCCACCCGCCCGCTCCGCGATCTTCCTGTTCGGACCCGCGGGCGCGGAAGCCGGGCGCCAGGCCGCCCGGACGGTGATGGCCGTTTCCCGGCATTGGCTCAGCGAGCCCGGTTCCACGGCCGAACTCCGCCGCAGCGGCAGCGTGGATGCTCTACCGCTCGAAGCCAAGACCCCCGCCAAAACGATCGAACCGGCGTTCCTCAACGCCGCGCGTGAAGCGCGCGATACCGATCCGGACACATTCCTGAATGCCCTCGATCGCGCCGCGCAGGCGCTCGCCGGCCGCCCCGGCCTCCGCATTCTCGTGACGGTCGTCGAGACGCCGCCGCTCTCGGCCGACGCCGAGACGCAGCTCAAGCAAACCATCGACTTTTGCAAGGCTAATTTAATTCGCGTGGTGGTCCTGGACCCCGCTGCGGTTCCCTCCAAGTACGCCAGCCATTCGTTTCAGGCGCTCGGGCAAGCGACTGGCGGGGCGCTGATCCGCGACCCCAGGGCGCTGGAGGCCACCGTGCTGATTGCCTCCGCCGGATCGAAGACCGCGGAATCGGCCTACGCCGCGCCCGTGGCGGACGAGCCCGTTACCACGGCGGCCCTGCCGGATCTGCCCACCGGCTTGCCGGTACACACGCGCTTCATGCGAACTTCGCCGGGCGGTTCGCAGAGTTTTGGCGTGCAGATGTCCGTGGGGGCGGGCCGGGGCGGCATGACCGAGGTCGACGGCGGGCCCAATATCGAACAGACCACGGGACCGATGCGCGGCCTGTTTCTGGTCGAATCGCCGGTGAATGCTCTGCATTTCGATATCGACGACAATGCGGGCACGTATACCGCGCGCGCCCGCGTCACGCAGATCGCGCGCAATGCCGCGGGCAAAGTCGTCTGGCGGGCGAGCAAGCCGGTAACCATGCACGGCCCCCTGAACAAGCTGGCTGCGCGACGCGTGGGCAACATTTATTACATGCGCGAAGTGGTTTTGCCGGCCGGCCGGTACACCCTGGAAGCCACCGTCGAAGACCTGATCGCCGGAAAAACGGGCGGCGTGCGCGAGCCATTGCGCACCGGCATGGGAGCGCCCGGCTTCACCGTCAGCGATGCGCTGATGGTGCGGCCGTTCGACGGGGCGGGCGACAAATTCGAGGCCGATCAGTTGCTCCAGTACGACGGCAATGCCATCTCCCCATTGCTCGATCCGGTCTTTCACGCCGGCCAGCCGTTTACGCTGCAGATCTATGTGGTGGTTTACCCGGACTCGTACGGCCCGCAGCCGCAGATGAGCCTGGAGATCCTGCGCCACGGGAAGGTGGTCGGACGCAGCGCGCTGCCTTTCACCGACAAGGTCCGGAACGAAGCCGGCGATGGCGGCAGCATGGGCGTAGCGAGCGAGCAAAAACATGAATTCCCCTATCTGGCAACTCTGCGCGGCGTCGAACTCAGCCCCGGCGAATACGAGGCGCGCATAACCGTACGCCAGGGCAAGAATGCGCTGACGCGCCCAGTGAGCTTTCGCGTTCTGGGCAACGAGCGCACCGCGGTATTGGCGTCCGCTGGGCCGAACGCCATGGCCCTGCGCACCGATCATGACGATGCCGAAGACGCCGAAGTGACGCTGCCCGAGGTGGACCCCGTGCATCTCAGCGCGGACGCGGGCGCGCCCGCCGCAGCCGAACAACAGAAGCTTTGGGACGAGGCTACCGCGAGCGCCTTGTCGTACTCCACGCGCCTGCCCAACTTCCGCTGCAACCGCGAGACCCGCCGCCTCACGGCTCCCGTGAAGAGCGCCGAGAAATTTACTCAAACCGACACTTTCATAGAAGAACTCACCTACGAGAGCCCCAAAGAAACTTATCGCATGTTGGAGGTAAACGGCGTGAAGTCGAGCATGCATCGCGACTCGCTCAAGGGGGTGCACTCGCGCGGCGAATTCGGTTCCATGCTGAAGTCCATCTTTCGCCCCGAAGCGGCGGCCAAGTACAAGTGGTCCGGCCGCGCCATGACCGGCGGCGTTCTATGCGATGTCTTCGATGCGGACGTGCCCGTGGAGCGTTCGAACTTTATTCTGACTTTCAACCTGCGCCAGGAAATCGCCGGCTTCCACGGCCGCGTGTTCGTAGACGAAGAGAGCGGGCTGGTGCGCCGCATCGTTTTGCAGGGCGGCGGCCTGCCGAAGGACTTCGGGCTGCAGTCGCCACGTTTTCCCTCGAATACGGGATGGTGCGCATCGCGGGCGAAGATCACCTGCTACCCTTGCGCTCGGTGCTGCAGGTCCGCCAGGGCAAGCAGGTGGTGCGCAACGAAACCCAGTTCCGCGATTACCGCAAGTTTGAAGCTTCTTCGCAGATCAAGTTTCAGTAGACCGCGGATTTGCTCGCCGTGGGTCCGATTAACATCCACGAAATCCAAGAAACAATCGTCAGTAGATGTGTCCGGTGAGGCTTTTTCAGCAGCCCGCGAGGTGGCATGAGCCATGCGAATCGAATTGCGTCTTTCCGTTCCTGCGCTCCTCTTAGCCGTTATTTCAGCGGGTCCGGCGCGCTCCGAGGACCGTTCGCTTGTCGTCCTGTTCGGCGCCACTGGTGAGGATATCGGCCGGCAGGCCGCGCACTCCCTGGCGGACAGTACGCACGACTGGTTGCAGATCCCGGGGGCGGTCGCGGAGTTGCGGCGGCCAGGCATTTCCGAAGGCCAGGAACTCACCAGGTACATGCAGCCCAAGGACCTCGATCAGGCCTTCCTGGATGCCGCCGGCAGCGGCCGCCAAACCGATCTGGTGGGCTTCCTGAACGCGCTCGACAAGGCCTCTTACGCGTTAGCCAAGCGTCCCGGAAAGCGGCTGCTGATAGTCATTTGGGAGAGCCCGTCGCCTGAAACCGTGAAAGCCATGAAGGGCGGACAGGAGGAACTCGATAGCCGCGTTAGTCAGACTGCCGATTTTTGCCGGTCCAAGGCCGAGCGGGTAGTGGTGCTCGACCTATCCGAACCGGCGTCGAAGGAGCCCATGGCATCGCTCAAATCGCTGGCTTCCGATACCGGGGGGACGTTGGTCCGCGAAGCGAAATCGCTGTCTACCAGTCTCCTGGCAATCGCGCCCGTCGAGAAGGCGGAGGGTGCCGCATCACCGCCGGCTGGCACCGCGCCGGTGGGCCTGCCCGTGCATACGCGGTTTTTCCGTACCCTCCCCATGCGGGCGGGCAATACGGCTGCGGACATGGGACCTATGACCGGTTTGCTGCTGGTCGAGTGCCCTCTGGCCGCTCTACGGTTTCGGACCGAGGGAGCCAAGTACGTGGTGGAGGCCCGCGTGACGGAGACCGTCCGCAATGCCGAGGGCAAAAGCGTCTGGGAGGCGAAGAAGGACATCGCCATTAAGGAACCGCTCAAGAAGCAAGACGCCCGCAGGGATGGCAATCTCTATTACATGCGAGGGCTGCAACTGCCGGGAGGACAGTATACGGTCGAGGCGGTGGTGGAAGACCTGGCCGGGGAACAATCTGGAAAAAGCCAGTGAGACGCTGCGCGCCAGTGACAGTCTCCGCGTGCTCGACGTGAGCGACGCGATGTTCGTGCGGCCCTTGAACGAATCCGCCGACCGGTTCGTGGCCGATCAGGTACTCCAATACGACGGCAAAGCGCTCGCGCCGCTGCTCGATCCCGTCTTCGCCGCCAACGAGCCGTTCGAGCTCCGGCTTTACTTCATCATTTATCCCGACCTGGGAGGCGCCAAGCCGGAAATCAGCCTGGAAATCCTTCGCAACGGGCAGGTGGCCGGAAAATCCGGACTGGCCTTCAACGACGAGATTCGGAACACCGCGGGCGAGAATGGCACCCTGAGCGGCAAAAGCGAACAGAAGCACGAGTTCCCCTACCTGGCCGATATCCGCGACGCGAGCTTCGAGGCCGGGCAATACGAAGCGCGCGTCACTATACGGCAGGGCCGTAACACGGTTACGCGCGTCGCCCGCTTCCGCGTGAAATGACCGGCTAAAAAGCCCAGGTCACGCTGGTGTACCCGGTATTCGCGTGATAGCCCTGGTAAAACGATTCCAGGCCGAACTGTTCGTGGTAGTTGTAATACTGCCAGCCCGCATTCCAGCGCAGCTTCTCGCGCAGCCGGATGGACACGCGCGCCAGCGGCGATTGGTAGTTCAGGGGGAACGTCTGCACGGGGGCCAAGATCGGCGCCGCAGAGCCGCTGCCATCGCCCGTATCCATGGTGATGGTGTAGCCCGCATAAAGATCCACCCGCTTCGACACCACGAAGCGCGCCACCAGATTTGCAGCATGAATGTTGCTGATGTAAATCTGATTGCCGGCCAGCGGAGAAGGGGCGTCGACGCCGGCGAAAAACACGACGCCGGAGAGCGAATCCAGGTGCAGCTTCGAATAGCTGGCGTCCAGCGTGAACCAATCGCGCGGCGTCCAGACTGCGTTCGCGCTGTAGTTTCGCGCGTGCGAGCTGTAACTGCTCAGAGTAACCGAGTTGTTATTGTAATTTTCCTTGTAAGCCGCGCCCAGAGTCAGCTTCTTGACGCGGTACTCGAAGCGCCCGCCAAGCGCGATGTAGTTACGGTCGCTCACCGGGGTAAAGGGATGGTTGGCGTGGCCGGCCTCGCTCTCCAGGTTGATGGTCATGGCCTTCAGCGGCTTGATCCGGGCGCCCAACAACCCCGTCTGCTGCGTGTTCGATTGCTGGTACATCGCGCCGCTGAACGGCCCGGGAATGGCATAGTCTTCAATATCCTCGATCCGGCGCTCGGAGTAATGATAGCCGCCATAGAGTGACAGCCATCGCTTCGCGCGATAGTGCAGATCCATGGCGTTGGCGACAGTGCGCAGCCCCAGGTACCGGAACGAGACGAAATCGGCCGTCTCCGCCGCCAGGTTGAACTGTGCATAGTCGGATGTGCCGTCGATGCGCGTGCTGTCGACGGACGTGTTGTTCACCAGCGTCAGGCTTGAAGTTGGGAATACGCTGATCGACAAGTCGCCGGTCAACTGCGGACGCGAAGCATCGCCGCCCACTTGCACCTGCTGGTTCTGCGCGCCCAGGGGTGTTCCGCCGAAGGCGTTCTCATTCAGGAGAAAGTTGCCCTTTCCGTCCAGATAGGTTATGCGCCCGTTTACCGCCAGCGTTTTACCGCTGCGGTTGAGATTCCCCAACCAGTAGGGGCTCGCGCCGCGATAGGGCGCCGAGCGCTGAAACTGGTTGAGAGTCACTCCCGTGGACGGATTGTCTCCCGATTCGACCCCGTTTTCCTGATACCCGCTATCGTCTTTGAAGAACGACCAGGTATGCAACAGAGTGAGCTTGAACCCGGCCAGATCCACGTCCGCGCCGAGGCGGAATTCGTTCTGCTGGGTGCGCACGTTCTCAAACACCGGGAACTCGTTGCCCGCGGTGCCGCAGTAAAGGCTGCCATTCAGGCACAACTGCACGGTCGAGAGCGCCGGCCCATCCTGCGTATTGCGGCTGTAACCCATGTGAAACTGGATCTTGGACTGCGGAAGCAGAGTCAGGTTGTGGTCCTGCATATGGCGGCTGGTATCCATCAGGTGCAGACCGCCGGCCACGGGCAGGCCTGGATTGGAGTAGTCGTCCAGCCGCCACAGCAGGTCATACCGGTATAGCTTGTTTTTTTCCACGCGTAGGGTGACGGACTGATACGGATCGTTGCCCAGGCCGATGGTGGTGAGCACGATCTGGTCGAACCAGCGCCCATGGCCGTCGCGCGAGTTCACGCTGAGATTGCCGCTGAGCAGGCGTATGCCGTCGCCGTAGTTGACATCGCTGCGATAGGTTCCCACGCTGCCATTCACTATCGCGAACCGATAGCCCGTTTCGAACGAGTCCGTCACGTTGTAGTCGGCGGTGTTTTCGCCGCGCGGCGAGCCTGCCTGGTCCGGGGTCGGTGTTACAGGCTGCTGCGCCAGCGCCGCGTGCGCCAGCAGAAGGCATCCGGTTAGAAGCGTCTTCGGAGTTATCGGCGTGAATCCCATGGCCGTCTCCTAACGGAAGAAGTAACCATCGCTGTTCGACCCGTGAATGCGCACGTGACAGAGCGTGCAGCGCTGATAACGCGGGTCCAGCATGTTATGCGTGTTAGTCAGCTTCGGGATGCCGTTGTTGCGCGTGCCGAAACCATCCGCGCCGTTATGGCACCGCAGGCACAGGGTGAAAACCACCGGCCGCACCAGCAGTTTCGCGTTGGTCGATCCATGCGGCATGTGGCACACTCCGCATCCCTCCACACGCACCGGCGGATGTTCGTAGGCGAATGGCCCGCGCTTATCCGCATGGCATTTCAGGCAGGGTTCCTGGTCGCCCTCGGCTCGCTCGACCATGCTTTGCCCGTCAGCCATGCCCCAGGTGGGTGCAAACGATCCGTGCGGATTGTGACAGTCGGTGCAGGCCATGAAGCCCTCGCTCACGCGGTGTTTGAAGGGCATGGAAAACTGCGCGCGGACATCCGCGTGGCAGCCGTAGCACAGTTCGGCCTGTTTCTTCGCCAGCAGGAATTTGGCAGCCGGGGATTTGTGAATGGAGTGGCAGTTGGTACACACCACGTCGGCGAGCGAATGCTGCGAGCGCCGGATATTGCCTTTTGAAAAATCGCGCGCGTGGCAATTCAGGCAGGTGTCCAGCACTTCTTTGGGACCCATCAGGGAGAACGCGCGCGGAATCGTGGTTTTGCCGCCGCGCGCTTCCACGTGCGCCTTCCCGGGCCCGTGACAGCCTTCGCATCCGGTGCGATCGGGCGGCTGATCGCCACTCGCGATGCTCTTGTAGTGAGGATTCTTGTAGAAGTTGAACCAGACGTCAGCGTGACAAGTCTTACAGACGGCGCTGCCGGTGTAGTTATCCGCCGCCATCACCGGCAGGCAGAGGACGCAGGCGCAGAACAGGAGCAGCCATCTGGACACTCTCCCAATATAGGGGAAAAATCGCTAAACACCTGCAAATTCTGAGGAGGCCTAATTCGCCAGGCGGATGATCTTTTTCTGAATGGCGTATTGCACCAGTTGCGCCTTATTGTGTATGTCAAGCTTGCGCATCAGGTTGAATTTGTGGGCTTCGATGGTTTTGACACTCAGATCCAACGTGCCGGCTATCTCCTTAACGGAATTGCCTTCCGCCAGGAATTTGAGGACCTCCAATTCGCGCCGCGTAAGGGTGTTAAACCGCGGCTGGCGGGTGGCCGAGCGCACCCGGGTGCGGAAATCGTCCACCAGGTGCGAGAGCATGCGCGGACTCAGATAACTCCCTCCGCGATGTACCTCGCCTATGGCCGAAACCAGTTGCTCCGCCGGACTGTCCTTCAGCAGGTAGCCGCTGGCGCCCGCCTCCATGCACTCCGCCAAGTAGTCCTCATCGTCGTACATGGTCAGAAACAGCACTTTGGTCTCGGGCCGGCCTTTGCGTATCTGGCGGGTGGCTTCGAAGCTGCTCAAGCCTGGCATGCTGACGTCCATCAGCACCACGTCCGGCCGGAGTTCGGCGGCCTGCGTGACGGCATCGGCCGCGTTGGCGGCTTCGCCCACGACCTCCAGGTCCGGTATAGCGGAAAGCAGGGTCTTAATCCCCTGCCGAAACAGGGTGTGATCGTCGGTTAGTAGCGTTCGAATTGCCATAGTCGCCTCATGCAGTCCCGGCGGACTGGAGCCGAGGATCGCTAATGGCGTGGAATCGGTAGCCGTACCGCAATCGTGGCTCCGTGTCCGGGGCTGCTGCGAATCTCCAGGCAGCCTCCCATAAGGGCGACACGCTCGCGCATACCGTTCAACCCGAAGGACTTCGGTTGAGCCACCGCACGCTCTACATCGAATCCAACGCCATCATCCTCGACGTTCAGTTCCAATAATGTATCGGTGGATCCGAGGCAAAGGTTTACTCGTGTAGCCCCGGAGTACTTGGCGATATTCTGAAAGCATTCCTGGACTACCCGGTAGATGGCGGTTTCGGTTTCGCGCGGCAGCGGCGCGCCATTTGGAGTCATGCGAAGGTGCAGCTTAATAGGATATAGTTTCCGGAAACGGGCGCCCAGATGGCGGATGGCTGGAAGCAGGCCCAATTCCTCGACCACCGACGGATGCAGCGCCGCGATAATGCGCCGGACCTCGGCGATGATCCGCTCGGCGACCTCGCGCGCCTGGGCCAGTTTCGGCTGCAGATCGGGTGGCGCGCTCTTCTGCAGCATTTCCAGGTGCAGACGCAGGAACAACAAGGATTGGCCGGCATCGTCGTGCAGATCGCGGCTGATGCGCCGCCGCTCTTCCTCCTCCGCCTGCAGAAGATGAGCCGCTAGGCCGCGCACCTGCTCCTCGCGCGCCGCCAGATCCCGGAGCAGCCGGGTGCGCTCCGCGCCGCGCAAGCATCGCTCGGCGAAGGCGTTCAGCAGATCCAACTCCCGCGGCAGCCACTGGTAGGGCGTGGGAAATCCGAATTGGATGAGTCCGGCCAGGCGCCCGTCCGAAAAAAACGGAACGGACCAGTACGATTTGAAGACGCCGCGCATCGAAGGATCCAAAACCAGTTCCTCGTCCGCGCTGCCGGCCGCGATGTAGGACGGCCTTGCCAGCCGCTTCAGCACGCGCGCGGGTATCCGAGGATGACCCGTGAGCGGGATCATACGGCCGGCCTGCGCGCGAAACGTGCGGGTCAGGATCTGGATAAAACGGTGCAACAGATCGTCCAGGCCGGTGGCCTCCGTCTCGGCGCGCAGCAGGCCATAGAAGGCTTGTGTTTCCGCCTCGCGCATCTGGTAGTAGGCGTGGTTGACGGCCAACAGGGTTCCGAAGTGCAGTTGCTGCCGGACGGCTTGGAGCGCCGCTTGCTGCACCGGGCACCGCTTGGCTAGCAGGCGATCGAGATCGCAGTCGTATTCGCGCAGAGCGTCCACCACCTCCAGGGGCGGCACGTTTAACTTGGCCAGGCGCCGGCCGTTGTAGGCCACCTGCTCGAAGAAATCGGCGACAGGCCGGCCGGCGG
>Ga0181531_10002311_pt1 | contig 11927 bp, 10 predicted proteins | sample PEATcosm2014_Bin_38_FD_119743 | JGI IMG/M metagenome (GOLD analysis project Ga0181531, IMG submission 119743) | Peatland microbial communities from MTU Mesocosm Facility, Houghton, MI, USA - PEATcosm2014_Bin11_10_metaG | ecosystem: Environmental > Terrestrial > Soil > Wetlands > Peat | place... | reverse complement strand
TGGAAGGTTTGGAAGAGTCCGAGCAGGCACTGCCGGGCCATTGCCGGCGCGTTGCGGAATAGAACCAGGACGGAGAGCATGCGCAAATGATAGATGAAGCGTCGGCAATGATAAATGGGATCGGCGGCTGCGGATTTGGCGCGCACCGCGGAGGCGGTTTTGCGGGGTTTGTCGAAAAATCTAGCGGGGCTTTTTGTCTTTGCGTCGAGCGAGGAGCAGGGCGCCGCCGAGGCTTAGAACGGCGAAACTGGCGGGTTCGGGGACGGCTTGGGGGGCGAAGGAGACGCCTTTGAAGTTTACGCCGCCATCGCCGCCGGCGGTCTCCAGTTCGGTGAAGGTTTCTCCGGTTCCGGTGGTTGAACTGAGGGTATCGTCGATTGCAAAGAGTCCGTTTGGTTCGTCGTTGCCGAAGGCGTAGGAAACCGCGTAGAGATCGACCTGCCCGCCGACGACTTGTCCGGTAATGCCGGCGAACCCGGTCTGCCCGGTCGTTGCGCCGTTGGGATTACCGCTGGGAACCCAAATGTCGGATTCGGAAGCCGTGGAGGGGAGAAGCGTATATTGGAGGGTCCACTTGGAGTTGGCGAAGGTCCATTTCTGGATGCCGCCGTCGGTCTGTTTACCGCTGGAGGGACCGGCCTTGGGCTCGCCGGTATCGGCGACGTAGAGCGTGGTGGAGTTGGCGAAATAAAAGCCGTCGGGGCTGTAAAACAATTCGCTGGTTCCGGAAAGGCCGTTGTTGGCCGCGGTGATTAAAGTGGGAGTCTGCGCACCGGTCGGGGTGCCGCTGTACTGGTAAACGCCTGTGTGGCTGCCTGAAGACGTGTCCATTGATTGGTACAGATTGCCGTTGTAAGCCGTGACATATCGCGTGTCGTGGGCGTTATAGATGCTGGTTGGAGTGTTGGAAGTGGAAACGGTATTGAGCCCGATGGGGCCGTAATAGACGCCTTGATCGGTGGTGTTGCCGTCGCCTTGGCCGGAGACGTAGAACGTCGTTCCGTTGGCGGAATAGGCGGAGCGCGGATTATTCGTGTTGTAGACGTCGTTCATCTCGGTGCTTGAATTGATCGATTCGTTTTGCCCGATCAGAGCGACGACGCGCGGGACGGCGGTGTCGGTGGATTGCGCCAGTTCGGTGGTCGATTGGCTATAGTTGCCGGCGTCGGCGGGGACGCCGCTGTATCCGGTGAGCGTGATGTATTGACCGTCCCCGGAAAGCTGGATGAGCCCCTCGGAAGATCCCCCGTATTCGCCGACGATGCCCAGGTTGCTGCTTCCGCCTACGCCGTTGGTCGTCGGCAGCGTATCGGCCAAAATGGCCGAGCCGCCCGAAGGCGAAAACTCCTGGAGAGTGATCGTGCTTGGCGCGCCGTTTTCGAGTTCGGAATCGCCGTAGGCGTAGGTGTTGACGACCAGGTCGCCGGCAGTGAAGGACGCGCCCCGAGCCCGCGCGGTGAAAACAGAAATAGTGGCAACGAGGGCCACGCCCAGGAATTTTCTCGTCATCTCTCTCCCTCTCGAACCGTACCTAGTACTTCAGGAGGCGGGATTATTACGGTCGGGGCCGATCTCGTTCCACCAGCGCAAGGTTAATGTTTGCAAATGAAACCTAAATGTTGGGAGGTTTTGCGGCGGTTTTCAAACCAGCTGAACGCCGCGTGATAGTCCGCTAGGCGTGGAATTCCGCAAAATTGAATTTAGGCAATATGGGGTTTAAGAAATGAAGCGAAAAGGCGAAGAAGCGGGGGGGAATTTCGATATCAGTTTCTTTGCACGGCGCGGCTAGGCCGCCTGGCTTGGGGCCTGGGGCTGGGCGTCGCGGCCAAATTCGCCGACGGCCTGACCCAGGACGATCCAGGAGCGTTCGCTCTCTGCCAAATGCAATAATTTGGCGGCTTGCGGGGCTACTTCTTTCAGTCCGGCGGCGGAGGCCATGCCCAGAACCAACTGGGCGACTTCCTTGAGCTGCGTGCGGTCCTGGCGCTCGATTGCCTGCTCGATCTGGGCGAGTTCGAAGGGAAGCTGCTTATAGAACTTCTGCACCAGCGCGGCGCGAGTGGCGGCCGCGGCGTTGGCTTCCTTGGTCGGGGCGGCTTCCTTGGCGACCTGCTCGACTCTCAAATAGCGCGAGATCGCCTTGAAAAGTTGTTCCATCTTGATCGGCTTGGTCACAAAATCGTTGCAACCGGCGCTGAGGCACTTGGATCGATCGCGCTCCATGGCGTTGGCGGTCAGGGCGATGATGGGGCCGCGGTATCCCTTGCCGCGAAGATTCAGCGTCGCGGTGAAACCATCCATGACCGGCATCTGCACGTCCATGAGGATCAGGTCGTAGGGCGTGTTGTTTGCGGCGGCGGCCATGGCTTTTTCATAGGCGATCTGGCCGTTGGCGGCGAGGTCGAGTTTCAATCCGGTTTGTCCGAGCCTGGCGGCGATCAGCGCCTGGTTGTCGATGCCGTCCTCGGCGACGAGCACCGTTCCGCTGATGCGAACCCGCGGATCGGCGAAGTTGTAGGTGGCGTCCATCGCCAGTTCGGGGCGATCTTGAATGGCCACATCCGCCAGCGAGCCGGTGCCGATGGAGACCGTGAAGGTGCTTCCCTTGCCCGGTTGGGTGTTGACGGCGATGTCTCCGCCGAGGGCCCTGGCGAAATGTTTGGAGATCGCCAGACCCAGGCCGGAACCGCCGTATTGCCGGGTGATCGAGGCGTCGCCTTGAACGAAGGGCTTGAATAGCGTCGCCAGTTGTTCGGCGGGAATGCCGATTCCGGTGTCGGTGATTTTCACTTCGAGGACGGGATTCTGTGCTCGCAGGGAGGGTTTGATCGAGACGTTGATGGAAACGCCGCCTTCTTTGGTGAATTTGATGGCGTTGGAAATCAGGTTGATCAGCACCTGCCGTAAGCGGGTGGGATCGGTGCGGATCGTCTTGGGAATTTGGCCCTCGAATTTGACGTCCAGAGACAAGCCCTTTTCCTCGGCGCGGTGGCGGAGCATCGAGCAGACCTCGCCGATGACCGCGGCCGGGCAGCACAAAATCGGATCGACGGACATTTTTCCGGCCTCGATCTTGGAGAGGTCGAGAATATCGTTGATCAAGGTGAGCAGGTGCTCGCCGTTGCGGCGAATGACGCGGGCGTCTTCGAGCCTCTCGTCGGCAGTGCGCTCGGAGTTGAGCAGCAATTCGGCAAATCCGTTGATCGCGGTCAGCGGCGTGCGGATTTCGTGGCTGATGCTGGCGAAGAACATCGACTTGAATCGATTGGCGGCCTCGGCGGCTTCCTTGGCGATTTTCAACTGCTCCTGAGCCTGCGCCCGTTGGGCGTCGACCTGCGACAGCCTTTTCAGATTGAAGTAGACGATCAGTCCGAAGGCGGCGGTTATTGAATAGACGAACAGAACGAAGCAGGTCTGCAGATGATACCAGTTGCGGTGGACGCCAAAGAGCAGCGTCCACCAGAGGAAAGTCGGCACCACGAGGCAGGCGGCGAGCAGCCGCCGCGTGATCGAGCGGGTGATCGGATCGTGCTCGGCTTTGGGTCGGTTGGAGGGATCAAGCCCGGCGCCGCCGCGTTGCTGGGCGAATTCCGAAACATCGGGAGCCAGATAATCCAACTTTGGGGTGTTCGGGTTCATAATAGTCGCGCAATTTCCATTAGCCGGCTGAGGGGGCGAAGCCCCAATCGTTTATCGTCGCGGCTTCCGGCCGCGCTTAGAACGATTGTGTGAATTGCTTGACAAGTTTTGGGAAAAATACCGGGATTTATTGGACGGGCCGCGCCGCACGGGGGATTAAAGGTTGCCGGCAAATAATTTGAGAATGTTTTGCCAATGTAATTCGGCGGCGGGGCGGTCGTAGACGGGGGTGTCGTTGACGGCCCAGCCGTGTTTCACATCCGGATAAACCTCAACCGTATTCTTCACGCCCGCCGACTGAAGCGCCGATTCGAGGCGCTGCCTTTCCTCGGCGGTGAAATGGGGATCGATGCCGGCGACGCCGACGTAAATCTCACCGCGCATTTTGGGGGCGAGCAGATGGGGACTGTCGGGCTGATCGGTCGCCAGGCGTCCACCATGAAAGGAAGCGGCGGCCTTGACGCGATCGGGAAAAGTCCCCGCCGCCGAGAGGGAAAATGCACCTCCCAGGCAGTAACCCACGCAGCCGATCTTCTCGGCCGCGACGGAGGGCTGAAGATCGAGGAAAGCCAGAAAGCTCGCCGTGTCTTCCATGAGCAGCTCGTTGTTAATCGACCGCAGCAGGGGCATGAGGCGGTCTCGTTCCGGGCCCTCTTTGAATGCGGTTGCCGCGTCGAACGGCTTTACCGGACCCGAGCGGTAGTAAAGGTTTGGCAGTAGAACGTAATAGCCGGCTTGCGACAGCCGCTGGGCCATATCGCAAAGCGCCGGGCGGATGCCGATGCCGTCCATGTAAAAAATCACCGCCGGTCGTTTCCCTTTTTGTGGGGGAGAAAAAAAGTGACAGGGCGCGACGCCACCCTTGGTTTTGATTTCAACGGTATTGGTGTTCATGGGTCAACCTCTATTGCACAAGACGTTCCCATTCGGGAGCGGTTTTGCACCAGATGCGCCAAATGCGGCGGTAGGCCGATTCGATGTCGCGGGCGACGCCCGGCGCGTCCATTAAGGGCGAATCCCGCATGCGGCCTCGCATGGTCCGCCTTAGCTCGCCCAGCTGGTGAAAATTGCCGGCGAGTTCGGTCGCGATCTTCACGTAATCCGCCGGAGTCGACGCAATCAGTTCCGGCAAACCGAGATTGGACAAAATGCTTCGTCCACCGCGACCGACCGCGGTTTCCCCCGAGAGCGTAACCACGGGGACTCCCATCCAGAGCGAATCCAGACTGACGGTGTGGCCACAATAGGGAAACGGATCGAGACATAGATCGATGCGATGATAAAGGGCCACATATTTGTCCCAGGGCAGCCTTGCGATCAGCTCCACGCGACTTTCGTCGATGCCCTGGTCGGCGAGAGTGGCCAATACCAGTTGCGAAGCCAGACCGATGGGGCAGCGCAGGATTAGCCGGGAATTCGGCGCCCGGGCCATCAATTCGCCCCAGGTTTTTAAAACCGCCGGCGTTACTTTGCAGAAGTTGTTCAAGCACCCGAAGGTGACAAATTTATTGACCCGCGCCGGCAGCGGAGCCACGGAAACTTCCTTGCCGCCCCATTGCCAGCAGAGATAGCTGCGCGGAAGGCGGAGGGTGGTCTCCGTGTAGTCGTCGTCCGCGCCGGGGGGATCGATGAAGGGGTCGGTGAGTCGATAGTCGATCGTCGCCAGCCCCGTTGAGCCGGGATAACCCAGATAGGTTGCCTGAATCGGAGCCGGTTTTCGCGCGAAGACGAGTAGGCGGTTGCCGCCGGTGTGCAGGGCGAGGTCCACCAGGATATCGATCTGGTCTTCGCGGATTTGGTTGGCTGCCTGTTCGTCCGTGAGACCGGCGATATCGCGCCAGCGATCGGCGCTCTTTTTAAACCGCGCGGTCGCCTCGTCGCGATGCGGCGCGCTAGCGTAGCAGGTAATTTCAAACTCCTTGCGATCATGCGCGGCGATCAGGGGAAGCAGGCATTTCCCCACGGGATGGTCCCAAAAATCCGGCGACACATATCCGATCCGCAGCCGCCGCTGCGGATCCCGGTCGTTCCCATGAGGCCGAATATATTTCCGCAGCGGCTCCGCGTGCCGCTGGTTCCAACGGCGAAGCTCCTCGGCGATCGCCTGGGCGCTACAATCCGGATCGTAATACATCGTGAGAATGAGATTGCTGTGCGCCTTGTGAAAGTCAGGGTTCTGCGCAATCGCCTGGCGGCTGGCGGCTATCGATTCCTCGAGCTGCCCCCTGCTTTTCAGCGCATACCCCAGGTTGTTATGCGCGTCGACATAATCCGGTTTGAGGACAACCGCCCTTCGATAAGCGGTGATCGCCTCATCGAGATTTCCTTTGTCTTGCAACGCGACACCCAGATTCCCAAGAGCCTCCGCGAATTTGGGGCGGAGCTTCACGGCCTTGTGATAGGCGGCTATCGCCTCTTCGTGCAGGCCTTTTTCTTTCAGCGCGTTGCCGAGGTTGTTCTGGTCTTCGGGATCATCCGGCCTTAGCGCGATGGCCTTGCGATAAGCCGAGATCGCTTCATCCAGTTGACCCTTGCCACGCAGCGAAATGCCCAGGTTGCTGTGCGCTTCGGCGAGGTTGGGATTAAATTCAATGGCTTTGCGAAACGCCGCGACAGCTTCGTCGACCTGGCCTTTGGTCCGCAAGGCTTCGCCGAGATTGTTGTGGGCGTCGGCGTAGTCGGGCCTTAGCGCGATCGCTTGCCCGAAGGCGGCTATGGCGTCATCGAGCAGCCCCTTCTTTCGCAGTACATTCGCCAGATTACCGTGGGCCTCGGGAAGACCCGGATTAAGCTCTATCACACGGCCGAAAGCGGCAATCGCGTCATCGAGACGCCCGGCGCTGCTCAAGGCGATTCCAAAATTGAAGTGAGTTTCCGCCGAGCGCGGCTCCAGGGCGATCGCCCGGCCGATCAATTCGACGGCAAGTTCGTGGCGCCCATCGCCGCCGGCAATGAGTCCCAGAAAGTGGAGGGCCACGGCATGGTCCGGATGCCGGGCGATCACTTGCCGATAGAGCCGCTCGGCCTCCCGCAGCTCACCCGATTTATGGTGCCGCACCGCCAGATCGAACGCGTCTTGGATCGTCAGTTGGGTCATGGGCGTATGCGGTCACTATGGGGTGCGGATTACGCGTTGGCAAGAGACTTTTCACACCATGCCCGCCATACCTGGCGGTAAGCCGATTCCAAATCGCGCGCCAGTCCCGGCGCATCCATCAGCGGCGAAGCTTGCATCCGCGCGCGCATGCCCTGTCGCAACGATTCCATTCGATCCAAGTCGCCGGCCAAATCGAGTGCGATCTTTACGTATTGGCCCGGCGTAAAGGCAATCAGTTCCGCCAATCCAAGATTGGACAATAGGCTTCGTCCCCCGCGCCCAACCGCTTTTTCGCCCGAAAGCGTTACTACGGGCACCCCCATCCAAAGCGAATCCAGGCTTACGGTGTGGCCGCAGTACGGGAAGGGGTCCAGGGTAATATCCATGCGGTGATAGAGACCGACGTATTCATCCCACGGCACGCGCGCGATCAATTCAACGCGATCCGCATTGATTCCGCACTGGCCGAGTATCTCCAGCACGCGCTGCGACGTGGAGCCCGATGGAGACCGCAGGATCAGCCGTGACGTCGGCAACGCCGACATCAAATCGCCCCAGGTCCGCAAAACATCGGGCGTCGCTTTGCAGAAATTGTTCAAGCATCCGAACGTTACGAATCCATTGCTCCGCGCCGGCAACGGACCGACAGGCACGTCTTTCCCGCTCCATTCCCAGCAGAGATAACTGCGCGGAAGCCGGAGGGTTGTTTCCGTGTACTGGTCGCTCGATTCGGGAGGATCGATGGACGAATCGCTTAGCCGGTAGTCGATCGCGGCCATACCCGTGGTGCCGGGATATCCGAGATAGCTCACCTGAATCGGGGCCGGTTTGCGCGCAAAGACCGGCAACCGATTCCCGGCGGTGTGCAGCGACAGGTCCACGAGTATATCGATTCGGTCCTGGCGGATTTGCGCCGCCACCTGTTCGTCGGAAAGTCCGACCCCATCGCGCCAAAGATCGGCGCTATCCTGAAACTGCCGCGTCGCATCATCCGGGCGCAGCACGTGCGCGTAACAGACGATCTCAAAAAGCCGGCGGTCATGTGCTCGAATGAGCGGGAGCAGACATCGACCGACCGGATGGTCCCGAAAATCCGGCGAGAGATACCCGATCCGCAACCGCCGCTCCGGATCGCGCTGATTTTGATGCGGCTGAATGAATTTTCGCAGGGGTTCGGCATGTTGCTGGTTCCACCGGCCAAGCTCCTCGGCGATGGATCGGCCGTCGTAACCCGGATGATAGTGCAACGTCAGGATGAGATTGCTGTGCGCCAGCGCCAATCGGGGATTGATCGCAATTGCTTGCCGGCAGGCGGCGATGGCTTCGTCGAGTCGGCCTTGATCTTTCAGATTGGACCCGAGATTGCTGTGCGCATCGGCGTAATTGGGCCTCAAGGCGATCGCCTGCCGATACGCAGCCTCGGCTTCATCAAGCTGCCCCTTCTCGCCCAGCGCGTTGCCCAGGTTGTTATAGGCGTCGGCAAATTTGGGATTGAGCTCGATGGCCCGTCGAAAGGCGGCGATCCCCTCGTCCATCTCTCCCGTTGCCATCAGCGCAATCCCCAAATTGCTGCACGCATCGGCATAGTCGGGCTTCAGCGCCAGCGCTCTTCGATACGCGGCGATCGCTTCGCCAAATTCCCGCTTGGCTCGAAGCGCATTACCCAGATTGTGATGAGGCTCAGCCTGCATCGGACTAAGAGCGATCGCCCGGCGATACGCGACAATCGCCTCGTCGAGTTGACGCTTGTCCTGCAGGGCATTTCCCAAATTGTTGTGAGCTTCGATGAAGTCCGGCCTCAAAACGATCGCCCGGCGAAACGCGACGATCGCCTCGTCGATTTGCCCCTTGCCGTGTAAAGCGACGCCCAGACTGCCGTGCGCGTCGGCGTAATTTGGATGGATCGAGATCGCCCGGCGGATCAATTCAACCGCGATATCCCGTTTCCCCACGGCGTCGGCGATCACCCCCAGATAATTCAGCGCCCCCACATGCTCGGGCTGCCAGGCGAGTACCTGCCGGTAAAGGCGCTCCGCCTCCTGCAATTGGCCGGCCTGGTGGTGACGCAGCGCCGCGACAAACGTCTGTTGGATGGTGGATGATTCCATGCCGTGAGCGGCCACTATGGGGACCGGTTTACTCACTGGCAAGGCACAAATTGGAGGTTAGAGCGTTTCCCATTTCATAATAGCGTCTGCGTCGCAGCCATTTGCGGCACAGGCTAGGCACGACGACGAAGCGTATCTGACTCCGATAGTTTCCGCAGGATGGAGGAGTAATCCCGGCGCGCCGGGACATGGGCCGCAAATGGCTGCGACCCGAAGGGTTGCGTCCAGAGGGGCCGCTCGCGTCGTCATCGCTCCTCCGAGGGTCCATACGAACCCGCGTCGTCGCTCTTCCCAGCGCCCGGCCCCTCTGGACGCAACGCAGACGCTATTATGAAATGGGAAACGCTCTAATTATGCCGAGGCCACGGTGATGAAATCGGAGACGCTGTTCAGATCGCGGATGCTTTGGGGGGTGGTTTTGACGGTCGCCGAGGCGCCGCGGACGATTTCCGGGTGAACCTTGTTGGGGCGTTTGGTCCAGATTTGCCCGCCGCGCCGTTTGGGGAGTTCCTTGAAATTCTTGCTGCGAATTTCGATGGGCCTGCGGATCGACTTGTCCTTCATAAACAGCCGCTCCAGCGTTTTGCGTGCGGCGGCCCGGTTGACCGATTTGCCAATGGTGATCTTGATCGTTTTGCCTGGTTTCAAGTCGATGGCCATATCGCGTTACTCCGGTGCAATTGGGCCGGGAAATATAGCAGATTCACCGCAGGCGGCAAGCCGCAGCGCGAAAGCGGCCGGAAGTGGGTAGGAGCGGGCGGGAACCGGCGAAGATGTGGTACAATCATGCCATGGTCACCCAAGCCGCACCGGCGGCGGATGTTCGCTCGCTTGTGGACCAACTCATCCTCGGCGCCCTGCGTGAAAAAGCCAGCGATCTGCATCTGGAGCCGTTGTCCGATGGGTGCGAGCTGCGATGCCGCGGTTTACAGACCAAGCCGAATTGGCGCGGGTGCTGGGAAATTCGCCTCACCTGAGCTGAAATATCGCCGTCGGCATTCCGTCATCCTGGGTGGAGGCAGCACCATGCCCATGCCAACCGTTTTTTCGCCCGCGCCGAGCTCCCCGGCCGGGCTTGCTCGTCAGGCCGATGACGGTCTGGATCTTCTGCGCCGCTGGGCCGCGACGGGCGACGCCGAGGCGTTCGCCCGAATCGTCCACCAATATGCCGGCTGCGTTTATGCCACCTGCCTGCGCGTGCTGGGGGACAGCGCCCGCGCCCAGGATGTTTCCCAGGAAACTTTTTTCCGCCTGATGCGCCGGCCGGGCGACGTCACCGTCAATCTCGGCGGCTGGCTGCACCGCACCGCGACGCATCTTTCGCTGGACGCCTTGCGCAGCGAAAATTCGCGCCATCGCCGCGAAATTGTCTACGCTACCGAATGCACGCACGAGGCCTCAAGCTGGGCCGAGCTTTCTCCCTGTGTCGATCAGGCGATGACCGAGTTGCCCGAAGAATTGCGCACGCTGCTGGTCGACCACTATTTGCTGGGCAAGACGCAAGCGGAAATCGCCGAGCGCACGGGGCTCTCCGCCGCCACAATTTCCCGCCGGGTGAAACAAGGTTTGGAAGAGCTTCGCCGGCACCTGCGGCTCAAGGGGGTGTTTGCGTTGCCCGCGGCGCTGGCGGGGCTGCTGTGTCACGTCGCAGCCCGTCAGGCCCCGGCAAGTCTCACGACCGAATTGGGCAAAATGGCGCTCCTCGGCGGCTCCGCCGGCCGCAAGGCGATGTTCCGCGCTCCGCTCCAGCGCCCGCTGGCGAGCAAAGTTGTCGATCCGCGGCTTCTGGTTCCGCTGATCGGCAGCGTGCTGGCGATTCTGCTGGTCGAATGGATGTTGTCCGCCGGCCCGCTGAGCGCGAATCACGCCGCGGCGGCCCCGCCGCCCGATGCGGTTCCACATTCGCGCTAATTACCCAAAGGAAAATTCCATGACCGAGCCGGCCTCGCACGGATTGACGTTTGCTTATCAGGCCCAGGCCGCCGCCCAAGGCGACAGTCTGGTGTTGCCGAATGGTTTGATCCGGCAGGGGGTATCCGTGCTTTTGGAAGAGCAAAGCGTCGAAAATTCCGGCGATCGAATTGTTGAAGTCAGCGCCGCATTCGACGGCCACAAACTCACCCAGCGCCTACGTTTCGCCCGCCACGGCCAAATTTGGCAACTCATCGCGGCTCAGCTTGGCGCCTGATCCGGGTAAACCCGAGCGTTTTTCGCCACATCCAGACATACCCATTTGATTATCGGACTGAAATCAATTGGCCAAACTCAAAATCTGGGGTATATCCATAAGTGGTCGCGGGGTGATTTGCCCCCCGCGGACCACCGGCTCCATGATCCGCGTTCCCGCGGATTTGCCAGAGTTGCACTTCTTGGCTTTTCGAGTTTTCGCCGCCATCGGCGAACTTTGGGGTCGGTTCTATTTTGCCGTGCCGTTGGGTGTGGGCCTCACAGATCTTGGGAGGCTTGTAATGGATAAGAATCAACAGCCCATGCTGTTCCCGATGATTCCGGACGGCGGTTGGGACAAACCGCGCCAAGCGCCCGCGAAGGAACCCCCCTCCGGCAGCATCGCCGGTCGCGTCTTCCTGGCGCTGATCGCCCTCGGACTCTTCGCGGCCATGGGATATCTGCTGGGATTGATCATCAAATTGATGGATCTACCCATGCCCAGGCTGCCTTTTGGGTCCAATTAGCGGACTAAAGTTATTTCTAGCGTGGCCGGGCGGTCCTGCGCTACAATATTTCGCATGGACCCCGCGGAAGGCAGCATGGCGAGCCTGATCATTCCATCGAATAACGGCCAAGTGGCCGCGGGGGTTTTCCGGCGCCGCGTTCTGATTGGTCGTAAGCCCTTCAATGGGGTCCAGTTCGAGCAGCGCGCCATCTCGCGGGTCCACGCCTGGATCGACGTGGAGGGGAAGAATTTCTACGTCGCCGACGCCGCCAGCCGCGCCGGCACCACCGTGAACGGCCAGCGCACCGCCGGCAAAGTCATCCTCCACGACGGCGATGTCATCGGCATCGGCGCCGAACGCCTGATCTTCCGAACCACCGATAAACTCCCCGACGGCGCGATCTCATTT
>Ga0181531_10002310_pt1 | contig 11929 bp, 9 predicted proteins | sample PEATcosm2014_Bin_38_FD_119743 | JGI IMG/M metagenome (GOLD analysis project Ga0181531, IMG submission 119743) | Peatland microbial communities from MTU Mesocosm Facility, Houghton, MI, USA - PEATcosm2014_Bin11_10_metaG | ecosystem: Environmental > Terrestrial > Soil > Wetlands > Peat | place... | reverse complement strand
TAGATGCCGTAGATTTTTCGAATGCCAGCGAAAGCGCCCGGCTGCCAACGCTCCTAAACTTCTCCGGCAAGGGGATATGGCTGACCCCGTTCGCGGGCATTTTTCCGACCAACGTGAGCGTGCCTGTGGACCTGGTTTACCTTGACCAGGATTTCAAGGTCATTGACACGGTGGAGTCATTCCCCATTTTCAGCGCCTCTTCAACGAATTTATCCATTGGGAGCGTGCTTGCGCTTCCAGACGGTACGATCCGTTCAACCAGGACAGTGGCGGACGATCAGTTGATTCTTTGCTCTCGGGAAGAGATGCAGCAACGGCTGGGAGAAGCGGGCAGGGCAAGCGCCAATTCCCATAGTGGGCAGCAGACATCGACAACTGGAATTGCGATCCCCGCGGGGGAAGAGCCGGTGTTCGGCGGTGTGCGCGGTGAGCCTGACTGGGAAAGTTCCTTCAAGTTCACGGAGCCGAAGTTCAATGATCCCGGCGAAGATATTTTCACTTCGAAAAGTGTCAAGGCGGAGACTGCTGAGGACCACGGACGCGCGGAAGTTGCGAGCGAGCCGGCTATTACGGTTTCAGAGCCGGAAGCGGGAAGTGAGGCGACGGAGACAGAGCCGGGAGATAAGAGTCCCAAGCGGGTGAAGAGCTGGTTGGAGCGCCTGCTGCAACTGGAACCTCCGGAGCCACGGCAGGCCCGCCGGGAATCATTGCCTGGGCTCAGTGCGCATTTCTTTACGGGTGGGGCGCCGGCAGGGAACGAAGTTCGCGATATAAGCTGTACCGGAATGTACGTTTTTACGGACGAGCGCTGGTACCCCGGTACGGTGGTCAGGATGACCCTGGCAGCCCGCAGGGAACCTAACCTGGAGCGCTCGATCATGCTGTATGCGGCGGTGGTTCGCGTCGGCAAAGACGGCGTCGGGCTGCGGTTTGTGCCTCGGGATACCAAACAGCCACGCAAGGGACCGCGTCTTCCCAGGGAAGTGGTCCTGGCGGATAACGCGAGCACAGCGGAGATTCAGGAATTTATTCGGTGGCTCAAGAAGGTTCGAGCCAAGAGCAGCGCGAGCAAAGCCTAAAAAAAGACAGGCGAGGCCATTCCAGGAGCTCACCCAGCCCCGCCTGTGGAAGAGACTTGTGCACTGGGGCGCGCATGTGCGGCCCTTAGTGGATGGGAAAGAGGCCTTGTTTCCAGCGAAGAGCTTGAAAAGCAAACCGCAGGGGCTAAAGCCCGACTCGATTTGTTTGAACCATCGGCCCGGCTGAAGCCGTGCCCTTTTTACAAAGCCTCTCTGAAATGAGTTTTTTAGCAGTCTGCTAGTGGATGTGGACGCTGCCTGAACCGGTTTCAATGCGGACCAAAGGCCCGCCACCGCCAACCTTGCCTGTGATGTGATGACGGTCGAACGATCCCTGCACCGTCATTTCACGATCGGTGGTGACGCTGCCCGAACCGGTAGATGCATCGAGCGTGTAGCCCCCGGCGCCCAGCGAGAGTTCGACGCTGCCGGAGCCTGTTTGAAGCTTCCAGTCGGCGGAAGGAGATCCAGCGGCTTTGATGTCGCCCGAGCCAGTTTCGGCGCGCAGGCCGCCGTGGATATCGCGCAATTCAATGGAGCCCGATCCGGTCTGCGCTTTAACATCGCCCTGTCCGGTTTGCTCGGCGTAAACGTCGCCCGACCCGGTGTTGATGGTGAAGCCTCCGTGCAGACCGGTTGCACGAATGGAGCCGGAGCCTGTATTCAGCTTCGCGTTTTCTCCCACGCCGTCGTCTTTGATATCGCCCGAACCGGAGCCGGCTTCGAGATAGGCATCCGCCGGCGCCTGGATGTCGTAGTCAATGCTGATGTTGTGGAGATTCTCGTGGCGGAGGCCGATGCGGACGATGTTACCCGCCTGCTCGATGGGCGGATTGGAGGCGATCTCCCGCACTTTGGCGTCGTTTTCGCCCCAACTGGACCGCACACGGGCATGCACCTGGATCTGATTACCCGATCCGCGCGTGAGGTGAATATATCCGGAGCCTGTCGCCACGGAAAGCTCGACCCTTCCGGAGACAGAAAGAGTGCGGTCGAAGGTAGCCTCGGACGCCAGGGCTGGAAGCGCCAGCGCCAGGAGGGATGTTGCCAGGAGGAGTTTGGTCATGTTGAACCTCGCTTCAGTTGTCAGTTGTAAGTTTCAAGTTGTCAGTTGTCAGTTGTCAGTTGTCAGTTGTCAGAAACTTGGCACCCCTAAATCGCAGCATGCTGGGTGCCAAAGGCATATTTGCATCAAGATCAATGGAATCAGTAGATTGGGTTGCGCATAAACCCTCATGGCTTGCTCAGTCTGTCCAATTCCGAACAGTTCTGTGCGGCGGTGAACAGTCGGTAACTTACAACTGACAACTGAAAACTTACAACCGACAACTGGTTACTGCTGCAATACGACCTGGTCGCCTTCTTTCAGGCCGCTCAGGATTTCAGTGACGGAACCGTTTGAGAGTCCCACCTTTGCGGGAATCTTACGCTTACCTTCCTTCTGCGACTTGTCGGGAATCTCGACGGTGGCGTTTTTCTGGTTGTCGTACATGACAGCGTTTTCAGGCACCGTGAGAACGCCCTTGTGCTCGTCGAGAAGGATTTCAGCGTTGGCGGTCATGAGAGCCTTCAGTTCTCCGCCGGGATTGTTGATGGAGACGCGCACCTCGAAAGTGGTTACATTGTCCTTTTCCACGCCCATGGGCGCGATTTTGGTGACCTTGCCGTTGAAGACGCGATCGCGGAAGCTTTCCACTTTGATACGCGCGGGCTGGCCCATGTAAACGTGGGCGATGTCCGCTTCGTCCACTTTGCCGTCGACATAGACTTCGTTCACATCCCCTTCGGTCATGACCAGGGTAGCTGTGGAACCGAGGACCAGGATGGAACTGACGGCGTCGCCGATTTCGACGTCGCGGGAAAGAATGACGCCGTCCATGGGGGCAATGATGGTGGTGTAACTGAGCTGCTCCTCAAGCTGCTGCAGGCTGGCCTGGCTCTGGAGCACCTGGGCCCTGGCCTGCTTGAGTTTGGCCGTGTCCACGCCGGTCTGCGCCTTAAATGAATCGCGCTTGGTAAGCGCAGCAAGGTAGTCGCGGTTGGCGTCGTCGAGCACCTGGCGGCTGACGATGCCATCTTTCTGCATTTCGAGGTTGCGATCGAGGGTGGCCTTGTACATGGGCAGATCGGGGGCTGCCGCATTGACTTTATCCTGCTCGATGTTGGCTTCGTAAGTGCCGACGTTGGCCTCGGCCGCGGCAAGCGTGGCACGCGCCGCCTGCACCTGCGCCGTGATCTCCTGCTGATCGAGCTGGGCGAGGGGCTGTCCCTTCTTTACGACGTTATTGATGTCGACGTAGAGCTTTTCCACGATGCCCGAGGCCTTGCTTTTGACCTCGACCTTGGTAATGGGCTGAATCTGGCCGGTGGCGACTACGGATCGCGCCACGTCTCCGCGCGTGACCTTTGCCAGCCGGTTGGGATCGATGGTGGCACCTTTTGCCAGGCGCATGAGGCCGAAGCCCGCCAACGCCAAAACCACGACTCCGGCTGCGCTGATCCATATCCAGAATGTTCTGCTTTTTCGTGCTGCGGCCACCAAAAACCTCCATGAAAGCGTAGAGAGAGCCGCGATTCGTTGCGGCGCTAGAAATGGACAAGGAAACCTGACTATTGAGACGGGCCTGACGTCTGGCCGTCACCTGTTCATCCGGTGATACGCAAGCCCGTGGCCGGTGGTTCCCGGCTTGGCGCTTGCCGCTGACTTGCGCGTTCAAGTGGCGCGGCTTATCGGAGCGCCTGAGCGGGGCGCCCTTGGAGCCAAGAACCGCGTGCGGGCCGGGCGGCCCACACGACAGCCGACCTGGAGGCCAGCGCGACTTGTGGGTGGGCTCCGCCTGTGGGAGGGCGCTACCTTTTTAGGAGGTTGGCGCTCACTGTCTTCGGAAGACAACGGTAGTCATCTTGCCGCCTATTTACCGATAAGTCAATAGAAACATGGATTAACTCCGTCCATGGCTGGGCTAACTCCGTCCATGACTTTTTTGATGCGAAACTGCAAAAGGAAAAGGAGTCTGTAACGCGATCTTATGTATATCGGCTGGAGGTTCATGTTTTGCTCTGATCCATGCAGAGCAGCGGTGCTGGCGGGACGCACTTCCCCTTCATTTTTTCTCTCATTCTTCTCTCCCGCGACAAAAAGCTGAGAATCCGAATCACCTCGACACGGGTAACTTTGAACCCGTTGCATGAGACACCTCGCCTCCGCGCAGGCACGAGGCAGGAAGCGACTTGAGAAATTAACAGAAAGGTGTCTGAAGGCAGCCGTACACTTCGGTGCGATGCCCTACGGCCATTCCGGGCCCGCATCCAGAAAGCTCCCCCGCAAGCGAACCTCCCCCCTCAAATAGAGGTTCATCCAATCCGTAACCCCCCTAACCCGAAGGAGAACGTCTATGAGCACGCATGAAACTTCGCGCAGCACCCTTGCGCCCGATAAGACACCACTTACCGAGTCCCAGGCAACGGTCCTAGGCTCCCTCACCGGAATTGACGCTTCAAAACTGAAAGGTCTGTCCGTTTCAGAAATCGCCACGGAGTATCAATGGCAGATCGATCCGAACCTGCTGTTGTTTACCCGGGTCTGCGGCCAGGTGGTGGTCCAGAATCCGACTACGGGCGTTCAGAGCGGCGTTCCTTACGCGACTGTCTACGCCGAGGAAACAGTCTGTTCCCTCTTTGGATTTTTCCCTGGCGAACTTCCCTGGGCGTGGTTTTTCCCGTTCCACTGCATTACCGAGGTGGTGGGCCAAACCACGACCGATGACTGCGGCAACTTCTGCATCTGGGTGCCGCGATTCATCATTGTCTGGATTCTGCGATTCCGCCTGGAGCGGGTCTGCTATCTGCAACTGTTCAACAAGCCGACGGTTGGCAGCGTGATCGCGTACCTGCAGGGAAATCCAATCGGCCCCGATCCGGGACCGGAAGCGCAAGCTGCGGTGACGCTGATTCCGGGCACGACGCTCTATCAACAAGCCGAGCAGCTGCTTGGTCCACAGGTTGCGCGGCAACTGGCGGCCAAGGGAGGCTCCAAGACGTTTGGCAGCGCGCAGGCCAGTCAGAGCGCGCTTCTGGCTCGCCCCGCCTTTCCCGCAACTCTGCCCCCGGCTTTGCCCAAGGAGTTGAGAGCTCCGGTGAAGAACGCCAGCCCGGAAGAACACCGCAAGGCGGTGCAGAGCACCCTGGCGAACAACCTTGGCCTGGACGCGAGTCAAATCGAGGGTCTCGACCTGAACCGATACTTCGGGCCATTCTTCCGCTGCTTCGACATCCTTGTTCCCGAGTGGGTGCCGATATTCGAGGTACCGGATATCTCATTCCGGGTGACCCAGGATGTGAGCGGGACGGGCACGCAGACGGTTATCTATTCCGGTGGCTTGTTCGACGTTCCGTGGGGAACGGGAACCCCATCCAACGTGACGCTGATCGCGTCGCCGATAGCCATCTCGAGCACCAACTGCGAGACGCCGAACGTGCCTTGCGGGGACGTGCCTTCGCTGGAATTTGTTGGCCTGATGCCGCTGGAGAACCCGCCAGGGCCGGCGGCGCCGTATATCAATACGACGACCGGCTATGCTACCCGGCCCAATCCACCTCATCCCGGAGGCACTCTCTCCGAAGCCGGCGTGCCTCCAGGGTTTGCGCCATTTACGGGCACGCTTCAGCTTTACGGGTGCACGGAAGTGGATGGCGCCGCGTACTACCGGCTGGTCTACACGTACACTCCGCCGGGCGGTAGTCCGACGATCTCCACTCCATTTACGGGGCTGACCTGGCCGCTGAATCGCCTGGTCGGATTTGTCCTGGAAGAGGAGTGGCCGGTTGCCGACGCCAACGGGTGGTACCCGGTGATCGATCCCTCCGACGGGTGGAATCCCAACTCGATGGTGCTGGAGTGGGATACTGTCAACTCGCCGATCAATGCGAATGGCCTGTATAACATTACGCTGGAAGTTGCCGACGGGAGCAAGACCTTGCTGGCATCTTCAAGCGCGGTTGCTTTGCTGGTGGATAACACGATTCCGGCGGTTAGTTACAGCGCCCTCTGGAGCTTTACCCCGGACTTCAGCAGCGGAACACCGGTGGCCACGAATGACTGCTCGATCATTCACTTCGGGTCGAACCCGTATGTCTACATCCAGCTCACTTACTCGGTGACCGCAAATAACCTGCGGCAGGTGCAGGTGGGCGCGAGCGGATGCGGCACACCGACGCTTACTTCGGCGGTATCCACAACTCAACACTGGTATGAAGACCAGGGGGACAACACGTTCTCGAACGTGGCCACTTACCAGATTGCAACCTCGGCTGCCGGGGTGTACAGCTTTGGCGTGTATGCCGATACGCGGGCATTCAATCCAGCCGGCAGCGATGCGGGAGCGACGGACGATTGGAATTACAATCCGCCGGCCGGCTATTACAAGTGGACGGACCCGTCGTTTGCAATTGCGATTGTTCCGTAACTAACATTGCGGGCCGTATTTAAGTCGCGGCCCGTATTTACCTGGCGGTCCGCGGCCAACCAGCCGCGGGCCGTATCAAAGTGACTTAGTGAGTTACAAAGTTAGGGGAGTTGAGTTATGGCTACGGAACGATGGTTCGCGCTGGCGCTTGCCGTGCTTGCGACGTGGCGCGTGAGTCACCTGCTGGCCATGGAAGATGGTCCGTGGGATCTGATCGCGACGATACGGGGCCGCGTTGGCGATGGATTCCTGGGCAAACTGATGGACTGCTTCTACTGCCTGAGTTTGTGGATCGCCGCGCCGATTGCATGGCTGGCGATGAATGGATGGAAAGAATGGCCGCTGCTTTGGCTGGCAATCTCCGGAGCGGCGTGTTTGCTGGAGAGAATCAGCGATCGTGAATCAATGAGGAGGATCATCCCATGAGCTGCTGTGGCGGCAAACGCGAAGCAATGAGGCAAAAGCGCGCTGTAGCTGTGCTTCCGCCCCCACCACCACCTGCGCCTTTCCGGCCGGGAACGCGAATTATCTTCAAGGGAACCGGCTCGTACCTGGTTACAGGCCCGCGCACCCGTGAGGTATATCGCTTTTCCGCTGACCGGCCAGAGCAGTCGATTGATCCGGAGGATGCAAAAGCGCTGCTGAAGTCTGGGCTGTTCTCGGGGCTGGACTAGAGATGGGGCGAAGCATAGGCTGCGGGACGCGTTTCTCCGCGCACGGGACGGCACAGGCGGAATGCTATTCTCCAGATCGAGATGCATGGTCTTCCGCTGCTGCAATTTGTCGCTGTCGCCTTGCTGATTCTGACCAACGCCTTTTTTGTGGCTGCGGAGTTTGCGCTGGTTTCAATTCGCGACACGCGGATTGAGCAGTTGTTGGCTGCCGGAGTGCCGGGAGCGCGCGCAGTGCGGCGGTTGCAGCAGGACCTGGACGACTTTCTTCCGGCTGTACAACTGGGAGTGACGCTGTGCTCGCTGGCGCTGGGGTGGATCGGCGAACCACTGGCCGCCAATGTGGCTCTGGGCTGGTTCGACGCGCTGCCTCTTACCCAGCCGCACGCCCGGCTCTACGCGCACATTGCAGCGGTGGCGCTGGGTTTCGCGGTAATTACCTACTTTCACGTGGTGGTGGGCGAACTGGTTCCGAAGTCGCTGGCGCTGCGGCGTGCGGAAGCTTTGGCCGTGGCCGTGGCGCCGCCGATGCTTGTCTTCATGACCGTGGTGCGGCCGGCAGTGAGGACGCTCAAGAGCTCGGCAGCCGTGATTCTTAGCGGCTTCGACATCCAAATGACGGAGCGGGCGCAGGTGCACTCGCCGGAAGAACTGAAGCTGATTGCGACGGCCGCGCAGCGCATGGGCCTGCTGCCGAAGTTTCAGGAGACGCTTATTCACCGCGCTCTGGAACTTGACGACGTTTCGATTCGCGAGATCATGACGCCGCGACAGAAGATTTTCTCGCTGCCCTCGAACATGCTGGTGGAAGATGCGAGCGCGCGGGTGATCGACCGCAAACGATCGCGCGTGCCGGTGTACGACGAAACGCGCGGGCCGGAACATGTTGTGGGGGTGGTGTACTCGAAGGACCTGAGCCGGTTGATGTGGGTGCGGTCAACGGCGCGGTCTGGCGGGACGGCGGGCACGACAGCGGGCGCGACGCCGTTTGTGCAACTGAGGCTGGGGCAGATCATGCGGGATGTGATGGTGGTGCCGGAGACCAAGTCGGTGCTGGATTTGATTCGCGATTTTCAGCAGCGGCGGCGGCACATGGCGATTGTGGTGGACGAATATGGATCGACGGTGGGGCTGGTGACTTCAGAGGACGCGATTGAGCAGCTTACCGGCGAATTGGAAGATGAGTTCGACTCGCCCAGGCTGCCGGTTCTGACGACGGCGAGCGGCGCGCTAGTGATGGATGGCGGCGTGAATCTGCGCGACCTTGAAACGCAGATGCAATGGGTGTTGCCGCGCGAGGGCGGCGTGGAGACGCTTGCCGGCTTTCTGCTGATGCGGCTGGGGCATATACCGGAGCCGGGGGAAAGCATTGTGTTTGAAGGGCGCAAGCTGACCGCGGTGGAGATGGATGGGCGGCGGATTGCGAAAGTGCGCGTGGAGACGGTGGAGGAGGAGGCGCCGGATGGTGAATGAGTTGCCTGACTTGCCGGCCAGTCCAGTTAGTGGACCGCAAGTCTCCGTATTCCGATCGAGGCTGGCTAAGGTTGGATGGTAACTCTCTGTAACTCGGTCCAGTTTGAATCTTCGGAAGATTCCTTTTTCTTTACTATGATGGTGGAGGCTTTTGTTGGATCGAGGGCAATTGGTCCTAGATGGATGGTTCCTTCACCGGAGGAGTCCGCGTTGACGGAGCCCCGGCTGAGATGACCACTCAGCCCGTCGATATCGAGTTCAATTTGCGTTCCTTTTTTCATTCCGCCGGCAACGACATCGGCGGTGAGATTGCTCTTAGGATCGATGGAATAGGTCAATCGAGCCGAGCTTTCCAGGGTCAGGATCGAAAGCAAGGGCACGAGCGCGGCAAACAGGATTGCGCCGGAATAAAACCACGCTGCGATGGTGACGTATTTCTGACGCTGTTTGAAGTGGTTATTCACCACGTTCCGCATGCTTTCAAAATCGTTGAGCCGCACGCTTTCGAGGGTGGGCGTAATGCTTCGGCATGCGGCTATGAGGCTGACTCCGAGGCATACGACGGCGGCCGTGAAGAGCAGCAGGCTCAAACCGTGCGCCTTGGCGATGGCCGCATTGGAGAGCCCCGCACCCAGCGCACCGACGATGGCGCTGGAGGCAAAAATCCACTTGGCATAACTGTCGATGCGATCGAGGCTGGCTTTGGCATCGAACACGGATCGCAATGAGTCGATTTGGGCCTTTACTTCGGGCGGTACATATTCCCCGTGCACCACCTGTTCTCCGTGCACGACTTTTTCTCCGCGCACTACATGCTCATCACTCATTGGGGGCCCCCGCGCAAGGGAATTGGCATGTGTGTCCATTTGGGCAAGTCAGCTGCACTGTCGAAGCCGCGTGGGTCAGGGTCATTCCTGTGAAGGTGAGCGGCCGTAAGTCAGGTCCCTGGGCGCAGGCAGCCAGGACTGCCTGGGTCATGTCGAAATTACATACACAGCAAAGATACTTTACATGCATATCGAAATCCCCCTTTAGTTGTCCGTTGGGCGTGTGTGAGTGTGCTAATCGCACCTGTCGTCTGGAGTGAAATCGCCACCTTTAGCATCGCATTGACTTTTGGTGAGGGGAGATGCGCATTGCGTTCCACCCAGTCCATCGGGGAACCGGCAGGCTCCGGTTGGTTCGGATGCAGCAGCGGCTTCCGCGGCTCTCTCCACGATGTGTGCCGTGTGGGTTGATTCGAGTGGGGCGCCTGCCGCCTTTTTCTTTGCGGCGCGGGGGGTGCCGGAGGTTGAGGATTTCTTTTTCTTGGCCATGGTTTCAACTGCCTCCTATCATTTTGAGTTGGAGCCTGAAGCGCTCTTGATGGTCAGGGTGAGGGTACTTGCGAAATAGTTTTTCCGGTTGGGATGAGGGGCATTTCCCAGATAGTCCTCTTCCTCGTTGACTCCAACGGTCAGCCATTTTTTGATGGCGAGGGAAGGGCCAACCGAGCCATAGGCCTGGAGTGCGTGAATGTTATTGAGGGTGGGCATGACCCATGCCTGCTCGTTCCAACTGAAGGTTTTGGTTCCGACTGTATTCATTTGCTGCCGGACCCGCACGGCGGCCAGATTTAATGCGGGGGATGAGTGGTCGAGATGCTCGTTGACATAGCGGACGTCCATCGCGAAATCGTAGTAGAGGGGTTTGTGGCTGAACTGCGGAGACAGGAGTCCTATGCCCAAGCTGCGTTCCATCGCCATGCCCAGCGAGTTGTTGGTGAATTGATATCCAACGCCGTACAGCGCCAGCCCGGAGGGTGATTTGAAGGAATGGCGCTGGTCGAGTTCTGCGCGGTCCGCATCGGTTTCTATGGCGGTGGATTTCTCTTTGTAGGTGCGCACATGGCTGCCGCTCGCGTTTAAATGCGTTTTGTCGAGCATGCTGCCCTCGCAGATATCGAGATCGAGGTCGGCGCCGAATTGTTCCTGGCTCGTTGTGCCGAGGACTACTTTGTCCGGGGTGCCGCGCAGGCTGAAGGACCAGAAATCGGGCACGACGATGAGGCCGTTCCGGCAAGGGAATGCGGGCTTGGCGACAGACGGATTGAGGGTTGAGGCCGCGGCTGACGGCGTTGCCAGCGCGGGCTGTACCGTTTCTTTCTTGCCGGGGATCACCTGGCTGATGGAGGCGCGGGTGATGGTGATGGTCCCGGCATAGTCAGTGGACAAGTCGACATACACGTCGCTGGCGCTGAGAACGCGGCCGGAGAGACGATCGCCATTCTTCAGAAGTACCTGATCGGGTTGGTCTGTTGTGGCGCTTGCGGAGATTGCTAAAGATGAACAGAGGATAAAAAGACACAGGGAATGGAGTGCGGTTGGAAATCGCATGGCACCTCGCGGAGCGGAGAAAACGGGGCGGAGAGAGGACGGGTTGGGTTTGGTTTCGATTTCAGTTTTCCAACTCCTCATGGCTTTCAAGTGGCTGTGCCGGACAGGGTTGGTTTTGGGTCGCGAGATTCTGGGGAGTGCAGGGATGCCCGATTTGAGGGTTCCCGGATAGATAAACCCTATTTCGCGACGCTGTCAAGCCGTTTGCCTTGGTTGAAGATTTTGTTTTCGATTTGACTTAGACGGCTGCTACAGCCGATACTGCCGTTGATGCGGAAGTCAAGGAGTTACGGAATTTCGGCCATGGACATGTGTATGTGTATGCCAGGCGGACCTGTCCGTGGGTTTCTTGAGACGCACATGCGCTAGACGCAACCGATCTTAAGATTCAGGCGGCCCGGGTCCGAAAGGATTCGGGTCGATTTTTTTCTGGTACACAGTTTTTATCCACCCACCCTAGCCACAAAAGCAAGGACGTGGCGAGGGTGGGGCACCCTGTTTTTTTACCATCCCACTCATCATGGAACTGCGATGAATGGGCACAGAGTTTCTACTATCCCACTCTAGCCACAAAAACAAAGACGTGGCGAGGGTGGGGCACCCAGTTTTTTGCTTTCCACTCTTTGGTTGCCGCGGCGACCGCGAAGGATTGGGTACACGGTTTCCGGTAACAGTGAAGACCGTTGAATACTACAGGGATTTGAAGTGATTTCAAGAATTGGGAAATGAAGGAGACGACGATGTCCGAAGAGAAGCAGCGCCAGTTTGCCACCCTTGCTGTCCACGCAGGCCAATCGCCCGACCCGGCGACGGGTTCGCGGGCCGTGCCTATTTACCAGACAACTTCCTATTTGTTTCAGGACGCG
>Ga0181531_10002309_pt1 | contig 11932 bp, 11 predicted proteins | sample PEATcosm2014_Bin_38_FD_119743 | JGI IMG/M metagenome (GOLD analysis project Ga0181531, IMG submission 119743) | Peatland microbial communities from MTU Mesocosm Facility, Houghton, MI, USA - PEATcosm2014_Bin11_10_metaG | ecosystem: Environmental > Terrestrial > Soil > Wetlands > Peat | place... | reverse complement strand
CGATCGACTTCCGCTCGATCTACGCGACCGTCATCGAGAAGTGGCTCGGGCGCGACCCTGCGCCCGTTCTCGGCGGCGCCTACCCCAGCATCGCCTTCGTCTAGTGGATTCGGCCCTGAGGGCCGAAACCCGTCGCGGGCCGATGTTTGCTCTCACGACGATCGATACGGAAACCTACATCCGCGACGTGCTGCCGCTGACGGCTTCGCTGTGGGCCGGCTCGCTGAGCCGCGAGGACTACGCGACGGACTATCGCGCGACGGCCTCGTCGGCGTGGGGACAGCGGCGGCTGCGCACGCTGGCGATGCGCGTCGACGGACGCGTCGCGGCCTCGTGCAAACGCTACGCGCGCACGCTGCGCTGTGGAACCCGCCGCTTCTCCGCCGTTGGGATCGGGGCCGTCTTCACGCCGTCCGATCTGCGCCGGCGCGGATACGCGACCGCGATGCTCGGCGCGCTGCTCGATGCGGAACGCGCGGCGGGGACGGATCTCGCGTATCTGTTCAGCGACATCGGCGCCGCGTTTTACGCCAGCCTCGGCTTCATCGCGCTGCCGTCGCGCCAGATGACCTTGCGCGCCGACGCGCTGGCCCAAGAACGGCTGCCGCTGCTCGTGCTCGATCCCTACAACCCCGCCGCGCTGCGGCGCACTTTCGATGTGCACGAAGCGCGGCGTCAGTACGCGTTCGTTCGCACGACGCTGGATTGGGAGTTCCAGCGGCTGCACACCGCGCGGCGCGCCGGCCGCGGTCAGCCGCTCGTGCTCGGCGTGCGGCGCGGCCGCACCCTGGCCGCCTACGTCAGCGGACGGCGCGTCCCGGCCGCCGACGCGTTCGTCGTCGACGAGTTCGCCTGCGCGGGCGAGGACGACGCGCACGCGATCGTCCCGCTGCTGCGCGCCGCCGCGGGCGACCTGCGCAAAGTCCAGGGCTGGCTGCCGCCGGCCGGTGCGCGCCACGCGCTCGGCCGCGCTGCCGTGCGCAAGCGCTCCGAGGGGATCGCGATGATTCTGCCGCTCAGCGCCGCAGCCCGCGCCGCCTGGGCGCGCAGCGCGGAAGCCGTCCTGCACGCCGACGCCGACCCCGTCTGGAGTACCGACCACATCTAAGGGACGTTGCTCAATCCATCGGCGGCTCGAACCTTTCGCGTTCAACGTAGCCGGATAAAAGGTGACGGCTCATCCGGTCGCGGTCGCCGGACTATCGTCACCCAATGTCCCCGTGCACGATCACTCCACGAAGAGCAGAACCATCGAGCGCCGGGCCCTCATCGGGGGCCGCGAACTGTAGATGCATTTCGTCTTTGTAGCTTGCTACGGTTCGCGGTCCTTTCGCCGATGCAGGTTGACGACGTTCCCCTCCGAGTCGTGAATCAGGGCGAACCTGCAGACGCGCGTTTCACGCTGCATGAGGATGGGGTGCCCGCCCGCTTGGAGTTCTGCCAGGGCCGCATCAAGGTCGTCGACCGCGAATATCACGCCGTTGCCGGGCGCAAACGGCTGCTCGTCGCCGCCGACCCACAGGCCGAATGTGGTGCCGTCGCTCAGCTCGTACTCAACGTTCTGCTCGGCGACGGATCCCGATGCGGGCTCGAGCCCGAGAACGTCGCGGTAGAACGCGATCGCGCGTGCAATGTCGGTGACCATGTAGTCGCTGCGGTCGATGCCGGTGATCGAGAAGGAACGCCGGCTCACAGCAGTCGCAGCTCGCGCTCTTCTTCGTCGGTCAGCGCGGCGACGCGCGTTCCCAACAGCCGGATCGGGATGTTGCGCAGCCCCGAGCGCTGCCAGCACGACAAACTCGCGGCGTGGATGCGCTCGGCTTCGCAGGTCGCGACGGCGAGGGTCGTCTGGCGGCCGGTGACGGCGAAGTCGGCTTTGCGGACCTTGATCCCGACCGTCGCGGCGCGCAAATGCCGGGCTTGCAGGCCGAGGGCCAGCTCCGCCGCCTGTTCGCGCAGCAGCGCGAGGATGCGCGTCTCGTCGTCGACGTCGTAGTCAAAGGTCTCTTCGGTCGAGATCGACTTGCGTTCGCGCGAGCCGTCGACCGTGCGTTCGTCGATCCCGCGCGCGAGGTCGCGATAGAACGTCCCGCTGCGGCCGAAGAGCGCGAACAGACGCGCGTCGTCGAGTTCCGCGACGTCGCCGATCGTGCGCAGGCCGGCCGCTTCGAGTCGCGGCTGCGTCTTGGGGCCGATCCCCCACAGCCGCGAGAGCGGCATCGGGCGTAAGAACGCGGCCTCGGTTCCCGGCACCACGACCGTCAGACCATCCGGTTTCTCGAGGTCGCTCGCGATCTTGGCCGCCATCTTCGTGCGCGCGACGCCCGCGCTCGCCGTGAGCCCGACCTCGTCGCGGACGCGCTCCTTCACGCGCCGCGCGAAGGCCGTCGCAACGGCGACGTCGTCGGTTTCGAGATCGAGGAACGCTTCGTCGAGCGACAGCCCTTCCACGGCGCGCGCGCCGTCTTCGAAGATCGCGAAGACGCGGTCGGAACTTTCGCGATAGCGGGTGAAATCCGGTGCGACGACGGTCAACTGCGGGCAGAGGTCGCGCGCCCGATAGAGCGGCATCGCGGACCGCACGCCGAACGGGCGCGCCTCGTACGACGCGGTGAGGACAACCGCGCGCCGCGACGAGCCCGAGACGGCGACCGGAATGCCGCGCAACGACGGGTCGTCACGCTGCGCCACCGCCGCATAGAACGCGTCGAGGTCGACGTGAACGATCACGAAAGCGCCGCGGCGGCTCCGTCGAGGATGCTGCGCAACGCGGTGATATTGCGGAGGTCGTCCTCTTCTTCGCCGGGCGTTTCGAGGATCGCGACCTTCCCGTGCGCGCCGGGCTGCGCGACGATCGCGCGGAAGCCCTCGATGCCGATCAAACCTTCGCCGATGTGCCAGTGACGGTCGCGGTGGCCGCCCAGCGGCACCTGCGTGTCGTTGAAATGAAACATCACGACGCGGTCCAGCCCGATCTCGCGCTCGATCTCGTCGAAGAAACGGGCCACGCCGTCGGCCGTATCGATCGCATATCCGGCGGCCCAACTGTGGGCGGTGTCGATGCAGACGCGCAGGTTCGGATGTCCGACCGTGCGCACGAACGCGCCGAGCTCGTGCATCGTGCCGCCGCACAGTTGGCCGGCGCCGGCGCTGTTCTCCATCACCAGCGACACCTGCGGAGCGATCCCACCGAGCGCCTCTTCGAGCGCCGCCACGACGCTCGCAAAGCCGGCCGTCCGCTCGCGCGTTCCGTACGAACCCAAGTGCGTGTTCACGTAGGCGACGTCACCGACCGCCGCGACGGCGAGGTCGTTCTTGAGGAGCCGCAGCGAGCCTTGCGCGGTCTTCGGATCCTCGCTGGCCAGGTTGATCAGATACGAGGTGTGGATCGCCACCGGTGCGATCCCGGCCTCAGCGCGCGCCGCTGCGAACTTCTGCAGCGCCGGCGCGTCGATCGCGCCGACGCGGTACGTCTTCGGGTTACCGCTGAAGAACTGCAGCGACGTGCAGCCGTGTTTTCGCGCGTAGGCGACCGCAGCGTCGTAGCCGCCGCCCACCCGGACGTGAAAACCGATCCGCATCGGCTCCGGGACGCGCTAGCGGCGGCGGCCGAAGGTGAATTGGCGCGCCCGCATCCCGGCCGGCATGAACGTCTTGGCACGTCCGGTCGGCATCGCGCGCGAGGGATTCTTCTCGAACGTGGTGCCGGTCATCAGCACCGCGTCGGAGGGCCGTTCGCGGCGGCCAACGCGTCCGATCAGCTGCTCGATCTCCGACTCGCCGAAGGCGTCGGAGTCGGTGATGACGATGAGATCGGCCGCCGGGATGTCGATCCCGCTGCCGACGAGGTTGGTCGCCGCCAGCACAGCCGGCGCCTTGCCGCGAAAACTGCTCATCATCGCGACGCGGGTCCCGACCTCGTTGACCTTCACGCCGCGGCGGCGGTAGCGCTTCCCTTGTTCGAGCGTATCGGCCATGTCGCCGCGCAGCTGCTCGACGTCGATCCCGTAGGTCTGTTCGAGCCGCTCGGCAAGGCGCGGCACGTCGCCGCGCGTCCGTCCGATCACGAAGATACGCGAGCCGCGCGCCAAATGCTCTCGGATCAACGCATCGGCCCGCGTCAGCTGCTCGGGCGGCGGTTCACCCCACACGCCCTCGACCTTGTGCACGATCGTCGGCAGGACGTCAAACGGCATCTTCTTCATCGAGACGACGTGATCCATCGCGCCGATGCGCTCCAGGAAGCGCCGCAGTTCGTTCGGCGTGGCGCTCGCGAACACCATCGGACAGTCGAAGTCGTGCAGCAGCCGCAGATGTTCGCGTTCGTCGAAAGCGTTGACGTCGTCGACGAACAGGACGTCGCTCTTGTCGATGATCTCCCAGTGCCGATCGATCGTCAGCATCATCGCCGAACCGACGATGACGTGCATCGTCCCGTTCTCGACGCCTGCCTCAACCTCGCGCCGCTCTTCGGGGGCCGCTCCGCCGTGAATCTGGCCGACCCCGATCCCCGTCCCCTCGAGCCGCTCGCTAAAGTACGTCACGTGCTGGCGAATGAGGTCGCGCGTCGGCGCGAGGATGACGACGTAACCGCCGGTCTTCAGGATCGTGTCGACCGCGACGCGCAGCATCACTTCGGTCTTGCCGGAACCGGTCGGCGCCTTGAGCAGAAACTCGAACGACCCGCTGTCGAGGCCGGTCGAGATCGCCTCGATCGCGTGCCGCTGATCGCTGGTGAGCTCGAAGGTCTCGCCCGGCTGGATCAGCTCGTGGGCGAGCGCGACGCGCTGGCAATTTTCATCGATCGTCGCCCACACGGTGGCGGGGACGAGGTTAGGTGCGGTTAGACCGCTGATGGCTGGGGCTCCGTTTCTGTCGCTGCACCGGCCGGCGGCGCCGGCGCGAATGTCTCGTTTGCTTCGACCACCGGGACGGTGGCCGTGGTTTCCTCGAGGGCGATCGGGAGGGCCAATTCGATCGGCACACCTCCGTCGACGTCGATCGGCGGCAGCTCGTCGAGCGACCGCAGGCCGAAAGCCTCGAGGAATTCGTCCGTCGTCTTGTACACGATCGGACGGCCGGGCACATCCTTGCGCCCCGTTTCGGTCAGGAAACGGCGGTCGAGCAAGGTGGCGATCACCGAATCGGCGCTGACGCCGCGGATCCCCTCGATATCACCCTTCGTCACCGGCTGCAGGTAGGCGGCGATAGCAAGCGTCTCAAGCGCGGCCGGCGAGAGATTCGATTTCGGCGGCAGCAAGTAGGCTTCGACCACCTCGCGCGCCGCCGGCGCGCTGGCGAAGCGATAGCCTCCGGCGATCTCGCGCAGCACGACGCCGCGCTGTGCGAAGTCGGCATCGATCTTCTGCAGAGCGACCGTTACGTCGCTTTGCTCCGCTCCGGTGAGCTTGGCGAGTTCCCTGATCGAGAGCGCTTCGGAAGCGACGAACAGCAGCGCCTCGACCTCGCGCTGCAATTTACCGGTGTCGACGAGTTCAGGCTGCACGGCCGGCTGAATCCATAGGCAGGATTTCGATGTCGCTGAAGCTTTCTTCTTGTCCGATCCGCACGCGTTCGCGGCGCACGAGTTCGAGCAAGGCCAGGAACGTCACGATGACGCCTTGGCGATCCAGGCCAGCGCATAGGCCGAAGAACGTCGCGCGCCCTTCACGGCGCACGATGCGCGCGACATGTTCCATCTGCTCGACCAGGGAGACGCGCTCGCGCACGAGCGTGCGCTTCTCCGGCTTCGCCGCGCGGAGCACGGCGGCCAGCGCGGCCGAGAGCTTGACGACGTCGATGCGGTAACGCTGGATGAGTTCGGCGCTCGGATCGCCGCCGTCGGTTCGCAAGTAGTACGCGGCCGCTTCGGCTGCGCGCGTCTTCAGTTCGAGGCCGGCGTCGCGATATTTCGAATACGCGATCAGCCGCTCGCGCAGACGCGCTTCGACCGACTCCGCCGACTCGTCGGGGTCGCCCGCGAACTCGAGTGGAATCGGCGGCAAGAGCGCCTTCGACTTGAGGAACACGAGCGTCGCAGCGACCACGAGGTAGTCCGCGGCGAGCTCGACGTCGAGCGCGTCCATCGCGTGCACGTAGGCGAGATACTGGTCGGCGATGCTCGCCAGCGGAACGGTAGCGATGTCGAGCTGCCGTTCTTTGACCAGATTCAGTAGGAGGTCAAGCGGGCCGTCGAACACGGCCACCGAGACGCGCAATGCGCGCTCGGAGGGGTCAGTCACGCGCTCGAGTCGCCCATCGCCTGGCTGATTGCCACGACCTCGGTTTCGAAGGTGCCGGCGCCCTCGCGCTGGAGCCAGTCCAGCCCTAGGTCGACCAGACGCTTCTCGTTGACGTACTTGAGGGCTTTTTTGGCCGCACGGATCTCGAACCAGCGCGCCTCGTCGACCTCGTGGTCGTGATTCGCGGTATCGCCCGAGAGGTAGCGCATCAGGTAGAAATGGACGGACTTCTTGTGCTTGGTCCGGTTCAGGTAGAACCAGTACGAGATGTCGGACAGCTTGGAGAGGATCTCGGCCCAGCAGCCGGTCTCCTCACGGACTTCCCGCAGGGCAGCCTGCTCGTGGGTCTCCTTCGCCTCGACGTGACCCTTCGGAAGCGACCAGACCCGCGGCTCTCCACGGCCGATGAGGAGGGCCTCCAAAGAGCTTCCGTTCCACCGCAAGACGAGCCCGCCGGCAGAGACCTCGTATTTGATCCGCATCATCGCTTCCCGGAGACAATCGCAGCCCGACGGTCCGGGCTGCTGTGTTCTCAGTATATCGCGGAGCCCCAAGAAGGAGCGACCGAAAAGGCGGCCGAGGGAACCGCCCTCAGACCCCCACCCGGGGGGCCGTTAGCGTACGCCGGGGCCGTCGTCCTCGAGGAGGTCGCGGAGCCGCCGCTCCTCCTCGGGACCGAGCCGTTCAGCCTCGAGCAGGTTGAGCATGAGCGCCCGCGCCGAGCCGCCGAAAAACGTCGTCAGCACGTTGGCGACGACGGTGCGGCGGGCCGCGTCGCGCCCGACGCGCGGCCGGTAGACGTTCGCCTTGCCGCGCACCGTGTGCCGCACGTACCCCTTGCGCTCGAGGATCGTCAGCGTCGACAGGACGGTCGTGTACGCGATCGGACGCTGCTCGAGCCGGGCGTGCACCTCGGCCACCGTCGCGCTCCCCAGGTCCCACAGGACGTCCATGAGGCGGTACTCCGCCTCGGTCAGCGTCGGCGAGGGGCGCCTTGCCATCCGCCCCTCTACGACGACGGCCGCGGGTTCTCCGCGACCGCAGGGCTCACGACGGCGTTGCGTTCAGCCACGCGTCGACGCGCCGCTCGAGGACGTCGAGCGGGAGCGCGCCTTGACTCAAGACCACGGCGTGAAAATCGCGCAGATCGAAACGGCTGCCCAGACGCCCTCGCGCGCGCTCGCGCAGTTCCAATATCTTGAGCTGTCCGATCTTGTACGCGAGCGCTTGGCCGGGGTTGGTGATGTAACGATCGATCTCGTTCTCGACATCGAGCGGCGTCTTCGCGGCGTTGGCGAGAAAATAGTCGATGGCGCGCTGCCGCGACCAGCCTTGCGCGTGCATCCCCGTATCGACGACGAGCCGCACCGCGCGCCACATCTCGTACGTCAGCGCGCCGAACTTCGACTTGGGATCGTCGTAGAGTCCCATGTCCTCGCCCAGCGATTCGGAGTACAGTCCCCAGCCCTCGACGTAGGCGGTGTAGCCAAGACCGGCGCGCCGGAAATCCGGCAAGCCTTGCAGTTCCTGCGCGAGCGCGATCTGCAGATGATGACCCGGTACCGACTCGTGCAGCGAAAGGACGGTCATCTCGTAGATCGGCCGCTGCGACGGCTGGTACAGGTTGACGTAGTATTGACCGGCCCGCGAGCCGTCGAGCGCGCCGGGCTGGTAGTACGCCGTCGTCGTGTCGGGCGCGAGCGCGGCCGGGATCGGGGTGACGCCGTAGGGCAGACGCGGCAGTGACGCGAGGTGAAAGAAGCGCGCCAGTTCGGGATCGGTGCGCTTCGCCGTCGCCCGATACGCGATCAACAGTTCATGCGGGTCGGTATAAAAGTTGTGCGGGTCAGAGCGCAGCTGCGCGAACACCTCGGGCAAGTTCCCCGCGTAGCCCGTCTGCGGCGCGAGCTTCTCCATCGCGGCACGGATGCGCGCGACCTCGCGCAGTCCGAGGTCGTGGATCTGAGCGGGCGTCATCGACGTCGTCGTGTAGGACGCCGCGTAGTACGCGTAGATCGCATCCCCGCCCGGCAGGTGCGTGAGGCCGGCCTCTTCCGGCGCCGCCGGGAGGTACACGTCGGTAACGAACGTTCGCAGCGAACGCAGCGCAGGGTTGACCGCGGCTTCTATCGTGCGGTGCGCGCGCTCGCGCAAGCGCGCCGCATCGCCGCTCGCGATGCCGTTCGGCATGCGCGCGTACGGCGTGAAGAACGGCGATGCCTCGATGGGTCCGAGCAGACGATCGATCTGGTCGGGCACGCGCTGCATCGATGTACGCGGCCACAGAAGGCGGCGCGCGACCGCTTCTTGGAGCAGCGCGATCGTCTGAGCGACGGCGGCCGGGTACGCCTCGAGTCGCAGCTGCCACGTGTCGTAATCGCGCAGCGACGCGAAGGGCAGACTCTCCGCGTAGCCGCCGTAGGTTTGCACGCCGTCGCGCGGACTGATCGCGAACAGGTACGTGCCGAGATCGTAGCCGCGCAGCGCATCGCGCAGCTGCCCCGCATACAGGTCGTAGTTGAGCGCACCGCGCTCGCTCAAACGCGTCCGCTGCAGACCCTCCATCCGCGTCAATACCGCGCGCTGATGCGCCGCTTCGTCGGCGAGCGCCGCCGCGGAGAGGTCGTCCCAGCGGTCGTCGCCGGCGCGGTCGCCATCGAACGACGCGTAGATCGGATGACGGCGATGGAAGTCCGCCCACTCGGCGGCGAGAAGCGCGTCGAGCTCAGTGTCGGCAGTATTCGGTGCGGCCTCGGCTTCGGTCATCGTGCCTCCTTCGACGAGCGCGAGCGTCCCGCACGACGCGGCGGCAGTCTTCAGCAGATCGGCGCGCTTCACGATTCGGTGACGGGCGGCCGCCAGCGGAGATCGGGCTGCCGCGCGGCGCGCGTCTCATCGATCCGTCCGACCGGCGTCGTCCGGGGCGTACCCAGCGCCGTCTCCGGGTCGACGCGCGCCGCCGCGACGATCTCGCAAAACGCGGCGATGAACGCGTCGAGCGTTTCTTTCGACTCGGTTTCGGTCGGCTCGATCATCAGGCACTCCGGCACGATCAACGGGAAGTATACCGTCGGCGCATGGTAGCCGCGGTCCAGCAGCGCCTTGCCGAGATCGAGTGCACGCACGCCCGTTTCGCGCTTGAGGCTCTGCGCCGAAGCGACGAACTCGTGGCGGTTGATCTCCGGATACGGGATATCGATCGCGTCCGCGATCCCGACCCGGACGTAGTTGGCGTTCAGCACCGCCAGCTGGGACGTTGTCGTCAGTCCCTCGGCACCGTTGGCATAGATGTAGGCCAGCGCGCGGACCATGTGAGCGAAGTTCGACCAGAACGAGCGCATCGTCCCGATCGATTCCGGGACGCCGAAGTCGAGCGCGAAGCGCAGCTCCGCGCTGTCGCGCCAGCCGCGGTCGGACGCCCTCTCGCCGTTCGGCTCGAACGCGCGCACGATCGGCAGCGGCAGATACGGGACCAGCGCGGGGGCGACGCCGACCGGACCCGCGCCGGCACCGCCGCCGCCGTGCGGGATCGAGAACGTCTTGTGCAGGTTGAGGTGCATGAGGTCGAAGCCCATGTCGCCGGGGCGCGTGTTCCCCATCAGCGCGTTCGCGTTCGCGCCGTCGTAATACATCAGTGCGCCGGCCGCGTGGACGACTGCAGAGACTTCGGCGATGCGGTCTTCGAACAAGCCGAGCGTGTTCGGATTCGTCATCATGCAGACCGCGGTGTCGGGCCCGGCGACCGCCGCCAGCGCTGCCGGATCGACGCGCCCGCGTTCGTCCGACTTCAGCGAGACGACGGTGAACCCAACCATCGCGGCCGAAGCCGGATTGGTGCCGTGCGCCGTATCGGGGACGATGACGACGGTGCGCTGCTGCTCGCCGCGCGCGGCGAAGTATGCCTTCGCGATCAGCAGTGCCGTCAATTCCGCGTGCGCGCCGGCCGCCGGATTGAGCGAGAAGGCAGTCATGCCGAATAGCGACGTGAGCGCGCGTTCGAGCTCCCACATGATCGCGAGGGCACCCTGCGCGGCGTGGTCGGGGGCGAACGGGTGCAGGTCGCGCAGCGCGGGCAAGTTCGCCATCGCGTCGTTGATGCGCGGGTTGTACTTCATCGTGCACGAGCCGAGCGGATAGAAGCCGGTGTCGATCCCGAACGTCTTCTGCGATAGCCGCGTAAAGTGTCGCACGACGTCGAGCTCGCTGTTGTCCGGCAGCGGCAGGCCGTCGCGCAGCGCCGCGCGCGGCAGCAGTTCGTCGAGCGGCGGTCCCGCTGGGACGTAGCGGTTGGCGCGACCGGGTTGCCCGGTATCGAAGATCAGCGGGGTATCAAACGCGGGCTGCGGCACGTACGTCGACCTCCGCAAGGGCGTCGGCAAGGCGCGCGATGTCGGCAGCCGTCGTCAGCTCGGTCGCCGTCATCAGGATCGTGTCGCCGAGCTCGGGATAGAAGCGCCCGAGATCGAGCCCGCCCAGGATGCCGCGCCGCTCGAGCGCGTCGAGCACGCCGCCGGCGCGGCCCGGTACGCGGATCGCGACCTCGTTGAACACCGGCGCCGCGAAGCGCGTCGAGAAACCGCCGACGGCGGTCACCGCAGCGCGCAGTTCGCGCGTGCGCGCCACGTTCAGCGCGGCGCAATCACGCAAACCGGTGCTCCCCATCGCGGCCAAATAGATCGTCGCACACAGCGCGCAGTGCGCCTGATTGGTGCAGATGTTCGAGGTCGCCTTCTCGCGCCTGATGTGCTGCTCGCGCGCCTGCAGGGTCAGAACGTAGGCCTCACGCCCCTCACCGTCGACCGACTTTCCGACCAGCCGGCCGGGGATGCGCCGCAGGTGCTCGTTTCCGGCCGCGATGAAGCCGACGTGCGGACCGCCGTAGGCGACGGCGTTGCCGAACGACTGCGCCTCGCCGACGCAGATGCGCGCGCCCCACGAAGCCGGCGTCGCGAGCGCGGCCAGCGAGAGCGCTTCGGCGACGACGCCGATCGCGATCGTACCGGTCGCCGCGGCGGCAGCCGCGTCGTCCGCGTGCAGCGGATCGATGACGCCGAAAAAGTTCGGCGTCTGCACGACGACCGCCGCGTAGCGCTGATCGGCGAGCGCCGCGGCGAGCGACGAGGTGTCGGTGCGCCCGTCCGTCGCGTACGGCAATTCGTCGACCGTCAGTTCGAGGCCGGCGGCGTAGGTGCGCAGCACCGCGCGGTAGTTCGGGTGCACGGCCCGCGAGAGGAGTACGCCCTTGCGCCCGGTGGCGTGAACCGCCATGATCACCGCTTCGGCGAGCGCGGTCGCGCCGTCGTAGACCGAGGCGTTGGCCACGTCGAGCCCCGTCAAGAGCGCGATGTACGACTGCCACTCGTAGATCGCTTGCAGGTAGCCCTGCGAGACCTCCGCCTGATACGGCGTATAGGAGGTGAGAAACTCTCCTCGCATCGCCAGCGCGCCGACCACCGGCGGCACGTAGTGCCGGTACGCGCCGGCGCCGAGGAACGAGGTGTACGCGCCGGCCGTCGTGCGAGCTGCGAACTGCGCGAAGCGCGCCGCGATCTCGCTTTCGCTCAGCTGCGGCGTAACGTCGACGGGGGCGCGCAGCGCGAGCGCGTCCGGCACGCGCACCAGTTCATCGAGTGACGCCACGCCGACGGCGCGCAGCATCGTCTCGATATCGGCGGGCGTGTGCGGCGTGT
>Ga0181531_10002308_pt1 | contig 11940 bp, 6 predicted proteins | sample PEATcosm2014_Bin_38_FD_119743 | JGI IMG/M metagenome (GOLD analysis project Ga0181531, IMG submission 119743) | Peatland microbial communities from MTU Mesocosm Facility, Houghton, MI, USA - PEATcosm2014_Bin11_10_metaG | ecosystem: Environmental > Terrestrial > Soil > Wetlands > Peat | place... | reverse complement strand
GGTTACGGCGCAATTCTGGCCACATCCGAGAAGCCGAATGGGGCTTTGCAGACGCTGTTGGACTTCATGGCTGAGCGGTCAAAGCGTCCGCTGGCAAGCTACACCAGTGCCTGGAAGAGCGTCCCGCAGACACTGTTCGAGATTCCCGCGACAAATCCTCCAACATCTCCGCCGGATGGGATGGTGCGCATCCCTGAGGGTGATTTTGATTTTCGGGTAAGCGGGATTGAAGTTGAAGGCGGCAACGATCCGGGGGCGGACGTTCAGTATCCGTGGGAGGACATGCCGCGGCGCTATCACCGGCACCAGATGCACATGCGCAGCTTCTACATCGATCGAACTCCGGTGACTAATGCGGAGTTCAGCAAGTTCTTAAGCGCGACACACTACCATCCTAAGGACGATCACAATTTCTTGCGGGCTTGGCCCAATGGGGCAAACGGCAGCTATCCCGCCGGCTGGGAAAACAAGCCGGTGACGTGGGTCTCGATCGAGGATGCTCGCGCGTATGCGGAATGGAGCCACAAACGGCTTCCGCATGAGTGGGAGTGGCAATACGCAGCGCAATCGAGTGATGGACGTCTCTATCCGTGGGGGAACGATTGGAACACGCAGGCACTGCCGGCGACGGATTCGGGGCCGGTGATGCGCGCTCTGGCCGATGTGACGGCTTTCCCGAAGGGCGCAAGTCCGTTCGGCGTGCTCGATCTTATCGGCAATGTATCGCAATGGACAGACGAATACAGCGATCCGCATACGCGGGCCGCGATTCTTCGGGGTGGCGCTGCGTATCAGCCAATCGGCTCGCTCTGGTATTTTCCGCAAACCTACCGATTGGATGAACACCAAAAATATCTGCTGATGTCACCGGGACACGACCGTGCAGGAACTGTCGGCTTTCGGTGTGTGGCGGATGCGCCGTAAGAAGGTCCGGTTGAGATCACTGCTCGACTATGGCGCGGGATTTTCTGCCGGGTTGTTCTTGAGAGAGATCACAAACTCCTGCACTTGTTGTCTCTCGCGATCGCTGCTATTCCTTGCCTGAGTTGCAATTAGGGTGTGTAATTCAAGTTCTTGATGAGCTTTGGTTTTGTCTCCCGTACGCTCGTAGATCTGCGCCAGACGATAGTGCGCCTCGGCGAGAGTAGCATTGGGACCTAGGCTCGTTTCGATCGCCTTCTGAAGTGCGGCAGTCGCGTGCGGAAAGTCTCCGAGATGCGAGTCGAGGATGCCGAGCTGCAGATAAGCCCCAGCGAATTTCGGATCGAGCTGTATCGCTTTCTCGATGAGCTGCGCAATACGGGGCATCACTTCTTTTTCGCCTGCGCTGTTGGCGGCGACTACGGATTGCTTCCAAAGGGCGACGGCGTAGTTGTAGTTTGCCAGAGCATTGTTGGGCCGCATCTCGGCGAAACGCGCGAGCCGCTTAATCGCACCCTGAAGAGGCGCGGTCTGAACGCTCTGCATCCTGCCGAGAAACAGGTAGGGAGCGGGATCGTCGGGATTGACGTCCGAGGCGGAGATCAAACACTGGGCCGCTTGGTCGTAAGAGCCACGCGCATACCAAGTCACGCCGAGAGCGACCAGCATCCTTACCGAGTTGGGATACAGCCGATTGCCCTTGCTGAGCACTTCGGTTGCAGGCTCAAGAGCGCGGTGGCTGAGGAGTTCGGTTCCCCAATCGAAAAGATTCGTTTCGCTAGATTTTAATTCAGCCGCGCGCTGGTACTGCCGCACTGCCTGCAGCGGATTGCCGACCTTTTCGTCGACGCTAGCCAACAGATGATGTAGTTCGGCGTCGCCGGGACTGAGCTGTGAAGCTCGTTCGAGATACGGAACCGCCTCGGCGGCTCGGCCATTCGTGGCGAGGAATTGGCCAAGCTGCCGATTGGCCTCGACGCTCTCTGGCGCTCGCATCACAGCTTCTTGTAACTCGCTCTCTTTGAGGCTTGGTGTCGTCTTCAAGTTTTCCGCCAACGCCCTGTCGGGATCTGAATTCAAGGAGGTAGTGGCCTTGGCAAGCGCTTCAGTAGTGCGCACGATGGTATCGGTCGCGTGTCCTCCAGAGTTCGTAGCCGGCATGACTCCGGCAACCGTGAATTGCGGTTCATCGTAGAATTCGGGCGCGCCTGCGGCGTTCGTGTCCGGTTTCGTTTTCAGGGCTGGAGTCTGTGATCCATGGTTTCCACTGACGACAAGAGAAACGTCGACAGTCTTTTGTTCGTTTTCGCCGATGTTCAGCGGGCCGAGTACGGCAGGTGTGTAGCCTTTGGGGTCTGCCCGCAACGTATACGACCCACATTGGACGTTCCCGAAACGGAAACCACCGCTGATGTCGGTGTCCGCGAATTGGACTTCGACGGAGCGAGTGCCGTCCGAATTTGCCAGCTGCAAAGTGACCCTTGCGTTCGCTACGGGCTTAGCATTCACATCGTGTACATGTCCCACGATGGTTGCTGAGCCCGCGGTGGGCATTGCCGGCGAGGGTTGCGCAGGGGCATAAGGCGAGGCAAACATCGAAATGACGACACAGACCAAAAGACAAATTTGAGTCTGGGCTAGATGGCCTCTGGTCACGGGAAATCAGCTCCTAAAAAAAACACGCGCCAAAGAAAATGCGAGCAATGGCTCCGCTATTTTAGCGCACACCGCACTGGCTGAGAAAAAGTAGCGGGGCGCCGAGGCAGGCTTTACAATGACACGCCGCAGCTCGCGATCGAGTCTGCAAGGAGACGCTGAAGTGAAGACACGAGTTAGCCAAATCTGGATGTTCGTATTTGTGGCACTGCTGGGAGCCTGTGTTATGTGCGCGGGGCAGGATCAGCGCAAAGTCATTATCGATCAGGATGCCGCCGGACCGGCCGGTACCGATCAGCAGGCGATCCTGCTGTTGATTCAGTCGCCGCAAACGGAGGTGCTGGGCATTACGGTAGTGACCGGGGATGCATGGTTGACGGAGGAGATCGCACACACGCTTCGCACTCTCGAATTGATCGGGCGGACCGACATCCCGGTGGTAGGCGGAGCTGAATATCCACTGGTAAGAACGAAGGAAGAAACGGAATTGTGGGAGCAGCGGTACGGTTCGGTAGCTTGGCTGGGAGCGTGGACACCGAAGTATTACCACGCGGCTCGCGAGCTGGGGTCGATGCCGGAAGGGAAGCCCACCACCAAAGCCGCTGACGAAGACGCGGCGCATTTTCTAGTCAGGATGGTGCACAAGTATCCACATGAAATCACAATTTACGAGGGGGGCCCGATGACCAACCTGGCGGTGGCCCTGTCGCTGGACCCGGGGTTTGCTGGCCTGGCAAAAGAGTTGGTGTTTATGGGTGCGAGTTTGAATCCGCAGACGGACGACCCTGAGTTCGCCAATAATCCTCGCCACGAATTCAATTTGTGGTTCGATCCGGAAGCGGCGCACATCGTGTTGCGGGCGCCATGGAAGAAGATCGTTTGCACGCCGGTAGATGTTTCGGTGAAAACAAGAATGACCAACGAGCTTATCGATAAGATTCGAGCGGGCAACACGCCGGTAGCCCAATATATCGGCAAATATTCACATTTGCGTGGCTCTTATAACTATTTGTGGGACGAACTCACATCTCTGGCCTGGCTTGATCCAAGCCTGATTACGAAATCGGAAACTCGCTATATGGACGTGAATCTCGATCGCGGCGCTGGTTATGGAGATACGCTCACGTGGACCGACCACGACAAACCAAATCAGGAATTGCAGTCGGTCGAGGTTCAGCTGGATCTGAACACAGACAAGTTCTACAAGATGTTCGTGGATTTGTTGACTGCCTCCACGCCACGGGCGCCCAAACCGGCCGCCCATTAAAGAATCTAACGTCCTAACTGTTCCAACATTTGCGTTGCCTGGGGGTTTTCAGGATGCTGCTTGAGCAAGTCGAGCAGCACGGCGCGAGCTTTGTCTGGCGCATTCTCGACTGCGTAGACGCGGGCCAGATTCAAATAGGCCTGATCGAAGGTTGGTGCCACGCTAATGCACTTCTCAAAAGAGGCGACCGCATAATCGCGGCGCTGGGTGCGCAGGTAGAGTATGCCCAGGTTATTGAGCGCCTCGGGGAAGACGGGACGCAGTTGCAGCGCCTTCTGTAAATGATCGAATGCCTGCGCGGTGTCGTCCTGCTGCGCGAAGACCATGGCCAGTCCGTAGTTCGCTTCCGCGTCATCAGGATTGAGTTGGAGTGCACGCTCGTACATCGTTCGCGCGTCACCCCAGCGCTTGAGTTGCCGAAAAGCGCCCCCAAGGTTGACCAGGGCGATACGGTGATCGGGGCTGAGCTGGAGCGCTTCCTGGAAGTCACGGACAGCCTCGTCAGTGCGGCCCTCGCGCCCCGTCAGCAATCCGAGGTTGTTCCAGGAATTCGAAAGGGTGCCGGGGTAACTGGCGCGAAGCTTGAGCGCCCGCTCGAAACTCTTGCGGGCTTCTGCATTCTTCTGTTGATTCAGGTACACGCTTCCGATGCCGTATGACGCTTCGGCGCTCATCGGGTTGTCGTGCAGGGCGACCTGGAATGAGGCGAGCGCCTGCTGCATATAGCCGCGCTGAAAAAAAACGGATCCGAAGGAAAGATAGTTTCTTCCGAATTCGATCGTGTCGGTTATGCCGGGGAAAGGTAGCGCCCGGGCGATGCGCTCTTGTCCGGTTTGGGGAATGTGGCGGAAATCGAAGGTGAGATGCTCCGCATTCACAGGACCCTGATATACCTTCACGATTTCCCCAAGGGCATTAATCAGGAAAGAGGTTGGCAGTTCGAGGTCGCGATGCCGGTCGAAAATATAACGATAAAGAATGTTGTAGACGGCGCCCACGTCTTCGGATCCGCGCAAGATCGGAAAGGAGAGACCGTGCTGGCGCACCAGCGCCTCGAGTTTCGAGGCGTCAGAGGAGCTGTCCAGATTGACTGCGAGCAACCCGAGGCCTTGGGCCTCCCATTCATTGTGGTGCTGGTTGAAAGTCGACCAATCAGGCCTACAGTTCGCGCACTCAGCCGCCCACAGATTGAGAAGCACCGGTCTTCCTCGAAGAGACAGTAAAGTGCGCGCGTGCCCGTCCATGTCGGGGAGGGGGAAATCCGGCGCGACTATGGGCGCAACCAACCACGTCTCAGCCGTGGACGGAAGCGCTTCTGTAGAACTGTTGGCTGACTCTTCCCGGTGGGGATGTTTCGCCGCACCGGAGAACGGAATGAAGGCTTCCATGCGCGTCGGTTGGGAACCCTCATCGACCCATACTCGATGATTGACGGGCAGACCGCGGATGTCTTGTATCAATCCGCTGGGCCAACGAATCGTCACGCGCACGGATCCGGTGACTGCTCCCAAGCCGAAGAAGACATCTTTGCTGTGCTGCGAGAGAAATCCTGAGCCGGCTTGCAGCGAGCGAGTCTGGCGTCCGTGTTCGGTCTCGATGGTGACGACCGAGCCTATGGCGTCGGGATTGCTTTTGGTGCCGCGCAGGCGAAATGAAATTGACGCGGGTAGATCTTCGATCACATTCTTCAGCACCCGCAGCTGAGGACCGTTGCGATTCTTGAGAAAGACTTCCTGCCGGCCGTCATGGTCGAAATCCGCAAGCGCGAAGGCGCGGCCGTCTTCGAGGAAGTCGAGGCCGACCACAGCGGATATGTCGCTGAACGTCCCATCGTGATTGTTAGCGTAGAAAACGTTGCGTTCGTAGCCGCTCCAGGTACCGTCCGCACGTATGAGTTCGTTGATCGCGCTCCATCCCTGTTCATAATCGTGAGATGGCCTGGACTCATCGGGCGAGTAACCGACCACCTGGCGCCAGAAGAAGCTGTTGAGGTCATCGCGCGATGGTCCAGTAACCATGCCGTTCGTGATGTAAAGATCGGGATAGCCGTCGTGATCGAAATCGAAGGTGTCACTTGACCAAGCCCAACGGCCGACTCCCACACCGGCAGTAAGGGTGGTATCGGTGTAGGCTGCGCTTTTTGGCGCCGCCCTGCTAAAAAGCGAATTGCCCATTGCATGTTTGTGATAGAGCATACGGGCTCTTTCGGGCGCATCTTTCTGGAAGACGTTCTGCATCGTAATGCGCTCGCCGGGAGCGGTCCACATATTGGCGACGTAGAGGTCGTCGATTCCATCGTTGTCATAGTCAAACCAGCAGACACTCATGCCCGCGCCGACGTCTTCGACTCCGGCTTGCGCCGCAATATCAGTGAAGGTGCCATTACCATTATTGCGATAGAGATTCTTGCGTCCGAAATCGTTGACGACATAAAGATCGGGCCAGCCGTCATGATTGAAGTCGTTCCATCCACAACAGAAGCTATAGCGCGTGTTGTTCTGGTTGAGCCCGGTTTCGTGGGTCACGTCGCGAAACGTGCCGTCACGCTGGTTGCGCATCATGAAGTTCGGGGGGCCGTTGTTTGCGTCGTAGTAGGGAGTTGGATATTTGTACTGATCCGTACCCTGATAATAGACATAGAGGCAGAAATAGAGGTCCAGCCAACCGTCCCGATCGTAGTCGGCCGCCGCAGCGCCAGTGAAAGTGCCCTGCGGAGGAGTCGCAAAACGAAATGCATCGGCCTTCTGGCGGAACTTGCCTTCGCCGATATTCAAGAAGAGCATGGGGCCGGCGGCGCGAACCACGATCAAATCCTGGCGTCCGTCGTTATCGACATCCGCAAAAAGCGCGCAAGCCGTATTTTCAAGGACGCCCGTGCCCGACGATTCGGTGATGTCTTCGAATGTTCCGTCGCCCCTGTTGCGATACATGCGGTTGGGAAGACCACCGGGCTGGCAGACGTAGAAATCGTCGAATCCGTCGCCATCGATATCGCCGACACTGACGCCGTTATGGCCGTAGATATCAATGCCGCAGGCACCGTCGAGCAGGGTGCGCCAATAATCGGTGCCATGGAGAATCTGGTCAGGGTACGAGGGATTCGCGCCCAGGGCTGCGACGGAGACGTCGATATATCCGGGACCGGTTGAGCGACTCAGTGTCTCGTCGAGGCATTGCCAAGTGCGCACGCGAACCTCCCCCGTGGCAGAACGCTCCCATGCCAGTTGCCAGTAACCGACGCGCTGCTCTCGATAGAAGTCCTCGCCGGCTGCCACGATTTCGTAACGGATGCGAGTGTGGATCGGAACTGAATTGCCATTGGGCGCCGAGGAGTTTGCGTCGATGCTTGTGACCTGAAGTTCAACCGTGAGAATCTTTGAAAACCGGCCCATCGAAGAGCGCATCTCTTGCAAAAATGCGTCTTGGCCCAGGGTGATGTCAGACTTGAACGTGTTGCGGCGAACTTCAATCTTGGCGCCCGAACGGACCGCGCGAGACTCTACCGGAATGCAGGATGCGGCTGCGAATGCCGGGTGAAGGGCAGTACCAATCGCTTGGACATCCTGTGGAGATTGAAGCCAAGCTGAACTCCACTGCGCAAGAATCGCAGCGATCTGATCTGCATATTGCTCACTCACAAATCGATCTGCGCTCGCTCGGACCTTCAGTTCGATGGCGTCGAGAATCCCCGGAAGGAGGTAGTGCGGATGCAGGTGATATTCGCCGTCCGCCATCGGCGCGTCTGCCGAGTCAGAATCGAAAGGCAAAGTCGAAGCAAGATTGCGCCAGCGAAGAGGAAGAAAAGAAGCGGAAACGCCCCGACAGCAGCGGATCAGAAAATCGCGCCGGCGGATATCGGAAGGCTGGGGCGCGGGCGGATTCGGCATCTTTTCTGGTCGACTCAGAACTTTGTCTCCCGGGTTCCCACGCGTGGCCTGAAGTTAACATTCGCACCCGGCATCGTCAAGATTCGATCGCTATAATGATGCGTTCTTCATCGCAACCGAGGGAAATTGCTTGTGACACCGATCATTGACTCGCCGGCGGGAAGAAATCTCATATCGCCCGATCTTCGTTGGCCGAAGGAATCTGGCAGTCCCGTGCTGGAGAGTGTCCGTCCGGTCATTGAGAATTCTCGAGATGTGCAAACACATGTGAACAGAATTGCGGAAGTTGCAGGATGGATGGCATACGAAGAGCTGGCGATTCCCGACTACGCGTTACCGTTCGGGATTGCCGCGGGGAAACCCAACGAAACGATTGATTTCATCCTGACGACGGCATGTATCGACACGGCGTTCACCGACTTTTCAAGCCGCATTAAATTTCAGGCTGATTATGGCGGGCGGCTGTGGTCCGATTCGGACGCCCTCTTCGCCTGCATGAAGCGGGCGCTCGAGCAGGGCATCCCAATCCTGGACGGCACGTTTCTCGCGAAGGTCACACGGCCAGAAATGGAAAAGCTTTTTGCCGGGAATATTGAGCTACCCATGTTGGATGAAAAGACCGAGATTCTGCACCAGGTGGGAGGAATCCTGGCGCAGAAGTATGGCGGTTGGTTCCACAACTTCGTTGCATCCTGTTCGACCAAACTGTACGACAAAGGCAATGGCCTGGTCGACCGGTTGGTCGAGGAGTTCCCACGTTTCCGTGACGCAAGCCACTACGCCGGACACACTGCAAAGTTCTATAAGCTTCCACAATTGGCGATGTGGTTCTTGTATACAAGCCTCAGAAAAGGCACGGGATTTCCGATCGACGACCTGGAAAAGATGTCGGCATTCGCGGATTACATTGTTCCGGTCGGCCTCAGATTGCTGGGAATCACGAGCTACTCTTCAGAACTGGAGAGCGCGATCAACACGTACCAGATGATTCCGCACGATAGCGCGTGGGAAGTCGAAATTCGCTCCCACACTCTTTATGCCAGCGCGTTGCTGGCGGAAGAGATCAATAAAATTCGGCCGCCGGACCAGCAAATCTTGATTCCGCAGATCGACGCTCGGCTCTGGACGCACTACCACACGACGTGGTGGCCGCATCATCTGACCGAGACGATTATGTATTGAGAAGGCGAAAATCTCCGGTTGCATCAGTCGGTGAGGCGTTACAATGGCCCACCACGCGAGGTTCAGTGAAACAAGTAAAGGGAAAGACAAAGCTTCAGCGGGGCGTGCGTGATCGTTTGCTCCGCTCCGCGCACAAGGTGATGAAGAACGCCTATGCGCCGTTCTCGAAATTTCATGTCGGCGCCGCGATCCTGACAGCGAAGGGCGAGGTCTTTGTCGGGTGCAATGTGGAGAACTCATCTTACGGAATGACAAACTGCGCAGAACGTACCGCAATATTTTCCGCAGTTGCCGCCTCGGGTCCGGGCTTGAAGATTCGCGCGGTGGCCGTCACGAATAATCACGGCGTGCCCTGCTCGCCGTGCGGCGCCTGCCGGCAGGTTATCTACGAATTCGGACCGGAGGCTGTGGTCTTTTATCAGGGTAAAGACGGTCCGATGGAGAGCGCAATTACCGATCTTCTTCCGGAAGGTTTTCGCCTCAAGTGAGCGAACCGCGCGTTCCACCTTCTATCTTTCGCGTGATCGATCTGATTCGCAAGAAACGCGATGGCGGAGAGCTTTCATCCGCCGAAATCGAATTTCTGGTGGCCGGATGTACAAACGGCAGCATCCCTGATTACCAGATGGCTGCATGGTTGATGGCGGTTGTGCTGCGAGGGATGACGCGTGCGGAAACAGCCGCGCTTACCCATGCGATGTTGTATTCGGGCGACGTGCTCGACCTGAGCTTTCTACCTGGGGGGAAAGTCGACAAGCACTCCACCGGAGGAGTCGGGGATAAGACATCTCTAGTGCTAGCGCCGTTGGTTGCCGCTGGCGGTCTCTACGTGCCGATGATTAGCGGCCGCGGCCTCGGGCACACCGGCGGTACTCTCGACAAACTCGAATCGATCCCTGGGTTTCGCGTTGGGTTGTCTGTACCAGAGTTTCATCGCGTGCTCAAGGCTTGCGGCGCGGCCATGATCGGGCAGACCGAGCAAATCGCTCCCGCGGATCGCAAGCTCTATGCGTTGCGCGACGTGACCGGGACGGTGGAGAGCCCTTATCTGATTTGCGCTTCGATCATGAGCAAGAAGCTGGCGGAAGGCACCGACGCGCTGGTGCTCGACGTGAAAACGGGTTCCGGCGCCTTCATGAAGAAAGAGGAAGACGCCGTCTTTCTTGCCGAATTGATGGTAGAGACGGGCGAACGCATGGGCAAAAAAATGGTTGCCCTCATTACGGACATGAACCAACCGCTCGGGCGTATGGTGGGCAACGCGCTTGAAGTGCAGGAATGCATCGAGATCTTGCGGTGCGGCGGAGCGACGGACCTGCGCGAATTATGCCTCGATCTCGCCGCATGGATGTTCTTTCTTGGAGGCGCCTGCAAGACAGTGGCGGCTGGGAAGAAAATGTCGGAAGAAGTCTTGGCGTCGGGGAAGGCGCTGGATCGGTTCCGGCAGATGGTCGAGTTGCAGGGGGGTGATGTCAGTGCGATCGATGATCCGGCGCGGCTTCCGAGCGCAGAGCATCGGGTTGAAGTTCTGAGTCGAACGCCAGGATTTGTGACGGCGATCGACTGCGAAGATGTGGGAACAGCGTGCGTGGTTCTGGGCGGGGGGCGTGAGCGGAAAGAGGATGCGGTGGATCCGGCTGTCGGCATCGTGGTCCATAAGAAAATCGGCGACAAGGTCTCGGACGGGGAATCGCTTTGCACCATTCATTGCCACTCTGGCGCTCAGGCAGCGCGTGCGAAGACACTGCTCGAAGAGAGTTATGTCGTTGCGCCGGCGCCTCCGGCGCGTAAGGCGGGCCTCATTCACCGCGTCATTTATGAAGGCCAGCACTAGAAGAAGTCGGACACGCACCTTGACCAAGAACGCGATAGGCTTCACGGGCTAAAACCCGCATTTTTTCCGCCGGCACGGCTGAAGCCGTGCTCTGTCAAATCCGATTCCTGAGAGGGCTATCCGATGGGACGATTTACCGGCATTCTCGGCCTGGTTACGATGCTCGGCCTGGCATACATTTTTTCCACCAACCGGAAGGCAATTCGGCTGAAAACGGTCGGCTGGGGGCTTGGGCTGCAGATTGTTTTTGCTGTCTTTGTCCTGAAGATCAATATCGGCCGGACACTTTTTCAAAAGGCCGGAGACGCGGTGAACCGGCTGCTCAGCTATGCCTTCGCCGGTTCGCAATTTGTTTTTGGAGATTTGGGTCAACAGGGCTCGCACCTCGGTTTTTATTTTGCCTTTCAGGTTTTGCCGACGGTGATCTTCATCTGCGCCCTCTTCGCGGTGCTCTACTACGCCGGCGTCATGCAGGTGGTGATCAAGGGAGCCGCATGGCTGATGACGCGTCTGATGGGCGTGAGCGGCGCCGAGTCGTTGAATGTGGCCGCCAGCATTTTCATGGGACAGACCGAGGCTCCGCAGACGATTCGGCCATTCCTTCCCGACCTGACACGTTCGGAGTTGATGACCGTTATGACCAGCGGGATGGCTCACGTTTCCGGCAGTATTATGGCGGCGTATATCGCTTTCGGCATCGAGCCGAAGCACCTGCTGAGCGCCGTGATCATGACGGCTCCGGGCACGCTGGTGATGGCCAAGATGTTGGTGCCGGAGACTGAAGTTCCGCGAACCGCCGGCCGTGTTGTGATGAGTGATGAGGAGGTGGAACTGGAAAAGAACGAAAATCTGCTCGGCGCGATCGCACGCGGAACCACTGATGGATTGCATATGGCGCTGAATATCGCTGCCATGCTGATTTCTTTTCTCGCGCTAATCGCATTGCTCGATGGAATCATGGGAGGAATTCATACCCACATCGCGTGGTTTCCAACGAGTCTGGAAGCCATTCTCGGGCGTTTGTTTGCGCCCATCGCATGGGTGATTGGCGTTCCGTGGCATGACTGCCGTGTGATTGGCAATCTTCTGGGAGTGCGCATGGTGTTGAATGAACTGGTCGCGTTCTCCATGCTGGGACCACAGAGGGCGGCCCTCGATCCACGCTCGTTTACCATCGCAACGTTTGCGCTTTG
>Ga0181531_10002307_pt1 | contig 11942 bp, 8 predicted proteins | sample PEATcosm2014_Bin_38_FD_119743 | JGI IMG/M metagenome (GOLD analysis project Ga0181531, IMG submission 119743) | Peatland microbial communities from MTU Mesocosm Facility, Houghton, MI, USA - PEATcosm2014_Bin11_10_metaG | ecosystem: Environmental > Terrestrial > Soil > Wetlands > Peat | place... | reverse complement strand
GATTCGCGGAATAGAGCTGGGAAAGAATTTGGATGACTTCAGGCTGGGTGGGGGCGTCGTCGGCGAGTTGGCCGCCGACGAGTTCCCAGGCTTCGGAGACGGTTCGGCGTCCGTCGAGGAGTCCGACGAAGCGGTAAGCCGCGTCGCTGAGACGATGGAACTGATTCCCCGCCAGATCGCGCACGACATACCAGCGTTCGCCGCGGAAGAATTGGCGGGAGATCTGCGCGCCCGAGCGCAACCGCGGCCGCAAATCCGCGACGCGGTACCAGGACTCGGAAAATGTCGGGCGGAGTTGAAGCATGGTTCTTAAGAAGTTGCTAGTTGCCAGTTGCTAGTTGCTAGTTGTTGGTTAAAAAAGACGCTCGCTTCCGAGAACTAGCAACTCTTTCCCGTTCACATCCACAATTTCAGTCGGACGTAATCCATGAGTCGGTGCGTCCAGATCCAGACCAGGCGGCGTTTGCCGATATCGACGCGGGCTTCGCCGGCCATGCCGGGGCGCCAGGCGTCGGAGGATTGATCCAGATGAGCGTAGACGGTGAAGATGTTTTCGCCCTCTTTGGCGTTTCCAAGGGGGACGATGCGCTCGATGGTGAAATTATATTTGTCGCTGGGGAGACTGGTGGTCGCCAGCTTGCCCTGTTGTCCGACATGCAGGTCCTGGATATCGCGTTCGCTGACGGAAAGATTGGCCCGCAATCCGCTGGTGGCGGCGACGGTGAAAAGTTCATCGCCCTGTTTTTTGGGGGCCAGAACCTGATCGGTGAGATCGCCGCTCATGACGACGCCGTCAAAGGGGGCTTTGACCTGGGCTTTGTCGATTTGATATTGATAAAGCCGCGAGTCGGCGAGGGCGGCGTTTTCCTCCGCCAGCGCGATCGCCGCGTCGGCCTGTTTTTCCGGATTGGCGATGTCCTTGGTGTATTCGGCTTTATTCTTGGCGGCCTCGGCGTTGGAGCTGGCGAGCTTTAATTGGATGTCGGAGACGTCCATGGTCAGCAAGACCTGACCCTGGACGATGGAATCGCCGGGCTTGACCAGGACGGATTTGATGTAGCCGTCGATGGGGGCGTCGAGCTTTCGTTTATCGAGCGATTCGAACTGGAACGGCGCGCCGACGTGATACATCGGCTTGAAAAGGCAGATGAAGATGATGGCCGCGGGAATGAACACGATCAGCAATTTGGCGATCATGTGCTCGGGGCCGATGGCTTTCTTGCCGAGTTCGCGGATGCTAAGCCCGGTTTTGGTGATGAGCCAGCGATCGTTCTGGTACCGGTCGTATAATTGCGGCGCCAGCAGATCGACCGCGACGGATAACCCGGTGGAGGCCTGGGGCGAAAGTTTGTGGCCCGGAGGAAATTCCAGGACGATGGCGCCGACGATATCGGCGCGGCGGCGCAGCGGGAGGGTGAGAACCGTGTTTCCGCCTTCGATGCGCGAGAGATTTTGAGCCGACCGGCTGACGTTGCCGCTGCCGGCGCCGTCGGGGTCGTAGAGGACGGTTTCTTCCTGATCGATGCTTTCTTCCATGACGGTTTCGATCTGTTTGATCAGGTCTTGTTTTTTGTCGAATTGTTCGGTGTGGGAGAGGGCTTTGACGCGGACGGTTCGGCCTTTGATCCAGCCGAGCGCGACGCGGCCGGCGCCGGTGCGGGTCGCCAGTTCGTTGCAAAGATTCATGGCGGCGGATTCAAATCCCTCGGCGGTGGCAACGGCGGTGGCGAGCTGCAAGACGTGCTGATGCGAATGGGCGACGATCTGCGACTGCTCGCTCTGGCGGCGCAGGGTGTATAAATCGAAATAGCCGGCGACCAGTTGCATCGACATCAGGCGCTGATGAGCCCGCTCCAGATTGCGGCAGCGGGTGATCACGGCGCTGGCGGCAATCACATCGCCCTCGGCGCGGAGCAGCGTCACCAGGCAGTACTGGGCCTCGGAGGAGACGTCGCCGCCTTGCACTTCGATGGCGCCGTCTTTTTGCTGCTCGATGCAGGGTTTAAGAATGTCCTGAAACGCGGAGATGGCGGCGGCGCGCGTTTCGGCGGTGCTGTTGTCGGGACGAACGTGGGCGATGTTGCGAAGGGAAAATCCCTGCTCGGATTTTTCGACGATGAAGCCGGCGGCTTCGGTGCCGGCGACGACAACCGCCTGGGCGGTCAGGAGATCGTTGATGAACTGCGGCAGATTCGCCGAGGCCGTCAGCAGGCGCTGAACCAGCTTGGAACGGCCGGTGCCCCGCTGCTGCAACTGTTCGTCGTTCTGATTTTCCTGCGGTTCGACGATTCCTGAAGACACGGTTCACCTGCTAATAAATGCCCAGCGATCACCCGATTACGGAAGACGGACGTTCACCTGCAATCCGGCGGGCTTGTTTTCCTCGTTTTCCAATTCCAGGCGAACGGTCTGCTGATCGACCGTCGCATCCACCACGGGATCGAAATAAATGACGGTTCCGGTGATCCAGTTATCCGGATCGCTCACATACGCGACCGAAAGCTTGTCGCCGAGTTTCAGTTTCTGCGTTTGCTCCATGGTCAGGTGCATGTCCACCCAGAGCGGCTTGATTTTGACGACCGTCAAGGCGCCGTCCGGCTGATTGGGATCGACGACTTCGCCGGAGTGAAGACTGACCTTCTCGACGATTCCGTCGACGGGACTGAGCAATTTCATTTTGTCGACTTTAAGCTGTTGTTTGTCGAGTTCGGCCAATTTTTCGTCGTGAAGTTCCTTGGCCATTTGAATTTCAATGACGGCTTCGTCGTAATCGAGCTTGGCTTCCTCGACTTCCTCGAGATTCGCCGCCCCGCCGGTCTGGTAGGCCTTTTGTTTGTTTTGCCACTGGCGACGCTTGGATTCGGCGTCGACCTTGGCGGCGTCGATCTTGCTGGTCGATTCCGCATCGATTTTCAGGGCTTTTAGATCCATTTCGTCCAGGTCGCTGTCTTCCTGGGCGAGGACTTGGCCGACGGTGACGACGTCGCCGGGCTTGACCAGCACATCCTTGAGCACGCCGACATCCATGAAGGAGAGATTGTGCTTTGAAGAGGGGGTGCTGAGGCCCTGAACGACGGTCGGGGTGGCGGCGGCCGTGGAATCCGGCGCGACGGCCGGCTCATCGGCGACGGCAGACCGAAGGAGACAAACGCTCGACGCCACCAGGACGCTGTGGATCCATTTGCTGCGTTTCATGATTAAAGACTTCCTCACCGCGTCAAGAAAGCTGAACCGCGCCCTCCCCAAGGGGCTGGGCTGGCGAGCATAAGCGCCGCCAAACAACCTGTCCACGACAAAATTGCGATCCTACCCAGCTTAAATAGCGCTTGGTCGAATCAGCCCGGGGCCTTCGCAGACCCCAATTATTATCGGCAATTTCGATTGCGGTCCATTTGGGAATCATTCGTAAACCCATAATGTCTGGTTAGTTATATCGTATCTGTCGATCCTGACGGAAGTTATCGGTAGCCCAGTTGCTCCAGATCCTCTTCCTTCAATCCGAAAAGGTGGCCAATTTCATGCAAGACGGTGATGCGCACCTGGCGGATGAGGTCGGGCTCGGAATTGCAGACGGATTCGATTGGTTTTTGGAAGATATAGATGACGTCGGGGAGGACGCCGGAATCTTCCACATGGCGAGCGGTCAGCGGCCGGCCGTGGTAGAGGCCGAGCAGGGTCGATCCCGGCCCGACGCCGGCGGTCTGAAGCTGTTTGGCGGAGGGATAATCCATCACCTCGACCGGAACTTCCTCGAGGAATGAGGCGAATTGCGGCGGTAACTCGGCCAGCGCCCGCTCCACGAGCTTGGAGAATTGCGCTTTGCTCACCGAGCAGGGCACGGCTAAAATCTCCCGACAACGGCAAACATTGTAACACCCTTGGAAAAAGAGGAATTCATGCGAACCGGCCTGTTTCTCGGTCTGGCGCTTTTGCTATCTGGATGCGGAATGCCCAGTTTTCTGGTTACTCCCGTTTCAGGAACATACGAATTGCATGAGGAGGTGGTTCAGCCGGGAAAGGGGCTTTTTCCCGATAAAATCGCATTGATTCCGGTCGAAGGCATGCTGCTGGACGCGCGTAGCGGCGGGTTGCTGCAGGCTCAGGAGAATCCGATGAGCCTGTTTATCGAGGAACTGGATCAGGCGGCGGCCGATCCGTCGGTTAAGGCGGTGGTTTTGCGGGTCAATTCGCCGGGGGGGTCGGTGACGACATCGGACACGATGTACGACGCGATTCTTCGATTCAAGGACAAGACGCACAAGCCGGTGATCGCCTCGGCACAAGAGGTGGATGCCAGCGGGGCTTATTACGTGAGTTGCGGGGCGGACAAGATCGTGGCCAGTCCGACCAGCGTGGTGGGGAGCATTGGGGTGATTTTCGAGACGTTCGATTTCGTGGGGACCATGCAAATGCTGGGGGTTCAATCGGACGCGATTAAGAGCGCGGAATTGAAGGATATGGGGTCGCCCTTCAAGCATATGACACCGCACGAGCGTGCGCTGATGCAGGAAATGGTCAACGAGTATTACGCTCGATTCAAGTCGGTGGTGTTTAGTCACCGATCCATCAAGGACGCGGATACGCAGACGCTGGTGACCGACGGACAGGTTTTCAGCGGCGAAAAGGCGGTTGATTTGGGTTTGGTCGACGAAACGGGCCGGCTGGACGATGCGCTGGATATGGCCAGGCAGATGTCCGGAAGCCCCGATGCCGAGGCAGTGATGTACAAGCGACCCTACGGCTATACCGGCTCGATCTATGCGGATACCTCGGTTCCGACGCCCAGCAGTAGCTCACAGATGAACCTTCAGCTCCCCCTCGCCCAAGAAATGGTGCCCAGCGGGTTTTATTACCTGTGGCGGCCGTAAGTTGAAGAATGATTCGAATTTCGTGCACAAGCTGCAAGGCCGTGCTGACGGTTGACGACGCCTTTGCGGGCGGGGTTTGCCGGTGCCAGCATTGCGGGACGATTCAAGTCGTGCCGGCGAATCTCAAGCCTGGCGCCAAGGCGGCGGTCGCGAAAACACCGGCGGTCGCGGGGAAAGCGCCCGGCGTTGCCGCGGCGGGCGGTAGTTCGGGGACGGCGACGGCTTCCCTTCCGCAAAAAAGCGCCCCGCCGGCGAAGGGCGGGGTCCATCTGGACGGCAAACTGCTCAAACTCAGCGTCATCATCGCGTTCGTGTTGTTTTTGCTCCTGATCGCGGTGATTTTCATCTACATGCGCGAAGCATGAAGTGTCATTTCGTCGCAGGCGTGTCGGAACGCCTGGAAGTCCAGCGGTGTTTCCGGACTTGCGGGATGTGACGGAACAAGCAGCAGACGTCCGTTAAAACACTGTATCTGATGCGAGTTGCGCTTAACGGCAGGGACGGCGCGGGCGGAGCCGAATGACTTATTCCTCATCACTTAACCAACAAATTTGCGACTGTGCGAAAATTTTCGCAACGAAGTTGTAGGGAGATTGCCGATGAATTTAGCACAGGCCGCTGGGGCCTTTTATGGGACCCAGCGCGGGAAATCCAGCGGTCGCCGATCAATTTAATTCGCGGGCGGACGTCGTTGTGAAAAAATCCAAACGTAAGGTTGTTGTCCTAACCACATTAGTGGCGTTGCTGACTTTCACGAGTGCGCTATTGCTGGCGCTGGCGCCGCCGCCTTTGAATGGCGATTCGTTCAGCAGTCTTTCCGCCAGCGATCGCGGGCAGTTCCTGGACGATATCTTCAAGACCGCCGTTCCGACCAAGGCGGATCAGTGGAAATACATTTACATTCACCACAGCGGGACAGCGGCGGGCAATGCCCAGACGCTGGCCTCGACGGGTGGGGAATTATGCGATCACTTTGTGATCGGCAATGGGCAGGGATGCCAGGACGGGGAGATTCAGATTGGTCCGCGCTGGAGCCAGCAGCAGCCTGCCGCCGCGCCGCCCGGAGTGGCGAGCATCGAACCGGATTGCATCAGCATCTGCCTGATCGGTGATTTTGATCATTCGATGCCGACGCCGACCCAATTGCGGCGGCTGACGGAACTGGTGACGACTCTGCAGAGCCAGATTCGGATTGCCGGGCAGCGGGTGATTGTATTGAACGAAACGGGGACGCCGAGCAGTGTGGGGCGCTATTTTCCGGTGACCGCGTTCCGCGACCAGATTTTGCCCTAGTTAACGCGCGCCGCAAGACGGATTTTCTTGCCAACGGTGGGTCATTAGCATATTGTAAGGGGGCTTGTGGGACAGGCAGGGGATCGGTCTGATGACGCCACGTCGTTTTGGCATTCCCCCTTCTTTTCCCAGACCGTTAGAGTACGTCGATTAGCGAATCGGCGCGTGCCCAGGCGGATGTTTTTATACTATCCGTTTTATCCTCCTCCTTGGGTTACCTTCTCGGCCTGTCGCCATCCGGCACGCGGGGGAGATCGCGCGTGCGATTCCGGATGGATCGTGAAGTGTAATGCCGCAGAAGCTCCTCAATTACGAGGTCCTGGAGCGCTTGGGAGAAGGTGCGCGTAGCGTGATCTACGCCGTCAGCGACCCGGCGACTCGTCAGGTCTACGCCCTTAAGCATGTGGTGCGCAGTGAGGTCAAGGACATCCGCTTCATCGAACAGATGGAGGCGGAGTTCGAGATCAGCAAGCAGTTTACCCATCCAAATCTACGGCGGTCCTTTGACTTGAAGGTCATCAAGACCCTCATGAGGAGGGTGACGGAAGCGTTTTTGCTCATGGAGTTGTTCGACGGCAAGCCGCTGGATGTACGGCCGCCGGAGGGGATGATGAATATCCTGGATACGTTCATCCAGGCGGCGCAGGGTTTGAAGGCGATGCACGCGCTGGGGTTTGCGCATTGCGATATTAAGCCGAACAACATTTTGCGCAACGATGCGGGGCTGGTGAAGATCATCGATTTTGGGCAAAGCTGTAAAATCGGGACGGTGAAGGAGCGGATTCAGGGGACGCCGGATTACATCGCTCCCGAGCAGGTCGCACGGCGGCCGATTTCGGTTCAAACCGATGTCTATAACCTGGGCGCGACGATGTACTGGGTGGCCACCCGGACCAATATCCCGACGCTTTATACGGTTAACAAAAAGGGTGAGAACAGCTTCCTGCTGGACCAGACGATCCAGACGCCTGAGCAACTAAACCCGCGCGTTCCCGCTGGACTGTCGAATCTGATCATGGAATGCGTGGCGACGCGCCCGGCCAAACGGCCGGCGGATATGGATCAGATCATCACGCGGCTGGAACTGGTTAAGCACGTGCTTGGCAAATCGGATATCTCGCTGGGGCAGACGGGTTAGCGAAGCGAGGAGCTTCGCTCGTCGTCGACGGATGGGCCTGGGGTGGTTGCGCGGCTTATTGGGGCGATTTCGGGGAGACTTGACCGCCTGCCTACAATCAGGTGAAAGGCGGAAGTCATGACGCAAACAATTGATTTTGCGCCCGGCGATACGGCTTTGCTGGACGCTTATTCTCGAGCCGTGATCGGGGCGGTCAAACAGGTCAGCCCGGCTGTCGTTAATATCGAGGTTCGTAAGGGCGATTCGCCGGAAGGCCGGCGCGGACAGCGCGGAGGCGGCGGGAGCGGGTCGGGGTTTATCTTTACCCCGGACGGATTCATTCTCACCAACAGCCATGTTGTCCATGATGCAGGTCGGATCGAGGCGAGTTTGCCCGATGGGCGGAAATTCCATGCGGAACTCGTGGGGGACGATCCGGATACGGATTTGGCGGTGGTGCGCATCGACGGGCCGAATTTGCCGCATGTGGTGCTGGGGGATTCCTCGGCATTGCAGGTGGGGCAATTGGTGGTGGCGATCGGGAATCCGTATGGGTTTCAATACACGGTGACCGCGGGCGTCGTTAGCGCCACGGCCCGCAGTTTTCGATCCAATTCGGGACGATTGATCGACAACATTATTCAGACCGACGCGGCCTTGAATCCGGGCAATAGCGGCGGGCCGCTGGTTAGCAGCCAGGGGGAAGTGATCGGCGTGAACACGGCGGTCATTCTTCCGGCGCAGGGATTGTGCTTTGCGATCCCGAGCAATACGGCGACGTTCGTGGCGGCACAGCTGCTGCGGTTTGGGCGGGTGAAACGGAGTTACATCGGGCTGGGCGGGCAGGATGTGCCGCTGCACCGGAAACTGGTCCGGTTTCATAATCTGGAGAACGATTATGGGGTTCTGGTCTCGCAGATCGAGCCGGAAAGCCCGGCGGCGGCGGCGGAGCTTCGTGAAGGCGATATCGTCGTGCGGTTCGATTCCGAGGCGGTGGCGCGGGTGGACGATCTGCATCGACTGCTGACCGAGCAGCGGGCGGGGAAGAGCGCGGATATGGAGGTGCTGCGCGGGACGGAGAAATTGACGGTGAAGATTACGCCGCGGGAGAAGCCGTGACGGCTGGGGGTTCGATCTGGGACGCGGATGGGACGAGCTCTGGCGTCAGGGCCGCTTCGGCGGCGGCCCGCGCCCGCTCCATTTTCGGATAGCGGACTTCGCGGTAGCCGGTGACTTCTTCGGGGGATTTCAGGGCGAGAAGCGCCTGGTCGTATGAGGCGTCGTCGGAGAGATTCACCCGGTCGAGCAGGTCCGTGTACCAATCGCGGAAGGCGACTTCGCGGTGATGCCAGCCGGGCAGGCGGCGCCACCATTTCATGCAGCGGACGATTTGCAGCTGCCAGTCGGAGGTGGTGATCCGGAATCGGATGCGGCGCTTGCCGAGGTTGAATTCGGGGTTGGTGTGATGGCGGTAGCGGAGGCGATCGCCGTTGAGCGTGTCGATGTTGTATTTCACGAGGTCGCGCTGTCTCTTTTCGTATCGCGTCAGGAGATAGGCGACGTACGGCTCGTCCTTGATGAGAGTCACCTTGGCGAGATTCCAGATGGCGGCGACCGTGGCGGCGAAGCCGCGTTCGGCGCGATCGCGCTTGTAGATGCCGCGGACGGATTCGATATAGCGGCGGGCGGCGGCGAAATCCTGATACTGGGCTACGTCGTAAATTCGCAGGGCCAGGTCGTATTTCGCCGGATCGGGGAGGCTGCGCATCTGTTTGATGGAACTGACCACCAATTTTTCATAGCGGCGCGAGACGATAGCGCCCCAGAGGCGGGTTTTGCGCAGGACGCGGATTTTATTGGTGACCAGTTGCTCCCAGGTTTCGGGCTGCGGTTTTTTGGGCAGGGCGTGCGGCTCCAGGGCGAGCTTTCGTCCGATGTTGAAGGCTTTGACGTTTTTACGGTGGTCGCGGCGAATGGTGTCCTTGATCGCCCAGGCAACCGAGCGCGTGGAGACCGGGATCAGGCCGAGCTGATAGGCGACGCCGAGCATGAGGATGTTGACGAACTGCTTGCTGCCCAGGCGGCGCTCGCAGATTTCGGCCCAATTGGCGGCGTAGCTGAGCTGCGGATTGCAATGCTCGAGAATTTCCTCGCGCAGGACTTCGGGATCGAAATCTTCCTTGCCCAGGAGGGTGTAGACGGTGGGCTGTTTGTGGAGATTGAGGACGGCGGCCGTGTGTTCGGGAGAGGCGATGCGGAACTGCTCGCGCGGATCGATGGCGCGGGCGGCCTCGAGGACGTCGATGCCGAGGAGGAGATCGGCTTTGCCGTAGGGGATGGAGCCGCTGGTTGGCGGGGAGCCGGGGGACGATTCGGAGTGATTGACGAAAGTGATTTGGGAGAAGACGCCGCCGTTACGGATGGCGAGGCCTTTTTTGTCCTGGAAGGCGACGTGATAGCCTTCCTTGTGACCGGCGCGGACGAGGATGGCGCCGACGACGCCGATGCCCATGCCGCCGACGCCGCTCATGTGGACGCGCCAGATTTTTCCCGGTTCGGTCATGTCGTGGACCTTTTTGGGTTCGGGAAGGCGCGCGAGATCCATGTTGGGCAGCGTGTAGCGGCGGCGCTTGTGGCGGATGACGGTTACCTGCTCGAAGCTCGGGCAGGGCTTGACGGATTCGGCGATTTCGTTGCTGGTGCGCACGCGTTCGCAGGCGCCGTCGTTGACGCACCAGGTGAGATCGGTGTCGATTTTTTTGCCGTAATCGGTTTCCAGAGTCGTCAGCCCCGGGCAGGCGGTGGCCTTGGTGCATTCGAGGCAGTTTTCGCAGACTTCGGGGGTGATGTTCATGTGGGTTTTTTTGGGGAGATATCCGAAGTCCTTGATGATTTGCCGTTCCTGGCGGAATTGTTTGCGGTTGTAAGTGATGCCGCATTCTTTGTCGGCGATGACGACTTTTACGCCGCCGGCGAGGATGGCTTTTTCGAGAGCGGCTTTGTAATTGGTTCGATCGGCGGGGGAGAGTTTTACGACGGTCAGGGGGCTGGTTCCGGCCATGGCGCGGACGATTTGTTCAATGTCCTGGATATAGGAATGGTTGCCCAGGACGTCGAGTTCGGTGCCGGGGTGTTCCTGGTGGCCGGTCATGGCGGTGGTTTTGTTTTCGAGGATGATGTAGGCGATGTCCTGATTGGCCTTGATGGAATTGCTGATGGCGATTTGGCCGGAATGGAAGAAGGTTCCGTCGCCCATGAAGACGAGTTGTTTGTTGGTGATGAAGGGGTCGATCCCGGAGCCGGTTCCGCCGCCGAGGCCCATGCCGCTGTAGTTGTGCATGAGTTGTTCGGTGGGGGCGAACATGAGCATGGTGTAGCAGCCGGTGTCGCCGTGGGCGACGAGGTCGACGGTGCCCATGTTGTGCTTGCGGCTCATATAAGCCGGGTCGGCGAAATTTTGGCGGATTTCCAGGAGGGCGGCGGAGCTGTCGCGGTGCGGGCAGCCGGGGCAGAAGGTGGGGGTGCGGGCGACGACTTTCTTGTTGAAGACTTCGAGCTTGGGTTTGCTGGCGGCGCGGAGGCGATGGATTTCGGCGCTGAGCCGGCCGTTGCGTCGCGGGGCGGGGATTTCCTCCATATCCTGGAAGAGGGGTATTAGCTTTTGGGCGAGCACGGAATAATTCAGGCCGCGGGTTTCGGGGATGCCTTCGTGTCCGCCGGGGAAAGTTTTGCCGAAGAGGCGGCTGGTCAGCTCGGCGGCCTCGGCGTGGGGAAGGACGTGGAAGGCTTCGTCGCGAATGTTCTTTTCCAGGAAACTTCGCCGCTCCTCGATGACGATCATGTTTCGGCAAAGCGCGGAAAATTCCTGAACGAGCTGCGCGTCGGCGGGATAACTCAAGCCCATCTGCAGGATCGGGAAAAGACCCAGCATTCCCAAATCGGAAAGCACGTGATTGAGATAGGGCCCGGCCATCCCCGTGACGATGAAACCGATGGGGGCGGGCTCGGCGGATTTGTCGTGCGGAATGATCTTGTTGATTCCGAGCTGGCGAGCGACGCGCATGGTGTCGGCGAAACGCTTGGTGAAGAGCAACTCGCGTTTCCAGGTGCGCGGGGGGAGGAGGACTTTTTCCAGATCGATGCGCGCGGTTTCGAGGGCGACCTTTTGCTGCGTATTGATCGCGGGGAACTGATTGGGGCGGCAGATCACGCTGCCGCCGCCGTCGGCCTGGGCGACGGTGGCGATGTAGCCGATGTATAGCCCGGCGGCCTGGCTGAGTTTGAAGCTGAGGTTGATCCAATCCTTGAATTGCTGGGGCCCGCCGGATTCCACGACGGCCATGCGAAGATGTTCGCAGAGGAATCGGCTGTCGGCGGGGACCTGGGTGCTGTCGCACCAGGGATCGTCGCCGATGATGATGACGGCTCCGCCCTGTGCGTTGGCGCCGGCGAGATTTCCCAGGGCCAGGGCGTCGGAGGCGACGTGCGCGCCAACGCTTTTGAACGTGGCGATGGCGCGGGCGGCGACCATCTGACTGCCGTTGACGGCGGCGGCGGCGAGGGCTTCGTTGTTGGCCTGATAGGCGCGGACCCCATTGGTTGTCAGGAGATCGCGCAGGTCGCCCAGGCAATCGAAAAATCCGGCGACGGGGGAGCCTGGGTAG
>Ga0181531_10002304_pt1 | contig 11950 bp, 7 predicted proteins | sample PEATcosm2014_Bin_38_FD_119743 | JGI IMG/M metagenome (GOLD analysis project Ga0181531, IMG submission 119743) | Peatland microbial communities from MTU Mesocosm Facility, Houghton, MI, USA - PEATcosm2014_Bin11_10_metaG | ecosystem: Environmental > Terrestrial > Soil > Wetlands > Peat | place... | reverse complement strand
CCTTGACGAGATCGAGCGCGGACTCGGTGTCGGAGAAATGGATGTAGGCCTCGTCGATGAGGACGATGGAGTCTTTGGGCTGGTTGGCGACCAGATATTCGATGTCGGAGTGGCTGGTGACGGTGCCGGTGGGATTGTTGGGATTGGCGATGTAGAAGATGCCGGCGTCGGGCGCGGCGGCGAGCATGGCGCGGACGTCGTGGGCGTAGTTTCTATCTTTGGCGAGCGGAACTTTTATCACGCGGGCGTGGACGGCTTCGGCGGCGAACATGCCGGCTTCGTAGCCGGGATCGGCGGTGACGTAGCTGCGCTGCGGCGAAGTGAAGGCGATGACGCTTAAGGCGAGCGGAGGCGTGGAGCCGACGGTGACGCTGACCCAGTCGGGATCGAGTCCCTGGGATTGCGCGAATAGCCTGGAGAGATCGCGGGAGCGATCGAACAGGTAGCGTCCGAGCAGGAAGAGGCCGGCCGCGCCGATTACCAGAAAGCAGGAGTATGCGGGGATGAATGCCCACGAAGCAGAGGCGCGCCGATCCGCACTATTGACCAGGGCCTCGCGATCGCCGAGGAAGATGTGGACAACAGCCTGGTCGGGCCATGATCCGGACGGGAGCCTGCCACGAGTCGCACGCACCGCTATGCTGCGCACCGAATGTGCCACGTCCACCGGCAACGGTAGAACCTGCTTTTCAATTGTTTCCGCGGAGATATATCCCGCCGTTGTATCGGGGATTCGACCAATGGGACGACCGTTCGCGAACGCCTGCAAGGCGGCTTCATGTGACACAATTTCCACGGCTGGCTGCTGCGCCGCTGTGAGATTCGAGTCTGTGTGGCAGCGCAGCCAAAGGACCGTCATGTCGCCGGTCATCTCGTACTGGGTCTCCGGTTTCCAGGAGCTCTCGTCGAGGTCGGTTGCGGCCCAGCGCGGATCGTCGCCAACTTTATACACGCACTGTTCGGGAGGAACGGGCACAATGGCCTGCGCGCCGATCGAGACGGGCAAGACGATGATCCAGGCGAGCACGCAGTTTCGCAACGAGGACCTCGGAAGGTGTGGGAAGAGAACTATTGGAATCATAGCGCGGGGGTGTGGCGGGTTGTGGTGATGAGCAAAAGGCGGCTTGATGCGGCGGATGGATGCGGATTTTTGAGCGGTGACGGCGGAGACTCGTGTGCTAAGGTTCAAGCCGTGAATGTGCGAGTGAAAACAGCGGGTGGCGCAGCGGCGAAGGCGGAGACGATGTCGTGGGTGGGGACGAAGCCGCGGGCGCTGCCGGGAATGAAGGTTGGGGATGGGTTCACGCGGCATCCGTTCGATGTGGAGTTTGGCGCGCGGACGAGCGGGCTGATTGCGGGACGGCACTTGAAGAGCGGGCACAGGCACGACCGGCATTCGACGGCTTACTTTGGGGTTGCGCCTTCGGTTTTTCGCGGGCTGGTGCGGCGATGGAGGCGGACGCAGCCAGTGGCGCGGCTGGAGGAGTACACGTTTGTGGATGTGGGCGCGGGGATGGGGCGTGCTGTGCTGCTGGGGGCGGAATTGCCATTCAAGGCAGTGGTGGGGGTGGAACTGCATCCGGGGCTGGCGGGAATAGCGCGAAGGAATCTGACGGTTTGGCGGAAAGCGGGCAGAGCAGCGGCGCCGATGAAAATGATTTGCGGGGATGCTGTGGAATTCGAGTGGCCGGAGGGAATGTGCGTCGCATTCCTGTTCAATCCATTTGGCGAGGCGGTGATGCGGCGGTTTGCGAAGTCGGTTGCGAAGAGCTTTAGAAAACGGCCCGGGGAGCTGGATCTGCTGTATGTGAACAACGAGCAGGAGTGGGTGCTGGAGAGGCAGGTTGGATTCGAGCGGCAGTTTTTGGGGCAGGTGGCTCGGTCGCGGGCGGATGCGATTGCCGATTACCGGATTATGGCGAACCAGCCGGAGGGGGAGTATGCTTCGTCGAATGCGGAGGATTGCTCGATTTGGCGGGTGAGATAGGGATTAGGCATTAGGGATTAGGGATTAGAGACCGGGGGATTGAAGTAAGGAGGGACTTTGAGGGGACCTTATTTGATTCTTGGACTGGGCGAACTGCTTTGGGACTTGCTGCCGGAGGGGCCGCGGCTGGGTGGCGCGCCGGCGAATTTCAGCGTGATGGCGGGACGGCTGGGAAACCATGCGGCGATTCTGAGCCGGATTGGACGGGACGATCTGGGACGGCAGGCGCTGGAGAAACTGGAGCAGTTGGACCAGGCGCCGGCGGACACGGAGTTTGTGCAGGTGGACTCGGCGCATGAGACGGGCAGGGTGATGGTGGAGTTGGATGAAGGGCAGGCGAGTTATACGTTTCTGGAGCCGTCGGCGTGGGATTTTCTGGAACTGACGGATGAGTGGGTTCAACTTGCGGAGCGGGCGAACGGGATCTGCTTTGGGACGTTGGCGCAGAGGCGCGGGGAGTCGCGGAAGACGATCCAGACGCTGGTTGGGCTGACACAGGAAGAATGTGTCCGGGTATTCGATGTGAACCTGCGGGCGCCGTTTTATTCGGGCGAGGTGATTCAGGAGTCGCTTGAACTCGCCACTGTGGTGAAGATGAATGATGCGGAGGTTCCGCTGGTGCTTGGATTGTTGGGACTTGATTCTGCGGTCACAGAAGCTAGACATGGGGCACCCGAAATGGGTGTGTATGGGTTGCGGGAGGGGGCGGAGCGGCTGCTTGAGGAGTTTCCCGGGTTGAAGATGGTGGCTGTGACACGGGGCGGTGCGGGGAGTTTGCTGGTGAGGCGCGGGGAGTGGCACCAGCACCCTGGAATTGCGGTGAAAGTGGCGGACACGATTGGGGCTGGGGATGCATTTACGGCGGCGATGACGCACTATCTGCTGCGGGGTGCGGATCTGGCTACGCTGAATGAGGCGGGCAATCGGTGGGGTGGGTGGGTGGCATCGCAGGCAGGAGCGATGCCGGCCCTGTCTGAGGGTGTGAAAGCCGAGATGAGAGCGGTGATCGAGGGAAGGGACAACCGATGAGCAAGTGTCTTGGATTGGAATGACAAAGAACGCGGAGCGAGAACGGGAGATTGCGCGACGGAAGGAAAGCGGGAGTTTTTACCGATCGGTCGAGCATTGATTAAGTTGCACGATTAGAACTGTTTACAAGTACAAGCTGGATTGGACTGGGGAAATTGTTGCGGATAATTAGTGCTCGGGCCGGATGTGGTCCGCGCAGGTAAAACTTGATTCAATGACATGAAATTGCATAGACAAATCTTCTAAAATTGGGGTAGGGTTCTGGATACCAGCATAGGCCGCATAGCCAATTCAAGGAGCCGATGTGGAACGATAGGAGGTAGCGGATGGCGCGAGGACGCAGATCGGCAATAGAGCTGACACCGCCGCCGGAAATGAATGCCGCGCATCCGACGGCCAAACATAAGCGCGTGTTCGACTATCTTCATGCGCACATCCAGTCGGGCGCGCTGAAGACGGGGGACCGTCTGCCGAGCGAAGCGGAACTGGGGAAGCTTTTCGATGCGTCGCGGATCACGGTGGCCAAAGCGGTGCTTGACCTGCAGCGGATGGGGCTGGTGACGCGGCGGCCTGGGGCGGGGACGCACGTTCTGGCGCAGGACCATGGTACGGGACGTACGTTATGTCTGGTGATTCCGGAGCTTGGCCTGACGGAGATTTTTGAACCGATTTGCCGCGGGATGATGCGAACCCCGTTTGCCAAGCCGGATGCGCTGCTGTGGGGGAGCGCGTCCACATCGGTTTTTGAAAGCGCGCGCGAGGCGGAGCAGATGGCCGACTCGTTCATCAAGCAGAAGGTGGCCGGGGTGTTTTTTGCGCCTTTGGAGCTGATAGGCGAGAAGGATGCGGCGAACCGGCGGATAGCACGGGTATTGGAGCGGGCGCAGATTCCAGTGGTTCTGCTGGACCGCTGTTACATGCCGTATCCGGAGCGGTCGGCACATGATTTGGTGGGTGTGGATAACCGGCGGGCGGGATTTGTGGCGACGGCGCACCTGATTGGGCTGGGAGTGCGCCGGCTGGCGTTTCTGGGCGAGGTGAGCTCGGCCGGGACGGTGGATGGGCGGATTACAGGGTTCCACGAAGCGCTGCGGCGGAACGGGATACGCCCGGAGCAGGACCCGGCGTGGCGGGGGAGCTCGCGGGACGAGGGATTTGTGCGGCGGATGCTGGATACGTTGCGGCCGGAAGGGATTGTGTGCGGCAACGACCTGACGGCGGCGCGGCTGATGCAGACTCTGATGAGCCTGGGTGTGCGGATTCCGGAAGAAGTGCGGATTGTGGGGATGGACGACGTGAAGTATGCAAGCCTGCTGCCGGTTCCGCTGACCACGATTCACCAGGATTGCGCGGGGATTGGAGTGGTGGCGATGGCGACGATGCTGGAAAGGCTGGAGCATCCGGAGCTGCCGATGCGAGATATTACGGTGCCGACGCGGTTGGTGGTGAGGCGGTCGTGCGGGGCGCACTTGACGGTGGGGGATGGGGCGCAAATATAGCGATCGGGCGGAACGAAATAAAACTAAAGTAACAATGAAAAAGCCTCTTTAGTTTCATTGATTTGCTCTCATTTATTTATCGTTAGTAACATTAAAGTAACCTTTATCCTATTCCCATTCCCCAAATCGCCATGTAGCATCACCTCATAAACCAAAAAGCATCGACTGCAGCTTCTTCGGTGCGCCGAGAATGCCGTGGAAAGGTCTCGAATGAACTCCTCCTGCTCCCGAATCCTTGCTGGCCGCCGTGGCAGCTCGTCGCCCATCGGTCTTTTTGGCCTGCTCATTGCTGTCATGATCATCGGTTCGCCGTTGTGCTGGTCGTCAAGCAAGCCCGTGATCGTCTCCTTCGCGGCCAGTCCCGCGTCCATAAAGCTCGGATCCACCGCCAAATTGAGTTGGAGTACCACTGGCGCCACATCCATCTCCCTCACGCCAGGAACCTTCAAAACCTCGGGCGGATCCGACATCATGGACGTGACTCCGACGGCCACGGTTACCTATACTCTTACAGCCACCAACGCTGCCGGCTCAACCACGGCCACTGCAACCCTCACGGTGGTTGGCGGTGTCGCACCCGTAATCAACACTTTCACAGCCTCGCCTGCAACCATTCCCCTGGGCTCCAGCAGCACCCTCAGCTGGAAGGCCACGGGAGCAACGAGCATCGCCATCACCCCGGGAAGCTTTACCTCCACCTACTTAACCTCACCCGCGACGGGCTCAACCACCGTGAGCCCCACCACGGCCACTGCCGTCTACACGCTCACGGCAACCAACTCCGCCGGCTCAACAACAGCCACCGCAACGGTGAGCGTAACCGGAACGCTTAACGTCCACATCACCACGTCGTCGTGTCCAGGCGGGACCCAGATGACGGCCTATGCCGGCTGTACGATCGCTGCTGCGGGCGGAACGCCTCCATACCAATTCAGCATCAACGAGACAGAGAGCTATCCATCCCTGCCGGAAGGGTTATCTCTGAACGCCTCTACCGGAGCCATCACCGGCCCAATTGTCGGAGGCCAGGGCTATTACAAACCCGAGATCATCGTTACGGATTCCGATGGCAATCAGGGATCGGCGGGCGTCAGCTTCGAGATCAACGGCAGCAATGCCTTCCTGGCCAGTATCTTCCCGGCCAACTCGATTTTCCATCATCGGGTCGACGCGGCGACCACCGGCCTGCCGGTGGATGCCTCTCCGGCTGCCCCCATTTACAGCGTCTATCAGACCGAGGCCATCAAGCCATTTTTCGGCAACACCACGGGCTCGTCATTCCCCAACGGAATCCCGGCCATCGAGGTTCCTTATAACCAGCCTGACGTTACGGTCTCAACCAAGGACTATCAGTCCTATTTCAACTCTGGACCGATCCCCGCTTACGCTCCGATCGAGGGCACGAGCCACTATACCGGCGGCGACCGCCATGTCCTTGTTTATCGCGAGGCGGGCGACGGAAACGATCCGGCTCTCTACGAAATGTGGGCGTCAACCTATGAGGACGGCCCCTGGACCGATGGGTCGAATGCGCTCTGGCCGAATGTCGCCGGTGACAACCTCACCCCCCAGGGTGAAGGCACCTCCGACGCCGCGGGACTTCCGGTGGCGCCGTTACTGGCCAATGCAGACGAGGTCATCGGGACCGGCACTCCAAGCGCTCCCAAAGGCACCGTCAAGCACCCCATTCGGTTCACGGTCACCCACATGCTCAACTACTGGGTCTGGCCGTCCACGGGCACGGCTGGAGTCGGCACCTGCACCGCGGAAGGCGAAGCGCTCCACGTGGGGACCATAATTTCCCAGTCAAAACCTCCATCCTCCTGCACTCACACCGGGCCTGCGGGAGAGATATACCGCCTAAAAGCCTCGGTTGCCACGCCTGCGTGCGCCGCAACCAGTCCTCAGGCGGCCATCATCATCACCGCCCTCCGCAACTACGGCATTATCCTGGCAGACAACGGCGACAGTGGCGGACTCATCGGCACTCCCGACGCCCGCTGGAACGACAAAGACCTCGAGTGCCTGACCAGTCTCAAACTCTCTAACTTCGAGCCGGTGAACGTCTCGAGCCTGATGATGAACGACGATAGCGGCGAGACCAAGTAGGCGCGCCAGGCGACATCTTACCCATCGGCCTTCAAAACACGGGTGGGCGGGATGAAAGCTGAATTCCAAAAGGGGGCCTTTGGAATTCTCATTTCCGCGTGCTGCTGATATGCACCTGGACAGTTCGTTCGCGGGTCTGGCCTCGGTTGATGAAGACCTCGCTGATTGAATGACTGTCTACAGGAGCCTCGACCCACGTTATGGGTATCCGGCCCCTGCTCTCGCCCGGGCCAGAGCAGGGGCAGTTGGTAAACGTCATTCACTTGCCATTGTTCTGGGTGGTGGCCTAGGCTTACGTGCGTATGCTCACACGATTTTTTGCTTTGACTTTGCTGGTTGCCGGAATGGCTGGCTCGAGTCTGCCTGCGCAGACGGCTTCGCTTTCAATCGATGTCGACAAGCCGACGGCCAAGGTCAGTCCAATGCTTTATGGACTGATGACCGAGGAGATCAACTTCTCGTATGACGGCGGGCTTTATGGCGAGCTGGTGCGGGACCGCGCGGTGCGCCAGGGGTGGGGGGCGCTGGAGCACTGGGCTGTGGTGGCGCGTGGAGACGCCGAGGCGCAGATATCGGTGGATGGGAAGGTGGGGCCGAGCGCGGCGCTGCCGCGGAGCATCAAGCTGAGCGCTACGCGGGCTTCGGAGGCTGCTCCAGCGGGCCTGGAGAACGACGGATACTGGGGCATGGCGGCCCGGCCGGAGAGCACATATTCCGGGTCGTTTTATGCGAAGAGCGACAATGCGGTTGCGGTGACGGTGAGCCTGGCGAACGACCAGACCGGTGCGGTTGCGGGGTCGGCGACGGTGACGGGCGTTACGGGGGACTGGAAGCAATACACGTTTACGCTGAAGACGGGAAGTGCGCCAGCGACGGCAAATAACCACCTGATCTTGACGGTAGCCAAGCCGGCAACGGTTTGGTTCACGCTGATTTCGCTGTTTCCGCCGACTTATCATGATCGGCCAAATGGGAATCGGATCGATTTGATGGAGAAGCTGGCGGCGATGCATCCGCATTTTTTGCGGCTGCCTGGCGGGAATTATTTGGAGGGCGACCATATACCGGACCGGTACCAGTGGAAGAAGACGATTGGTCCGTGGGTGGACAGGCCGACGCATCCGAGCCCGTGGAGTTACCGTTCGTCGGACGGGATGGGACTGCTTGAGTTTCTTGAGTGGACGGAAGACCTGAAGATTGAGCCGGTGATGGCGGTGTATGCCGGTTACTCGATGGCGCAAGAGCATGTGGACGCGGGCGAGAAGCTGGAACCGTATGTGCAGGATGCGCTGGATGAGATTGAGTATGTGACGGGTGGGCCGGAGACGAAATGGGGCGCGGAACGGGTGAAGGATGGACATCCGGCGGCATTTCCGCTGCACTACGTGGAAATTGGGAACGAGGATGAGTTTGATAAGTCGGGAAGTTATGACGGAAGATATGCGCAGTTTTACAAGGCAATCAAGCAGCGGTATCCCGCACTGCAGGTGATTGCGACGACGGCGGTGAAAAGCGTGAAGCCGGATGTGCTGGACGAACATTTTTATATGCCGGCGGAGGAATCGTTCGCCGGGGCGCACCACTACGATAAGACGGACCGCAATGGGCCGAAGATTTTTGTGGGGGAGTGGGCGACGCGGGAAGGGACGCCGACGCCGAATCTTGAAGCGGCGCTGGGGGATGCGGCGTGGATGACGGACCTGGAACGGAACAGCGATCTGGTAGTGATGGCGAGTTATGCGCCGCTGTTTGTGAATGTGAATCCGGGGGGGATGCAGTGGGCGACGGATTTGATTGGGTATGATGCGCTGACGAGTTATGGGTCGCCGAGTTACTGGGCGCAGGTGATGTTTGGGAGTTACCTGGGCACGGAGGTGGTTCCGGCGACACTAAGCGACGAGGGCCCGCGGCTGTTTGCTTCGGCTACGCGGGATGAGACGCGGCGGAAGCTGTATGTAAAGGTAGTGAATGCGACTTCAGAGGCGCGGACGGTGAGGCTGGTGCTGGCGGGCGTGGAGAAAATTAGGCCGGAGGCGAAGCTGATTACGCTGAGCGGAAAGACGCCGAATGCGACGAATAGTATTGGCGATCCTGCGGCGATTGTGCCGGTGGAACAGCGGATTAGGGTGGATGGGCCGAAGTTTGAGCGGAGGTTTGCGGCTTATTCGATTAATGTGGTGGAGATGGACTACTAAGCGGGGAAGCAGGATCGGGAACAGCAAGAAGGAAAACGTCAGATGCCGTGGCAGAGTGATGGCCACGGCGTTTTACGTTCTGGTCAAAATATCCGGTCTTCCGCGCCACGCTGCTATTTTGCCGATTTCGACTTCCGCGTGAGGGAATCCACAAGGGATATACTCGTCGAATTCGAAGGAGGAGGGTGTCATGCGCCTGGATGTTCTGTGGTGTCCCGTGTTGGCGGCCTGCTGTTATGCAGCGGGTTTAGGCGGGCAGACTGTGGCTCCTGGTGAGCATGGGCCGGTTCCTGTGTTTACGACCCACGCGCACGAGGTGGTGGTGGACGTGGTGGTGACGAAGGGCAACGATGATCCTGTGACGGGGTTGCACAAGCAGGACTTCAAGGTTATGGAAGACGGGAAGCCGGTGCAGGTGGATTATTTTGAGGAGCACACGGCTAAGACGCTTCCGCCAGGGACCTTACCCCCGATTCCGCAGATGCCGGCTAATGTATATACGAACGTTCCGCCTGTTCCTGAGAGCGACTCGGTGAATGTGCTCCTGCTTGACAGCCTGAACACGCGGAAGCAGGACCAGAGTTACGTGCACCTGCAGATGCTCAACTTTCTGAAGAATATGCAGCCGGGGATACGGGTTGCGATCTTTACACTGGGCTCGAAGTTGCGTTTTGTGCAGGGATTTACCACCGATAACTCGGTGCTGCTAGCGGCGTTGAACGACAAGAAGACCGGGGTATCCCCGCAGACGGACCCGTCGTCACGTTCGCGCGAGGACGATCAGGACGACAAAGACCACATCGCCACAAAGGTGATGATGATGGGTGGACACATGACCGGCGGGATTGAGGCGGTGGCCGCGTCACAGCGGGACTTTGCCGATATTCAATACGCCAACAGGGTTGGCATGACGCTGGAGGCGCTCAATTATCTGGCCAGATATCTAGGGGGCGTACCTGGACGCAAGAACTTAATCTGGTTTGCCAGTTCGTTCCCGGTGACCGTCTTTCCTACCAGCGCGCAGAGGCAGACGATGGGCGATATGCGGGTGTACGCGAGCGCGGTGAAGAAGACGGCCGACTTGTTAACGGTATCGAAGGTGGCTGTCTATCCGATCAGTGCAGAAGGAATGATGGACGATCACCCTATGGAGGCAGATCACGACTATGAGCAGGCGGGGGTGGGGGCCGGACTCATGCAAAACATCATGGAGGGAGCCGGTCACCGCGCCGACACCATTTTCGCGATGGAGCAACTTGCCGCCGATACTGGCGGCAAGGCATTCTACAACACCAACGACCTGAATGGGGCTTTAACGCACGTAATCAACGACGGCGCCCACTACTATACGCTGGTGTACACGCCCACAAACATGAAGATGGATGGCCAATATCGACGCATCGAAGTCAAGCTGAACGAAGGCAAGTACAAGCTCTCGTACCGCCGCGGCTACAACGCTGACGACACGATAACGGCGGAGGTGAAGCCAGAGTCCGATCCGCTGCGTCCATTGTTGATCCGCGGCCTGCCCGGCGCCACACAGCTTCTTTACGGAGTGCGCGTAGTTCCGGAGACTCCGCAGCCAGCACCCAACGCGACGCGCGCCGGGAAGAACCCCAAACTCACAGGCCCGTTTACGCGGTACAGCGTGGACTTCATGATCCGGTGGACGGACGTCAGATTCGAAGCCTCCGCGGCGGGCACGCACCGCGGAAAGATACAGGTAGGGTTGATGGCCTATGACCGCGATGGCAATGCGGTGAACTGGGTGGGCGCGACCCAGGAGATGAACTTGAAACCGGAGATTTACGCTGCGATTCAGAAATCGGGCATTCCAGTACACATGGAGATCGACCTCCCGAATACGGATGTCTATCTGGAGACCGGGGTTTATGACTGGGGGACGGAGAAGGCGGGGACGCTGGAGATTCCCCTGGGACCTTCGAATGCGCAGAGCGCTTCCGGCAATTAATGAGCCGAAGTTGAGAGGCGTCGTTTGCCAGGTTTCAAAATCGAGAACTGGGCGGCCCGGATTTTTTGGAACGGTGGGGACGGCATGAAAAGGAAAGACGGGCGGTGCGATAGAGTTTTATTGTGATTATTAATATTGCACGGCGGGCGCATGACCATAACTGGGAGCTTGACCCAATTACGCGTTCGCTGCTGGATACGGATTTCTACAAGCTTCTGATGCTTCAGTTTATCTGGAAGCATTTTCCGACGACCCGTGCGTCCTTCACGCTGCAGAATCGGACTGCCCAAGTGCGGCTGGGCGAAATTATCGAAGTGAATGAGCTGCGGGCGCAATTGGAGGCGGTGCGGAAGCTGCGGTTTCATAAGTCGGAGCTGATCTGGCTGGCGGGCAACACGTTTTATGGAAAACGGGGGATGTTTGAGCCGGCGTTTCTGGAGTGGCTGGACGGGGAGTTCCGGCTTTCCGATTTCGATTTGTCGGTGGCGGACGGGCAGATTGCGCTGAGTTTTTCGGGGCTTTGGACCGAGACGACGATGTGGGAGATTTATGCGCTGTCGATTATCGACGAGCTGAAGACGCGGGCGAGTTTGAAGCGGCTGAGCGAGTTTGAGCTGGACATCCTGTATGCGCGGGCGAAGACAAAGCTCTGGGAAAAGATGGAGCGGCTGCGCGGAGTTCCGAAGCTGAGCGTGAGCGACTTTGGGACGCGGCGGCGGCATAGCTTTCTGTGGCATGAGTACGTGGTGAATGCGATGCGCGACGTGCTGGACGCGAGCTTCTCAGGGAGCTCGAATACGTACCTGGCGTATAAGCACGATCTGGAAGCAATTGGGACGAACGCGCACGAGCTGCCGATGGCTTTGGCCGCGCTGGCGGACAACGACGAGGAGCTGCAGACCGCGCAATACAGGCTGCTGGAGCTTTGGCAGCAGACTTATCAGGGCGAGCTGCTGATACTGCTGCCGGACACGTTTGGGACGACGCAGTTTCTGGATAATGCGCCAGAGTGGGTGGCGGATTGGACGGGGCAGCGTATCGACAGCAAGAACCCGTATATTGCAGGCGACGAGTACATTGCTTGGCTGGAGCGGCATGGGTGCGATCCGCGCAAGAAGCGGCTTATCGCGTCGGATGCACTGGATGTGGAGCAGATTCT
>Ga0181531_10002303_pt1 | contig 11952 bp, 8 predicted proteins | sample PEATcosm2014_Bin_38_FD_119743 | JGI IMG/M metagenome (GOLD analysis project Ga0181531, IMG submission 119743) | Peatland microbial communities from MTU Mesocosm Facility, Houghton, MI, USA - PEATcosm2014_Bin11_10_metaG | ecosystem: Environmental > Terrestrial > Soil > Wetlands > Peat | place... | reverse complement strand
CAGTCGCGCCTCGCGACCTTCGACACGGCGCTCGAAGAGGCGGCCATGGATCTCGGCGCGCGGCCTCTGAAGGTTTTCTTCGTGATCACGCTGCCGATCATCTTCCCGGCGATCCTCTCGGGCTGGCTGCTCGCATTCACACTGTCCTGGGACGATCTGGTGATTTCGAGCTTCACTTCGGGTCCCGGCAGCAGCACGCTGCCGATGGTGGTGTTCTCGAAGGTGCGGCTCGGCGTGAGTCCGGAAATCAACGTGCTGGCGACGCTCACGATCGGCACCGTGACGCTGATCATCCTGGGCGTGAGCCTGTGGATGGCGCGCAAGCACAAGCTGCCCAAGCCCGCCGCCTAGCCAAAAGCATCGCGCTGCGGCGCCCCGCTGCGCGAGGCGCATCGGGATTTCCCGGCACGCGCGGCCGACACGCGTGTAGGGGAATTCTCGTAGTCGCGCCGCCGTATGTTTTCGATTCAAGCCGACTTTGCGCGTGCCGATAACGTGGGTGCATGAGCGGCACCAATGTTCACTCCCTGGATCGATCCGAGAATTGTGATTTCATTCACGGCCTGCTCGAGCGTCGGCTCGCCAGCGGTGACATCGATTTGCCGTTGCTGCCCGAGGTCGCGATCCGGGTCATGCGGCTCGCGCGCGGCGAGCACACGAGCGCAGGCCAGCTCGCCGACATCATCAACGCCGATCAGGCGCTGACGATGTACGTGCTGCGAGTCGCCGCCTCGGCGGCGAAGCGGCCGGCTTCGCCGATCGTCTCGCTGCACCACGCCGTTTCCTGGCTCGGATTCGACGAGGTCGCAAACATCGCCTTCACGCTGGCCTTGCAGGGAAAGATGCTGAACATTCCCGGGCAGAACCAGAAGGCGCGCCGGCTGTGGCGCCACGCACTGGCGAGCGCGCTGTGGGCACGCCATTTGGGTTCGATGCTCGCGCGCGATGCCGGCGTGAGCTATCTTTGCGGCCTGCTGCATACGATCGGCAAACCGGTCATGCTCGGCGCGGTGCACGACCTCGCGCAGCGCGCTCGGGTCAAGCTCAGCAGTGAAGAGTACGATCGGCTCGTCGAGACGTTCCATCGGCACGTCGGCACACAGGTGGTCGCTGCCTGGGGTCTGCCCGCAGTCGTGGTCGCGACGGCGGCGCACTGGGAGGCCTATGCTGCGGCCGGCGAGATGCGCACCGACTGCAACGTCGTCAACGTTGCGCATCGGCTCGCGAACTACACCTTGACCGACTCGATCCGGCTGTCGCGCGATTTATTGCTCGCGGAGCCCGCCTACCAGGATATCGGCTTCGGCGCGGTCGACGCCACGGCACTATTCGATGCCGCCGGGTCGATCAACGCGGACTTGGACACCTACCTGCCGCCGTAATCCGCATATCCGATTGACATAAGGCGCGCGAGCGCCGCCAAGCACCCCGGCACGCTCAAGATTCGGCCCCGGCTGCCGACCATTCGGCTTCGGAACCGTTTATCAGGAAGGGATTCACCGTGCACGTCGACCCTGCCGCATCTTTGTCATCGCTCGACAGCCAGGTCGCGCGCGACTACCTCTGCGACGCGCTCAGTGTGCCGCAAAGCATCGCGCCGATGCCGCACATCTGCGCAAAGTTGGCGGAGCTGACCGCGCACGAGGAGACCGATTCGGTGCAGCTCGTGCGGCTCGTGCAGTCCGATCCGATGGTCGCGGGCGAGATCCTACGGGTCGCGAATTCTGCCGCGTTACGGCCGCGCAATGCGATTGCCTCTCTGCAGCAGGCGGTCTCGTGGTTGGGCGTGGCGACCGTGCGCAACATCACGGTCGCCACGGTGCTGCACGGTGAGGTGTTCAGCGCCCCGGGACATGAGCCCGAGTGCGAGGAGCTCTGGCGCGAGGCGTGGCTCGGCGGCTTGTGGGCCAAGGAAATCGCGCGGCTGCGCCGCAAACACGTGGAAACCGCCTTCCTCGCCGGATTGATGCATCGCGCGGGAGCCGCGCTCGCGCTCAAATTATTCGCGCGTTTCGAGCGTGATGGGCGCACCGCCTTGGATGCGCAGACGTTTCGCAATCTGGTCATTGAATTCGAAGCACCGTGCGGCCGCTTGCTGATGAGCAATTGGTGCGTGCCCGCGGAGATCCAGGAGGCCGCGAGCGAATGGCGCAGCTACCGCACATCGCGCGAGATCGATCTGGCCAGCACCGTCAACGCTGCACATCTGCTCGCGCAGCACACCTTGCACCCGCAGCTGCTCGGCGAGGACATCGTGCTCACCAACGCGGTTTTCGAGCAGCTCGGTGTTTTTCCCGACGAGCGCGCGATCGTGCTCGAGCGGCGCGATCACGTGCGTCAAGTCGCGGGCATGTAGTTTCGGATGGACGCACCCGGCGACTTCGATCTCATTTGCGTCGGCTCCGGGCCTGCCGGCAAGACGGCGGCAGTTCAGGCCGCGAAATCCGGCTTTCGTGCCGCGGTCATCGAGCGCGAGTCGCAGGTCGGCGGCGCCTGCCTGCTGTCCGGCACGATTCCGAGCAAGGCTTTGCGCGAGCAGGCATTGCGCTATCGGCGCATGCGCACGAGCGCCACGGCGCTGAGCGTCGAACTCGGCGGCGGCACGCCGTTGTCCGCGCTGCTGCGCGGCGTCGATCGCGTGATCGCGGGCCAGGACCAGTATTTGCGCGCGCAATTGGAGCGCAATCACGTGACCTTGGTACGCGGCCGGGCGAGTCTGCAAAGCGCCAATCGCGTCGAAGTGCAGCGACTCGACGGCTCGCGTCTCGAGCTTTGCGCGTCGCGCATTCTGATTGCGACCGGCTCGAGGCCGCGGCATGTGCCGAGCGTTCAGGTCGACCACGAGCACGTGCTCGACAGCGACTCGATATTGAGCCTCGCGTATCTGCCAACGGCGCTGATCGTGCTCGGCAGCGGCGTCATCGCCTGCGAGTACGCATCGATATTCGCGGCTCTCGGCTGCGAGGTCACGCTCGTCGACAAGGCGGCCGAGCCGCTCGGCTTCCTCGACGCCGCGCTGCGCAAAGGATTCGTTGCGGGGCTCGAGGCGATGGGCGGCCGCTATCTCGCCGGCGCGGAGGTCGCGGAGGCGAGTTTCGACGGTATCTCGGAAGTCGCGGTGCGCCTCAAGGACGGACGGCTGCTCACGGCCGAGATCGTGCTCGCGGCATTCGGACGCGTCGCAAACCTCGACTGGATCGGACTCGATCGGCTGCATTTGGACTTGAACGCGCGTGGGCACGTCGCGGTCAACGAGCGTTTCGAGACCAGCGTGCCGGGCGTTTACGCCGCGGGCGACGCGATTGGACCGCCCTCACTCGCCTGCGCCGCCGCCGATCAGGGCCGCCGCGCCGCGCTCGCCGCATTCAACTTGGGGCCGCCCGCGCATGTCGACTTGCTGCCGACCGGTGTCTATACGATCCCCGAGATCGCCTCGGTCGGGGTTTCGGAAAGTGACGCGCTGCGCGACAAACTCGATTTTGTCTTGGGTCGCGCCAATTTCAGCGAGGTGGCGCGCGCCCACATCGCCGGTGAACCGGCCGGATTTCTGCGGCTGCTCTGCGCGCGCGGGTCGATGCGAGTTCTCGGCGCTCAAGCGATCGGCGAGGGCGCAACCGAGCTCGTGCATCTCGGTCAGTTGGCGATCGCGGCGCATGCGACCGCCGAGTACTTCGTCGATCACATGTTCAACTTTCCGACGATGACGGAGGCCTATCGCATCGCCGCCTTCGACTGTCTCAGACAGGCGTCGCCGACGCCCACGCCGACGACCGCGCCTGAGCCGGCTTAAAGATTGCGAATCAGAATATCGCCGAATTCACTGCACTTGACCTCGGTCGCGCCCGGCATCAACCGCGCGAAGTCGTAGGTTACGGTTTTCTGTGCGATCGATCGATCCATCGCGCCGAGGATCGCGTCCGCGGCCTCCACCCAGCCCATGTAACGCAGCATCATCTCGCCCGATAGAATCATCGAGCCGGGATTGACCTTGTCGAGATTCGCGTACTTCGGCGCGGTGCCGTGAGTGGCTTCGAAAACTGCGTGGCCGGTCAGATAGTTGATATTGCCGCCTGGCGCGATGCCGATGCCGCCGACTTGGGCCGCCAGCGCATCCGAAAGGTAGTCGCCGTTCAAATTCATGGTGGCGATCACGTCGAATTCGTCGGGGCGCGTGAGCACTTGCTGCAAGGTGATGTCGGCGATCGCGTCCTTGACGATGACCTTGCCCGAGCGCTTCGCCTCATCCATTGCCGCGTTGGCCTCCTTTTCTCCTTTGGCCGCCTTGATGCGTTCCCATTGCTCCCAGGTGAAGGTCTGTGCCGGGAACTCGCGTTCCGCGACCTGGTAGCACCAGTTGCGGAACGCGCCCTCGGTGAACTTCATGATGTTGCCCTTGTGGACGATCGTGAGGCTCTTGCGTTTGAACGCGATCGCATACTCGAGCGCCGCGCGCGCGAGCCGATCGGTGCCTTCCTTCGATGCGGGCTTGATGCCGATACCGGAGCTGCCCGGAAAGCGGATTTTCTCGTATTGCTTCGGAAAGTGCTGTTTGAACAAATCCAGAAAACGCAGACAGTCGGGCGAGCCGGCCTCGAATTCGATACCCGCGTAGATGTCCTCGGTATTCTCGCGAAAGATCACCATGTCGACCTTGCCCGGCGCGAGCACGGGCGAGGGCACGCCTTTGAACCAGCGCACCGGGCGCAGGCACACGTACAGATCGAGCATCTGGCGCAGCGCCACATTGAGCGAGCGTATGCCGCCGCCGACCGGCGTGGTCAGCGGTCCTTTGATCGAAATCAGGTAATCGCGGCAGGCCTGCACGGTTTCTTCGGGCAGCCAGGTGTTGTAGGTCTTGTTGGCCTTTTCGCCCGCGAAAATCTCCAGCCACTGAATCTTGCGCTTGCCGCCGTAGGCTTTCGCGACCGCCGCGTCGAACACTCTGACGCTCGCGCGCCAGATATCGGGACCGGTGCCGTCGCCCTCGATGAACGGAATGATCGGCTGATCCGGCACCTGCAGCTTGCCGTTGACGATCGTGATTTTCCGGCCTGCGGCAGGCACCTGTAAGATCACTGGCTTGACCTCGGACATGGGCGGCGCTCCTATTGAGAAGCCGCCAATGCTAGCATGCGCGTTCGGAGGACCCTATTGCGAACCTTGACCTCGACGCCGGCCAAAGACGGCTTTTGGATGCCCGCGGAATTCGAACGGCACGCCGGTTGCTGGATGCTCTGGCCCGAGCGCACCGATAATTGGCGTGCGGGCGCAAAACCGGCCCAGGCCGTGTTCACGGCCGTGGCCACGGCGATCGCCGGCGCGGAACCGGTGACGGTCGGCGTTTCGGCACGACAATTTCAGAATGCGCGGGCGCGTTTGCCTGCGGCGGTGCGTGTCGTCGAAATCACGAGCAACGATGCTTGGGTGCGCGATACCGGACCGACGATGCTCGTCGATGCCAAGGGTAGACGGCGCGGCGTCGACTGGATGTTCAACGCCTGGGGCGGATTGCAGGGCGGCTTGTATTTCCCCTGGGACCGCGATCAAGAAGTTGCTCCGAAGATCCTCGAGATCGAAGGGGTCGAGCGCTATGTTGCGCCGTTCGTGCTCGAGGGAGGGTCCGTTCATGTCGACGGCCAAGGCACTTGCCTGACGACCGAAGAATGCCTGCTCAACCCGAATCGTAATCCGCAGCTGAAGCGCGCCGACATCGAAGCGCTATTGTGCCGCTACCTCGGAGTCAGCATGATCATCTGGTTGGGTAAAGGCGTTTATCGCGATGAAACGGACGGCCACATCGACGAACTCGCTTGTTTCACAAGTCCGGGTGTCGTCGCGCTGACCTGGACCGAGGATCGCAAGGATCCGCAATACGAGATTTCGCGCGACGCCTACGAGCGGCTGCGCAGCGCTCGCGATGCGAGAGGCCGCAAACTTCAAATTCACAAGATTCATCAGCCGGGACCGCTCACGATGACGGCCGAGGAGGCCGGCGGCGTCGACGCGCAGGCAGGCAGCATCGCGCGCCGCGCCGGCGATCGGCTGCCGGCGTCCTATATCAATTTCTATGTCGCGAACAAACGCGTGGTCATGCCGCTCTACGACAAGCGCTGGGACGGTGCCGCACGCGCCAGCTTGCGGCGTCTGTTTCCGACGCGCGAGGTCGTTGGTGTGGAAACGCGCGAAGTGTTATTGGGCGGTGGCAACATTCATTGCATCACGCAGCAAGTCCCGGCGCCGGCTCGCGCCGCGCCGGCATCTCGTCGAGCCGGGCCCCCGGCGCGGCCTGAACCCACCGCGCGGGCCGCTTCGCGAGGTAAATGAGGCCCGGGCGGAACTTTGCTGCGCGGACGGCCTCGAAAGCCATTATTCTACCCGCCCTGTCGTCGTACCAGCCGCTCACTTCGTGGGCATCACAAAAATTGGAAGTCGTCGTGTACCCATTGCTGAACGTGTTGCCGAAGTTTGCCCGCCGAAATGCCCTTGCGCTGGTCGTTGCCGGCGCCGTGCTCGCCGCCGGTTGCCACCACACCACCTCCTACGACAGCGGTTACGGCGTCGGATGGGTCACGGTCGCCAACAGCAGCGGCAACTACGGCAATAACATCACATTCGCAAGCTATGTCGTCACCATCGATTCGATCCTGCTGACCGATGCGGTCGGCAACCAGTACACCGCGATCGCGACCCCCGAGGCGGTCGACCTCGTGAAGCTCACCAACATCAGCGAGTTGTGGGGCAGCGGGACGGTCCCGGCCGACACCTACGTCTCGGCGGCGATCACGATCGATTACACCTACGCGACAGTTTCGCTGCTCGTCAATGGCTTGCCGACACCTGCCACGGTTGGGATCCCGACCGGTGATACCGCTTTGACCACGACCACGGTGACCGTGAATTTCGATCCGGCCAACCCCTTGGTCATCAGCGACAGCTACGCGACCACGAATGCGCAGCGCGTTGCGATGAACTTTGATCTGGCCGCCTCGAACACGGTCAACCTGACCAAGAGTCCCGCGGTCGTGACGGCTTCGCCGTTTCTGACGATCTCGAACACCGCGTCGGACACGCGTTTGATCCGGATTCGCGGGCCGCTCGTGAACTCGAATGCAACCACCTTGACCTATTCGATCTATGAACGCCCGTTCTACGACGAGGCGAATAACATCGGGACGATAACGATCTTCGTCGACAACGCGACGGTCTTCACGGTCAACGGAAAGGCGTATACGGGACCGTCGCAGGCACTGCCTGCGATTTCGCAGTTGTCCGCGGGCGTCACCGCGAGCGAGGCCTACACGAGATTCGCGGTCACGCCGAGCACGCTGAACGCCCAGGGGCAGCCCACCAATACGGCTGGCATTTTCACCTCTGTCTACTCGGTGATCGGCGGCAGTCTCGAAACCAATTACACCAACAATATCGAGGGCGACGTGATCGCGCGTACCGGCAACACGCTTACGCTCACGAATGCGACACTGGCCGGTATCGGTGCGGACGTGCAGCTGTCGCCAGTGGGCTATTTTTTGTACATCACCTCGAGTGCCAGCAGCCCGACCAATCCGTTGGCCGTGGCAACCGTGATCATTGGTCCCAGCACGGTCGTGACCGCCGAAGGTAACAATTCCCTGGGGACGCTCGACTACAACTCGATCGCGGTCGGACAGCACATCACCGCGGTCGGCGGCCTTGCGATCTCGAGCGTGGGCGTCTGGACGGTCGATGCGGTGATCCCGACGACGGGGTCCACGGCCGGCCAGGTGCGGATTCAAAATACGCAATTGTTCGGCCAACTGCAGAGCAGTGCGGCCGGCACGATGACGATGGGCCTGCAAACCATCGATGGCTTGCCTGCGAGTCTGTTCAATTTTGCGGGCGACGGAACCAGCTCGGCGCAAGATCCGATCGCGAGCGCCTATCTCGTGGATACGAGCAATGCGGGTGCCGCAGACCTGACCGGGCTCGCCGCCGGAACCTCGCTTTGGGTCGGCGGATTCACGGCGCCGTTCGGCACGGCGCCGCCGGATTTCCGGTCATTCCCGAATCTCCAGTTCGCGCCGTCGCCCGATCAGCTCGTCTCCGGCGCCAACCAGGAAGCCGTGGTCCCCGCGAGTCTGCAGGTCGTTTGGACCAGCCCCGGCACGACCGCGCCGTTTTCGAGTTCGAGCAGCACGTCGATCGCGATCGACGGGACCAACGCCGAGCTCGCGAGCGCCGTGATCGCGATCGGGCCTGAGATCATTCCGCTCGCGAGCCTCGGCGCCCCGGTAATCGTGGCGCCGAACACGGTCACGAACTGCGTCCTCATCAACAATAAACCGGATACCCAGCCGTGCGCGCCGCTGTTCGCCTACATGGCCGTGACGACCGCCGCGACCTCGACCACGCCGGCGCTGACCACGACCTACGAATACAGCAGCTTTGCGAATTTCGTGACCAACTTGTCCTCGAAGATCACCACGGCGTTACCCGCGACACAACTCGTGGCGAACGGCTATTTCGATAGGACCACCAACACGTTTACCGCCAACAACATCGACGTTGTGCTCTAAAATGCTTCCCCACGATGGGGAAGCAACTATCAGGGCTCATATTGGCGTGCGGCTGGCTCGCCTGTTGCGCAAGCATTCGCGCCGCTCCAGCAGGCGCCTCCGACCCGGGCCCTGAAGCCGACGCGCGACCGCGCATCTGCCTGGTTCTATCGGGCGGCGGAGCGCGCGGCATGGCGCACATCGGCGTGCTAAAGGTCCTCGAGCAGCTCAAGATTCCGATCGACTGCATCGCCGGCACGAGCATGGGCGCGGTCGTCGGCGGACTCTACGCGAGCGGCATGAGCGCCGAGCGCATCGAGGCGACCATGCGCTCGGTCGACTGGCAAGAGGCCTTCCGGGATGCGCCGCCCCGCCAGGATCTGGCGTTCCGCCGCAAACAGGATGACCGCAATTTCCTCGTACGCCTCCCGTTCGGGCTCAAGCACGGCGAAGTCCTGTTGCCCCGCGGCCTGATTCAAGGGCAGAAGCTGCAAGAGATGCTGCGTTCGCAGACGCTCCCCTACAGCGATACGCCGAGTTTCGATGACCTGCCGACGCCGTTTCGCGCGGTGGCGACCGACTTGGAGACCGGCCAGGTCGTCGTCATGGACAGAGGCGATCTTGCGCTCGCGATGCGCGCGAGCATGTCGATTCCCGGACTGTTTGCGCCGGTCGAAGACCAGGGGCGGCTGTTGGTCGACGGCGGACTCACCGAGAATCTGCCGATGGAGGTCGCGCGCGCGATGCACGCGGACGTGCTGATCGTCGTCGACGTGACGTTCCCGTTGCAGCCGCGCCAGGAGTTGAATACGGCGTTGTCGATCTCGAACCAAATGCTCGCGATCCTCGTGCGCCGGGATGCTGACCGGCAGAAGGCGACGTTGCGGCCCGGCGATACGCTGATTGCGCCGGAACTCGGCCTGATCTCGGCGACCGAATTCTCCTCGGTCGCCAAGACGATCGAGCTCGGCGAGCGTGCCGCGTTGGCCGAGGCAGCCAAGCTCGCCTCCTTGAGCGTCGATGATGCGGCTTATGGTCGCTACCTGGCGCGCCGCGCCTCGCACGACTCGGTCGAACCGGTGGTGCGCTTCGTGCGGGTCGACGACCAGTCGAAGCCCTACGAGAAGACGATCCTCGCGGCGATGCAGCCCCTATTGCAGAAACCGCTCGATTTGGACCAGTTGAACGCGCGCATCACGGAAATCTACGGTCTCGGCGATTTCGAGACGATCGACTATAGCGTCGTCACCGAAGGCGAGGGCGCGGACTCACGAACCGGCATCGAGGTGCGGGCGCGCCGTAAGTCCTGGGGCCCGAATTACGTGCGCTTCGGCCTGAGCCTGCAAGACGACTTCCAGGGCAACACGCGCTATAACGCCGCGGCCCGGTTCCTCTTGACCGAAATCGACAGCCTCGACGCCGAATGGCTCACCGACGTACAGATCGGCGACAACCCCAAAGTCATCACGGAGTTCTATCAGCCGCTCAACGCCGACCGCACCTGGTTCATCGCGCCCTCCGCGCGCATCGAAAGCAGCGACTTGCCGGTTTACTTGAACGACGTCGAAGTCGCCGATTTTCGCATGCGGCAGGCCGAGGCCGATCTCGATATCGGCCGCGAACTCGGCAACTGGGGCGAGATACGCAGCGGCATTCACCGCATGAACGGCGCGACCAGCCTGCGCTTCGGCGACCCGGGACTGGTCGAGCAGGAGTTCAATAACGGCGAATACTTCTTCAAGTTCAGCTACGACCGCTTGGACAACGTGAATTTTCCGCGCGACGGCCAGAGTTTCTCGATGCAATGGGACGCCGACCGGACGAGCTTGGGCTCGAACTTGAGCTTCGACCGATTTTCCGCCGATTGGCTCATGGCGCGCTCGCTGGGCCGCAATACCGTGCTGCTCTGGACGTCGCTGGGCACGCGCGTCGACGGCAAGATCCCGTCGAACGCATTGCAGGATTTTTACTCGCTCGGCGGTTTCCTGAACTTGTCCGGTCTCGCGCCGCAATCTTTGGCAGGGCCGAACTACGCGATCGTGCGCACCATTTATTTTCGCAAGATCGGCCGCGGCGGCGAGGGATTGTTCGATTTTCCGGCGTACCTCGGCGTCTCTCTCGAGGCCGGCAACACCTATGCCGAGCGCGGCGACATTGGTTTCAATTCGGCGCACAAGGACGCCTCGGTGTTCTTAGGCCTCGATACGCTGCTCGGACCTCTGTACCTAGGAACCGGTTATGACCAGATCGGCCACAGTGCGTTCTATCTGTTCCTCGGGCGCACGTTCTAGAGCCCGCGGCTCTCGGCGAGTTTCTCGACTTTTTCGAAGACCAGTGCGGGCTGGTCTCCGATCCTCGAGTATTCGTGCTTGCGTGACATGTCGGCGAGCGCGCGATCGCGCTCGAACGCGGTGAAATACCAGTGGGTCTTCTGCCAGTCGGCGCCGAGCAATTTCGCGAACGGATCGCCGGGCCGCAAGCGGACCCGGATGCCGTAAGGGCGCGGCAGCTGCGGAATGCCGTGCGTCATGTTTTGTGCGTTGGCGATACCCATCGGTGCGCGAACGATAGCGCAATCGCCGCGCGGCTGCCAGCCGGCACCTCGATCTCGAGCCTGCATGGTAGACTCCGCGGCCTTCGCGAGAGGTGATTGATGGCATCGTCATATACGGCGTCCGATATCGAGGTATTGAGCGGCTTGGATCCGGTGCGGCGCCGCCCCGGCATGTACACCGACACGACGCGTCCGAATCACCTCGCACACGAGGTGGTCGACAACAGCGTCGACGAGGCGCTCGCCGGCTACTGTGAAAACATCCGGGTCACGCTCTACAAGGACGGCTCGCTCGAGGTCGAGGACGACGGACGCGGTATGCCCGTCGATATCCACCCCAAGGAAAAAATCAGCGGCGTCGAACTGATCCTGACGCGCCTGCACGCGGGCGGCAAATTCAACGACAAGACCTATCAACATGCGGGCGGCCTGCACGGCGTCGGCGTTTCGGTCGTCAACGCCTTGTCGAAGCGGCTCGAATGCCGGGTGCGCCGCGCCGGCAAGGAGTACCGCATCAGCTTCGCTGGCGGCCGGCTCGCCTCGAAGCTCGAGGTGATCGGCGAGGTGCCGAAGTCGAAGACCGGCACCACATTGCGGTTCTGGCCCGATCCACAGTATTTCGATACCGACAAATTCGCGGCGCCGAAATTGCGGCAGGTGTTGCGCGCGAAGGCGGTCTTGTGCCCGAAGCTGCGGGTCACGCTCAAGAACGAGATCACCGGCGAGAACGACGAGTGGTTCTATACCGGCGGATTGCACGAGTACCTCGCCGAACAGCTCGGCAAAGGCAGCTGGCTGCCCGCGGAAACCTTTTACGGCAAGCGCGACATCGACGGCGGCTCACTCGATTGGGCGTTCGCCTGGGTG
>Ga0181531_10002302_pt1 | contig 11953 bp, 12 predicted proteins | sample PEATcosm2014_Bin_38_FD_119743 | JGI IMG/M metagenome (GOLD analysis project Ga0181531, IMG submission 119743) | Peatland microbial communities from MTU Mesocosm Facility, Houghton, MI, USA - PEATcosm2014_Bin11_10_metaG | ecosystem: Environmental > Terrestrial > Soil > Wetlands > Peat | place... | reverse complement strand
GGTTGCCCGCTTGCCGCTGCTATCGGTATTGACCTTGAGCACGTGCGCATGGGTGCGCAGCGCGAAGTTCGGCATCCGATACAGCACCGGCAGGATGGTCGTCTGCGGCGAGGCCTTTGAATAGTTGATGCAGCCGTAGTCGCTGCAGAAGCCGCAGAAATTGCACGGGCCCAGCTGGCAGCCGTACGGATTGGTGTAGGGCCGCGACGCATTGGCGGCCGGAAGTGGGTAGGGGTGATACCCCAGCTCGCGCGTCGCCTTGGCAAACAGCACGCTGGTCGGCGGATCCGTCAGCGGCGGCAGCGGAAATTCGCGCGAGCGCGGCGCTTCAAACGGATTGCCGCCTTCGAGTTTTTGCCCCTGGATGTTGCCGGCCTTGCCCGAGGTGCCGCAGACATTCTCGAAGCGATCGAAATGCGGTTCCAGTTCCTCGAAGCTGACGCCCCAGTCCTGCAGCGTCATGCCGGCGGGTATGAAGTGCGCCCCGTAGCGCTCGACGATGTGGCTTCGCAGGCGCAGTTCCTGTGGCATGACGCGCGAATGCACGCCCGACCAGTGGATGCCGGCACCCCCTACGCCGGTGCCGGGCTTGAAAGAGCCGATCTGGCGATAGGGCAGCGCCCGGTCTTTCCTGTCATGGCGGATGGTGACGGTGGTCTTCGACAGGTTCTGCAGCAGCCCGTTGCGGGCTGACTGGGCGATCTCGTCGACCACCTTGGGATACGACCAGTTCGGCACCGTGGCGGCGTCGTCGCCGCGCTCCAGCGCCAGCACATTGAGCCCGGCCTGCGCCAGTTCGATCGCCATGATCGCACCGGTCCAGCCAAAGCCGACGATGACGACGTCGACCGGCCTGGCGACCGATGCCATCAGCCGCGCTTCCCATAGATGCTCACCGGGCCGTACGGATAGGGTTTGGCGTCGCCCACCCACTCCATATAATCGGCGCGCACACCCGGGTAGCCGATCATCTTCCAGGCCGACATATCCCTGTTGCCGCCGTACATCGGATCGCCGAAGTAGCCTTCCAGGACATTCTTGAGCAGGAAGCCGGAAAAAAAGGTTTTCAGCGGCAGATCGGTCGACGTCAGGCTGCCTTTCTCGACCTGCTTCAGCACCTCGTCCTGTTGCGCCGGCGTCAGCGCCGCGAACGGCTGCTGCAGGTGCTGCTGGCACAACTGGTTGATCGCCCGGATGCCGAGCCGATACTGCTGCTTGGGCGTGAGCTGCGACTGGTAGCCAAACTCCGGAGCGGCCTCGAAGAACGGTCCCTGCATGTACCAGATCGCGCCATCCGCCCACGGCGTACCCATCTGCCGGTCGATGTACTGCGGCACACCGAGCTCGAGCGCCGACGGCCCATATTCATCCGCCGGGATCAGTCGCGCGCAGGCGGCGTTGATGAATGCCCACTCGGCGGGCGTAAAGTACGCAGGGCGATAGTCATTGGTGGCAGCGTGGTTGGGTGCCGGTGCACTGCCCGGCAGCGGCTCGCCGGTGGGCGAGGATGCCGGCAGCGCCGCGCTACTCGCCAGCGTGGTAGCGATCGGCGCGAGCGCGATGGAGCTGACCAGGAAGTCGCGGCGGCTCGTCGGCCGATTGTTAGAAGACACGGGTCACACCCCTGGGCGCGGACGCATCCAAACCATCTTGCGCGCGCGCCGGCTAGTATGTCCAGCGCCTGGATTCAGCTTTTCGGAGGTACGCATGGACATCGAGCGGCTTGATCACCTTGTGCTGACGGTCGCCGACATCGAGCACACCTGCCAGTTCTATCAGCAGGCTCTTGGTCTCAAGGTTGTCACGTTCGCCGGCCACCGCAAGGCGCTGGCGTTCGGGCGGCAGAAAATAAATCTGCACCAGCTGGGGAAGGAGTTCGAGCCCCGCGCATTTCGACCGACGGCCGGTTCCGCGGACTTTTGCTTCATTACCGCGACGCCGCTGGAGGCTGTGATCCAGGAGCTGCGCGCCAGCAATGTCGCCATCGAGCTGGGGCCGGTCGATCGCAATGGTGCGCTCGGACCGATGCGCTCAATCTATATCCGCGATCCGGACCGCAACCTGGTGGAGATTGCGAACTATGAGGCGAAGTGAACCAGCAGGCGCGCCTCGGACACGCGGCGCTAACGAGCGCCAAGGCGCTGCAGCCTGGGTGTTGCCAGTGGAATCGTCAGCATGGTGCTGGCGACCGCCATCAGCAGCAACGCGGTGAACATAGTGCCGGTGATGATGCCCTTGTCGAGCAGGATATTGACGAAGATGATCATGATCAGAGCCTTGGTTTGCAGCAACCAGCCGACCAGCGAACTCTCACCGGGCGGCCAGTGAAGGATGATTCCCGCCAGCCGCGTGCCCGCCAATTTGCCGCTGACGGATGCGATCAGCAGCACGGTGGCCGCCAGCAACACCGCCGGGCCGCCCATGGCCCAGTTGGTGCGCAAGCCGGTACTGAGGAAGAACACCGGCATCATGACCAGCAGCACATTCTGCCGCAGCATATCCAGCTGCTTCTGGTCAAACCACTGGCGGTCCATGACGGCGCCGGACAGGAAAGCCCCTACCATGAAGTGCAGGCCCGACCAGTCGGCACTGAGGCCGCACAGTGCCAGCCAGATCAGGCCCACATACCAGCGATCGCGCTCCGGTAATCGCAGCATGAGGCGGCGATACGCCCAGGCACACAGCGCAAAGCCGAACAGGAAGCTCACCTGCTTACCGACGCGGTGCCAATCCATCAGGATCAGCGCCAGCACCCCCCATATGGCCACGTCGTCCATGCTGGCGTAGCGCAGGATGCGCTGCCCTATGGGCTGGCGCAGGATGTGCAGCGTCTCCATGAACAGGATCAGTATCGGCAGCGCCGTCACCGCGCAGGCCATGCCGATGCCGAGCACGAATTGCCAGGCGCTCGCGTTGGCGCCGATCCAGCCATCGAAGCGGCTCAGGGCCATCGCTGCCGCGCAGCCCAGCAGTAGCGGCGTGCCCAGTGCCAGACCGGCGGTGATGCCGCTCTCCCTGCGGTGCTCCCAGACACCAGCCAGATCCAGTTCGATCCCGGCAATCCACACGAAACTCATTACCGCCCACCAGGCGATGCCGTTGAGCGACTGCACCACGGCCGGATTGAACACGAAGGCGTAGTAGGAGGGGAACGCGGCGCCCAGCAGTCCCGGACCGAGCAGGATTCCGGTGATGATCTGCACCACCACCAGCGGCGCGTAGTATTCGGTGCCGCCGATGCGCCAGAGCAGGTAGGGGATCAGGAATATGATCCCCATCGCCACCAGAAAGATCTCGCTAGTGCTCATCGGTGGCCAGCAGTGTAGTGAGCCACCCGCGGCGGTTCCAATTTAGCGCTTGCCGCGTTGCAGTCCGGATGCTCAAATTCCGCGATGGACAATCCGAAGGTCGACTGGAACAGGGTGTTCGAATTCACCTGGCGAATCCTGGTCTTCGTGGTGGCCATCAGCATCATCATCGTCGTGTCCAGCAACTGGACGCGCTGGGAGGGTGGGGCAGGCTGGCAAGGAACCAATGACGCCTACCTGCAGGCTGATCTGACGCCGATAGCCGCCAGGGTCGCAGGCTACGTGCGCGAGCTGCCGATACAGGATTACCAGCGGGTGCACAAAGGGCAGGTACTCGCGCAACTGGTCGATGACGATTATCGCGCCGCCGTGGCACAGGCGGACGCGGCAGTCGCGAGCGCGCTGGCGCAGGCGCAGACGCTACGGGCACAGCACGAGCTGCAGCTGGCGAATATCGAGGCGGCACGCGCGGTGGTGGGTTCCACCAGCGCCGCGCGCGCCCAGAATGAGCGTGACCTGGCACGCCAGGGGCTGCTGCTACAGAGCGGTTCCTCGTCCACCGAGGCCAGCGAGAAGCTCGCGACCGTCCACGCCCAGATCGAGGCGCAGCTGGCGCAAAACCAGGCGCAGGCACGTGCCGCCGAGCGCCAGCTGGCGGTGCTGGAAGCGCAGCTGGCACAGAGCGAGGCGACTATCGCCGCGCAGCGCGCCGCACTCGATGTCGCCAGGCTGAATCTCGGTTACACCACCATCACGGCACCCCAGGACGGCGTGATCGGAGCGCGGCTGGTCAAGCCAGGACAGCTGGTCGGCGTGGGCAGCCAGATCACAACGCTGACACCGTTGCCAATCCTGTGGGTGATCGCCAACTACAAGGAAACGCAATTGACGCACATGGCCGTCGGCCAGAAAGCCGAACTCAGGGTCGACACCTTTCCCGGTCATACGCTGCGCGGTCACCTGCTGGCCTTCGCTCCGGCATCGGGCGCCGAGTTCGCGCTGCTGCCGCCCGACAACGCGACCGGCAATTTCACTAAGGTAGTGCAGCGCATCGCGGTCAAGATCGCGATCGACGATGCGGACGGTCTGGCTGATCGGCTGGTTCCCGGCATGTCGGTCGAAGCCCGGGTTGACGCCAGGGACGAGCGACGCCAGTGAGCGTGCCTCCGCCAACCGCGCCGCCAGCGGTCGCGCCCGCGCCCACGCCGGCGCCGGACCCGCGGGCAGGATTGATCGCACCGACGCTGCCGTCGCCACCCACCTCGATTCCGTGGCTCGGTCTGACTGCCGTGCTCATGGGTACCTTCATATCGACATTGACCGGACGGCTGTCGACGTTCGGGCTGGCCGACATACGCGGCGCGGTCGGCGCCGGATTCGACGAGGGGGCCTGGATTACCACCGCGCAGACCGTGGCGCAGATGTTCATTACGCTTGCCGCCATCTGGATGGGCGCGGCCTATGGCGCGCGCCGGGTGTTGATCGGCGCCTCGATCGCCTTCGCGGTGATTTCGCTGCTGACCCCGTACTCGGCAACGCTACCGATGCTGCTGACGATGCAGTTCCTGGGCGGACTGGCGTCGGGATGTTTCATACCGCTGACGTTGAGCTTCATCCTGCTGAACACGCCGCCCAGGTACTGGGCGTTCGGCATCGCCATCTACGCGCTGAACCTCGAGCTGTCGCTGAACATATCGGCCTCGCTCGAGGGCTGGTACGTCGAACATCATTCCTGGCGCTGGATCTTCTGGCAGAACGTACCGCTGGCGTTGTTGATGTCGATCTGCCTGCATCGCGGTATCGCCATCAAGCCGATCACGACCCGGCCACCGACCGATGTGTTCGCGCTGCTATCGGGGGGCGCCGGGCTGGCATTGATCTACGCGGCGCTGGATCAGGGCAATCGGCTTGACTGGCTCAATTCCGGCCTGGTGTGCGGGTTATTGGCTGCCGGCGGCCTGCTGCTGCTGGCCTTCCTGGTCCATGAGGCACACACCGCGCGTCCGCTGCTGAATCTCGCGGTGGTGTTCGGCGCGCCGATGCCAATTTTATTTCTGCTGATTGCGTTCCTGCGGCTGACGATTCTCTCCACCGCCTACCTGATCCCGCTGTACCTGGGTTCGGTGCGCGGCTTTCGCGACCTTGAGGTCGGTCAGACGCTGATCTGGATCGCGGCGCCGCAGCTGATTTTGTGTCCGCTCGCGGCACTGATGCTGCGAAGATCGGACGCACGGCTGGTGGCCTCGATTGGTTTTATTTTCATCAGCGTCGCCTGCCTGATGGTGGCCTACAACCTGACGCCCATCTGGGGTTCCTACCAGTTTCTGCCGTCGGCGCTGCTGCAAGCCGCCGGGCAGAGCTTTGCGCTGTCGGGCGTCGTGTTCTTCGGCATTCTTCACCTGCGACCGCAGGACGCGCTGACCTTCGGCGCGGTGTTGCAGACCGCCCGGCTGATGGGCGGTGAAATCGGCAGCGCCTTCGTGACCACGCTGGCGCGCGTGCGCGAGCAGGTCGCCTCGAACCTGCTCGGACAGCACGTGCATGCGGGCGATCCGCAGGTGATTGCCCGCATAAGGGCCTATGGCGCCGCGACCACACCAGTCATCGACCCGATCGCCGCAGCGCGTCGCGGCGAACTGGTGCTCGGCAACGTGGTGCGCTCGGCGGCCACCCTGCAGGCAGTGATGGACGGTTTCGTCGCCGTCGGGGCGATCACCGCGGTGGCGCTGCTGATCGTGGTACTCCGAAGTGCCGCCCCTGAGGGCCCGGCCTCCGCGGCGCCGCTGTTTCGGCCACGCGGGTCGCCGCCGCGATGATCGGATGGCGCCGAACCGCTGCCCTGGCCGCGGTGATCGCCGGCTCGCTCGCCGCCCTCACCGGATGCCGGGTGGGGCCCAATTACCACGCGCCGACGCCGCCATCCGGCGCCGAGGCGCCGCTGGTGTCGCTGGACGCTGCGACTGAGACGCCGGCGCCGCCGCCCGATGCCTGGTGGCGTCTCTACAATGACCGGCGGCTCGACGCGCTGGTGCAGGAAGCGCTGACCGCGAACCGCACGCTGGCCGCGGCCGACGCCAATTTTGCCGCGGCGCGCTCGGTGCTGTCAGCGGCACAGTCCAGTCGCTACCCGTCGACGACGGTGATCGGCGCAGGTGTGTACGGGCGCGATGGCGTTACCGATGAGATCCTGGAACTGGGCGGCCAGCGCCCACAGACCATCTGGCTGCTCGAGGACCTGTTTGAGGCATCCTACGAGGTCGATCTGTTCGGTCGCGTGCACCGGGCGATCGAAGTGGCGAATGCCAACGCGGACGCGGTGGCAGCCGCCCGCGACGGCGTCAGGGTGGTGGTGGCAGCGGATACCGCGCGCGCCTACGCCGCGCTCTGTGCGCTCGGAGAGCAGATCGAGGTGGCGCAGCACTCGCTGCAGGTCGTAGCGCGCGAGGCCGAGATTTCCGTACGGCGGCATGAAGCCGGGGCGAACTCGGTTTACGACGTCACGCGCGCGCAGGCGCTGGTGGCGCAGGTGCGTTCTGCCATCCCGCCACTCGAAGGCCAACGGCGAGCAGCGCTGTTCGAACTGACCGCCGTGCTTGGCCGCACACCCGCCGCGGCGCCGAGCGATCTTGAGGCGTGCGTGACGCCGCCGCGCCTGGTCGCGCTGATGCCGGTCGGTGACGGTTCGGCGCTGTTACGGCGCCGGCCCGATGTGCGGCAGGCCGAGCGCCGGCTCGCGGCCGCGACCGCGCAGATCGGCGTGTCGACCGCAGACCTGTATCCCACCATCCGTCTGATCGGACTCTACGGTGGCGCGGCGACGCAGGTGCCCGAACTCAACACCAATATCGGTCGCACCTGGGGCATCGGCCCTTCGATCAGCTGGTCCTTTCCCAACATGGCGGGCCCGCGCGCGCGCGTGCGGCAGGCCAGGGCGACGCAATCGGCGGCGCTGGCGTCGTTCGATGCCGTCGTGCTCAGCGCTCTCAAGGAGACCGAGCAGGCGCTGGCGTTGTACCGGGCGGCGCTCGATAACCGACAAGCGCTTGGCGACGCACAGGACAAGGTGCACTCCGCCTTCGAGATGGCGCACGACCAATTCCTCGCAGGCTCGCTGAGCAACCTCGACCTGCTGACATCGGAACAGTCCCTGGTGGCGGTCGACGCGGCCGTGGCGTCGTCCGATGCCAGCCTGGTACAGGACCAGATCGCGGTATTCAAGGCACTGGGCGGCGGGTGGCGCGGCGAAGGCGAGGACTCTGGCCCCGCGAGGGGTGCGCCGTGACCGACCCGGTCGCCTCGGGTGCACACATTCACAACAAGATCAGGAGGAAATTTACAATGTTTGATCGCATGGTTTCTCTAACCGCTGCATCGCTGGTGCTGTGCACGTTCGCCGGTGGGGCCGGTGCGCAGACACCGAGCGCCGACCAGCAGGAAGTCTGGAAGGTGGAACAACAGCAATGGAAGATGTCGCAAGCGAAGGACAGCAGCTGGATCGACACGCTGACGCATTCAAACCTGAAGATCTGGGAGACCGGTGCGCCGATGCCGCGCGACAAGGCATCGCTGAAGCACTGGGATCGCTACGAGACCGAGTCTTCGACCGTGCTCGAGCAAGAGCTGTTTCCGCTGTCGACGACCATCACCGGCAATATTGCCGTTGTCCAGTACTATTACATGCTGGTGCGCGAGAACTACAAGAAGGAACGCGAGACCGTGACCGGCCATTACACCGACGTCCTGATCAAGGACGGCGGCCATTGGCAGTTCATAGCGTGGGCTGGCGGCGACGACCCGAAAAAATGACCGCTTGACCGCAGCTGCCGGCAGCGGCCGCGCCGCGAGCAGCCATTGCTGCGCGGATATTCCCCGGATTGCTCCGGGGAATATCTCCAGTTGGTGGAGGCGGCGGGAATTGAACCCGCGTCCGCAAGTCCTAGACTTCAGCATCTACGCGCGTAGCCCATTCTTTGTTTCTCATCCGTCGCTACCCGAAGGGCAGGGAAGACGCCAGACCAGCCACGGTATCTCTTAACGGAACCACCCCGTCGCACGGTGGCCCGCGATCCTATGAGCGCGTCCCCTGATACAGTCGCATAGGCACGAGCTGGTCAGAGGTCAGCTGCGTTTAGGCAGCTAGAGCGTAGTTGTCGTCGTTGGCAACTAGAGTTTGCAGCAGTGTTTAACGAGGGCCACTGCACCTCGGCACGCCCCTGAAGGTTCGTAACCCACGTCGAAACCGGTCGCCCCCTTCGGAACGACGCCAGTATAGCACCATGGACCGGGAGTGCCCCGACGTGCTCCGCAGATTATGATTGCGCCGCGGATCTGCCCGCCGGGGCCGTTCCGCTCACAACCGGAGCAACCTATGCGCATTGAAAAGCTGCGTGTGGCTCGGCGATCAACTCCGATTCGATTCGTCGCAACCGTGCTATGGCTGATGCTCGCGGCGTGCAGCCAATTGGGTGATACCAGAAAGCCCCCCGCGGACAAGAGCGGGCCTCGCGATCAGCTATCCATCGGCTACAGCCTGCTCTACCAGGAGGCCGATGGGATTCCAAAACTGAAGTGGATTCTCATGTTCAAGGACAAACCTGAAGAGATGGGGCGGCTCACCGATGATCTGGTCAGCTATTACAAGCAGCTCGCCGACACCATGCAGAGGCTATCCAAGGAATTTCCCGCGATGCGCATCGATGTGGCACCAATGTCCGGGATCGAGGCCGACGAGCGAAAAGCGATTGGCGAGGATCTGGCCAAGGACTTCGCCCCGATTACCGGCAAGACCGGGGTCGCATTCGAACGCGAAGCGCTACTCATGTTTTACAACTCGCTCAACGAGCAACGGCATCTTACTGGAGTGATGGTACGCCTCGAGACCGACGCTGCCCTGAAGAAGTTCCTGGAGACGACCAGGGCCCAGCTGGACGCACGCTACGCCAAAGTCGGGGCGCTATTGAACCAACGCTATTTCACTCAATGAGTCGCGCCGCTATAGCTGATCCCGGGAGGTTCGTCGATGTATCTGGCTGCCGCTGATCGCTATGAACGCATGTCCTACGCCCGCTGCGGCCGCAGCGGGTTGCAATTGCCGCGTATCAGCCTCGGCCTGTGGCAGAACTTTGGCGGCACGGCGTCGCTCGAGAACGCGCGCGACATGGTGCTGCGCTCGTTCGATGCCGGCATCACGCATTTCGACCTGGCCAATAACTACGGGCCGCCGCCCGGATCGGCCGAGGAGAATTTCGGGCGCATCCTGGCCGCCGATCTGGCCGCGCACCGCGACGAGCTGGTGATCTCGACCAAGGCGGGCTACCTGATGTGGCCGGGCCCATACGGCGAATGGGGGTCGCGCAAATACCTGCTCGCAAGCCTCGACCAGAGCCTGGCGCGGCTGGGCCTGGACTACGTGGACATCTTCTACTCGCACCGCTACGACCCGGACACGCCGCTGGCGGAGACGATGTCGGCCCTCGACGCCGCGGTACGCAGTGGCCGTGCGATCTACGCCGGCATTTCCTCCTATGGGCCGCAGAAGACGCGCGAGGCGGCCGCGCTGCTGCGCGAACTTGGCACGCCATGCGTCATCCACCAGCCGTCATACTCGCTGCTCAACCGCTGGGTGGAGCAGGGGCTGCTGGACGTGCTCGAGCAGGAGGGCATCGGCTGCATCGCGTTCTCGCCGCTGGCGCAGGGGCTGCTCACGTCCAGATACCTTGCGGGCGTGCCCGGCAGTTCCCGCGCCAGCCAGGACGGATCGTTTCGCAAGGCCATGCTCACCGAGCGCAATCTCGAGCATGTGCGGGCGCTGAACCGGATTGCCGCGCAGCGTGGCCAGAGCCTGGCGCAGATGGCGCTCGCCTGGGTGCTGCGAAAGCCGGCGATCACCAGCGCGCTGATCGGCGCCAGCAGCTGGGCACAGATCAGCGAGTGCCTGGGTGCGCTGCAGAACCTGCGGTTCGATACCGGGGAGCTGCACAGCATCGATCAGTACGCGGTCGATGGCGAGCTGAATATCTGGGCCGCGTCCAGTCAATCGAGCTGATGCGTCCGCCTTGGCGCGTCAGCCGCGGCGCATCAGCCGTGCGCGATCGCGCACCCAGTCGCGCTCCTTCTCGGTGGCGCGCTTGTCGTGCTGCTTCTTGCCCTTGGCGAGCCCGATCTGAAGTTTGGCGCGGCCATTCTTCCAGTACAGTTCCAGCGGCACGATGGTGTAGCCCTTGCGTTCGGTGGCGCCGATCAGCCGGTCGAGCTCATTTCGATGCAGCAGCAGTTTGCGCGTGCGCACCGGGTCGGCGATCCGGTGGGTCGAGGCGCTGCGTAGCGGCGACAGGTGGGCACCGATCAGAAATGCCTCCGCGCCTCGGATATACACATAGGCTTCCGCGAGCTGCGCTTTGCCGGCGCGCATCGACTTGACCTCCCAGCCCTCCAGCGCCAGGCCCGCCTCGATACGCTCCTCGATGAAATAATCATATCTTGCGCGCCTGTTCTCGGCGATGACGCGCTCGGTGGCTGGCGCTTTCGGCATCCGGGCATTGTACAATGCTCAAGTGCGAGACCTGACCCGATCGGCGCTGGTCGCCCGGCCGCCGCAACTGCTGTACCGGGTGGTCGAAGAGGTCGAACGCTATCCGGAGTTCGTTCCAGGCTGCACGCTGGCGCAGGTACTGGAACGCGATGGCAATGTCGTGGTTGCGCGGCTGGCGGTCAGCCGCGGCGTGCTGAACACCGAATTCACTACCCGCAATCTGATGGATCCGAATCGCAGCATCCACATGCAGCTGGTGGAGGGCCCGTTTCGACTACTGCAAGGCCATTGGAGCTTCACCCCGGTGGCCAGCAATGGCTGCCGCATCGAGTTCGCGCTGCAATTCGAGTTCTCCAATGCACTGAAGTCGGCGCTGTTCGAGCCGCTGTTCGAACAGACCGCCGCCGCGCTGCTGCGCGCGTTCGTGGCGCGGGCGCAGAGCCTGCCGGCGGCGTGAAGCGCTGTAGCGTTGCCTGCGATACGCCGGCCGGGATCCTGCTGTGCGAGCTCGAGTTGCCAGACGAGGCGACGATCGCGCTGGCGCTGGGCGCCGCGCGCCGAGAGCTGGGGGATGCGGCCGCCGACTGGGAGCACGCGGTCACAGGAATCTACGGCACGGTGCATGGCCGCGATCACGTGCCGGCGGACGGTGATCGCATCGAGCTGTACCGGCCGCTCAGGATCGATGCGCGTGCCAGCCGGCGTGCGCGTGCCGCCGGGGCGGCAGACGCGCAGCGCGCGAAACCTGGTCGCAAGCGCCGCTAGCAGCGCTGCCAGCGGCGGCCGCGGCGCTAGTGGCGCGCGTTATGCGGTTCGGGGGCAGCGATGTCCTTGAGGGCCGGCGGTGCAAACGGCGCACGCGTGACATTGCTGTCCACCCGCGCGACCAGGTTGTTCTCGAAAAAAATCACCGCATGGGCGCGCACCGGGTGCTCCAGGCGGTGCGTCTTGAAGTAATAGTCGTAGTCCCAGCGTGAGTCGTCGAAGGCGCCGGGCACCATCGGCGTGCCCATCAGGTAGCGCACCTGGCTGTGGGTCATGCCGGCCTTGACCTGGGCGATCACCGCCGGGTCCAGATATTTGCCCTGCTGGATCGCCAGCCGGTAGACGCAGC
>Ga0181531_10002301_pt1 | contig 11956 bp, 13 predicted proteins | sample PEATcosm2014_Bin_38_FD_119743 | JGI IMG/M metagenome (GOLD analysis project Ga0181531, IMG submission 119743) | Peatland microbial communities from MTU Mesocosm Facility, Houghton, MI, USA - PEATcosm2014_Bin11_10_metaG | ecosystem: Environmental > Terrestrial > Soil > Wetlands > Peat | place... | reverse complement strand
GGTTTTCGGGCTGCCTGGTGCGCGCCGTGGCCGCAGACCGCGGCATCCTGACCTGGAAGCACATCGAACCGGCAATCTTCGGGCGCGGCACGTTTCGTGCCGCTACCGGGCTAATCGAGATTGAGAACACGGCTAACCTGGCCGGCGGGAGCTGCACGCCCTTGGGAGTTTTGCAGGAGATTTGGGCCGGGGCCAAAGAGCGCAAGCTCCCTGTGCACCTGGATGGGGCGCGCATCTTCAATGCTTCGACGGCGCTCGGTGTGGATGTGAAGACCCTGACCCGCGGCTTCGACACGGTGATGTTTTGCCTGTCGAAGGGCCTGGGCGCGCCGGTGGGATCGATGCTGACCGGTTCGGCAGAACTGATGGACCAGGCGCGGATTTACAGAAAAGCCCTGGGCGGCGGAATGCGGCAGGCGGGCGTGCTGGCCGCTGCGGGGCTGATTGCGCTGGAGCAGGGGCCGGCGCGGCTGCACGAAGATCACGCCAACGCGCGGCTGCTGGCTGAGTCGCTCTCCAACATGGAAGGCGTGGCCATCGACGTGGATGCCGTCGAGACCAACATCGTCATCTTCCGGTTGACCGAGGAGCAGAGCGCGGCCGATCTGGTTGCGCGGCTCAAGGCGCGGGGCCTGCTGGCCAGCAGCGTGGGGCCGAATGCGATTCGCCTGGTCACGCACCTCGATGTGAATCGCGCCGCTTGCGTGACAGCCGCGGAGACACTGGCCGAAGAGGTTGAGGCGATGACCTTGAAGCCCCAGAGTTAGCCTGAGCAATCCGGGACAACTTGCAGGAAACCAGGGATGGTACAAGAGCTATAAGTGCGGTTCCCGATGGACGGGCAACCAGCGCCGCCGCACAGCTTTTGCAATGTCGACAAACCGAAGCCCACGCGGCAGCCCGGAGAAGCGCGGGAAACGCACCATCCCTGGAGGGTTCGATTCATGGTAAGGAAAACTGCACTTGCACTATTGCTCGCTCTAACATTGGTTCCTGCGGTTTCGTTTGCGCAGGTTGCAATTCGCATCGGGCCACCGGAGCGCGTATACGAGCGGCCCGGCCCGCCACCGGAGCAGGGCTACGTGTGGACCCAGGGCTACCATCGGTACGATGGAGACCATTATGTCTGGACCCCCGGCCGGTACCAGCGTCCGCCCCGCGAGCATGCGGTTTGGGTTGCGCACCGCTGGCAGCATCGCCGTGGTGGATGGGTCATGGTTGAAGGGCACTGGCGGTAAACTCCAAAAGGACTACAGGAAGAAAGAGGGTGGGGCATAGGCTCCGCCCTCTTTTTTGCGCGGTGCGGGATTGCATTGCAAGTTGTTTCGATTTGGTCAGTGGCGACGAAAGGTGCGGACGCAAATGCCGGCTTGCGCGAGCTCGAATATAGGAAGCAAGGATTGCCGAGCGCAACTAATCCCGCGATAACCCGTTCAACTCTTCATCGGACCGGATCGCTCGCAGTGATCCGGAAACACCAAACCCTGGAGGACTCGATTCATCGTGAAGAAGATTGCACTGGCAGTATTGCTGGCTCTTACACTCGTTCCTGCGGCCTCTTTTGCGCAGGTTGTGATTCGCATCGGGCCACCGCCTCCGGTGGTCGAACGTAGGGGTCCGCCTCCGGAACGGGGATTCGTGTGGATCGACGGCTATCACCGTTGGGAAGGCGACCACTACGTGTGGACCCCCGGCCGCTGGGAGCGTCCGCCGCACGAGCATGCACACTGGGTCGCGCACAGGTGGGTGCACAGGCATGACCATTGGGAGTTGCAGGAAGGGCATTGGCGGTAAAGCGAAGTTCATCATGCGAGGAAGCGGAGCGGAAGCCCCGCTTCCTCGCGTGTTAGCAGATACGACCTTCCCGGCTCAGCTAATCTCGATCACGTCGGTGGCTGCAGCGGCGGCGGCTTCGGCGCGTTCCATCACCTTTTCCGCAATGGCATAAAACTCCGCGGCCATCGGGCTCTTTGGTCCGGCCAGCGCCACGGGCAGGCCGCGGTCGCCGCCTTCGCGGATGGCCGGGACCAGTTCGATGGAGCCCAGGAAGGGAACGTTGAACTGCTTCGCCGTGCGCTCCGCTCCGCCCCTGGAGAAGATGTCGATCTCCTGGTGGCAGTGGGGGCAGGTGAAGTGGCTCATGTTTTCAACGATGCCGAGCACCTCGACATTGACCTGCGCAAACATCTCGAGGGCCTTGCGCGCGTCCTGCAGGCTCACATCGCTGGGCGTCGACACCACCACCGCCCCGGTGAGCGGCACGGTCTGCACCAGCGAGATGACCACATCGCCCGTGCCTGGCGGAAGATCGACAACCAGATAGTCCAATTCGCCCCAGTCCACTTGCTGCAGAAACTGCCGGATGATCTGGTGGAGCATGGGTCCGCGCATGACCATCGGCTTGTCGCCGGGCGAGATGTAGCCGATGGAGATGGTCTTGATGCCATGGGTCAGGTTGGGTTCGATCCGGTTGCCGGGGCCCACGCTGGGCTGCTGGGATGAGCCCATCATCAAGGGAACGTTGGGTCCGTAGACGTCGGCGTCGATGAGGCCCACACGCTGGCCAAGCCGCGAGAGCGCGATGGCCAGATTGACGGCGACGGTGGTCTTGCCCACTCCGCCCTTGCCGGAACCGATGGCGACGATTTTGGAGACGCCGGGCAATGCCACCGGCATAGGCATGGCTTGAGAATGCGCCATAGTGTTGGTTGCTCCTTCTGGAAACCCTGTTGGATAGGATCCCTGCTCTTGCTCAGGGCGTGACGACGGCCGCGACTTCCTCGGCGGTGGTGGCCAGTTGCGCTTTCTTGCGGCGAACGGACTCGGCCTCGCGATGTTCCCGGCGGAGCAGCGCATCGGCAAAGCGGCGCTGTTCATTGGGCGTTTCCGGGATCAGTTGAGGAACCTTTTGCCGGCGTCCCTGTTTGTCGATGGCCACAAAAACCAGGTAGGCGCTAGCCACGTGCATCAGTACGCCGGTCTGGGTGTTTTCCGCCCAGACCTTCACGCCCACCTCCATGGAAGTGGTAAACGCGCGATTGACGCTGGACTTGAGGGTAAGCAGATCGCCCAGGTGGACTGGACCGATGAAGTCGATGTGGTCCATGGCGGCGGTGACGACATGGGTGCGCGAGTGCCGGTAGGCGGCCATGGCGCCGGTCAGGTCGATAAAGTGCATGAGCCGCCCGCCCAGCAGGTTGCCCAGTGTGTTGGTGTCGTTGGGCAGGATAATCTCTGTCATCTCCGACTGCGTGCTGGCCACCGTGCGCGCAATCGGGTTGCTTTCTGTGGAACTCATTCCGCGGTTGCTCCCATTCCGATTCACTTGAAATGCCGCCGGGTTCCCAGGCGCCGGTAAAATGAAACTGGCGACTGATCCGAAGAGGCATCCAATTCCAGTTTCGGCAATCCCCGCCAATTACGCAAATCCCCCGTGGCCGGATGGGACCTTGATTGGGCCGCACGTGAGCACAATGGACAAGATTGCAGGACTGAAAGAGATTCTGGCGCTGGACCCCAGGAACAGCTTTGCGCGCTACGGCGTGGCAATGGAACTATCCAAGCAGGGCGAGACGGAGGCGGCCTTGAGCGAGTTCGACACGCTGCTCAAGACCGATCCGGACTATACGGCCGGCTATTTCATGGCAGCGCAGACGCTTTCCTCGGCGGGCCGCACGGCGGAGGCGATCGAGCGGCTGAAGGCCGGCATCGGCTGCGCCGCCCGCACCGGCAATCGCCATGCCTTGAGCGAGATGCAGGCGATGCTCGACGAGCTGGACCGTTAGGACGCCTATTTAGACTCGTTCAAGCTTCACCGGTTCGCCGGTGGGCGACGATATCCAGCGGTCACCATACATGTCCAGCCATTCCCCGAAGGGCTGACCTTCCTTCGAATCCGAACCCATGCGGAGCACGTTGCCATCCAGGTCCTCGATTTGCATCTCGCAGGCCCAGGGATAATTGGTAGGCGAATGACGGACTTTGGCGCCGTTGGCAATGTATTCCGCGAAAAGAGTCTCGACATCGCCAACACCAATCCATACCCAGGCGCCCGCATGTCCCTGGTCGTCCTGAGACAGGAATAGGTCGCAGCGGCCACGCTTTACCGACGCGATGAAAGTCGTCCGCCAATTCACATGGAATCCGAGCACCCGCGTATAGTAGTCGATGCTGGCTTCAAGATTGTCGACGCGCAGAATCGGGTTAACTCCCTCGAAAGCGATCGCTTCCTTCTCAGGCGCTTGTTTGTCTGGCATTGCGGCCTCCTTCGGGCCCAATCTATCAGATTCGTATAGGGTCGGCCGAAAAGCATTGCCCGTCTCTAAGCTGTCCCGTTTGAACCGCCAACTCGGACCCCTACCCTGCGAGCCGGTGCAAGCACATCGCCCAATTTCAGATGCGAACTTTGCGCCCTTTTGGTCCACCTGCCGTCTATACTAGTAGTATGCCGAAGTATTCGATCGTCGTTCCTTTTCACAACGAAGAGGAAAATGTAACCGTTTTGTATGCTCGCCTGAAACAGGTAATGGAGCAGGTGGGCGATAGTTTTGAGCTGGTGCTGGTGGACGACGGTTCCAACGACCGCACATATAAGCTCCTGGAAGAGATTGCCGCGGTAGACAGCCGCGTGCTGGTGGTCAAGCTGCGCCGGAATTTCGGCCAGACCTCGGCCCTGGCGGCTGGTTTCGACAACGCATCGGGCGCGTTCATCCTGGCCATGGATGGCGATCTGCAACACGACCCGAACGAGATTCCCAACTTCCTCGAGAAGCTCGCCGAGGGATACGATGTGGTCTCCGGCTGGCGCAAGGACCGCATCGACAACTTCGTCATGCGGAGGATTCCTTCGCGTTGCGCCAATTGGCTGATGGCCAAGCTCTCCGGCGTGGACATTCACGACTTCGGCACCACCTTCAAGGCCTATCGCCGCGAGGTGATCCAGAATATTCCGCTGTACGGCGAGATGCATCGCTTCATACCCGCGCTGGCCAGTTGGTATGGCGCGTCGATCTGCGAAATTCCCATCAAGAACGTGAACCGCGAGCGGGGCAAGAGCCACTACGGCATCGGGCGCACCTTCCGCGTCTTCTTTGACCTGCTGACGATCCGCTTCTTGCTCAATTACATGAGCCGTCCGCTCCATTTCTTCGGCGGCTTTGGTGCGCTCGGAATCCTGGTGGGCAGCGTCTTCTCGGCATGGCTGCTGGGGATCAAGATCCTGAATCCGCACCAGAACGTGATGGACCAGCACGGGCCGCTGTTCGTGATCGCCGGGGTGTTGATCGTCGCCGGCATCCAGATGCTGGCCATCGGCCTGCTGGGCGAACTCCAGGTGCGCCACTATCACACCAGCAAGCACCGCGCGCCGTACACCATCGAGCGCATGGTGCGGCTGCGCAGCCCGGAAGAACCAAGCCTGTTGTCGGAAAGGCAAGAGGACGGCTTTTAGCTCAAAGACAGGGAACAGGGAACAGGGATCAGGGGTCAGGGATCGGAGAAGCTACCAAGCCCCTCCTGGTCATTGTCCGGGCGGAGCTTTGCATCGTTATGGGGTGCTCCGACCGCGCGACAATCGCCGCCATCGCAGTTCAATCCCCTTGCAGTAGCCCGGCCTCAAGGTGCATTCTTGCCGTGAGATGAAAGCGATTCAGATTTGCGAGACAGGCGGGCCGGAGGTTTTGACTCTGGCCGATTTGCCCATCCCTCGTCCGGGACCGGGGCAGGTGTTGATCCGCGTCGAGGCCATCGGGGTCAACTTCATCGAGATTTACTTCCGCAAGGGGGTATACAAAGCGGCCCTTCCGCTGACGCCGGGGAGCGAGGCGGCTGGCACGGTGGAAGAGATGGGTCCAGGCGTAACGGGGTTCGCCGCAGGAGATACGGTGGCCTCGACCAGCGTGCTGGGCAGCTATGCCGAATATGCGCTGGTGCCGGCGGTTCAACTGGTGAAGGTGCCGGCCGGGGTGAGCATGGAGCAGGCCGCGGCCGCCATGCTGCAGGGGATGACAGCCCACTACCTCGCCTATTCGACCTTCCCGCTCAAGGCCGGGAACACCGCGCTGATTCATGCCGGAGCGGGCGGAGTGGGGCTGCTGCTGACGCAGATCGCTGCCAGGCTTGGCGCGCGGGTTATCACCACGGTGTCCACGGCTGCCAAGGCGGAACTCTCTCGCGAGGCCGGTGCTTCCGATGTGATTCGTTACACCGAGCAGAATTTTGAGACGGAGGTCAAGCGGCTAACCGGCGGCAAGGGAGTGGACGTGGTCTACGACTCGGTGGGCAAGACCACCTTCGAGGGCAGCCTGAATTGCCTCAGGCCCCGCGGGCTGCTGGCTTTGTTTGGCGCATCCAGCGGGCCGGTGCCGCCCTTCGATCTGATCCAGCTCAGCGGCAAAGGGTCGCTGTTCATCACCCGGCCCACATTGTGGCACTACATCGCGACGCGCGCAGAGCTCGAATGGCGAGCCGGCGATGTGTTGGGCTGGGCCGCCAAGGGCGAACTCAAGCTGCGAACCGAATACCTCTATCCGCTGGCAGATGCGGCGAAGGCGCAGACCGACCTTGAAAGCCGCAAGACGACGGGCAAGATTCTGCTGGAACCGTGAAACGCAGGGAACAGTGAACAGTGATCAGCGAGTGAGTGGGAGCGGCGCTGTGACGGGCATTTCAGTTTCCGGTGAGGATCGGGTGTTTGTGCTGACCGGTGCAGGCATCAGCGCGGAAAGCGGACTGCCTACGTTTCGCGCATCGGACGGCTTGTGGGCCGGGCACGATATCGAGGATGTGTGCACCCCGGAAGCGTGGAAGCGAAACCCGGGATTGGTGTGGGAATTCTACTCGGGGCGGCGTGCCGATGGCGCCAAGGCCGAGCCGAACCCGGCTCACGATGCATTGGCTGAATTGGAGACGCGGCTGGGCGACCGCTTCTTTCTCTGCACGCAGAATGTGGACGATCTGCATGAGCGGGCCGGCTCGGTGCGGCTGGTGCATATGCATGGTGAACTTGCCAAGGCGCGCTGCGAACGGGAGTGCGGCCGCCTGCCCGTTGAAGACCATACGATCTATCAAAGTCTCTCAGAGGTGGGCCGGTGCGCTTGCGGTGGACGGTTGCGGCCGCACATTGTCTTCTTCGGCGAGATTCCGCTGGAGATGGACCGCATCCAGCAGGAAATCGGAAAAGCGACGCTGATGCTGGTGGTGGGTACCTCGGGGTCGGTCTATCCAGCGGCCAACTTCGTCCATTGGGCGCGACAAGCCGGCGCACGGACCGTCTACGTAGGACCCGAGCCGCCGCTGAATGCCGCGGCATTTACACATGTCGTGGAAGGCAAGGCCGGAGTGGTTCTGCCCGGTCTATTCCAGGTGGAGTAAGCGGGTCTCCGCTGTCTAATCCGGGCAGAAGCCAGAGTCGGCCTTACTGGCGAGCTTTGATGAACTCCTTGCGCCGGAAGCGCAGCCCGGTCCAGTCCTCGTCGATGGCGACGGCGCGCACGGTCTCAAACCCCGCGGCCTCCAAAGCAGTCCAGCCCGTATCGCGATTGAAGTCGCACTTGTACTTCTTCGACGTGCCTTTGGGATAGGCGAACCAAACGGTGGCGTCCCCTTTGGCCCGCGCGGCGATCGGCCCGGCAATCGCGTCCACTTCGCTCTGGCGGGTGACAAAAGCAAGCGAAAAACGGACGTCCGGAACGGATTCCAGGTGTCGATGGATGGTCATCACCGGGAGCCGCGCGAGTTCCGCCTCGAAGCTCTCGGGAGCATGCAGCACCAGGATTTCCTGGTGATTTTTGAGGTTAAGTTTCTCGAAGATGGTGGCCATGGAATCCCATGATATTACCCTTGGCGATAAATTCTGCAAACCGCTTCCCCCTGCCCGGTTTGGAGTTGAAGCGGTCAGGTATCATCGGCTTATCGAGCGTATGATCCACTCGTAAGATAAGAGGAAATGCCGGTGTCCGAAATCGACCTGCCCGTTTCACCACAACAACACTCCTTTCACGCCGAGCCGCAGGCCGCGAAAATGCGCCCCTTGCACATCGCCCTGTTTGGTTTTGGGACGGTGGGCAGTTCCGTGGCGCGGATTCTTATGGAGTCCAAGCCCGCGGGGCTGGAACTGACCCATGTATTCAACCGGGGCGTGGCGCGCAAGCGGGTGGATTGGACGCCTTCGAGCGTGGTGTGGAGCGAAGAGGTCGATGCGGTGCTGGCCTCGGATGTAGACGTGATCGTGGAGCTGGCCGGCGGACTTGATCCGGCCGGCGGCTGGGTACGGCGGGCGCTTGAAGCCGGCAAGAGCGTGGTGACGGCCAACAAGAAACTCATTGCCTATCATGGCGTGGAACTGGAGCGGTTGGCGGCTGCCAAGGGCGGGCATCTGAAGTATGGCGCCGCCGTGGCCGGCGGGATTCCTGTGATTCCGGGGCTCGAACAGGGTTTGGCCGGGGATCGGATCGAGCGCATTGAAGGCATCCTGAACGGCACCTGCAACTTCATCCTTAGCCAGATGGAGGAGGGCGCCGAGTACGCGGCGGTGCTGGCAACGGCGCAGGCCCGGGGCTATGCCGAGGCCGATCCCACGGAGGATGTCGGCGGATTTGACGCGCGCTCAAAGCTTGCCATTCTGATGCGGCTGGCGCTGCGCGTGGTGGTTGAGCCGGAGGAGATTGTGCCCCAGCCCATCACCACGGTTTCCGCCGTGGATTTCAGCTATGCGCGGGACCTGGGTTGTACCATCCGGCAGGTGGCGCGAGCCGATTGCGCCGCGGGCCAGGTGGCGGCCACTGTGGGACCGATGCTGGTGGATCTGCATTCGCCGCTGGCTTGGTCGCGGGGCACGGAGAATATGGTGGTCCTTACCGGCCACTATGGCGGAGATGTGGTCTTCTCAGGCCACGGGGCCGGCGGCCATCCCACTGCGGTGGCCGTCGTCAGCGATCTGCTTGCGCTGGCGCACGGATCGCGGCGGGTCGAGATCCCAACCGTTCCGGCGAGGGTGAGCGCCGAGTTTGAGGTTCCGCATTACATCCGCTTCCTGGTTGCGGACCGGCCGGGAATTGTGGCGGCGATTACGGCTGCGCTTGCCGGGGAGCGCATCAACATTCGCGCCATCGTGCAAAAGGCCGGCTATCCGCAGCAGGCGCTTCCCTTCGTGGTCACAGTGGAGCCGTGCAAGTCGTCGGCGCTGCAACGAGCCTTGACCAGCATCCGCACCATGGACTGCATGTTGGAAGAGCCGCTGGATTTGCAGATGCTGGAGTAACCGGGAACAGGGAACAGCGAACAGTTAGTCAACTAGCATCGCGACCGTGTGATTCAGTAGTTAGTAAACAAACGAATGGGTGCCCCTGGTCTCGATTTTGAGACCGGGGAGATTACCTATTTATACGGTCACGGCACTAGCACGCAGGTGCGGCGTATAGACTGGATTGGCTGCGAGGGTCTGGCGATGATCGACTCGATTTATCGATGTGAGATTTGCGGTATTGAGAACGAAAGTCCCGTTCGGTGGGTTGCGATCCAGTGTGACGAGGCGAAACTTACGGTTTACAAATGGACGACAGAAGCTGCCGAGGCCCCCAACGCGCGGCACTTTTGTGGCGAGGCCCATGCGCAGGTCTATATTAGCCGCTGGCTTGAAGCGCTCTGCAGCTGAAACCGCGGCTTATCCCTTAGGCCCTGCCGGCGCCGGACCGGTGGACTCGCGGACGACCAATTCAGGAGCCATGATGATTTCGGCGGGGTAATCTTTCTCACGGTTGGCGATGCGTTCGAGCAGCACCTGTGCGCCGCGCTTACCCATCTCCATCAGCGGCTGGCGGACGGTGGTGAGCGAGGGTGTGGAGTAGGCCGCCGACTGAATGTCGTCGAAACCTACCACGGAGACGTCCGCGGGTACGGCGAGCCCGGCGTCCTTAAGCGCGCGAATGGCGCCGATGGCGGCAATATCGTTGAAACAGAAGATGGCGGTGAAGTCGCGGGTCTTTTCGAGCAGGGCCTGCATGGGCTTGTAGCCGATCTCCGGCGCCATGGGGTGGTATCCGTCCTTCATGGACCACCCGGCGGAGTCGATGCGGATGACCAGTGCGGGATCGAGCTTGAGGTTCAATTCCCGGACCACAAGCTGAATGGCCTCCCAACGGTACTCCGAATCGGGGATGGCGCGGGGGCCGCGCATGAAGGCGATGCGGCGATGGCCGAGCTCATACAGGTGGGTCAGCGCCTGATGTACGGCCAGATGGTGATCGAGCACAATGTTGGTTACGTTTTCAACAGCACTGTGGGCAGAGATCGCCACCACCGGAACCGGGACCTCAATGTGGTCTGACGGGGTGTTCAGTAGCAGAAATCCATCCACTGCGCGCTCCACCAGCATCCGGGGGTAGGTTTCGATCAGCTCGCGCTTCCAGTCATGACATGCGGTGAAGTAGAAGTAGTGAGCACTGGTCAACTCCTGAACCACCCCGCTCATTACGCGGGTGAAGTAGCCCTCGCTCAGGTCCGGGGCCAGGACGCCGACGCTCATGGAGCGGCTTTGGCGGAGGGACCGGGCAAAGTAGTTCGGCCTGTAGTTGAACCGCTCGGCGGCCTCAACTACCCGGTTGCGGGTTTCCTGGGGAATGGATTTGGCGGAGGGCGAGTTGTTTAGAACCAGGGAGACAGTGGTCTGCGAAAGCTCAAGATGCTCGGCAAGCATCCTCAGGTTGACATGTCCATTCAGCGAAGAAGTCTTTCCCTTTGCCATGTTGGAGTTGTAGCACGTTTTTCTGCAAGAGGAAACAGCGTTTCCTGTTTAGTACATCGATTTTCTCTTTGAGAAGGGTTTCTGAATCGATCCTACGGCGCCTGGATGCGGTTCACGCCGGGTCTCAGCGGCCAAGTCCTTCCGTTGAATACGAATTCGCCGGTGAGCTTGCCGGGCAGGGCGACGGTTGCGTTTACTCCGGCCCCCTGTCGCTGGTAATCGACCTTGATCTCGCCCTCCGGATGTGGGTAACTGGCGGTAAGCGAAGGCAATGCGCCCAGATGAGGCGCAATGCGGACAGTGGCGAAGCCGGGGCTTGCAGGTTCGATGCCGGCCACCAGCGTCAGCAGGTCGTAGATGGGGTGGGCGCTCCAGGCATGCGAGTCGGAGCGCGTATTGCCCGGGACCTCCGGCCAGGTGCTGAAGTGAAGCGGGAGCATCTTGCGCCAGGGCTCAATGGAATGCAGATACTCGTCCGCGAGGCCGGCATGTTCCAGGGCCCGCGCGAGGTAAAAGCGGAAATAGTACGAGGCGCTGAGGATGCCGTTGGGAGTGGTGCCGGGCTCGATTTCCAGCATCCGGCGCAGCACCTCCCGCTGGCGGTCTTTGGGAACCACATCGTAAAAGACGGCCAGGATGTTGGCTTGCTGGCTGAAGGTCTTCTGCTCCGGGGTGTCGGCGATCAAGCCGCGGGTTGCAGACCAGCACTTGTCGAATAGGCCGGCGCGGACCTGCGCGGCGCGGGACTGGTAGCGGTCGGCCAGCATCGGATCGCCAAGACTTTTTTGAAGGTCGGCGGCTTCGCCCAGCGCGCCGAGATACTCGAGGGTCGTAACGCAGGACTCGTGGTTCGCGTCGTAAGTGGGAATCTCCTGCTTCTCGGCGACCCAGTCCACGAAGCTCCACCAGGGAAGCTCGTGGAGCAGGCCATCCGGCTGCTCGTAGTTGGCGAACCAATCCAGGACTGTGCGGGTTCCTGGGAGCATGGAGCGGACGAAGCCCCCGTCATCGGGCCGATACATCCAGTAGTCGTGAACCATGCCGATATAGAGCAGGGAAAAGGTGGGAATGGTCTGGGGCAGCGAACTGGGATACCGGCTGCGCGTAATCCCCTCCGGCATGCGGGATTGGTCGAATGCTTCGATGGCCACGCGTCCCAGGCGGCCGTCGCCGGAAACCGCGTAAGAAATGAGCGCCTGGATGCGGGTGTCTCCG
>Ga0181531_10002300_pt1 | contig 11957 bp, 13 predicted proteins | sample PEATcosm2014_Bin_38_FD_119743 | JGI IMG/M metagenome (GOLD analysis project Ga0181531, IMG submission 119743) | Peatland microbial communities from MTU Mesocosm Facility, Houghton, MI, USA - PEATcosm2014_Bin11_10_metaG | ecosystem: Environmental > Terrestrial > Soil > Wetlands > Peat | place... | reverse complement strand
GATCCCATCGCGCGGCCGCTCTCGTCGCTCGGTGTCTCGATGCCCGGCGCGTACTACAACTTCTACGTGTCGGGCACGACGAGCCCGGCGCAGGTCTACCAGGACGCGGGGCTGACGCTCCCGTTCCCGGCCGCGTCACTCAACGGCTCGAACCCGCTCTACACAGTGATCCAGGCCGACGGGACCGGCGCGATGCCGCCGATCTTCTTGAACCCCGAGATCATCTACCGGGTGCAGCTCTACAGCTCGACCTGGAACCTGATCGAGGACGTTGACCCGTACGTCCCCTCGATGCCGGTCACCGGTAACGGTCAGCTGATCCTCGACGCGCAGGGTGAGCTGACGGTAGCGGCGCCCGTCCCCGGCGGTACCGGGATCACGCTCACCGTCAACGCCCGCTCGGGCGGTACCGCGCTGGAGCTCGTGGGGGCCGGGGCCGGCTCGGCGGCGCTGATCGTGAACACGTCCGTCGTCGCCGGCACACAGACCGCGACCTTCACCGCGACGAACAAGCCGGGGACCGCCACCACCGCACCATCGAAGTGGCTACCGCTCACCTGCGACGGCGCGACCTACTACCTACCGCTGTGGCAGTGACGTGAGCTTTCCGACGGTAGCTGGGTTAGCGGTAGAGGGTGTCACGCTGCACGAGCCGCAGAGCTGCCTCGGGCCTGCGTTCGCGAACTCTACCTATCAGTTCTTCCTGTCGGGGACGAGCACCCCCACCAACGTCTACCAGACCGGGGTCCTGACCAACCCGTTCCCGATCACGGGCTACGTCTCAGCGGACAGCTACGGCCGCTTCCCGCCGATCTACCTCGACACCTCGATCATCTACCGGGTGCAGTTCTACGACAGCACGAACACGCTCCGGTGGACGATAGACCCCTACACCCCCCTCCTAGCGACGACCGGCACCTCGACCGGCTCCGCGTACGGGATGAACATCGCCACGACGGGGGAGATCACTATCCCCGCCCCGAACACGGGCGGCTCCGGGGTCTCGCTCACCCTCAAGACCGGGACGCTGGGGATCACGCCGCTCAGGCTAATCGGTACCCTCGCGGGTAACTCTGCGATCATCATCAACAGCTCGGCGACGACGGGGACGCAGACGGCGACCTTCACGGCCACCAACAAGCCGGGGACCGCGACCTCGGCCCCCGCCGGCTGGCTCCCGATAACGTGCGACGGCGTCCAGTACTACACACCGATCTGGCACGGTAACCCCTTCACGCCGTACGCCGCTAACCCGTCGGCCATCGGCGAGGTGATCGTCGCGTCGAGCGTCCTCTTCGGTGGTAACGGGCTCACGACGGCGACCGGCGGGACCGCGACCCCGGGGAACTGGTACTCGCCGACCGCCACCAACATAGGCGCCAGCTACTACATCAACATCACGAAGACGAGCGGCCTCTCCGGTCTCGCGTTCAGCGCCGCGCAGGGCGCGTGGACCAACATCGGCTCGGGCGGACTCACGATCACCAGCAACGCCCAGGCCGCGATCGGGGGCACCTACCAGCTCTCGACCAGCGTCACCGGGACCCCGGTGGTCGCCGCCGGCACGATCACGCTCTCCGGCAACAACGGCGTACAGAGCCCGACCATCAACGTCGCCGCGCCCTACATCTTCGGCGGTAACGGTACCGGCACGACCGGGAACTGGTACGCACCAACGACCACGAGCATCGGCGCTAGCTACTGGGTCAACATCACGCAGACCGGCGGCACCTCGGGATACACCTTCAGCGCCGCGAGCGGCGCGTGGACGAACATCACGAGCGGCGGCCTCACGGTCGGCATCAGCGGCCCCGCGGGTCAGACCTACAGCGTGACCGGCACCTACCAGATCGCCAGCGACTCGGGCGGCGTGAACGTGCTCGGCTCGGGCAGCATCACGCTGACGGGCGGCACCGACGTGCAGAGCCCGAGCTGGTCCGGCACGACCCCGCTCAACCTAGCGGGGAACGGTACCGCGACCCTGAACGGCGTGAGCACCTCCAGCTGGTACTCGCCCACGACGGCCAACGTCGGGTCAGGGTACTGGATCGACATCACCCGCACGAGCGGGACCGCGGGCGTCAACTTCTCTGCGGCGCAGGGCTCGTGGACCAACATCACGAACTCCGGCCTCAGCATAGGTATGACGGGCTACACGGGCGACGTCGGGACGGTCTCGGTGGGCGGCACCTACCAGATATCGTCCAGCGTCACCGGGACGCCCGTGCTCGGTAGCGGCACGATCTCGCTCAGCGTCAACAACGGGACCGTGATACACGTCTACACGAGCCCAACGACGAACTCGACCGAGACCATCCCGACCGGCACGACGAACGTATACTGCGAGGTGTGGGGCTCCGGCGGCGGCGCGGGAGCGTCACACTCCGCCAGCGGTGGGGGCACCAACTACGGCGGCAGCGGCGGCTGCGGCGGCTTCTCGTACAGCGCCTACACAGCGGCCGCGCTCGGCGGGACAGGGAAGACCCTCAAGTACACCGTCACCGCGGGCGGCGCGGGCTCATCCACGCAGGGGGTCGCCGGTACCGCCGGGACGGCGGGCTCGATTACCGCCGGGACCGTCACGGGCTTCACGACGATGACGGCCAACGGGGGCGGCGGCGGCGGCGCCGCGACGAGCGGCAGCTCTGGCGCGGGCGGGGCCGGGGGGACGGCGACGGGCGGCAACAACACGAACACGACCGGCGCCACCGGCTCAACGACCGGCACCAGCGGCAAGATCACCGGCGACGGTAGCCCCTACGGGGGCGGCGGTAACCAGGTGTTCGAGAACGCCGGCGGCGCGGGCGCGGCCGTGTTCTACTACAGCTGATATGGGTAAGCCGCCGGTCTCTAGGCTCCCGGACGGGTACCAGACGTACCCTACCGCGGACGCTGCCGCCGCGGCGGCGCTGCGCGGTATAACGGAGAAGCAGTACGAGCGCGGTGGCGGGATCCTCTACAACAAAGAGCAGAACGTCTACGCGGCGACGAGCCCGGTAGGGCAGAGCGACGGGAGCCACTTCGCGGCGGCGGTCGGGATGCCGAAGGGGTGGGAGCTGCACGCGACCTACCACACGCACCCGTCGGGAGACAGGTCGACGCAGTTCTCTGAGGATGATATCAACACCGCGCAGCAGCTGAAGGTGCCGAGCTACATCCTGCCCTTCGACGACAACAAGGTGCACATGTTCGACCCCTCCAGCTCGAAGGTGCTCAAGGACACGACGGCGGCGTCGGGCAGGTTCCCGGTCAAGTACTCGCTGGGTAGCGTGGTCGACGAGACGCCACCGGAGACTCCACCGTCCGTCGCGTCGGCTGATCCGGCGCCGACCACCTCACCAGCGCCAACCTCCACCACACAGGTGAGCGGGAGCCGCATCATGTCGAGGTTCGCGGCCAGCCACCGCGCGCAGACCACGAAGTACAGGCACCGGGTCGTGCTTATAAAAAAGGGGGCGCCGAAGCGCCCCTAACTCTCACCTCACCGCTCAAGCTGCTGGCACGTGCGCGTGCCCGCTCAGGGACACGCGCAGGTTCTTAACCGGCGCGACGCCGGTCAGCTGCACCTGCTGAATCTCCACCCCCCACTTCCAGCCACGCTTCCGGCACGCGGCGGTCAGCGACTCGACCGTGTTCCCGTGAATGATATCCATCCACGCCGCGTTGCTCAGCTCCGTGCCGATGATGCCGGCGCAGGTGTCCGCGATGGCGTCCTTCAGGTCCACCACATCTAGGAGCGCCTTCTGGATGTCGGAGATGCGGTACGTGATCACCGCGTCGAACCCGATAGCTTTCCCGTCAGACGTAGTCGCCGCCAGCCCCGTCAGCCGCTCAGTGCGGGGCACGATGTGCTCTATGAGCATCGTGTCCGCGAAGGGCATCTTCCAGTACCAGCCACCCTCTAGGGTGCGGAGCATCTTCCCCATCCGCAGCTGCACGCCGCCGTTGTACTGGTTGACTATGTGGATCGGGATCAGGTCGTTCCAGATCTCTCGTAGAAAATCTAGCAGCCGGTCCAGCATGACCTACTCCCTGTTCAACAGGATAGCACCGGCGTACTCCGGGGCGGATCCCTTCGCCTCCTCGCGCTCGATCGTAAGCTCCAGCTCCGCCCCGAGCCGCCACATCGCCTCAGCGAGCACGTACACGCGCTCGATGCCGGTAACCTTCGCCACCTCCGGCGGGACGCCCTCGAACACCTTCCCGTCGACCTCGGACTCCAGCATGTGCCGGAACGCGCTACCGAGCTGGTCCGGTGACTTGCCGCGGGACCAATTTATATCGAACGGGTCACGGTCCGGGCTGTAGCGGACGTTGTTCACGACGCAGACCTTCGTCACCTCGCGGTGCGCCTTCGGGAAGTAGCGCGTGAGGTACTTGAAGATCGGCGTCGCCTTCCGCGCCCTGTCATCATCCGGGAAGAGGCTCACGGCGCACCTACGAACATGTGCGGCCGCATCTCGTCGCTGATGGCGTCGAGCACGCTGACGCGAGATACGCGGTACGGTACCCCGTCCTCCAGCTCCCAAAACTTGAAGCGCTGCAGGAGCCCGACGAACGCCTCAAGCTTCGCGCCCTTCGATTTCCGCCAGCCGGGGAGGAACACGATACCCTGGATGCCGGTGTCGGCGAGCAGCTTCACGTCACGCGCCAGGAAGTCACCCCAGCTGCGCTTCGCGTCGGCCGGGTTCCCATCCTTCGACTTCATGGCGACGCCCTTGTCCTCTGCATCGTCCAGCTCCGCCGGGGAGACCACCTCGAAGCCGCGCTCTCGCAGCGCCTTAGCGGCCGCGACGAAGGCGGGGAAATTGAACTGCGCGATGCCGGACATCGGCCCCGCTAAGTAGATTCTCGTCATCTCAGTTACTCCACGCTGCAATGGTGCCGACTGTTCGCCGGCAGGATGTACTCGCTCTTCACGCACGCCGCCTCGCTGGCGAACACCTCACGGTGGATCACCTGCGAGTGGCCCGGGTGGATAATCCACCAGACTAGTATCCAACGCATCTCTACCTCCGCGGGACAAATGTGCCCCTAGCTACCTCGCCATCTTTCACGCTATACGTCATCGAGCTGGCCTGCCTCGTCGACAGCCACCCGTACCGCGCCGCATAGGCGTCTGCCGCCGCCAGCGTCGGGTGCTGCACCAGCTTGATTCCAGGATACTCCTTTTCGTCGACGTGATGCAAGTGCCCCATGTGGATATAGCGGTACTCGGTCTTCCCCCACGCCTCGGGGTACTTTGCCGCAAAGAGTAGCGGCAGCTGCGGCTTCTTGCCGAGGTGCCCGTGGTGGAACCCCAGGAACGTCTTCCCGTGTTGGTACATTACATACGGGTTCGGCGACTTCTCTACCGTCACCCTCGGGTTCTGGAGGTACAGCTGCGCGAACATGATACGGAGCCACACCGATCCGGCGGGGTCGTGGTTACCCTCGTGCATGTACACCTGGACGTGCTCGTGCTTCGTCAGCGCGTGCTCGATCACCCGCCGCAGGATACGCACCGCCACCTCGACCACCTTCTGATAGCGCGAGTCCGCGTCGAGCAGGTGCTTCGAGGCGGGGGTGAGCGGCTGCAGAGAATCGAAGTGCAGGAAGTCGCCGAGCTGGTTGACGATGCCGACGGCCGACTTCGGCGCCGCGTCGATCATCGCAACGAAGGTCGACGTCAGGCAATCCTCCGCAATCTTCAAGTCCCAGTCCTCGCCGGCCTCCTTGTCCCACGCCAGCATACCGACGTGGCAGTCGGTCATCGTGTAGAGCGTCGCGAGATCCTTGTCCCTGGCCGCCGGGGCCTTGATCGTCTTGAGCGGTGTCAACGTCTCCGCGAGCGCATTGAACGCCGCATCCTGCGCCAGCTTCGCCCATATCGCGTCACGCTCGGTCTTGATCCATTGCTGCTGGATCGTGCCATCAGCCTTTACCAGGGTCGAGGTGCCGCGTAGCGTGTATCCCTCGGCGACCGCATTCGATGGCGCCGCGCCCTCGGGGAGCGGGTTCTGCACCTGCCAGCCGGCCTGCGCCTGCACGGTCGGCTGCAGCTTCGCGTGCTGCGCGGCCTGGTAACGGTGCCGCAGCGTCTCAACGGGCAGCTTCAAGAACGCGGCGGCAGCGGGTATGCTCCCGTGCGTCGCTACGGCGTCCAGCGCCTGCTGCTTGATCTCGTCCGTCATCCTAGGTGTTGGCATCGTCTCTGCTCCTGCGCCGTGCGCGCTTTAGTGCCTGCTCAACGGTTATCTTTCCAAAGTTCGAGTCTACCACGTCACGGTCGACGGTGCCACGCGCCTGCGCCCACCACACCCGGACCGCGGCCCGCTTGCCAGCCTGCGCCTGCCGGGCGGGCCCTACACGCTCCACCATCTGCTGCCACAGCTCCCCGTTCCAGGTGTAGCTGTAGTGCATGATGTCGCGGCAGGGCCCGTGCAGGTTCAGCCCGAACGCGCTCTGCTCCTGTAGCAGCAGGACGCGGAACTTGCGCGCGTTCCAGTCCGCCTCGTCCTGCTTCCCGCTGTATGCTCTTGCGGGCACCTTACGCTTCTTAAGGTGCTCCAGGATGCGCGGTACGTCACTCTTCCACCAATAGCTCACCAGCAACGGCTCCGGCTCGATCTGGTCGAGGACGTCGTCGAGCGCTTCCAGGCGCGCGTCGTGGACCGCGTGCGCGGTGCCCGTCTCAGTGTCTATGACGCTCCCGGCGGCTATCTGGAGGAGCTTCGTAGACTTGACCATCGCGGTGCCGGCCTCGATCTCCGCGTCGGGCAACTGCAGGAAGAACTCTTTCTCCATCTGCCGGTACTGCTCGCGGACAGCTGGCGGCAGCTCGAACTCGACGCACAGCTCCTGCGGCTTCGTGATGTCGAGCCAGTCCTCGGCCCGGTACGCGACGAGGACGTCCTTCACCGCCTCATAGATCGCCTCCGCCGCCCCGTGCTGCAGGGAGATCTTCCTCGTGTACCGGTCCTCCATGAGGTACGCCTCGGAGAACGCTGTGTAGCTACGCTTCAAGCGCTGCCCGAAGTCGATAAAATACATTTGTCCCCACAAATCTTGCAGTCCGTTCGGGGCCGGCGTGCCCGTGAGATTTATCCAACGCCCAGTGAACTGCGCAATATCCGCCAGCGCCGAGGAGCGCACGGTACCCTTGCTCAAGCGGAACCCTTTGAGCCTCGAACACTCGTCGGCAATAACGATCTTGAAAGGCCACCGCGAGCCGGGAAACATCATCACCAGCCTCTCGGCCAGCTCGTAGTTGCAGATGTAGATGTCCGCCCAGCCAACCTTGAGGGGGCCGCTCTTCGCCGGCTTGAATTTCCCTTTGTGAACGTTGTCCAGATCGTCCGGCATTATCTGCTGTACTTTCAGGTGCTGGAAGCTTGACCACTTATCTTTCTCCCCCGACCAGACCACGTCCGCGACGCGCTTCGGTGCGAACACCAGCGCTGGGAAAAACGACGAGCCGATTAGCTTCAGCATATCCAGGACCAAAAGGACCGTCCCCGTCTTCCCTAGCCCAGGGTCCGCCACCAACATGGCCCGCGGGCGCTCCACCAGGAACAACGCGGCCTCCGACTGATAGTCGCGCGGGGTGAACGAGGGCAAGACTAATGAGCTGTTCGATGTGCTCATTGCAGCCGATCACCCACACATCCATGCCGCGAGCGCGCCAGTAGCCGTGCCGCCGTAGCTGGTGCTCCTCCGGCTTCTCGTCTTCGGCCCACTTCGTCTCGGCGAAGCAGTGGTACCCGCTCGGGAAACTGCAGATCCTATCCGGGTCACCGCGCTTGCCGCCGACATGCTTCTCGCACGCGCCGCCGACATCTTCAATGCGCCGCTTGAGGCGTCTCTCCACTGTCCGTTCCCGCGCCATCTGCCACCTCCTGCTTTGGTTTCTGGTCCGCTATCACGGCGCCGCGCACTGCTCGCCCGAAGACGCGGCTCGCCTGCACCCACGCCATCGCCTCGTCGCTGTCGACGAAGGTCGCGCACCAGACGCGGCGCTCGTCGTCAGTCCTGCCGTAGACCGCGTACATAGGTATCTGTGCGCCGCCCATCGGCATCAGCTGGGTCTCGGCCTGCAAGGTCTTCGGCAGAACGCTGGCCGTCTCGACCTCTGCCTTCAGCTCGTACTTCGTTTTTTCCACAAACTGTCTCCTGTTGATAGCACACTGCGGCCAGCAGCATCGCTGCCAGCGTGAACACGAACATCTGCATGAGCCAGAGGATGTGCTTACGGAAGGCGTCGTCTTCGTCTTTCATACGGGAATCACCTCTTTCCGTAACGAAAATTCGTCCACAAGTCGGCCGCGATGGGAAGCCCCTCCATCCACTTGTCTTTCGTCTTGAGCACGCGCAGGAACCGCTCCTCCGGGTAGCTACCCTTCGGGACGTCGAGACCTATCTCGTCGTGCACATGTAGGCAGATAGCCGTACGTGCATACGGTTCCAACGTGTCGAGATACGCCTTGATCGCCGGCACCGTGAGGGTGTCGTCGTGCACGCGGAGCATCGCGGCGCGGAGCACATCGTTCGCGATCGCCTGCACGATATTCTCAACGAAGAGCCCCGACCAGGCGCGCTCGCGGCGCCAGTTACGGCCCCGGACCGTCAGGTACGTGACGTACCGAGACCTCCACGCGCGCCCGCCGAGCGGGTCCTCGACCTCTTCCTGCTTCAGGATCGGGGACGCGTAGAGGAGCCGGCGCCCGCTCGGCAGCTCGATCACCAGGAACGAGGCGTTGCACCAGACCCTGCAACGTGCGACGTGGTAGACCGTCCCGTTCTTGTCGGCGACCGCCTCAAGGATCGCGGTGTTGAGGTCGTACCGCATCTGGTTGATCGCGGGGTTCGCGGTCCGGAACGACTGCTTCATGATGTCGCACGCCATGTAGACCTCGCGCGACAGCTCGAAGTCCTCGCCCGTGAGGAACGCGCGGCCCCAGGCGCGGTCCGCCTTCTCCAGCTGCTCGGGCGTCGCCGTCGGGAGCACGACCGCCGCCAGCGGCTCCAGATCCATCTGATACGCGAGCGACATGTTGACGAGCGCCGCGACACCGCCACCGAAACCGAACGCGAGGATGCAGACCTTGCCCATCTGCCGCTCGGACTCGTTCACGTCCTCGGGGCGCTTCCCGAGCATCTTCCCAGCGATGACGCGGTACGGGTCCTTGCTCTTGTCCTTCGGATTGTCGAACAGATCGCGGAACGCGTGGAGCACCGACTCCTCGCCAGCGACCCACGCCGTGATCACCGTCTCGACGTTTTTGAAGTCGGCGACGACCAGCTCGTTACCCTGCGCGGCGATGATCCCGTGCCGGACCGCGATGGCGACCGCCTCGAAGGGGCCGCCGTACACCAGCGGGTTGCTCAGTGCAGCGCCGGAGTAGATTCCTGGGATGATGACATCGTCGATAGTGCTCGCCTTAACAGGCTCCAGTTCAATTCTTCCGGCGCGAGGGTGGCCCGGAGGGCGCCGGACGGTGACAGCCGGACGTGCCATGTTATGTGGCTGGTATCCGCGAGCCGAGTGACGACCTGTACGGCCCGCACCTGACCAACGGCACCAGTGGCGGATGCGGTCTTCGGGGCCAGCCAGCACAAGTCCCCGCTTGAATTTAGTACCAGCACTTTTTCCGGCTTCGAGCCGCTCTTCGAGAACAGTCCGAAGAATTGGGTCCAGGTCGTCACCTTCGAGGTAGTCACGTACATCTCCAGCGCGCATGGTTTCGATGTCTATGCCGTAGCGGTTGCGCACGTACGCTAGCAGCTTCTTGGCCTGTGTGGCCGAACCTACCTGACCCTCTGTGTTCGATAGCATCACCTTGCGCGATGCCTCGCGCGCTCTGTCGAGGAAGTCAGAGGCGGCCTGCGCGAGCTTCACGTCGAACCCGAACCCGCGCTCGTTGATCAGCTGGTCGAGCATCCAGCTACGAAGGTTCACCCCGTCGTAGTTCGACCTCGGTAGCCGGCTCCAGATCGTGCGCAGCGCCTCCGTGTCGCGGATCGCGTACGCGCAGAAGCGCGCCCACTCGGCGGGGAAGTCTCCCGGCTCGTTGAAGTTTCCGGTGGCCGGGTTCGGCTCGCAGAACGTGTGGATCAGCCCCTTGTCGTCGGTCAGCTTCGCCTCGTCCGCGGTCAGCATGCAGACGCTGCCCAGCCCCTCAAGGGAGCCGGGGAGACCGTGCGCGCTCGCGCCGGCCATCGTGCAACGCCACCGCGAGATCGGCGTCACCAGATTCAGCGAGCGCGCGAGCACGAGCCGGTCAAAGGCGGCGTTGTGCGCGACGATCAGGAACTCGGGATCCGTCAGCGCGTCGTAGAGGTCGCGCGGGCAGATGGGGTCCTGGAACGGGAGCCAGATCTTCGCTTCGCCGGTCACGAACGCGTAGGTCACGATACGGCACTCGGCCGCCCGCGTGTAGCGGTCCGTCCCGACGTTGATGTCGAGACGTGACCGCGTCTCCGTGTCCAGGAACAGGATCTTTATCACTGGCGGCGCTTCCAGTCGCTGTACGCGTCGGCGGGGGTCGACCCGATCCCGTAGTTGGCGCGGTGCCGCCGGTAGTGGCAGACCCAGCTACCGACGGCCCCGGGCAGCTTACGGATTACCGGCTTCACCATGCGCGCCAGCACCGGCACTAGGTGGCGGTTCAGCGGGTGCCGGAGCACCTTCAGCACCTCCGCCTCGTACACTGGGGGTAGCCAGCTTCGAATACTCATTGAGCACCTCCTGAGAGTATCGATTCTTTTCGAGCATCCCTTGACACGATTTTCGGATCTGATTCATGCGGTCGGCGAAGGTGAACAGGCCGCGCTCCTCGAAGAAGCGGCGCATGTTCTTCCGCTGCGTGCGCAGATACCGCGCGAGCAGCCGGTTGATGATCGGGCCGACCGGCTCGTATCCCAGGCTGGCGAATGGCTTCTGTTGCTCTGTCATTTCAGCTCCAGTAAAAGGCGGGCAGTCCGCCATACGGCGGCAATCTCCCGCACGGGGCCTAGATCAGGCCCGAACCTCCGGATACGCATGGTTTCAGTCATCTTCGGCTCCTAGGAGGGTGAGGTGCAGGTTTCGATACTGCATTTCCGGCCGTACTGACCGGGTCTTACCTTTAGACGAACCTCACCAAAACCCTTAGATCAAGCCGCTCCCACCAGTGAGCGCAGCCGCCGCGCCGGCCGGCGCCGCGTCCGCGTCGGTCGGGACCAACCCGAACTCGCTGCCGCTCGCCACCGAGCTGCCGCGCAACCGCTCACCGTGCTTCGCGAACTGCACGCCGAGCACGCTGCACCCGATGCCCGGGCTGTTGCCGTACACGTACGGGTAGAACTCCAGCAGTACGTTCGCGTAGCTGCCCTCGTAGGGCCAGCACGGGTGGCTCGGCGTCAGCACGACCGGCGTGTTCCGGTTCGAGATGTTCACGCCGTTCTCGGTCACCAGGATCGTCGGCTGGTCCTTGTTGCCGGCGCTGACGTAGAGCATCCCCGCGTAGGCCGGCTTCCCCGGCCGGTACTGGTCACCGCGCTGGAGCGGGAAACGCTGGTTGTTGCCCTTGATCATGTCCAGGTTCTGCTGGGCCTGCTCCTTCCACTTCGCCACCGCAATGTTGCGGATGATGGACTGGATCTCAGGGAACTGTGGGTGGGTCGGCGGAAAGACCGCGTCGATGTGGTACTTCCCCTCCTGCTTACCCGTCGCCGGGTCGACCTTCGCGTCCTTCCCGACGTACGGCTTCGTGAGCGACACGCGCAGCAGGCGCACGTTATCCAACTTGATCGAACGGTTCACTACTTCAGACATCTTCAATCTCCTAGATTAAGCCCGGCTCTTGCGTCGGGATGAACTGGATCGGCGTCACCGCCTCCCCCTTGTGCTCCAGCGGCACGAGCCGGAGCTGCGGCTCCGACTGCGTCACCAGATCCTTCAAGACTCCGTAGTCTTTCTTCAAAATCTTCTCGGCCTG